>Ga0209006_10002656_pt1 | contig 16278 bp, 12 predicted proteins | sample JacPin_JW_Ref_O2_FD_188567 | JGI IMG/M metagenome (GOLD analysis project Ga0209006, IMG submission 188567) | Forest soil microbial communities from Algoma, Ontario, Canada - Jack Pine, Ontario site 1_JW_Ref_O2 (SPAdes) (version 2) | ecosystem: Environmental > Terrestrial > Soil > Boreal... | reverse complement strand
GAATGATGACGAAGCCGCCATTCGGGTCGGGGCTGGTTTCGGGCAAGGATGCCGCTGCGCTGGCCAGTTCGGCAAACGGCGAGAACGGTGAGGTAGCCGTCCCGATCGCGAAAAACTTACGAACCAATGGAAGCGTCGAGGCGAGGCCCGCGATGGTCTCCTGATATTCCGGCCCGGCGATCACCAGCACCGGCGCGCCGTCGGCAAGCACAAAACCGATCTCTTCGGCGTTGAGCCGGAAATTGACCGGCAACAGGATCGCGCCAAGCATCGCTACCGCGCCGATCAGGTCGATCATTTCGAGCGAATTCTGCGACAGGATGGCGACGCGATCGCCGGGCTTTACGCCCTCGCGCACAAGCCCCGCCGCGAGCCGCTGGATCCGGCCCAGATAATCGCGATGGCTGACACGCCGGCCCTCGAACACGAACGCCGTGCGGTCGGGGAAAAATTCCGCATTGCGGTGGTAGACGTCCGAGAACGTGAATCCGCTGAGAGCCATCAATCGTTCCAATTCGCTGGTAGGTTAGGTCACTATCGCCGACGAATATGAGGTTGGTCTAGGTGGGCTGGGCGATTATTCCGGTTACCGATGAGGTTGATGCGGCTTTCGCCGTGACCACGCCAGCCGCGCGTTCGGCGGTGGCGCGTTCGCTCCAACCTTTTCTTTTATTCCGCGGCGGTCGGAACTGGATCTTTGGCCGCGCTCGCCGGAAACGGCAGGCTGGGGACTTCGCAGCCGGTGGCGCAGCATCGGCCCGGTTGCTTGGAGACACGTCGGCCATCGGCGGCGACGCCCCGGTCAAGCAAGTTCTCGACCAGCTCTACTTTTTCCATGACCGGGTAGTTGCGCCAGATCTCGCGCTTCATCGCTTCGGGCGAGCCGCCCCCGTGCAGCGATATCACCGAGTACCATCCGGCCTGATGCGAAACGGTGAGGTCTTCAATCAATCGGGACACCTCCAGGCGCTGCTCGGCCGGAATATCGGGCCGTCCGCCAAGGACAGCGGAAAGGGACGCCTGCGTTTCCGGGTTGTGGTCCTCGTCGGGGCCGGGAAGTGCGACGATGAGACCGCCCGACACATAATGAGCAAGCCGGTGCATGTCATAGATTTTGGTGGCAAGCAGCAGCTTGCCGATGTTTGAAAACACCGCGTCCGGCATCACCGATCCGCCCGGATCCTTGGTGCAATAGACGGATGCTGCGACGCCGCAGGCAAAGAAGCCCTCGGTGATCGTAATGAGTTCGACCATGGCATCGCGGACATGTCCGTGCCGTTCAGTGTCAAGACCGTTGGCTTGCGTCATCAGTGCGCCCGCGCCAATCAAGAGATCTCCGAAGCCGGCGCGGGCGCCGATGCAGGTATGGCGATGATGGGTTGCGTAGGAGGTGGTGAGGAAGCCGCCTTCCTCATATTCGCCAGCCAAAAAGACCCGGTCATGCGGCACAAAGACGTTATCGAAGATCACGACGCCGGTCGATTGACCATACTTGCTGGAGAATTTCGCGGCGGCCTCGCCTGGGCGTCCCGCCGGACGCGCGACAATCGTCACGCCCGGTGCATCGACCGGCACCGCACAGCAGACTGCAAAGTCGGCGTCCTCCTTGACGTGCGTGCGGCACGGCATGACGAGAAATTCGTGCATGTAAGGCGCGCCGGTCACGATAGCCTTGGTGCCGCGAATCACAATGCCGTCCGGCCGGCGCTCGGCAATATGGACATAGGTGTCCGGGTTCGCCTGCAGGCCCGGTCGTTTGGAACGGTCGCCCTTCGCGTCGGTCATGGCGACGCCCAGCGTCAGATCCTCATCCTGGATACGGTGCATGTAGTTGAGAAAGCGCTGCGAATAGTCGGTGCCATGCGCGTCGTCGGCGCGCCCGGTTGCCTGGAAGACTCCGTTCATGGCGTCATGCGTGAGATAGCGCTGCGCGCAGCCGGATACTTTGCAGACGAGGCGTACCGCCTCCAGCTTGTAAAGAAGATCGGTTGAGGTCTCGTCGATGTGGGTCATGCGGTTGACGACCTTGCCCGAGGTGGCCTGTCTGGCGGTCATGATCGCCTTGTGTTCGGGCACATGCGCGAAGTCGTAGGTGACGCCGATCGCATTGATTCCGGGCGCCAGACGCGGATCGTCGGCAACGCTGGCCACAGCGTCGCCATTCACGAACACTCTCGGAGAATAGCGGCGCAGCGATTCGCGATAATCCGCAGCGGTCATCAGCATGGGTGTGCTCCTCGGGCTTGCGCTTATTTTTGAACACCGTTAGATTATTTATTCACTGCTTAGAATTGTTGTCAATCGAGAATTGGAACCGGATGGACATGGTGGCGGGACGGGCCAAGCTGGGACGAGCACGAGCGGTCCAGGAACTCAAACGCGGCCTGATCCTGGACGCGGCGCGCAAGGTGTTTGAGGTCGAGGGTCTGGACGGCGCCTCGCTCCGCGCCATCGCCGCGGAGGCCGGATACACGCCGGCTGCGCTCTACTTTCATTTCGACTCCAAGGAGGCGATCTATGCCGAGGTTTTGCAGGCCTCGCTCGCGAGTCTGAGGGACGCGGTCGGCCGCGCGGTCCAGCGCAGCAAGGAGCCCGCCGAACGCTTGCATGCCGCGGCGATGGCGTTCTTTCAATTTTATGCCGAAAATCCCCGTGACCTCGATTTGGGTTTCTATCTGTTTCGCGGCGGTATGAAGCCGAAAGGCCTCGGTCACGAACGCAATGATGCGCTCAATGCGGGCCTCGGCGCCGCGCTGCGGCCGATCACCGAGGCGGCCCTGGCGCTCAATGCGACGACCGGAGAGGCCAATCTGCTTACCGTCGATGCGTTTGCACATGCGGCGGGGCTTCTGCTGCTGGCCCACACCGGCCGCATCCGAATGTTCGGCGCCTCGGCTTCCGAACTGATGGCACGTTACATCGACGACCGGATCAAGGGCCTGGCAAGGAAGTAGGCGTCACGCGAACCGCTCATCGCGACTCCCGGCGACCAAACCCGCTGCTAGCCTTTGGTGAGCAGGATGGTCATTCGGGTTTCGTCGACGAAACTCTTGATGTCCTGCTCCGGTTTGCGGAACAGGTTGCGTTCGACGACGATTGAACGGTTATGGATCGTCTTGGTGCAGCGTTCCCTGACAAAAACGCCGCCGACCGGCTGCTCGCCGGCGTCGGGCTGAGCTTCCGTGCAGGACCAGCCGTCGAGACCGTACCGCGACTTCGCCTGGATGCCGAACAGAAAGGCCTTCTTGCGGATATACAACCGTGCTTTCGGATCGGTCTCGATTCGAAGGCCGCTGACGATGCCGGCATCATCGACCAGCAACGTGAGGACGGCCGGGTGGCCGGCCACGATGGTGCCCTCGCGGCTCGTGGCGGGATCGTAGCCGAACCTGATCGCGTGAAATCCGGAAGGATCGGCAGGGCAGTCGCGCCATCCGGCCCAGGCCGTGAGCGTTTTCTGCGGATCAATGGCGCAGGCGAGATCGACATAGCCCGCGTCGGTCAAGTCCGCCGCCGTCATCCCGAGATGGATATCGCGCAGGTCATTGCCGCCAGAGTCTTTTCCGCCGGAGACTTTGCCGCCAGAGTCCTGGGCTGTGGCTGGAGTCGTCAGTACTGCTGTGACCAGAAGCGACAGGATGGCAACCAGCGTTGCGATCGACCGCTGCGCTTGATGCGTCATTGGGTTTTTCCTGCGCCAACATCGGGATTTGCGGCCGGTGAGTCTTGCGTCTTGTAGACGTCGCAAACGCGCGAGGTATCGCCGAAGAAGGCAACGCATTCGGCGTAGTTCGGCTCGCCCTTGCCCTTGAGATTTGCGATCACGTAATCCGCGACGGCTTCGATATCGTTCGGCCGTAGAAAGGTTCCGGCCTCTTGCGGCATCTGGTTGCCGACTTCTTGTCGGTCCATGCCATGGCATTTGACAGTGTCGTAGGCGCCGCGGGTGAAGAACGGCATGCCCGTGCCGGGCCGTCCGCAACTGACGGTTTCCATGATCTGCTCGCGCGTCAGCTCAGTCTTGCGCAACGACAACGCGTCGCCGCCGTAACCACCGCCGCCGTTTCCGTGCCACTTATGGCAGCCGAAACAGTTGCCACGCTTGAACACCGCCCTGCCGGCACTGGTTGGATCAGAGGTCGCGGCCGACTGGCCGAGCACCGCGCAAGGGGCCGACAGCACCGCGGCGGCAATGAACAACGCCGCGATCGAAGACATGTTACCTTTTATCATTGGACTTTCTTGGGACCTTGTTGGGACTTCTTGCCGGGAAAAGCAGGCGGATCAGGCTGTGGCCCGATCCGCCCATGTGCGTCACGTCAGAGTGCAAACACGTAGAGCATCGATCCCGGCTGCATCCGCTTCAGCTCGGGCGTTGATTCGATGAACCACTTGTCCCAGGCGCCTCCCTGTCCGACCAGGATGGCGATGTACTGCTTGCCGTCGACCGAGAATGACATCGGTGGTGCGCTGACGCCGCCACCGGTGTTGAACTCCCACTTCTTCTCCAGAGTCTTGGCATCGAGCGCCATTACCTCGCCCGAGGGCAGGCCGGTAAAGACGAGATCAGGCGTCGCCAACATGCCGCCCAGCATCGGGAACGGCATTTCCGCCTTGCCCGCAACCTTGCCAGTCGTCACGTCGATGGCGGTTACACTTCCGGTGATCTGGAAGGGCTGGCTCGGCCCGCCGCCCGTCCAGAACTCGCGTGCCTTGAGCTTCGCCGGATCGGATTCCGCGACCGTGATCCGGTTGCAGCTCTCGATCACCGGGATGTACCAAAGCTTGAGGTCCGGATTATAGGCTGTGGGGGGCCAGTTCTTGCCACCCATGTTGCCCGGGCAGATATCGGTGACCTTGTTTTCCCGGCTGGGTGTCACCGCCGCATTGTAACGCTGGACAGGTTTGTTGGCGTCGTATTCCACCGGCTTGCCGGTCTCCGGATCGAGCCCTTTAGTCCAAGTGACCTTCTTGACGAAGGGCAGGCCCCAGAGGAACTTGCCTGTGGTGCGATCGATCGCATAGGCGAACCCGTTGCGATCGGCCTCAAGCGCGAGCTTCTGGGTCCCACCATTCGGCGTGGGAACGTCGGCCAGCACGTTCTCGGCCACGCTGTCATAGTCGTAGGGATCGTTCGGGGTGTGCTGATAATGCCACTTGATCTTGCCGGTGGTGGCGTCGAGCGCGAGCGAACTGTCCGTGTAGAGATTGTCGCCCGGCCGGTACTCGTTGTCCCAGTCCGGACCCGGATTTCCGACGCCCCAGATGATGGTGTCGGTGGACGGGTCATAGGTTCCGGTAACCCACGTCGAACCGCCGCCGGCCGCGGCAGCATTGTTGGCATCCTTCCAGGTTTCGTGACCCGGTTCGTCCTTTGCCGGAATCGTGTAACTGCGCCAGAGCTCCTTCTGCGTGGACAGATCGGTCGCGGCGACCCAGCCACGAATGCCGTATTCAGCGCCGGCGACACCGGTGATCGCCATGTTCTTCACGATGAGCGGCGCGCCGGTGATAACTTCACCCTTGTCCGGATTGGCGACCTGGCGTTGCCATGTCACCTGGCCGGTTTCCTTGTTGGTCGCCACCAGGCGGCCGTCGAGGGTATGGGAGATGACGAGATCACCCGACAATGCGACGCCGCGATTGTCGACGCCGCAGCAAGCTACCGCACCGGCCCAGTCATGGTCGGTCTTGGGGTCCATCTTCCAGAGCAGCAGGCCCTTGCCGCCATGGGTGTCGATTTTGTAGACCGAGCCCCATCCGTCGGTGACGTACATGAAGCCGTTTTCGACGATCGGCGTGCCTTCCAGGCCGCCATGCGTCCAGATGCCGCCGCCTTCGACGCCGCTGAGCTGCATCGTCCAGGCCACCTTCAGATTCTTGACGGTGTCGCGATTGATGTCCTTGAGGGTGGAAAATCGCGTCCCCGAGAAGTTTTTATGATGGTGTATCCAATTGCCCGGTTCCTTGTCGGCGTTGAGCAACCGCTCCTGGGTTACTGGGTCGGCTGCACGGGCAGGCTGGGCGCCGGCAATGCCGACGGCGGCGATCATGGTTGCGAGTACGGAGGCTCGCTGAAGAAATCTTTGCCGTACTATTTGCGTCATGGTGGTTCCTCCTGGTTACGATTTTGATGTTTTTGTTTTGAACGCTCGAGAAGACAGCCTTGGTCAGCTGATCGAACGTCCGCTACCTCGATCACTATGAAGGGGATCGGGAAACGCGCACCTCCGTTTCTATCGTACCGGCCTTCTGAAAAACCACGGTGCAGGTGAATGTTTCACCCTCAGTAAGCGTTTGCCGCGTCTGCAACAGCATGACGTGGTATCCGTCCGGTTTGAGTACGATGGTGGAATTGGCAGCTATCGGTATGGCAGGGACGGCGCGCATGGCGGGCGCTCCTTCGCCGCGGTCGACGATGTGCTTCTCGGCGAAGTTTGCGACCGGGCATCTGACGCGCACCAAGGTGTCAGCGATGTCCGCTTCGTTCTTGATGGTCATCAGCAATGGAAGGTCGCCACCGGCTTGTTGGGCAGGTGGCACCCATGCTTCGGAGATTTTGACAGCTTCCGTCGTCTCGCCAAAAAGCGGATCGGCCTGCATTGCCAATCCGGCCGCGACCAAGCCGGCGCCCGCAAGCGCCGCAGCTTTTCCGTGACGTGAAATCGGTTTCGCCCGAGCCAACACGAATCAGATCCTCCCGAGCTCGGTGCTTCGCAGGATCAGCGCTGACAAGAACCAGCAACTGTGATGCGTTTCCACCGGCTTGCCTCCATTTTAAGCTTTTTTTGTTGTCAGACAGTTGGAAGCTTGTGCGTATTGCACTTCCGAATTTGTGACGTGTCAAGCGAAACAGGTCGATCGAAATCTTTCGTTTGTCGATGCGTGCAGGATCGCTTCGGTTGTCGGAAGTTTTTCAGAACGCCGCTCGACCGTCGCCGAATTGTGGCGATCGTGTGCGACACTGCAGTTTCGAGACGCGAGCGGTTCACCTCCCGTGAACGCGTCCGGCAAACCGTTGCATTCAGACCGGCATTTGCAGTTTTCGTGCGCTTCCACTTCAAACCGGAATCTACACGGCAACGTCGCCGTTTCGGAAAACTTCAGGCGGGACCCTCCATTCGCGTTCGGCGTCATCCCATGCAGCCAGCGATTGCAGATCGGACACCCCCCAGGCTGGACTCGGCTTTGCATCCGACGGTACCGCTTCGTGGCTCGGTTGAGACGATGCCGCGCGCGAACTGCAGCGGGCAATCCTGGATCATGATGTGAGGGGTTGGTACTAGCGAGGTGAATGACGCGTCGGATTCGGCAAGGGTCCTGACGCAAGGGTCCTGATCGAAATTTTTGCGCGAAGGGTCGAGCAGGGTGCCGGCGAGGCGGCACACGCAGTCGTTCGATGTCGCAAGGCTTATCGATCTGTCGAGATCACCGGCGCCTGTTCGGCCCGGCGACAATCGCGCATGAATCGAGAGCATGTGCCCAAGATTCAAAAGATCCTCCATGCCCGTCTCCCTAAAAGGGGCTTTTCTTTCCGATTGGCGCTATCGGCAAGGGCGTGCGCCATTTCGAATTCAGAATTCATATTCTGAATTCGAATGCAAAACAATGGAATTTCGCGCAAAAGGCTGATAAATAAGAGTGCTGAATTCGACATGGACGTTGCATGCCTCCGTTTACCGCTCAGCCGACACTCGTCGATCAGGTTGTCGATGCGATCGTTGCGGAGATCATTGGCGGCGAATTGCCATCGAATTCCCGCCTGATTCAGGACGATCTCGCCCGCGCCTACGGCGTGTCGCGCCAACCGGTCCAGCAGGCGCTCTTGCTGCTGCGCAACCGGGGATTGGTGCAAGAGGCACCGGGACGCGGACTGATCGTTTCCCCTCTCGATGTCAGCTTCGTTCGCAATCTTTTCGAGATCCGCGCGATGCTCGATGGGCTCGCGGCCAGGCTGGCCGCCGAGCGCGGCGCCGCGCGAGCGACACGCGAAGGACCGGCGTATCTTGCGGCCGGGCACGCCGCGGTCGACAGCGGTTTGCTGCACGAGCAAATCAAAGCGGATATGGCGTTTCACGCATTTCTAGGCGAGCTCTCGGGCAACCCGCTGATCGGTGAAACCACCGCGCCGCACTGGCACTGTCTGCGTCGCGTGATGGGCGAGGTGCTGCAAGACGACGAACAGATGCCCCGGATCATCTGGGATAAGCACGACGCGATCATGGATGCCGTCATCGATGGCAATGGCGAGAAAGCCGAGACGTTGAACCGCGAGCATATCCTGCACGCGGCCAGTGTTTTCGTGCAACGCCTCCAGGCGCGACACGATGCGTCGGAAGAGGAACGCCGACAACGCCGCCCGCGCCGCATCCAGCGCTGAAATCGCAATCGCCCGTCGACAAGATTCGCCGGCTGCCAGGCTGACGGCGCCATCGCCGCTTACGTGACGGCTGCCATGAAAAATCCCGTTCGCCCGTCTCTGCCGGACGGCTTTTCTGTCGCGGCATAATATAGCAATGTATTGACATATAATGGGAGAGCGGTCACGCTGCGGTTAGAAAATCGATCGTGGGAGCGAGACATGCGGGGACTGAGCGGGAAAACCGTCATCGTGACCGGTGGGGGCGGGGGGATCGGCGGGGCGACCTGTCGGCGCTTCGCGGCGGAAGGAGCGAAGGTTGCGGTATTCGACATCAACCTCGCCGCAGCCGAGCGGACCGCCGCGGCGATCGTGACAGAGGGCGGAAAGGCCACTGCCTTTGCCTGCGACATTGCCGATCATGAAGCGGTTGGCGCTGCGGTTGCCGAGGCGACCGCGTCGCTCGGGCCGATCGATGTGCTCGTCAACAATGCCGGATGGGACGTCTTCAAGCCTTTTCTCAAGACTTCGCCGGCCGATTGGCAGAAGCTGATCGCCATCAACTTGACCGGCCCGTTGAATATGCATCACGCCGTTTTGCCGCAGATGGTCGAGCGTCGCAGCGGCCGGGTGGTGAACATCGCCTCCGATGCCGCAAGGGTCGGTTCTTCAGGCGAGGCCGTTTACGCAGCCTGCAAGGCCGGCCTTCTCGGCTTGTCGAAGACGCTGGCACGCGAGCACGCGCGCGACGGCATCACCTTCAATGTCGTTTGCCCCGGGCCGACCGATACCCAACTGCTCGGTGATTTCATAACCGCTGCCGGCAATCCGGAGAAGTTGAGGGAGGCCTTTCGTCGTTCGATTCCGCTGGGGCGGATTGGCGCTCCGGGGGATCTGCCGGGCGCGATCTGCTTCTTTGCCAGTGAAGACGCGGCATTCATCACCGGTCAGGTGCTGAGCGTATCGGGCGGCCTGACAATGGCAGGCTGAGCGGAGTGGGATCGCCCGCTCGGCACCGCGCGAGGTGGCCGACAAGCCGCGTACGCTAGACTTTTGTCAGGGCCGTCTTGAGGCGGTCGAGCAGCCGATAGAGCGCGATTTGGTCTTCGTGGCTGAAGGTGGCCAGCGCGGAGGAATAGAAAGCCTCGATCGACTCCTGCATGCCGGCCCAGGTCGAGGTGCCCTTGCCGGTCAGGCGAATGCGCCGGCTGCGACCGTCGTCCTTGTCCTTGACGCGCTTGATCCAGTCGCGCGCTTCAAGTCTGTCGAGAATGATAGTGAGATTTTGCCGGCTGACGTCGAGGAATTCCATCAGGTCCTTCACCGTCATACCGTCGCCGCGGACCAGCGGTCGCGCAAGGGCGCCCAACACCGCCCATTGCTGCGTCGTGGCCCCGAATTTGCTGACATAGCGGGTGCCCTGCTTATGCATCAGGTTCGACGCCTGATAGAGGCGAAAGAAAACCCGGTTGGCGACATCGAATGCGACGCCGGATTTTGCAGGTAGCGCAGCCAGTGCCATCACTCAGCCCTCCAGAAATTACGGCGACTCCCGATTCCCAGAATAACAAGATATTGATACATTCTCCAGTCTAATTACATCAATATATTGATGCAAATGCGATTACTTCACCGGTTGAATGCAAATTTGATTATGCTACATATCGTACGTAAGCGTACGGGTTTCGACGTCGTGGTCGATTGGGCCGAGGTCCCGACTTTCAGAAGTCGTAACTCTGGGAAGTCCCGACGTTGAGAAGTGCTGGCTTTGATCGGACCGGATCGATCATGGCGGCTGAATTACCGGTAGGGCAGGGAACGCGGAGTTGGATCATGGGTGCATCGACCGGTACTGCCCTAGCCGCGCTGAAAATCGGAGGACGCGTCGCGTACGAGCGTCTGGCGCGCCCCAAGGCCCGGCGGCGCGATGATGTGCCCTGTTCGCCCTATGCCATTACCCCTGAATGGCTGACCGCCGTTCTCTGCGGCAAGAATCCGGGCGCCATTGTCACGCGAGTCGAAGTCAGGCCGGCGAGCGCGGGAACCCACGAGCGTCATCAGCTGATCGTGTCCTATAACGAGGAAGGCCGCCGCGCCGCATTGCCGGTCTCGATCTTCACCAAGTCGTTGCCGAGCATCGTCACGCGGATGATCGGCGGCTTCAACGGTACCGCGCGCGTCGAGGGGAATTTCTATACGCTGCTTCGGCCTCAGATCGAGATCGAGGCGCCGCTGTGTTATCATTCCGCCTACGATCGTCGAACATTTACGGCCATCCATCTGCTGGAAGATATGGTCGCAACGAAATCCGCGACGTTCTGCAGCCACAAAACCACCGTCTCGCGGGCCATGGCCGACGACATGATCGATCTGCTGGCAGCATTGCACAGCCGGTTCTACGCCGATCCGACGCTCGCCGAGCGCTACCGGTGGCTTGCGGGCTATCCGAGATGGTTCACCATCGGCGCCGAGAAAATGGGCACGGAATATTACACCCGCAAGGCATTTGACGCGGCCGCCCACGTTATTCCGCCCGAAGTTATGGCGCGCCGCGAGCAGGTCTGGCCGGCGACGATCCGCGCGCTTGCGGTACACGAAAACGAGCCGCAAGGGCTGATACATTCCGACGTGCATATCGGAAACTGGTATCGGACCGGCGCGGGCCAAATGGGTCTATGCGACTGGCAATGTCTTGCGCGCGGCCACTGGTCACGCGATTTCGCCTATGCCGTGACGGCTTCGCTGACGCCGGACGATCGCCGGAATTGGGAACGCGACCTGTTGGCTCGCTATATCGAGCGGTTCGCGGAGAAAACCGGCGTCAAGCCCGACTTCGATCTCAGCTTCATGCACTACCGGCAGCAGATCGTGCATGCGCTCGCGATGTGGACGATCACGCTCTGCCACTCGCGGCTATTGCCCAAGATGCAGCCTGAGGACACGACGCTCGCCATGATCGGGCGTATCACGACGGCGATGGCTGACCTGGATTCGCTTGACAGCTAGGGAGCGGCTGACGGCCGGGGGATGGTCACGCCGCCGATTTTGGTATTGAGTCCGCTCGCAAATATAATACACTAGCAAACGAATTGGCCGCCAAGTGCCACGACCAACCTCACGGAGGGGACGCATGAGCGAGAATCGCTTCGATGCTGCCGCCCACGCGCGATCGATGCGCGACGGCGGCTTCTGGGTCGACAAGAACTTCGACGAGTTTCTTCAGCAGACGGTCGCCGCCACGCCGGGAAAACTCGCGCTGTTGGCCGACCGCGCCGATCGCGCCGAGGCGAGGCGCTTCACCTATGCCGAACTGGGCGATCTCGTCGCACGCGCGGCCGCCGCCTTGAAACGCCTTGGCATCGGCCCCGGTGACGTCATCTCTGTGCAGTTGCCGAATTGGTGGGAATTCGCCGTGATCTCGCTGGCGGCCTTCCGGGTGGGCGCCGTCGTCAATCCGTTGATGCCGATCTTTCGCGAACACGAGCTTGGCTACATGCTCGACTTCGCCGAGACAAAGCTGATGATCGTGCCCAGGCTGTTTCGTGGCTTCGATCACGAGACGATGGTGCGTTCGCTGCAACCCAAACTGCCGAAACTTCAACACCTGATTGTCGTCGATGGCGAGGGGGCTCACAGCTTCGACCGGGCGCTGCTGTCCGGAAGCGAGCGGCTCGGGCCGCCGCCGGCCGGTGAGATCGGCGCGCTTGCCGCCGATCGGATGGCAGTGTTGATGTTTACCTCGGGCACGACCGGATCGCCCAAAGGCGTCATGCATTGCCTCAATACGCTGTTGGCCTGCAACATCGCGCTCGCCGGACGGTTCGGCCTCGACGCCAGCGATACGATGCTGGTCTGTTCGCCGCTTGGCCACATGACCGGTTTCGCGGCTGGCATGCTGCTCGGCTTTAAGATCGGCGCCTCGGTGATTTTTCAGGACGTGTGGGAGCCGAAACGCGGCGTCGGCATCATGGCCAACGAAGGCGTCACCTATTCGGCAGGCGCCGCGACCTTTCTCGCCGACATGTGCGAAGCGGTCGCCGCCGGGGCGACGAAGCCTGGGCGGCTGCGCAAGTTTCTCTGCGCCGGGGCGCCGATCCCGCCCGCGCTGATCGATCGGGTCTACCGCGAACTCGACCTCAAGGTCTGTTCGCTGTGGGGCATGACTGAATCATTGTCGAGCACGTTGACCGAACCCGAGCGGGCACTCGAGAAATCGTCGAAGACAGATGGTCGTCCGCTCGACGGCGTCGCGGTGAAAGTGCTTCGCATGGACGGTTCGCCGGCACCGGTCGGAGAGAAAGGGTTGCTGAAAGTGCGCGGCGCGCAGATGTGCCTCGGTTACTACAAGCGCCCGGACATGGAGCCTTTCGACGCCGAAGGTTGGTTCGACACCGGTGACATGGCCTATATGGACGACGAGGGTTACATCCGCATCGACGGCCGCATCAAGGATATCATCATCCGCGGCGGCGAGAACGTGCCGGTCTTCGACATCGAAAATTTGCTGTTCAAGCATCCGGCGGTGCTTTCGGCTGCGATCGTGGGATATCCGGACCCGCGGTTGGGAGAACGCGCCTGCGCATTCGTGGTGTTGCGTCCCGGACAATCGCTGGATCTGGGCGCCGTGCAGGCCATCATGACCGAGCACAAGGTTGCGAAACAATATTGGCCCGAACGCGTCGAAATCGTCGACGACCTGCCGAAGACCCCGGCGGGTAAAGTTCGGAAATACCAGCTTCGCGAAATAGCGAAGGCCTTCGCAGAGACACCCCGCAAGGCCAACGCATGAATCTAACGGGTTGACGTCGGCGCGATCGTTTCGCGATGATCGGTCGTTATCGGCGTTGACGGCCAAATCGCTCGACCAGCAAGAATTTTTGTACCTTGCCCGTCGGCGTACGCGGCAGCGCTTCGCTCTCGATAATGAATTCCTTTGGCGTCTTGAAGCCGGCGAGGTGCTGTCGGCAAAAATCATCGAGCTCTTTGGGAGTGATCTCGGCATTGTTCTGCGCGACGATCAGGCCCGTCACGCGTTCGCCCCACAATTCGTCAGGCAGGCCGAAGACCGCGCATTCGGCAACGCCGGGGCATTTCAGGATGATCTCCTCGACCTCCGCGGCGTGGACGTTCTGGCCGCCGGTGATGATCATATCTTTCTTGCGGCCGCGGATGGTCAGATAGCCCTGCTCGTCGAGGCTGCCGAGGTCGCCGGTATGGATCCAGCCGTTACGGAACGTCTCGGCCGACTTCTCGGCATTCTCGAAATACGCGGTCACCGCATTCGGCGAGCGTCCGATGATCTCGCCAAGCTGATTGGGTGCCAGCGGCTGGCCATCATCATCGACGATTTTGACCTCCGAGAATGTCATTGCCTGGCCCACTGAGTCCGGGCGCTTCTTTCGATCTTCGGGCGTGCTGACCACAAGCGCGCCGGTTTCCTGCATGCCGTAATATTCGTAGATATTCGGGCAGAGCCGGGCCACGGTCTGTTCACGGATGGTTTCGGGCAGGCTTGCGCCCGCGAATACGATGGCCCGGACCGAACTGAGGTTGCGTGCTGCGGATGCCTGGGCCGGCAGCAGCATGGCCGCCATGGTCGGAACCAGGTTGAAGATTGTTACGCGTTCTGTGGCAATCAGGCGCAGCACTTCGTTCGGCTCGAAATTCGCCAGCACGTGTGGAATGCCATAAAGGATCGATCCGGCGATCCATGCAAAGCCGACGCGTCCGAAGGCGGGAAATACCGTCATCGTCACATCGCGACGCGTCATGTCGAAGATCTGGAACATCGGACCCAGCGTACTGTTGTTATATTGCGTCAGCACATAGGATTTCGGCAGGCCCGTGGTGCCCGAGGTGAGGTTGAAATAATACGGATCGGCTTCATCGATTTCGATATCGGGAGCTTCGGGTGACGCTGCGGAAAGCAGCGTCTCGTAGTCGAGGGTAAAACTGGCTTTCTCACCGCCGAACTGAATGACGTGCTTGAGTGTTTTTGCCGCCGGTTCGGCGATCGTCGCAAACCTGCCCTCGTAGATCAGGCCGCTCGCACCCATGGCGCGCATCAGTTCAAGCATTTCCGCCGCGGCCAGCCGATAATTCAAGGGCAGGCCGATGATGCCGGTGCGCGCCAGCGCAAAATAGATTTCCACGATCTCGGCGCGGTTGGAGGTGAGAAATGCGACAACGTCGCCCTTCCGAAAGCCCAGACCTAAAAGCGTCTGCGCCAGACGGTTGGTGCGATCGTTCATCTCGCCGAAACTAAATCGCCGACCCGTACTCGAACAATAAATCGCAGGCGCATCGGGATAGCGTATCGCGGCGGTGGCCAGAATATTGCCAACCACCATTTTGCCCAGAGATCGATCCATTTGCAGGCGTTTCCTTGTTTCGGCGCGATTTACGCGCTCTTTCTGGCCGGACTCGTCGTGAGCCGTGCCGTTCAGCTCACATGCCGCTCCCGGTTTTCCCAGAACGGTTGGCGCAGCGCCCGTTTGAGAACCTTGCCGGCTCCGGACAGCGGCAGCGGGTTTTCGCTGATATCGACGCTGCGCGGGCATTTGTAGCCGGCGATCAGCGTCTTGCTGAATTCAATCAGCTCGCCGGCCGACACCTTCGCGCCGCTCCTGGTCACGACAACAGCGTGGACCGTTTCACCCCAGCGTTCGTCCGGGATTCCGATGACGGCGCACTGGGCAACGGCAGGATGCTGGGCGAGGGCGTTTTCGACCTCGACCGAATAGACATTTTCGCCGCCGGAGATGATCATGTCCTTGACCCGATCGACGACGTAGATGAACCCGTCCTGATCCATGTAGCCGCTGTCGCCGGTATGCATCCAGCCGTCGATTATGGCGCGGGCGGTCTCTTCGGGCCGCTCCCAGTAACCCATCATGACATTGTCGCCACGTACGATGATCTCACCGACCGTGCCGTGGGGTACTGGCTTGCTGTCGGGATCGACGATGCGAACCTCGCAACCCAGCGTGGCTCGGCCAGCGCCCCGGTGGCGGCCCTTGGCGCGCCCTTCGCCGATATGTTCTTTCCAATGCAGCACGGTTGCCATCGGCGACAGCTCGGTCATGCCGTAGGCCTGGGTGAATTGCACGTTCGGAAGTGCCGCGGTGGCTCTGTTCAGCACCGCCTCGCTGATCGGGGAAGCGCCGTAAATGATTTTCTTCAGGGACGACAAATCGTAAGAGCCAAGCGCGGAATGATCGACCAGCATCTGGATCATGGTCGGGACCAGAAGCACGTCGGTGACGCGCTCGTTCTGCACCGCGGACATCACGGCTTCCGGGGTGAACGCCGGAATGATCACATTTGAGCCGCCGCTGAGCAGCAGCGAATACATCGCCGCGCCATTGGCGAGATGGAACATCGGCGCGGCATGCAGGTAGATTGCCGAGCTTTGGAAGAGGCCTTCGCCGAGGGAGTTCAGCGAATTGACCATGAGATTACCGTGGCTGAGCATGACCCCCTTCGAGCGACCGGTGGTGCCGCCGGTGTAGAAGATGCCGGCGAGGTCGGTGCTGGTACGCATCGCATCTGGAACAGGTTCGCTTCGAAGCAGCAGCGTCTCGTAGCTTTCCATGCCGGCCGGTACATCGCCGTCGTCGGCATAGATCAGAATCAACCCGGTCAGGGCTTTCGCCAACGCGACACCGACCGATGCAAACGCCTTGTCGACCACGAGAATGTTGGCGCGGCAATCGCGCATGGCGTCCTCGTTTTCAACCGGGCTCCAGCGGATGTTGAGCGGCACGACCACAGTGCCCGCCCATGCGGTGGCCAGATAGAGTTCGATATACCGGTCGGCGTTTTGCGACAGGATGGCGACGCGGTCGCCGGGATTGGCGCCGAGCGAACGTAAGCCAGCGGCCAGCCGCGGCACACGCTCCCCGATCTCGCGCCAATTC
>Ga0209006_10002655_pt1 | contig 16280 bp, 16 predicted proteins | sample JacPin_JW_Ref_O2_FD_188567 | JGI IMG/M metagenome (GOLD analysis project Ga0209006, IMG submission 188567) | Forest soil microbial communities from Algoma, Ontario, Canada - Jack Pine, Ontario site 1_JW_Ref_O2 (SPAdes) (version 2) | ecosystem: Environmental > Terrestrial > Soil > Boreal... | reverse complement strand
GGCTTCGCGGAACTGCCTGTCAGGACTTCGCGTTAAGGGAGGCTACATGGATACGACTTGGCGCCGTGAAAGGACCGTTTCGTGGACTATTCGCGGCCTAGGCGTGAAGCCAGTCACGCCATCATTATGAGCAATCCGGAGCCGAAGCAGAACGTTGGCGGCGCGTTGGCGTCGCTCGGCCGGCTGGCGACCGTCGGCATCTTCCTGCTGCTGTTCGGTGGATTCCTCTATTTCGGCCGCGCCATCCTGATGCCCGTGTTCTGCGCCGGCGTTGTCGCGCTCACCCTCGCGCCTGTGGTCAAGGCGGGTAGTCGCCATGGAATCTCGCCTTGGATCACGGCAATCCTCATCGTCGTCTTCTGCATCGGAGGCTTAAGCTTGGCGGTGACCGCGATGGCCGGGCCGGTAAGCGAATGGGTCGGTCGCGCGCCCGAAATCTGGGCCAGCATCACGGAGAAGTTCGCCGTGCTTGATCAGCCGCTAGCGGCGGCGCGCCAGCTACAAACCGCCTTGTTCGGCGCGGCGGCGGCGCCCAATATCTCGGCCCAGAACGTGGTCTTTCCCGTTGTCGCCTTTCTAACGCCCGCGGCTGGCGAGCTTTTGTTGTTTTTCGGCACGTTGTTTTTCTTCCTGGCCGGACAGGTCGAGTTGCGCGCACGCTTCGTCGCGCTGTTCGCCGAGCGCGAAGCCAAGCTGCGCTTCCTTAAAATCATGAACGACATCGAGAAGAATCTCACCGGCTATCTCGTCCTGGTGACGATCATCAACGCCACGCTCGGCGCAATCGTCGCGCTCGGCGCGCTGCTGCTTGGATTACCCAATCCGTTGATTTTCGGCCTGCTGGCGGCGCTGCTGAATTACGTGCCCTATGTCGGACCCGCGGTGATGGTCGTCATTCTGTTCGGCGTCGGCCTAGTCACGTTCCCCTCGCTCGGTCATGCGTTGCTGGCGCCGCTGGGCTTTATCGCGCTCACCACCGCTGAAGGCCATTTCATCACGCCGACCATCGTCGGCCGGCGGATCACGCTCAATCCGCTGCTGGTTTTTCTCGCGCTCGCCTTTTGGACGTGGCTATGGGGCCCGATCGGAGCGTTCCTCGCCGCGCCGCTCTCGATCGTGGGGATCGTTGTATTCAATCATTTGTTTCCGAACGAGGACATCAAACTTCCCGATTGAACGGAACTTTTGCGGTGCCTATATAATTGTCGCGGCGAATAGGCACTCAACGCATTGGAGAACGTCATGAACACCGCGTCAACGGCCAAGGACGCGCGCGAGACCGTGCGCGAGGTGCGCGAGGCGGCGTCGGAAGCCTCCGCTGACATGCAGGGCGACTTGCAGAAGCTGCGCGAAGATTTTCACCGTCTTGCCGATCAGGTCGCGGAGATCCTCGCCAGCCGCGGCAACGCGGCATGGCAGCGCGCAAAATCTAGCGTCGACGAGGTCGTCGCTGATGCGCAGGACAAAGGGCGCGACGCCGCGAGCGCAGTGCGCGAGGTGTCCGATCATTTTGTCGAAGTAATCGATGAATCGATCAAGACACGACCCTACACCACGCTGGCGCTTGTCGCCGGTATCGCCTTCCTGTTCGGAGCGGCTTGGCGTAGGTAAACCCTGGCGCCGATAACAAATCGAGCCGCGGCGCAAACGCCCACAAGGATTTCCATGCTCAAAAGCTGGATGCGCGACGTCACGCTCTCGCTGCAGGCAAGGAGCGGAGTTACGCCGGCGCTGTTCGTCTGGCTCGCGATTATCGCGGTGGCGTTGCTGGCGGCTTTCGTCTTCCTCTGTGTCGCCGGCTATGTGTGGCTTTCGTTGCAATTGGGTGCGGTTTTCGCCGGTCTGGCCATGGCCGCCGTCTTCTTGCTGATCGCTCTGATCGGGGCGGTCGTTTCCGCGGTGACGCGCCGCCGCGCCCAAGAACGCGCCATCCTCGAACGCGCGGCACGGGCGCAAGCGTCGACGTCGTGGCTGCTCGATCCAAAAATTCTCGGCGTCGCCATGCAGGCCGGCCGCACGCTCGGCTGGCAGCGCATCATACCGGTCGTTCTGCTCGGCTTTCTGGCGGCACAATGGGTGCGCGAGAGCCACAAGAGCGAATCCGAAGACCAGAGCTAAATTAAGCTGCCCGACGTTTCATTGGTGCATGATCTCTTCCGAAAACCGCCTCCCACTTTTCGGGATCATGCGCTAGATCGGCGGAAACATATCGCCTGTACGATCCAGCGCTTCGCGCGCCCGGCGGGAGTCGTCGTTCACCGCCTGCACGAGCTCGTCGACCGAAGCGAACATTTTTTCTTCGCGAATCCAGGCGATGAAGGCGACGTCGATGCTCTGTCCGTAGAGATCGCCGGCAAAGTCGAACAAAAAGACCTCGAGCAGCACGACACCGCTATCGAACATCGGCCGGCGGCCGAAATTGGCAACGCCGTCGTAGCGGCGTCCACCGTGCGCGACGCGTACCGCATAGACGCCATGGCGCAGCCCGGAGGCAGCATCGAGACTGAGGTTCGCGGTCGGGAAGCCGAGCTCACGCCCGCGCTTGTCGCCGTGGATCACCTCGCCGGAAACGAACCAGGGAAAGCCGAGCAACCCCGCCGCGTCGTCCAGGCGTCCCGCGGCCAGCGCGTCGCGGATCGGACCGGACGAGACCGGGCGCCCGTCAAGCTCGAAAGGAGCGACCACGTCGACGGCAAAGCCGAACTTGCGGCCTTGCGCCGCAAGGAAATCCGGCGAGCCGGCGCGGTTCTTGCCGAAATGAAAGTTGAAGCCGATCACGGCCCCGCTGATGCCGAACCGCCCGACCAGAATATCGCTGACGAACTCATCCGCGGTCAGGCTCGCCAATGCGGCGTCAAAGGTCAGGACGATCGCACCGTCGAGCCCGGTCGAGGCGAGCAGCCGCAACTTGGCGTTCTCGTCGGTCAGGCGAAACAACGGCTCGCCGGGATGGAAGAAGACCCGCGGATGCGGCTCGAAGGTCAGCACCGCCGCCGACTTGCCGAGCTCTTGGGCGCGATCTTGGGCGGCCGCGATCACCGCCTGATGGCCGCGATGGACGCCGTCGAAGTTGCCCATGGCGATGACGGCGCCGTGCAGCGCGCCATCGGGCGCGGTATCGCGCACGACGAGAAAGCGTTTCGGCGTCACATCGATACCGGCTGGGTTTCAATTGGTTAAGATCAACCTGCGCGGCCGTTGGTGCCGTCGCGGCTGGGCCAAGTCAAGCCAAGGAGGGCAGGTCCAAGGAGCCAGGTCCAAGAAGCCAGGTCCAAGAAGCCAGGTCCAAGGAGACAGGTCCAAGGAGACAGGTCCAAGGAGACAGGCCGAGCAGCAGAAACAGACGGTTGCGCAGCGCGGCAATGGGTCATTAGGGCGATTAACCCGATTTTCAGCACAGCAATGATATCTCTGCGTTCGTTGCCACAAGGAACCAGAGAATTATGGCAGTCGATCCGTCAATGCCGGTGCTTGTGGTCGACGACTACAACACAATGGTCCGGATTATCCGCAATCTGTTGAAGCAACTCGGTTTCGCCGACGTCGACGACGCCAATGACGGCACCACGGCGCTCGCCAAAATGCACGCCAAACGCTACGGCTTGGTGATCTCCGACTGGAACATGGAGCCGATGACCGGCTACGACCTGCTGCGCGAGGTCCGCGCCGATCCCGAGCTGGGCAAGACGCCGTTCATCATGGTGACGGCGGAATCGAAGACGGAAAACGTGATCGCGGCGCGCAAGGCCGGCGTGAACAACTATATCGTCAAGCCATTCAACGCGCAGACGCTGAAAGCCAAGATCGAGTCCGTTTTTGCCTACAACGGCGAACGGCCGCTGGCCTAAAGCCACTTACCAGGCAAGCCTGCGCGTGACCGCTTTCGGCGCCACACCGGCCGCGGCAAACATCGCGTTCAACCCCGACAGATCCGGCGCGTGGCGCCCGCCGGCCGCCTCGGCATGCAGGGCGGAAATGACGAACAAGCAATCGACGCCGAACGAGGCCGCGCCTTTCAAATCCGTCCTGACCGAATCGCCGATCGCCAGCACCCGATGGCGCGGCACCGCGCCGCCACGAAGCGCGGCGGCTTTGCCAAGCGTCGCCTCATAGATCGGCGCATAGGGCTTGCCGCAATAGAGGACCTCGCCGCCAAGGGCGGCGTAGGCGTCGGCCAGAGCGCCGGCGCAATAGACGAGCTCGTCGCCGCGCTCCACGACGATATCGGGATTGGCGCAGACCATGAACAAGGCGCGGCCGCGCATGGCCGTGAGCAGTTCGCGATAATTCTCCGGCGTCTCGACGGTGTCGTCGAACAGGCCTGAGCAGACGACGTAATCGGCGGTCTCGGCGGGTGTGAAGGTGACGTCAAGACCAGCGAAGATCGAGAGGTCTCGCGGCGGACCGAGATGGAAGACGCGTTGGCGCAGCCTCGCCTCGACAACGCTGCGGGTGACGTCGCCCGAGCTCATGATGCCGTCATACGCGTCGTGCGGCACGCCGAGCCGATCGAGTATCCGCTGCACCGACTCGCCGGCACGCGGCGCGTTGGTGATGAGGATCACGGTGCCGCGATCGGCACGAAAACGCGCCAGCGCATCGCAGGCCTGCGGAAAGGCGGCGACACCATTGTGCACGACGCCCCAGACATCGCAGAGAAGGACGTCATAGTCGCGCGCCAGCGGGGCAAAGCGTTCGATGATGTCAGGCACGGTGGATGCGACAAGATTGCCGGTGAGGGTGCTTCGGCGCCGGCCGCATCAACTACGTCCGGCCCGGACCAGTTGGGCGAGACCAGCCCGCGGCGGGGCAGCGACGTCGGCCGATTGAGCTGCGGCGTCGCCTTTGCCGCCTTCGCCGCCGACTCCCTGCAGCGCCTCCGCGCGCACCGGCCGCGGCGGCGAGAAGAGAAAGCCTTGGCCGAAACGCACGTCGTAATCCAGAAGATCGACCACGATCGACTCACTTTCGATCCGTTCGGCGATCAGATCGATGCCGAAACGGCCGAGCAAATCGGAGAAGTCGGCCGGATGGATATTGGACGTGGCGTTGCCGACGCGGTTGAGCAGCAACGATGCCGGCGCCTTGATGAAGCGGAAACCCCGGGCGGTCAATTCGCGCGGCTCAATGCGAAGATCGGACAGGTTGTCCATGGAGAAACGGAAGCCCCGCTCGGCCAGCGCGGCAAGGCTCTCATGCTCCATCGGCCCCATATTGCGAACGGCGCTTTGCGTAAACTCCAGCACCAGCGACGGAGCGATCGCGCGGTTGGCCTCGATGAATTCGAGCAATTGCGGAAATCCCGCATCGGTCAGCGTCGCCGCCGAGAGATTGCAGAACAGCCCGATCTCGCGGTTCTTGAGGAGGAGCCGCCGCACCACCTGCACGCATCGCAACACCGAGAGGCTATCGAGCTTCGGCAGCAGCGAACCAGCCTCGGCGTAGGGCAGGAAATCGCCGGCGGCGACGACATCGCCGTTGCCGGCATTGAGCCGCGACACCGCCTCGTAGTAGCGCACCTTGCGCTGTGGCAACGTCACGATGGGCTGCAGGTAGAGATCGATCCTCTGGGCGTCGATGCCGCCACGGACTGCGGCAATGATGGCATCCCGATCGAGGCCATCGAAGGCAGGGATTTTGGGCAGGCCTGGCGCTGCGGTCCCGGCGGCCGGTGCGGCCTCCCTGACCGAGCCCAGCGCGACAACCGAGGATGCCTCGGCAACCGCCGGCGCTGTATGCACCGGGCTCCGCTCGGCGCCCAGTACGGCCTCATGCTGGGCGACGGACTCGGCAAGCTGCCGGACCAGCCGCGAGAGCTCCTCGATCTCGTCAGCTAGAGGCTGCGTGGCCGATGCCGCCTTGCCAAGGACCGTCTCGACCTTGCTTTCCATGACGGCAAGGCGGCGCGCGAACTCCGCGATCTGACGCGCCAGATCGCCCGATCCGCGCGCAATGCTGGACACCTGATCGCTCACCTCGGCGCGGTCGCGTTTGCGGCCAACGACGGCATTGTAGATCGCGAGCACAGTCAGAACGCCGAGCGCCATCAGCGCGGAATCGACCGCGGAGAACCCAAACCGGAGAAAAAGCACAACGCCGAGCGAGGCGGCGATGAGCATCATGCATAAAGCGATAAAAATGGCGCTGATGCGCACCATGCGGGTCCCAATGCCGGAGATGATTCGCCTCCAGGCGGTATCAGTGTCCACAAGCGCTGCGCCGCCGCAAGTCCGCCGGGGCGCTCGCCCGCACGGAAGAGTATCGAACTAAGCCACCGCCCGAATGACGCGGGCGACCTTCTCGAATATCTCGCCGATCTCCGCCTCGCTGACGATCAGTGGCGGGGCGACGGCCAGCGTGTCGCCGCTGATGCGGATCACCAGGTCTTCGTCATGGAACGCCCGCTCCATGGCCTCGTATCCGCGCTCGCCCGGAGCGCCCGGCCGCGGCGCGAGATCGATGCCGGCCGCGATCCCGATGGCGCGTACGTCAAGGACGCCGGGCAAGCCTTTGAGCGTCATCGCCGCGTCGGCATAAAGCGGCTCGAGGCGGCGCGCCCGCTCGAACAAATTCTCGTCGCGATAGAGGTCGAGCGCTGCGAGGCCAGCGGCGCAGGCAAGCGGATGCGCCGAATAGGTGTAGCCGTGGAACAGCTCGATGGTGTGCTCCGGCCCATGCATGAACGCCTCGTAGACGCTCTCCCGGGCGATCACGCCGCCCATGGGCACGGCCCCGGAATTGACGCCCTTGGCGAAGCAAAGCAGGTCGGGCGTCACGCCGTAACGTTCGGCGGCGAAGGCGTGACCGAGCCGCCCGAAGCCGGTGATCACCTCGTCGAAGATGAGCAGAATGCCGTGCTTGTCGCAGATCGCGCGGAGCCGCTCCAGATAGCCCTTTGGCGGCGCCAACACGCCGGTCGAGCCGGCCATCGGCTCCACGATCACGGCGGCGATGGTGGAGGCGCTATGCAGCGCGACGATGCGTTCCAGGTCGTCGGCAAGATGACCGCCCCATTGCGGTTCGCCTTTGCTGAAAGCCTGATGCTCGCGGCTGTAGGTCGCCGGCAAATGGTCGACGCCGGTGAGGAGCGTGCCGAAGAATTTGCGGTTATTGACAATGCCGCCGACCGAAATGCCGCCGAAGCCGACGCCGTGATAGCCGCGCTCGCGGCCGATCAGGCGGGTGCGGGCGCCGTCCCCGCGCACATTGTGATAGGCGAGCGCGATCTTGAGCGCGGTGTCGACCGCTTCCGACCCCGAATTGCAGAAAAACACCCGGTTGAGATCGCCCGGCGCCAGGGCGGCGATCCGGCTCGCCAGCTCAAACGATCTGGCGTGGGCGAAGTGGAAGGCCGCCGCGTAGTCCAGCTCGGCCGCCTGTCGCTGGATGGCGGCGACGATCGGATCGCGATTATGGCCGGCATTGGTGCACCATAAGCCGGCGAGACCGTCGAGCACCGCGCGCCCATCGGGGGTGAAATAGTGCATGCCCTTGGCGCGGGCGATGAGCCTCGGGGCGCGTTTGAAAGCCCGGTTGGGCGTAAACGGCAGCCAAAAGGCGTCGAGATCGTTGGTTTGCCGCGCCAGTACGTTTCCGATATCGGTCATGACTGCCTATCCTTGCGCCTCGCTCCCGGAGACCGCCAACCGGATATTGCTTTGGCCCCTCGGAGCTTAGACGCGCGAACGCAGAAAATTGAGCAGCTTCAATTTCCGCACTTTGCTACAGTAAGTTGCGCTACACTATACCGTTAAAAGCGCGACGTCTGCTGAGGGTCTGCCGGAAATCTCAGACGCCGATTTATTGCACGCCGCCCGATGGGGCAAGCGCGCGGCGCCTAAAGCTGTGTTGACCATTGGGAGGTCAACCATGGCCAAAGACAAAAGAAGAAGCAAAGGAAGTACCAGCGTATTCGATCCGGGAAGCGTACTGACCGGATCGGGGCCGGGTCAGTCGCGGAGGCTGTTTGCGCCGACCGACGTGATCTACGCCCAAGGTGAGCCGGGCGACGCGGCGCTCTTTGTCGAAAGCGGCTGGGTCAAAATGGCGACCGTCGCCGGGAGCGGCCGGGAGGCCGTCATTGCGTTGCGCGGCCCGGGAGAGTTCGTCGGCGCACGCTGCCTGCTCGACCTGCCGCGCGCCTCGACGGCCACGGCGCTAACCGATTGTTCGATCGTGCGGGTGACGACGCCGGCCCTTATCAGCTTGCTGCGCCGTGTCCCGGACTTCGCCGAAATGTTTGCGACTTACCTGGTCCGGCAGGGCATGCACGACCAGGAAAACGTCGTCGATCACCTGACCCATTCGGCCGAGCAACGTCTGGTGCGCACCCTGCTCCGGCTCGCCGACGACGGCCATGGCGACAGTTCGATACCAACAAGGATCAGCCAAGCGCTGTTCGCGAAGATGGTCGGAACGACTCGGTCGCGGGTGAGCTTCTTCATGAACCGCTTCAAACGGCAGGGATTCATCGAATACGGCAAGGACGGCCGTGTCAGGGTCCATAATTCACTGCGCAACGCGATGGCCAAGGACTGGCTTAATCCGTAAGACACTCCGCGCTTGCTTGCCCCCCTGCCCCGCCGCTGCTACCAACCGCGCCATTCCTTCAGAGCATGATCCGGACAAGTGGAAGCCGGTTTTCGGAAGAGATCATGCTCCACTGTACAGCTACCGAGCGAAATCAGGCCCGCGATGGCGGAGAAGCGCAAAGACAACAACAAGCTCAAGGCACGGCGGCCGCGCGGGTTCGACGATCGCGGCCCGGCTGAGATCGCCGCAACCCGGCGGATGTTGGAGACGATCCGCCAAGTCTATGAGCGCTACGGGTTTGAGCCGGTCGAAACTCCGGCCATCGAATATACCGACGCGCTCGGCAAATTCCTGCCCGACCAGGACCGGCCCAATGAGGGCGTGTTCTCCTTTCAGGACGACGACGAGCAATGGCTGTCGCTGCGCTATGATCTGACCGCGCCGCTCGCCCGCTATGTCGCGGAAAATTTCGATGCGTTGCCGAAGCCCTATCGCTCCTATCGCGTCGGCTGGGTGTTCCGCAACGAGAAGCCCGGCCCCGGCCGCTTCCGCCAATTCATGCAGTTCGACGCCGACACGGTCGGGTCGGCGTCGCCCGCCGCCGACGCCGAAATGTGCATGATGGCCGCGGATACGATGGAGGACCTTGGCATCAAGCGCGGCGACTATTTGGTAAAGGTGAATAATCGAAAGGTGCTGGATGGTGTGCGCGAAGCAAATGCCATCAGCGACGAAGCTCAGTGGCTTACCGTTTTACGAGCAATCGACAAGCTCGATCGACTTGGGTGGGCCGGGGTTGAACAGCTACTAGGTCATAGCCGGCGAGATGAGAGTGGAGATGTCACTCCGGGAGCGGAACTTTCCAAAGATGCGATCTACAACATCAAAGTATTTTTGGAAGGCGGTCTCCCTGTGGACTGCCCCATGAAGCTCGATCCGTCGCGCCCGATGGGCGATATGCACAGTAATCATCCCGAGACATTTGTGGACAACCTCTACGGTCTGCAACAATGGCAAGGTTTGATCGGTCAGACTAAGAGTGGCGGAGAAGGACTGCGCGAACTGACGGAGATAATTAGGCTCTGTGAATCGGCTGGCTACGGCTCACGACGGATCGCGGCCGACGTCTCGGTCGTTCGAGGCCTTGAATACTACACCGGGCCGGTCTTCGAGGTTGAGTTGACTTTCTCAACGGACGGCAAGGATGGCTCGCCGCGCTTCGGATCGGTAGGTGGCGGCGGGCGCTATGATGGGCTCGTTTCGCGCTTTCGCGGTGAGACAATACACGCGACGGGATTTTCCATCGGCGTGTCACGTCTCGCAGCAGCGCTTCAGCATCTTGGCAAGCTCGACGATAAGCCTGAGCCCGGCCCGGTCGTCGTCACCGTGTTCGATAAAGATCGGCTTGCCGATTATCAGGGCATGGTGGCGAAGCTCCGCGGAGCAAACGTCCGCGCCGAGCTTTATCTCGGCAATCCGCGCAACCTTGGCAACCAGCTCAAATACGCCGACAAGCGCAACGCGCCCTGCGTCGTCATCCAGGGCTCCGACGAAAAAGCCAAGGGCGAAGTCACGATCAAGGACCTGATCGTCGGCGCTGAACTCGCCAAGCTGGAAAAAGGCCGGGACGAGCATCTGCAGAAACAGGCCGAGGCGCAACGCTCCGTGCCCGAAGCCGAACTTGTGGCGACGGTCCGTAATATCCTCGCCCGGCACGGACTTTCTTAAGCAGACAAGCGCGAACGCCTCCCCTGAGCATTAACAGCGCCGGCCAATCTTCATCGAATATCGACGCCTGCCGTGCTAAAGGGCCGCTAGATCAGTGCTATCGCCGCGCGTTGGCAAAATGGATTAACCATACGCGGGCTGGACAAGGCCATCATGTCGAGCAGGGCAGCCAATAACCCGGACCTGCGCGCGCAGCAGCTCGTATCCTCGTATATGCGCGCGGGCTATGCGCCGATCGACCCGCCGGTGGTGCAACCGGCGGAGCCGTTCCTTGACCTGTCCGGCGAGGACATCCGGCGGCGTATGTTCCTCACAAGCGATCCGTTGGGACGCGAATTGTGCCTGCGGCCCGATCTCACTATTCCGGTCTCGCGCGCCTATCTGCAATCGCCGGCGGCCGGCACCGCGGCCGGATATTGCTATCTCGGCGCCGTATTTCGCCACCGCGAAGGTTCGGCTGCGGAATTCCTCCAGGCCGGCATCGAATCCTTCGGCCGCCAGGACAAGGCGGCGGCCGACGCGGAAATGCTTTCGCTCGGGCTCGAAGCAACCACGCTTTATGGACTGACCGTACCGGAAATCCGCGTCGGCGACGTTGGACTGTTTTCCGCTTTCGTCGCCGCGCTTGATCTGGCACCGGCGTGGAAACGCCGTCTGATCAAGGATTTCAACAGGAAGTGGTCGCTGGCGCATGATCTGGATCAACTTGCGCTCACGGCAAGCAACGGTCCGCCGGAATATCAGGGCGTGCTCGCCGCGCTGGCCGGCTCCGATCCCAAGGCGGCGCATCATCTCGTCACCGATCTTCTCTCCATCGCCGGTATCGCCGCTGTCGGCGGCCGTTCCGTCGCCGAGATCGCCGAGCGCTTCCTTGAACAAGCCGCGCTTGGCGCCGGAACGCGGCTGCCGCGCGAGACCCGCGCATTGATCGAGCGCTTCCTCGCCGTGCGCGGCGATCCGGACGAAGCAGCCGGCGAACTGCGCGCCCTCGCCGCCGACGCCAAGCTCCCGCTTACGCCGGCGCTGGATTTGTTCGAGACGCGAACCGGCTTTCTTGCCGCGCGCGGCGTCGACGTGCGGTCGATCCATTTCTCCACGGGGTTCGGGCGCGGCTTCGACTATTACACCGGGTTCGTGTTCGAGCTGCATGACCCGCGCACCAAGGGTCCGCTCATCGCCGGCGGCCGCTATGACGGCCTGTTGACGCGGCTCGGCGCGCGCGAACCGATCCCGGCGGTCGGATTTGCCGCCTCGATCGAGGAATTGTCGGCTTGCGGAGGCGCCGCATGAGCACCGCTCTGATCCTTGCGGTGCCGTCGAAAGGCCGCCTGCAGGAAAACACCGAGGCCTTTTTTGCGCGCTCCGGGCTCGAGCTCGTCAAGCCGCGCGGCGCGCGCGACTATCGCGGCACCATTGCCGGCTTTGACGGCGTGGAGATCGCTTATCTGTCGGCAGCGGAAATTACCACGCAGCTCGCCCAAGGCGCCGTGCATCTTGGCATCACCGGCGAGGACCTGTTGCGCGAGATGATCGTCGACGCCGACCAAGAGGTCGTGTTCATCGATCCGCTCGGCTTCGGCTTCGCCAACGTTGTCGTTGCCGTGCCGCTGGCCTGGATCGACGTCCGCAACATGGCCGATCTCGACGACGTCGCCACCGCGTTCCGCCTCAAGCACGAGCGCAAGATGCGGCTCGCCACCAAGTACGCCAATCTCACGCGCGGCTTCTTTGCCGAGCACGGCGTGGTCGACTACCGCATCGTCGAAAGCTCGGGCGCCACCGAAGGCGCCCCCGCCGCCGGCACCGCGGAGCTGATCGTCGACATCACGACGACCGGCTCGACGCTGGCCGCCAATGGGCTCAAGGTCGTCGACGACGGCGTGATCCTGCGTTCGCAGGCGAACCTGGTCGCCGCGCGGGCCGGGTCCTGGGACGCCTCACGCCGCGAAACCGCCCGCCTGCTGCTCGACCGGCTCGCGGCGCAGAAGCGTGCCCACGCTTATCGCGAAGTGCGCACCCGCTTCGCCGGGTTGAACGACACGCTACTCAACACCGCGCGGGAAAAATTCGGCGTAGCAGCGCCGTTCGGCGGTCCGACCTCTTCCGGCATGCTCACCTTGCACTGCCCGCCCAAGCACGTGCACGGGCTCGCCAGCTTTTTGCGCGAACACGGCGCCGAGGCGGTCTCGGTCGCCGCGCTAGACTATGTCTATGCGCGCGACAACCCGCTGTATGAGCGGCTGATCGCAGAGCTCGACCGCAACGCGACCGCGGAAAAAACGTCGAACTAGAATCCCAGCGTCGGAACGCGCGCCTGGGAAATCGGGAGGCGCGGCTTGGCAAGCTCCGATGACGCAAAAGTCCACGTCCGGCTCGACGAACGACAGCACGGCGTCGTCGCCACTGTGACGATCGACAATGTCCGCCGTCTCAATGCGATGAATGGCGCGCTCATGAGCGCGCTCACCGACACGATGGCGAAGCTTGCCAGCAACGAGGCGTTGCGCGCCGTGGTGCTCACGGGCGCCGGACCGAAAGCGTTCACCGCCGGCGCCGATATCAATGAAATGGCGGAGATCAAAGACGCGGCCGAAGCGAAAGCGTTCATCACGCGCCTGCACCTTTGCTGCGACGCCGTCCGCAATTTGCCGGTACCCGTCATCGCCCGCATTCACGGCTATTGTTTTGGCGCCGGTCTTGAGCTCGCGGCGGCGTGCGACGTGCGGATCGCGTCCGAGGCTGCGACGTTCGGCATGCAGGAAGTGAAGATCGGCATTCCCTCGGTGATCGAGGCCGCGCTCCTGCCGCCGCTCGTCGGCTGGGGGCGAGCGCGCGAAATCCTGCTGCTGGGTGAAACTTTCGGCGCCGGCGATGCGCTCGCCTGGAGACTGGTAGAGCATGTCGTGCCGGCGGCGGCTCTCGACCAGGCGGTCGAGGACTGGATCGGCAAGCTCTTGACCTCGGCGCCGCGCGCGGTGCGGCTGCAAAAGCGGCTAATCCGGCAATGGGAAGACCTGCCGCTTTCAGCCGCCATCGCGGCCGGCATCGACGCATTCGCCGCCGCCTATGAAACCGACGAACCGATCAGCACGATGCGCGCGTTTCTCGCCGCCAAACACCGCGCCGGCGCCGCGAAAAAATAACGCGCGCAAACCCGGCAAATGAAATTGCGGCTATTGAGATTCACGTGTCGTTTCGCGCACCCCCGGCCGGTTTGGCGCGGGCGCGAAAGACGACAAAATGCGACAGCGAGAAGTTGACGACGAAACTCGCCAGGATAGCGACGAGTTTCGCAAGCCATACCGGCAACAATAGGACTTCGGCCGCCACCAGGAGCGTTGCCGTGTTGGCGAGCCAGCCGGCAATGCCGGAGACGACAAAAGCAAAGTAAGCGCTCCAGCGGAGCTTGCGTCCGGACTCGGCGGCAAACGTGATCGTCGAGTTCATGATATAGGAGCCGCTGACGGCGACGATCCACGACATGGTATTCGCCGCGATCAGCGAAATCGTCGCGGCGTTGCCGCATTGACAGAAATCGGAAAGCGATCCGAATAGCGCAAACGCTGCCGGCGAACGATCGAGCGCGGCGCGGGCGATGAGAAAAACGCAATAGTCGATTGCCGTATTGACCACACCGACCAGCGCAAAGGCGATCGCCTTGAAGCTTACCGCGCGGGCGCGCCAGCCGCCGAGGAGCCGCGCGCGAGCCCGCTCGTAAAGGGAAAGGTGGGTCATTGCCGTTTCCGCATATCACGTTGGCGACGATCCGCCAGCCCCGGTGCCGACACGCCAAGCCGGGCAACGCCTGCGACCTCGCAGCCGCGACAGGTGACGCCGATTCCTGTATAAATCGCGCGCGACAGGAGCGGCCCGGTGGTTAACATGGCAAGTGAGCCTGGATCGGCTGGGCCGGCACGCGAAGGCGCGGCCAGGGCGCGCCGCGGCGGCGCGTCAGGCGCTGCGCACGGTCTGTCCATCGTCGTGCCGCTGCACAACGAAGCGGCTTCGCTTCAACGCCTGCACGCCGAGCTTGCCGAGGTCGCGCGCACGCTCGCCGCCAATCACGCGCTCGCCTGCGAAGTGATTTATGTCGATGACGGCAGCCGCGACGACACGCTGGCGATCGCCAACGAGCTCCCGGCCGTCGCACTCGACATCCAGGTGGTGTCGCTGTCGCGCAATTTCGGCAAAGAGGCGGCGCTGCTGGCCGGTCTCGACCACGCGCGCCTCGGTGCGGTGCTGTTCATCGACGGCGACGGCCAGCATCCGCCGGCGCTGATCGAGACGCTGGTCGGCCGCTGGCTCGATGACGGCTACGACGTGGTCTACACCGCCAAATCCGATCGCGCCAACGAGTCGGCGGCGCGGCGTCTCCTGGTGAGGAGTTTCTATCTGCTGATCAATTGGGGCGCGCACAGCAAAATCCCCGAAGATGCCGGCGACTTCCGGCTGCTGTCGCCGCGCGCGGTCGACGCCCTGCGCCGCCTTCCGGAGCGCAACCGTTTCTTCAAGGGACTGTCGAGCTGGATCGGCTTTCGCCAGATCCGCATCGACTATCAGCCGGCGCCGCGCAGCGACGGCCGCACCACATGGAGTCTGCGATCCCTGATCGGATTGTCGATCGACGGATTGACCGCGTTTTCGGTGGCGCCGCTGCGGGTGGCGACTTTGCTCGGGCTGCTGCTCGCCCTGGCCGCGTTTATCTATGGCGGCGAGATCATCTACGAAACCTGGGCCTACGGCGAGAAAGTCCCCGGCTATCCGTCGCTGTTTGTCGGCGTGATGGTGCTGGGCGGGGTGCAACTCATCATGCTCGGCGTGGTCGGCGAATATATCGGCAAGATCCTCTATGAGATCAAAGGACGGCCGGTCTATTTCATCGCCGAGCACGCGGTGAAGCCGCGCCAGCAGGAAAAGCAACCCGACACCGATACCCGCACGGCTGCGGAGTGAGCATCGTTTCGTAGCCGGGATTGAGCAACGCGAAATCCGGGTTGCGCGGCGGCCCGGAGATCGTTCCCGGTTTCGCTTCGCTCAACCCGGGCTACGCAGTTTCAAATCACGACGACCTTGGTGCCAACCTTCACGCGTCCGTACAGGTCGACGATGTCCGCGTTACGCAAACGGATGCAGCCGGACGAGACCTGGGTGCCGATCGACCAGGGCTCGTTGGAGCCGTGGATGCGATAGAGCGTCGAGCCGAGATAGAGCGCTCGCGCGCCGAGCGGATTATCCGGGCCGCCCGGCATGTAGCGCGGCAAATCGGGCCGCCGCCCCAACATCTCGTCCGGCGGGTGCCAATCCGGCCACTCGCGCTTCGCCGAGATGGCTTTCACGCCCGCCCATGTGAAGCCCGGACGGCCGACGCCGATGCCGTAGCGCAACGCCCTGCCGCCGTCCAACACCAGATAGAGAAAGAAGTTCGGCGTATCGATGATGATCGTGCCGGGCGGCTGGCCGCCCCGATACTCGACGACCTGACGTTCGTATCGCGGATCGGACGGCTGTTGCGCCGTGTCACCGTACGCGGGCGGCGCATATGCCGGCGCCGCATAACCGTATTGCTGTTGCTGCTGCCCTTGATAGCCGTAGTTTTGCTGCTGCGGTTGATAGGCGTAGCCTTGCTGTTGTTGCGTTTCGTAGCCGAAGGCCACCCGCTGTTGCGGGGCCGGCTGCGGATATTGATTGGCGGGTTGATACGCGCCCTGCTGCGGCGCCGGCGCCGCCTGATAGTTCGCCGGTGCGGATCGGAACAAGCCGCGGATCTCCTGTCCGTGCACCGCCCCGGTATATTGAGGATCGGGCCGCGGCGGCGCCGGCGCGGCATGCCGGCCGGACACGGGGACAGGCTGAGCGGCCGGCTGCACCGGTGTCTGCTGATAGTAGACAGGCGCGGACTGAGATGCGCGCACCTGTTGCACAGGCACTCGTTGCATGGGCACTTGCTGAACAGGCGCTTGTTGAACAGGTCCCTGCTGCGCAGGCATTTGTTGATAGGAGACGGCTGCCCCTTGGTGGGC
>Ga0209006_10002654_pt1 | contig 16281 bp, 13 predicted proteins | sample JacPin_JW_Ref_O2_FD_188567 | JGI IMG/M metagenome (GOLD analysis project Ga0209006, IMG submission 188567) | Forest soil microbial communities from Algoma, Ontario, Canada - Jack Pine, Ontario site 1_JW_Ref_O2 (SPAdes) (version 2) | ecosystem: Environmental > Terrestrial > Soil > Boreal... | reverse complement strand
GGAGCCGCAATCATAGCGCAGCGAAGATGGAACGCACAAGGCGCCATTGCGCCTCTCGCGAACCGTACTCAAGCATTTGAGTTTGTAAAAACTTCCCGGTAGTCTTGGCGAATCATGCTGCCATTCAAGCTTGTTTACGACCATCGCTACGATTTGAATTTGGGCGCGCACGTTTTTCCGTCGCAGAAGTATCGTTTGGTTCACGATAAGCTGTTGGCCGATGGGATTGCGACGCCGGACGATTTTCTCGGGCCAGAGCCGGCGTCGGACGCAGACATTCTGCGGGTTCATTCGCAGGATTATGTGTACAAGCTCAAAAACGGCTCGCTGACCCCCACCGAAATCCTTCGCATGGAGGTTCCTTACTCTAAAGAGCTCGTGAATGCTTGCTGGCTGGCGGCCGGAGGATCAATTCTAGCGGCGCAGCAGGCCCTCGCCGGTGGGTGGTCAGCGAACATCGGCGGCGGCTTCCATCATGCATATGCGGATCATGGCGAAGGATTTTGTGTAATCCACGACGTGGCTGTTGCGATCCGCCGTCTGCAATTCGATCGCGCGATTCAGACGGCGATGGTAGTGGACACTGACGTACATCAAGGGAATGGTACCGCATCGATTTTCGGCGGAGACGGAGACGTGTTCACGCTTTCCATTCACCAGGAACACAATTATCCGTATCCCAAGCCGCCTTCAACCGTGGATGTCGATCTACCCGACGGAATTGGCGACGAGGACTATCTGATTATTCTAGAAAGAAATTTGCGGGAAGCCTTTCGGCATTTCATGCCGCAGTTCCTTTTTTATATTGCTGGTGCCGATCCATATCGCGAGGATCAATTGGGTGGCTTGGCTCTTTCAATGGAGGGACTGGCCCTGCGCGACGCACTAGTGTTCGACTATGCCCGCCGAAATAATGTCCCGGTGGCGATTACGCTAGCGGGAGGATACGCGCGGCGCGTGGAGGATACGGTGCAGATTCACGTGAACACAATCTTAGCCGCTCGCGAAGCAGCGCAACCGGATGTAAAGCGCGCGATAAAGGGAGCGTAGGCCCCTTCTATTTTGCTGAGTTAAGCTTTTCGGGCTCGAGCGCCTGTTGGATAGCTGTAGTCAAAGATTCCGTAAAGCTCTGGGGCGAAAATCCATCCATACGAAACGAAATCTTTCCGGCGCGGTCGAGAACTACTACGGTAGGTAAAGAATTTATTTTCATGGAGTCGTCCAAACCGTCAGCAAAAACCACCGGAACGTCCCATTTTTGCTTTGCTAAGAATCCGGGAACTAAGCTTTCGTCCGCGTCCGTGTTGACGGCATAGAACGCGAGGTTTGTGTTTCCGGCGTAAATTTTCGCAATTTGCACGAATTCAGGCTCCAATTCGCGGCATGGCCCACACCAAGTGGCCCAGAAACTCAAGACGATAACTTTGCCTTTAAGCGGCGAAAGGGGAAGAGGAGAGCCGTCCACGTTGCGCAGGACAAAGGTGAACAGGTCTTTTGCATCTTTGTTTCGCGTCCAGGGCCCGGTTGCCACCGGAGGGGCGCCCAGCCGGTCATAAGTAGTGAGAATTTTCTCGCCGAGGCCTTGTTCACTGCCGTGCACTCGCCGCCAAACATTTCCCAGTTTCATTCGGACTTCGCGACGGTCCACTTTCCCGGCCGGGCCATCTTCCGGAAGGGTGAAGGCCAGCGAGTATTCTTCAATTGCTTTGGGGTAGTCACTTTTCATTTCGGCGATCTCGCCCAGGTATTCAGCGGCGATAGCATTGGGAAGGAGCGAATAACTCTGTTGAAAATCCTTGGCAGCCAGTTCGTAGTGCGACTGCGATTTTTCGATTTGGCCTCGCAAGCTGTAGAGCGCTGTTCGAAAACGGTCTTGTTGCGCTTGCCACTCTTTCGGGGACATGCGCGCGGACTTTTCCTCGGGCGGAGTTTTCTCGATGCGATCGATCACGCGTGTTGCGTAGCCGGCGGCTCGGGTTAGGCTCGCCTCGCTACTTTCCTGCTGCAACAGACCGATGGCGAGAAGCATCATTTCAGAATCATCCGGATGAACGGATACAAGGCGTTCCGAATAATCAAGCGCGCACGCCGGGTCCTGAAGTTGCTGGCAAGATTCCACAAGCGCGCGATAGACCCCGGCTTTTCGCGGCGCGTCAGGAAATCGAATCAGGTAGTTTTTCAGGTTGCGTACGAGAGCGGCCTTATCGTTGCCCGCATCGGCGACAGCCTTCTGCAATTGCATTTCGGCGTCCGCGTCTTGCTTCGAAATTCCTGCAGCGGAGTCTTTAGATTGCTGGCCGTTGGAAGCAGGTTTTTGGGAGAGCGCGCGAGGCGCCAGGGCCAGCAGGATGGCGAAGGTAGAAATGATGAAAATGCGCACTATGCTGCATTTTAGCGCGAAAGAACGCAATAAGTGTTCGATTCGCAATAGCCGGAACCTAGTGGAGAGAAATGTCGCCGGAAGAAGTCTGAATCTCGACACTCGCTTTGCCGTCTCCGATGCGGGCGCGCAATTCGTGCTTCGCCGCGGTGCCTTCCATCATGATAGGAATGGCAGCATCAATGTCGCCAGACTTTGATCGCGCGTGAAGACGAAAGCTGGCGTTCGACGGCACGTGGAGCACAACTTCGGCAGAGACGGTGTGAAAATCCCAATAATTCGTTGCACCCGGATTTCCTTCGACGTCAACATCGCCCGACGAAGTGCGCACGCGAATGTCCGCTGATGCTCCCTTGATGGTGACATCGCCGCTTCCGGTGCTGGCTTCCAGAGCGTCCGCGGGGTTTGATATCTCGATTGTGCCGGATCCCGCTTGGAGACGCAGCGGCCCGCCGATAGTGTTGAGGGTCATGTCGCCGGAGCCCGTCGTGATTTGTACAGGCCCCTTTATTTTAGAAAGTTCAACGTCACCGCTGCCGCAGACGATTTGTACGTCGCTCTTGATGTTTGAAGCGGTCACATCCCCAGATCCGCAAGTAAAATTCGCGGGGCCCTGGATTCCGTCAACTTCGACATCCCCCGAGCCTGCCACGCTGTGGAGTTGGGAGTCCTGTGGCACCACGATGGTGTAATCCACCGCGATGTCGCCTCCGGCTTGTTTCCCGCCGCCAATGCGAATCAGGCTGCCTTCCTGCGAGATAGGCGGATTCGATTCGAGTTGCTGCAAACGGCGCTGTCCACCTTCCGACGACCACGAATTTATATGTACGTCACCATGAATGCGAACTTCGCCTGGCGGGCCAGTCGTAATGTTCGCATCACCTTTTCCGCTAACGAGCTCCAAAGTGACCGGACCGTTGACCGTAAATTGACGGTCGAACGCACCTTCTACTTTTGAGTGCGAAGCACAGCCGGCGATGAAGCTGGCTGCAACAGCAACCGTAGCCAGCCAAGCTCGCTTGTTAGCTCGTTTCATTTTTCTTGGTTTCCGCGTACCGAACGACATGCGCCGAGCCATCCTTCCTATCAAGTTATACGAAAAGGCGCAACTGGAAGTTCCGTGGAAAGCCTCCGAGCGGACTGAAACAGGTAACGCGCAGGTCGATCTCACGAGGTCATTTAATTTTGAGAAGAGAATTGAGCGAACCTTGCCGATACCCTTCCAGGTCGATCGTCACTATGGCGAAGCCGGATTGTTTCACTCGGGAGACGATTTGACGGGTCATCGCGGGTTCTAATCCGCGCGACATTTCTTCCGGAGCGAGTTCAATTCGCGCAAGCTCGCCGTGGGCCCGGACTCGAAATTGTCGAAAACCGAGATTGCGCATAACGGATTCCGCGTGGTCAATCTTTTCCATCAAATCAGGCGTCACCGCCGTTCCATAAGGCACGCGGGAAGAAAGACAAGCAGATGCGGGCCGATCCCACGTTGTAAGTCCGGCACGTTGCGAGAGCATCCGGATTTCAGATTTGGTAAGAGCGGCGTCGAGCAGAGGCGCGAGTACATGATGCTCGTGGGCCGCGCGATGCCCGGGGCGAAAATCGTGAGTGTCGTCGGCGTTGATGCCATAGGCGATGGCGTCGAAACCGCGGGCGCTTGCCAGCGATTCCATGCGATTGAAGAGCTCGTCCTTGCAGTGGTAGCAGCGGTCTGCGTTGTTCGCGAGGTAAAGCGCATTCTCGAATTCGTGGGTTTCGATAAATTCGTGGCGAATTCCGGTTTCACGCACGAATTTGTCGGCTTGTGCGCGATCGTGGCGTGAAAAACTGGCGGAAAGGGCTGTCACGGAAAGAGCGCGATCTCCGATCACTCTGTGCGCGGCCCATGCGAGGTAGGCGGAATCTGCGCCACCTGAAAAGGCGATGAGCAGGGAATCGAGAGGTCGCAACGAACCGAAAAGCCGCTCTTCCTTTCGCGTGGCGGCGAGATCCGGCTCAGGGAGTGGCGCCGCAGCCGAGGGCGCCTGAGTTGGTTCAATATTCATATCAATTTGAGTATAGCGTAGTTTTGTCTACTGAAAATCCAACAACACATCCACTTTACTAGTGCCCAGATTTTCCTGTAGGAAACGCCCGGTTTTCTCGTAATGAACCGGCGTCCCTGCGAAAGCTTTCTTAATCCCGTCATCGAGAAAGTCTTCGTAAGTTTTTACGTTGAAGATCGCGTTCGCTGGGATGCCCCAGGCCGCGCGGATTCTCTTTTCACCATCGACGGAGAGACCGCTGAGGACCAAATTTCCCATGCGATACTGAGGGCCTTCGGTGATGGTCACGTTATACATCACGCGCGCGGCTTGATCGTCAAATTGTGTCTGCGGGTCCAACTTCACGTCGAGGTAACCGCGTTGGCCGTAAAGAGACTGAACTGCGTCCCACAGCGCGGCAATTTTGATGCCGTCGGCTATGTCACCGGGTTTCAAAGTGACGATTGCATCCAGCTCGCTTGACGGAATGACGGAATTTCCACTCCACGCGATGGTCCCCCATTTGAAGGCCGGACCCGGAGTGATCGACACCATCACAACGACTGCAGTCGAGCCAGGTTGCGCACCCTCGCTGGGGATTCGCGCAGAGGGTTGGCCGAACTGAACGTGCAAAAATGCATGCGTCAAATACACGGGCCTAACTTGTTCAAACTCGAATAGCTCAACCGCGTTTCGAGAATACGGCTGGCCAATTAACGCGGCTACGCTCTGCTGCACGGCGTGATCGTTGGTCGCGAGCGCGTCGGAGAATTCGACTCCCTTAACGGTAATTTCTGTCCCTTCGACCCGGAATTGCATGCGCTGGCCGCCCAAAGGGAAATTTACCAGCGTATGCGAGACGGTACCCAGCACGCCGCGCGCTTGAACCAAATTTTCGAGAGTGGTGGACATTGCATTAAGCATGGCGCCACCTTGAGGCGCGCTGCCATCGAAGAGGATGATGGCGTGCTTAAGAGCTGCGGTTAATTCGTCATCGGTGAACCAGGGGAAATTATCGAAAGTGACGGTAACAGCGGGCGCGTCGGAAACTTCGTACATCGCGCGGACGCCTGATTGCACGGTGGTGAAATGATATTGCACGTTGGAAAAAAGCCCGAGAGCGGCGAGCTTGTCTGCGGCGCCTTGAAGATCCTCGCGACTGATGATATTGCCGGCACGCAAGCCGATGGCCGCAGCAATTTGTTGCGAACTAAATTTCTTCGAGCCGGAAATCTCGACAGAATCGAGATGAGAAGCGCCGCCTTTCGATTGCTGAGTTTGTGCTGCGAGAGGGCCGAGGGTGATGAGCACAAGAACGAGCAAGAAGCCTGCCGGGTGAGAACGCATCCGGCGGAAAACGCGTCGGGGAGAACGAATGCTTGTCATTTCCCAATCTTAGGGCACGGCGGATAAAAGTGAAAGGCGGTCGGACTTATTTATTCAACGGTGACAGATTTGGCAAGATTGCGGGGCTGATCTACGTCGCAACCGCGGCGCACGGCGATGTGATAAGCCAAAAGTTGAAGCGGGACAATTTCCAGAATCGGGGCAAGGAGTTCCGGGACGGCAGGGACTTCCACGACATGGTCGGCGCTGTCACGAGCCAGCTTGTCTCCTTCCGTGACGATGGCAATTACGATGCCATCGCGCGCTTTTACTTCCTGTAAATTGGAGATTGTCTTTTCATACCGCGTCATCGAAGCAGGATCGGACTCGTCGCGCGTGGCGATGATCACTACCGGCAAATTTTCGTCGATCAGGGCGTTGGGCCCATGCTTCATTTCGCCTGCGGGATAACCTTCTGCGTGGATGTAGGAAATTTCCTTCAGCTTTAGCGCGCCTTCCAAAGCGATTGGATAGTGGATGCCGCGTCCGAGATAAAGAAAGTCAGTGTGACGGAAGAACAAGCGAGCGAGTTCTTCAAGAGCGGCGTCACGCTGTAAGATGGTTTCGATCTTGTGCGGGACACGCGTCAGCTCCTGCATCAAACTCTGAGCCAGAGCCGGGGTCAATTTTCCGCGCACCTGCGCGAGATAGAGAGCCGTGAGCATTAGAGCGGTGAGCTGGCCGGTGAACGCCTTGGTGGAGGCCACGCCAATTTCCGGGCCTGCGTGGGTATAAATAGTGCCATTGGCCTCGCGGGTAAGCATGGAACCGACCACGTTGCAGATCCCGAGAACTTTGGCGCCTTTGTGCCGCGCCTCGCGCTCTGCTGCCAGCGTGTCGGCGGTTTCTCCGGATTGGCTAATGGCGATAGCCAAGCTTTTCTTGCCTACGATCGGATCGCGATAACGATATTCGCTTCCGTAATCCACCTCCACGGGGATCTGCGCCAGCTTCTCGATCATGAATTTGCCGGCTAACGCGGCGTGCCAGCTGGTGCCGCAGGCGATGATCTTGACGTCCTGGAAACCTCGAAATTCCTCTTCGGTGATGTCCATCGGATCGAGGAAGACTTTTCCAGTTTCCTGGGAAATTCGTCCGAGTAGGGTATCGCGCACCGCGCGCGGCTGCTCGAATATTTCCTTCTGCATGAAATGTTTGAAGCCGCCCTTTTCGGCCATGATGGGGTCCCAGGTGACGTGTTGAACGGGGCGGTTGATTGCATGGCTTTCGAAGTCCATCAAATGGACACCCTGAGGCGTAAGCACGGCCACTTCGCCATCGCCGAGGAAAAATACATTTCGCGTGTGTTGCAAAATTGCCGGGATATCGCTGGCGACGAAGAATTCGTTTTCGCCCAGGCCCACGACAATGGGCGGACCGAGGCGTGCGGCGACTATCTTGAGAGAATCGCGCGTGGATAGCGCAACCAACGCATAAGCTCCGCTCATCACTTTCACCGTTTTCAGGACGGCTTCTTCCAGCGAGGTGTTCTTTGAATATTTTTCGATCAGGTGAGCGATGATCTCAGTGTCTGTTTCGGTTACAAACTTGTGGCCCTCTGCGATAAGTTGGCGCTTCAGCTCGAGATAATTCTCAATGATGCCGTTGTGTACGACAACGATTTCACCGGTGCAATCGCGGTGCGGATGCGCGTTTTCTTCGGTTGGACGGCCATGTGTGGCCCAACGTGTGTGGCCTATTCCGTAAACGCCATCGAGAGGGGTGATGCGGATCGATTCCTCGAGATTTCGCAATTTGCCCGGAGCGCGACGAATATTCAGGCCGCCATTTTCGCCAACCACGGCGATACCGGCCGAATCGTAGCCGCGGTATTCGAGGCGCTTCAGGCCGTCGAGAATTAGCGGGACAACGCGTTTAGGACCGATATAGCCGACAATTCCGCACACAGCGCGAACTCCTAATTGGCCTACAGCGTCAAGAACGAGGCAAGTCCAACCCTTTCAGGTTAGCACACATTTTGATGAGGCAACCGCCGCTGGCCATTGGAGTACAAAAAAGGTACCAGGACGCAGTTATTCGATAATGTCGAAACGAAATTCTTCAATGACCGGATTTGTGAGGACGTCTTTGGCGATCCGCTCAACTTCTGTCTTGGCTTCGGCACGGGTCATTCCGTCGAGCGCCAGCACAAAAAACTTTCCCTGGCGAACATCCTTAACTTTGGCGTGACCCAACGAGCTTAGCGCACGCTGAATCGTTTGGCCTTGAGGATCCAGGACTGTTGACTTCAGCATGACCCAAACGTGTGCTTTCATGTTGGCAATTATACCAGTCCGGCGGATTTGGCCGCGGCACGAAAATCAACAAGCATTTGCCGTTTGTCTTCGGGCGCCAGAAAAGCGGCGAGGAAACTTTGCTCGGCAAGGTGAAGAAGCTGCTCCTTGTTAAGGCCGAGTGAGGCTGCGTGCGAATACTCGTCGAGCAAGCTGGTGTTAAAGAGTCCGGGATCGTCGGTGGAAAGGGTGACCGGTACTCCAAGTCCAATAAACTTCGCCAACGGGTGATCTTTCAGCAATGCGGCCGGATTTCCCGTTTGCTTGGCAAGCGCCCCGGTGCACAAATTGCTCGTCAGGCAATTTTCCAGCACCACGCGCCCGGTGGTGGCAAGTGAGTTTGCCAAAGCTTCATCGCGCATGACGGCAATTCCGTGCCCGATTCGCTCCGCTCCCAGCAATTCGATCGCTTCGCGCACGGAGTCTGGTCCTCCGATTTCTCCCGCATGACAAACGGTGTGCAAACCCTGCTGGCGCGCGTAATCAAATGCGGGCCGGAAGTTGACCGTTGGAAAGGCAAGTTCGTCGCCGCCCATGCCGAAGGCGACAACCCCGGCTGACTGAAGCTTCGCTGCCCAACGAGCTACTTCCATGGCCGCGTCATGCCCGAATTGGCGCGTGGCGTCAAAAATCCAGGCAGTTCTGAGACGGCTGAAGGGAACACTTTGCGCGACCTCGCGAATGGCCTGAAAGTTTGCCTCCACGTTTTGCGTGCGGCGGAGCATTACGCCGGCCGAAATCGTGATCTCGGCATAGACTACGTTTTGCTTTACTAGTTCTTCCGCGAGATTTCGTGTGATCAGGGCATAATCTTCGGGGTCGCGGAGAAAGGAAGTGACCCATTTGAACGTTTCCAAGAAGCCGCGGAAGTCGGAGTAATTGTAACGAGCAGCAACCTCTTCCGAAGTCAGGCTTACGCCATGTCGCGCTGCCAACTCTATAGCTACCTGCGAGCGGATAGATCCTTCGAGATGCAAATGCAGTTCAGCCTTCGGGAGGTTATCGACGAGGGTCGGCTGTCGGGCTGTTTCGATCACCATTGGCGGATCACTGAGATGGAAGTTGTGGACGGCCAGCATTAATCCAAGCGGTCATCCAGTAAGAACCCACGTCGGTCGCTGCATCTGAAAGCTGGCTTGCCAGAAGCGTCCCGGCTTGCGCGTAAAAGCGATCGTAGTACTCGTCCGTATAGCCGGTCAGGCCCGCGTGTGCGCGACGATCCGCGAGAAGCACACTTTCGAGCAAGGAATGTGCCGTCAAACAAATTTCAAAAGCGCGGTCGGTTGGATCGTGAATGAAAACAGCTTCGCTGGGCTTGACGAAGAAGAAAAGCTGGTAGCGATCCACCAGTCCAGTCCCAAACCGGTCGCCGACTCCAAGCTGTCCTGTAAGCTTCCCGTCAAAGTTCATAGTTGTTTTGAAAGGATCGTGCGCCGCCGTAACGTAATGAGCGAGCATGGCAGCAGCGAGTTTGGCGTCGTTCCAATTGTGATCGCGGAAAGCATCCGTCAAACGCTTGCTGTAAAGTCCGACTTGCCAGGGAAGCACGCCGTATTGCTCGAGCGTGCGGCGATTGAATTTCGCGATTGCTTTGTCGTACTCGCGCGGAAGAGTGGAAAAAGGAAACGGACCGTAGTGGTCGAGCGCAACGAAATCCGCGGTGCGCGGGTGTTCAAACGGGATCACGCTCTTCGGGGCCGCTTCCTGAAGATCGGTTACGTGCTGAACCAAAAATTGGCGATTGGCCTGAAAGAACGCCTGCATTTCCTCCGGTAGAGTGTCCACCGCCTTATTTGCGACTAGACGATCGGCGTTCTCGCCCCAGCTGAAAGAAGCCGGCAACCAGAAAACCAGGGCGAGCACCAGGAGCGTTAGGATTAGCGCCGAGAAACGCCGGAACCGCATTATCGTTTTTTCTCCGCGGCCGCTTGCAAGGCAGCGTTCGAAAGCTGGCTGTGTTTGTGTCCGTAGAAATAGTAAAAAACCAGGCCGATGATCAGCCAAACGACAAATCGAATCCAGTTCGTAATGGGCAGACCCGCCATTAGCAGCAAGCAGGTGAGAATCGTGAGTACCGGGGCAATTGGGCCACCTGGTGCGCGGAAGGCACGCGGACGATCGGGTTGAGTGTAGCGCAGTATTAACACGCCTCCAGCCACGAGCGCGAACGCAAAAAGCGTGCCGATATTGGAAAGATCGGCAAGTGTGCCGATGTCGAGCAACCCAGCTGGGATGCCGACCAGAAAGCCTGCTACCCAGGTGGAAAAATCGGGAGTGCGGAAAGTCTTGTGCACGTGGCTAAAGACGCCCGGCAACAACCCGTCGCGGGACATGGCAAACCATACACGCGCTTGCCCAAGTTGGAAAACGAGGAGAGAGGAGATCATGCCGAGCAGGGCGCCGAGCAGGACTATGACTTCGACGTTGCCAAAATGAAGGCGTTTCATGGTGTTGACGACAGGGGCCGCGTCATCCATAAGCGAATGCCAGGGAACCAGGCCAGTCAAAACGACGACTACAGCTATGTAAAGAATCGTGCAAATGACGAGCGTGGCAATGATCCCGATAGGCAGGTCGCGCTTCGGATTTTTGCATTCTTCCGCGGCTGTCGAAACGGAGTCAAAGCCGATGTAAGTGAAAAATACAATCGAGCCGCCGGTAAGAATTCCGGGCCATCCGTTGGGAGCGAAGGGATGCCAGTTGCTGGGATGGATAAAATGCAAACCGAATCCCACGAAGATTAAGATAGCGATGATCTTCAACATCACCATTACGTTATTGGCTTTGGCGGATTCTCGAATTCCGCGCACCAATACGATGGTCAGCAGCATCACGATAATGAAAGCGGGCCAGTTGAAGCCGAAATGCCAGCCCGGACCGTAAAGTGGGTTGCCTTGCAGGTCACTCAAGCCGCTCGGAAGGTAAGCTGGAATGATCCAGCGCATGGGCGGGTGAATGCCGAACCAGTCCAAAAGATCAACTACGTGCGCGGAGAAGCCCACGCTGACGGCCATGTTGGAGACAGCGTACTCGAGGATTAAATCCCAGCCGATGATCCAGGCGATTAGTTCGCCCATGGTCGCGTACGTGTAGGTGTAAGCGCTTCCGGCGATGGGAATCATCGCGGCGAGTTCGGCGTAACACAATGCCGCGAATCCGCAGACCACGGCGACGAGCACAAACGAAAGAGCGATTGCCGGGCCCGCGCCAGGACGGCCGAAAGACGCGGAATGATAGATCAGATATTCCAGAAGAGGCGCGTTGAGGACGGATTTGAATTGAAGCGTTTGTCCCGCAATTGCAGTTCCAACAATGGTGAAAATTCCCGAGCCGATCACGGCGCCGATGCCGAGCGAGGTGAGGCTCAACCAGCCGAGGGATTTCTTCAGCCTTTTCTCAGGATTCTCTGAATCGGTGATGAGTTGGTCGATGTCTTTTTTGCGAAAAAGCTGTGCGCCCAATCGCCACCTTCCCGGTGTTTAGAGAAAAACTTTACCTTGTGCGGGTGATTCGCGCAACCTTCCTGCCTGATTCAACTTAGGTAACATATGCAACATTTGGATAGCTGTGCGCAGACATCCTACAGCAGACCGTCGGAGCGGCTGATAACAATTCTTTGCTGGCTAAGCCAGTTGGAGGTTGGCGTAACGCTCGACCAACTTTTTTGCGCCATAGTTTTGAAAGCTCACGGTTAATTTGCGTTCTTCGCCCTCGCCTTCGATTTCGATAATCGTCCCAACGCCGTATTTCGAGTGGCGGACGCGTGTGCCGATTAGTGGATCTTTCGAGCCCCGCGAGGGCTTGGTCGCCTGTCCGTGTGAAACGCGATGACGCTGCGGGCGGTAAGAATAGCGTTCGGCGTAATCGGGATCAGGTTCGTAACGGCGAGTTTCGCCTGGTTCTGCCAGGGAGCCGGAAACAGCTTCGATGAGGTCGCCGGGGAGTTCGGCTAGGAAGCGAGAGGGGAGCGAGGCACGCAAACGCTCTTCACCATAGCTTCGGCGGTAGATGGCGCGCGAAAAACACAGCGACTGCTTTGCGCGCGTCATGCCTACGTAAAAGAGGCGGCGCTCTTCTTCGACATCGGCGGTTTTATCGACCGAACGACTGTGAGGCAGCACTCCTTCTTCAAGACCGGCGAGAAAAACGGAATCGAATTCCAGGCCTTTAGCACTGTGGAGAGTCATTAAGGAAACCGGAATGGTCTCGTCGTATTCGTCCGCGTCAGCAACCAGCGCAGCGCGGTCGAGGACGTCTTCGAGTGTCTGACCCTGCTCGGTAGCTTCGGCCATGGCGTTGGCGAGTTCGCGCAGGTTGTCGGCGCGGGAGGTGTGCTCGAGGTTGTCCTGCTGTTCCACCCAGTCCAGGTAACCGGTTTGTTCCAGGACTCTTTCAATCAAATGTGATGGAGACATCTCGGCACATTCTGCCTGCAGGTCTTCCATCATCTGGCGGAAGTAATTCAGCGCTCCACTGAATTTTTTTCCGGTAAGGAATTCGCCGGAACGGATCACGTCCCAAAGGGATTGGCCGGTTTCTTTGGCGCGAGACTCAAGCATGGAGACGGTGACGGCGCCAATGCCGCGAGGGGGCACATTCAACACGCGGAGAAGCGCGACGTCGTCCTCCGGATGAAAAAGCAAACGAACATAGGCAAGTGCATTGCGGACCTCGGTGCGCTCGTAAAAGCTAAAGCCGCCTACGACGCGATAACGAATGCCAAGCCGTCTGAGAACTTCTTCGAACGAACGCGACTGAGCGCCCGTGCGATAAAGAACTGCGACTCGCGCGTCGGGATCGCTGCGCACTAGCGCCGCGATTTCTCCGCATATGAACTCCGCTTCCGCTGGGGCGTCGGGGGCCTCGAAAAAGCGCAATTTGGCGCCCGCGCCGAGAGTGGCCTGAAGCGTTTTTCCCAAACGCCCGGTATTGTTTTCCACCACCGCGGCAGCGGCGTCGAGGATCGTTTGAGTGGAGCGGTAATTTTCCTCCAGACGAATAACCTTAGCGTCAGGAAAATCTTCCGTGAAACGCTTCAGATTTCCCGCGCGCGCGCCTCGCCATCCGTAGATCGATTGATCTTCATCGCCTACGACACAGACGTTCTTTTGACGCCCAGCGAGAAGGCGAACAATTTCTTCCTGTGCGTGATTAGTGTCCTGAAATTCATCAACCATCAAGTATTGAAAGCGCGCGTTCCAAGCTTCGCGAACTTTTGGATGCTCGCGTAGAAGCTCCACAGCGCGCAGGAGAAGGTCGTCGAAATCCAGTGCGTTAGCGTTTCGCAGCATTGTTTCGTACGCGCGAAAAATTGCGGCAACGTCTCTCCGATCCGGATCACGCGACAGCTCTGCCTCGGCTTCCATATCGTCCGCCGTGATTCCGTTATTTTTGGCGTGGCTAATTTGCGCGCGGACGCCCCGGGGAGGATAGTCCTCCGCGGAAAAGCCGAGCTGATCCATAGCGCGCTTGATCGCGGATTTTTGATTGTCATCATCGTAGATGGCGAAATCGCGGGGAAGTCCCAGGTTTTTCGCTTCCCTGCGAAGCAGGCGCGCGCAGAAAGAATGAAATGTAGAAACCCAAACGTCGGAAGCATCGCGGCCGCTGGAGCGCAACAGGTCCAGAATGCGCTGCTTCATCACGTCCGCGGCTTTATTCGTGAACGTTACAGCGAGAATTGTGTTCCCCGGAATGCCTTGTTCCAGCAGGTGCGCCACGCGATAAGTGATCACCCGGGTTTTGCCGGTCCCTGCACCTGCCAGGACAAGCAGTGGACCTTCGGTAGTGAGCACGGCTTCGCGCTGGCGTTCGTTCAGAGAATTCAGAAGAGTCATGGAAAGGTGAGGAGCACTCAAGGAAATAATTCTATCTGACCGCGGATGAATCAGCAATTTTCGATTCGTGTGTGCGCGGAAGTGCGGTCGTTTACCTATTGGCCGAGCTGGCATAGAATTGGCGCGCCCGCAATCTCTTTTCGAGTCGGGAGGCGCTATGGTCGCCCGCGTGACGCATTACCGAATTCGTGAGGGAAAAGTTGACGAATTTGTAGCCACTGTGCAGTCGCTTACTGCCGCGATGGATAAACTGAAGGGGTTTCGAGTGCTCTTAGTTCTGCACGGCGAAGATAAATCGAGCCGCGAAGCCATGGCGATTTCGGTCTGGGACTCGACGGAGGATCTAAGGGACAGTGATAACAATGCGTTCTATTACCATTTGATTGCAAAGGTGCTGAGTTGTTGTGAAAGCTTCTCCCCCATGCACCAACAGGAAGTTATGATGAGCAAATTTACGAATTCCTGAGACAGCTTGCGCGTTCTGCCAAATCCTTCGAACCAAGTCTGTTACAATCTCCGCGATTTAACGCGGAAGATCCTTAGAAATGCATCCACATAAGCTGCCGCCTTGGCTGCAACATCTGGTTGAGACGATGGGCGGCGGCGGGCTGTTTCTCGTCGCGTTCCTGGATTCCTCAGTGCTTTCGTTCCCGTTCGTCACGGATGCGCTGGTGATTCAACTTTCGTTCATAAATCCGAAGCGCATGCCCTACTACGCCGCCATGGCTGCAATCGGCTCGATAGCCGGCTGTATTTGGCTGTACTTGCTTGCAAAAAAGGGCGGAGAGGCATTTTTTCATCGTCATGCCGGAGGAAAAGCCGAAAAAATCAGGAACTGGGTGGAGCGGAACGGGTTTTTGAGCATTTTTATACCTGCAATACTTCCGCCGCCACTGCCATTCAAGGCGTTCGTTCTGGCGGAAGGAGTTTTTCAGGTTCCAATGCGGACTTTTGTGCTGGCTGTTTTGTTGGGACGCGGCTTGCGCTATGGCGCCGAAGGAATTCTTGCGGTCTTATACGGTGAAGCCGCACTAGATTTTTTGCTGGCGCATAGCCGCGCGTTCGCACTTTCCGTGCTTGGAGTTCTTTTGGTGTTGTACATAGCCTCGCATATGACGTTCCGGGGATCGCCCGCAAAAGAGTAGCGTTCCGTCGATCATCCTGCCTCTCGAGATTGTCGTGAACCCGAGATGTTAGCATCAGCGGCCGTTCGAGGATGCGTAATGCAATTCTTCGCGCAAGAGCTGAAGGCTGCTGTTGAAGTCCGCGCGAGCGAGAATGTTCTCCGGACTCGAATCATCCAGCGAAAATCGCATGTCTCTAAGCTCGAACCGATAACCATTTTCCATGTGGATGATGCTCGCAAAAGGTATTTTCGCGTAAGCGAGAAATGTCCCCGCCACCTGGGTGCGCAGGCCCGCATCTAACGCGGCGGATGGCTCGGCTTTGTACCGCGTTAACGTACGATCGGGATCGAACTCCGGACCACCGAGTAGGGAAACCGGCAATTCTTCAACAGTAGCGTCGGTGGTGACCACACCTCGCCAAGTGAACGGGGTTGCGGCGAAAGGGAAAGCAGCCACCGCGAGAGGCGGTCTACCGTGATACTCACGGGAAACCAGCAAGTTCACCGCTTGACTGTGAAACGCTGCTCGCGAGCCGATGTAGAGAACCAAGAAGACGAGCGCGGTGATTGCCGCGCCGCGTCCACGCGGGCTTTTTTTCTGTTCGCCTATCTCATCGCTGACGAGCTTCAGCAATTCCGGCAACAAGACAGCAGCGGCCAGCAAGGCCAGAATCCAAAGATCGATATTAGTTGACAGCTCCCATCCCATCCAACCCGGTTGAAATGGCCACAAGAGTTGAATGCCGATTCCGCTCACCAGGTCCAACAGGATATGACTGCCCACGCCTATCACACAAACTAGCGTCACCAGGCCTGCGCCAAATCCAGGCCGCACGGGCTTCTGAGACACAGGCTGGCGTTTCGATCGAATCTTGTCTATAGCCAAGAAGATCACTGCGGTTACGAATGCTATCGACAGCGAGCCAACGAGAGAATGCAGCACTGTGCGATGAAATCGTAGAAATAAGGTTGGGCCGCCGAAATAACTTAGAGCGTCCAGGTCGGCTGCGACGCCCGTGGTAAGGAGCATCGCCGTGCCGTATCGAGGTAAGTGATTTTGCCCGGCACGCGCCAGTGTGAGCGACGCAAGCGCATGTGTAATAGGATCCAGGCTGGAGCCTCCGAAAACAACTATGCTCGCAACGCCGCGGGTGTGACTATGGACAACGCGTTGGGCACAATGCGAAAAATTAGCGGCAACGGGCCGATCGGCTCGCCATCCACTTGGGCATAG
>Ga0209006_10002653_pt1 | contig 16281 bp, 23 predicted proteins | sample JacPin_JW_Ref_O2_FD_188567 | JGI IMG/M metagenome (GOLD analysis project Ga0209006, IMG submission 188567) | Forest soil microbial communities from Algoma, Ontario, Canada - Jack Pine, Ontario site 1_JW_Ref_O2 (SPAdes) (version 2) | ecosystem: Environmental > Terrestrial > Soil > Boreal... | reverse complement strand
GACATCGGAAGCGCAAAGATTCTGGGCATGGTAAGTACTTCATGCATATTAGCTTCTGGTTTCTTTGACATCTACTGTTCATACTCGTGATGGTATTGAACTGACCGACTAGTATATAGTGAAGCATATTCAGATTCCTCTGCATCATGACGAACAGAAGAATGAATCTGCCCGGGATCGTGAACAAGCTAGGCACAGAGCGGCCCTCCAGGCGTGGGATGCCAGGAGGGATGCGGAGGGTGTAGGGTCGTGGGATGTGTTGTACCATTGCATATCATCAGGTGCGTACGCACAGTATGTGGCATATTTTTGATTGACTTGATCTAAATAATGAATTTCCTTGGGCAAAAAACACCAAGATGTGACGGCTAAATTAGCAGTCCAGCGAGGCCATGCCCTTCACGATGTACGATGCCTCACCCGCCACGAATCGGGGGTATATATCCCAAGCGCAACAATGATCTCCCTGCAACCTAGTGGTAAGAGTAGTGGCAGAATTAATAGGTCTGGCGACGGTGAGGACAATGTCGAGCTGCTGGAATGGCAAGCCCACGTTGCAGGGTTACTTGAGTGGATCGGGTTGATCGGTCTGGGTTCCGGCACTCACAGGTACGGTAAACAAGAAAAGTCTTCCATCCATTTGACAATCTCCTGCCAGGCTGCAAGCGAACGACACTGTGAACCCTTATGTTGCCCTGTACAAGCCACTCACCGCGGCACCTCCGTGTCGGATAGGCAAAGTGACACATCTTCGATGGAGAGGATTGCTTACAAGCTCTTTCGTGCAATCGGTGATTGATTTTGCCATGTGTGTGATTTCATAGGGTTCGATCGGCTTTATTTGAACACTGATGTTGAAATGATGTCCTAGGGAGACATTGTCACAGTCCCCACACCCTGAATTTGTAGGTATAACATCGCATCTCTTTCCTGGCTCCCCGATATTACCGTACACCTCGCCCCTTGCCGCTCCGTTGAACTCGTGGTGTCTCATTCTTGTACGTGGGGAAGGAGATGGGTCAACTTCATGGGGGAAATGGTTAAAGGTCGGGTGATCATAAGTATCATATCATAAACGGTTTTTGATACAACAGCAGACAAAGTACACATGCAACTAATGGATGTACAATATAGAGCAAGTGTGTATAGATCCGAACCAAATAACACAACAGGGTAATCCGCAAAAGAAGAAAAAGAACAAGGGACAAGGGGCATACTATCATAGGGTTAGTAAGGAATAAGACAATCTACTACCTTTAAAAAGGCCATTTTTTTGGGTGATCTGCTTCACATCACCGGAGAAATGAAAGTGACATTAGACGACAAAGTCACTAACGGGAATTGGGGCGGGGGCGATGTGGGCGAGAGACATGCGGGCGTTAGGATTCGTCAGAGGGCCGGAGGGTGAGGGTGTGAGAGGCGCACGGGTGGGCCACGAGAGGATCCGAGGTGAGACAGATGGGGCAGGAGAAGGGGAGATCATCTGGGACGGAGGGGTAGAAGGAAGGAAACCCGGCTGGGGAGTCGGCGTGTTGGGAACGACCGTGCGAGTGGGTATAGGAATAGGGGTAATATTCGACGTGCGGGGGAGATTGTCGACGAAATTTTGAGGGGGAGAGGCCGGAGAGAGGGGCTGAGGCCGAAAGATAGTGATAGTGGCGGAGCGTCCCCGTACTGATACGCGTGTCTCGGGAATGCGTGTCTCGGGATCTGGGGGGATGAACGAGGGCGTATAAAGCATATCTGGTGGAGGAGTGTGGTCTGAGTACGCGGTTGAGGGCACTTGACGCGGCAAAGCCTGGTCCCAGTATTGGGAGTCGGCGGTAAACATCATTGGAATGCCAGATCGGAGAACCATCCTACGGTCTGTTAGGGTGGTCTCGGTAGAGATTGGGGTGTGAGGGGGTTCTGAGATGAGAGGTATGTCCGTTTGGTGATCTTCAGGACCGGGAGAAGGCGGAAGCGCAATGAAGGCCTCGTACACGGGATTGTCGAAGAATTCGTCTGAATCAGGGTCGAAAGGGTTCCAATAACTCCATTTTTCATAAGGAGGAACGCTCGGTTCTGGTTCTGTGCGTACGACCGGCTCAGATAGATAGGATTGGGAAAAGAGTGGTCGTCCCATATTTTGGTGGAAGGAAGTAAAAGGGTATCTTACTTTAGGGCAGGTATTTGAACATTTAAACCATCGTTGCCATAGCAATACAGACATTATTGTGCTATATCACGACCCACTACTCACCTCCAAAAGTCCCTCTATGCTTTTACCCAAATCACCATTGTTCGCCTCCAATACCCATTCCACAACCTCCCTATCTACCCCAGGGAAAATCTGGAAAAGTGTCTCACGAGCTGCTGCAGCCGCATGTTCATGTGCCATATCTATCTCTGCCTGCATCCCAGCAATATCTAAGATCGGCGTCGGTGTCCGCGACACGGATCCTGGTTGCTGTGCCGTCGTTTCAGGCCCTGACTGCGACAAAGACTGCACACGAGGATGGTACGGAGTCAGAGAGTGCGACGGCCCCATCGCCAATGGTCGGTTTGTGGAAGGACCAGAATATCGTGTGGGCGTCTCATCCGATGGGAAGAACCCTGGTGATTCAGGAGACTGGACCAAGGATGGTGATGGCGCCCTCCGCACTCGTGGTTGATACGGTGTTTGTATCGGCGTGTTGAATGCTGCTTCTCTAGTTCCCACAGGGGTTTGCGGGTAAGGTCCAGGTGACTGATTCCTCTGCTGGTCCGACTGAAACCAACTCGGTGGCGGAATGTTCGTGGTATGCTCCATTCGCTCCCTGCCCAGCTCAAATGGCGCAAACGGCCCGGGCAGGTATGATAGTTTCCCTTCGGCGCCATCGAGCGCTTCGCTGAATATTCGGCCGATAGCATTGAGCGGTTTGGATATCGTGTCACCAGTTTTCTGCAAGAGACGCCGGGCATCGTGTGAGAGTGTTTGCGCCGGTGTGGGCAGCGCTAGTGGCAGGGCCGATTCCTCGCCAGCATGCGGTGAGGCGAACGGAGTAGTTGGAGTCGAACCACGCCGTTGAGGTGTAGCTGGTTCGGAATAGGCTGTCGCGGGGGATTCGGGTTCGGATGGAGGAAGGTACTGGATAGCGTCTTCTACGTTTCTGCAATAACAGTGAGATAGGCGTATTTGGCAAAATATGACGTTACCTTTCAAATTCCTCCTGGGTTATGTTTGATAGCGATGTGTGGTCCATCGTCTCGATAAAGGATACCGCACCCATCTAAATTCAATGTCAGCTGGTAGAAAGCGGCGGCACTAGCAACAGTACCCACCAGACTTGAAAGGTAGTACCCAGCCTCACTTTGCAGCTTGGCAGGGTTTCGAAACCTATTGATAAATCTTACTACGCATCAGGACTCGCGTATTCACGACCCTCAGGGACAAGAGATTTGATTCACTCAACATTAGACAGTAAATGTTCTGGATTGGCCTTGAGCACGATGAATATCAGTATAGGGACGAAGGCGTCGGCTCCTTCGTCTTTCCGGAGATGGCGAATTAAGCCTATCAAACACATTGAGAAAATGATGGGTAAAAGCACGAGGACAAGAATAGCAGACCAAAGATAACCTTGCAGCAATTTAGGATGCAGATAAGTTTGTCACGGGGAGCCTTGTAGTGGTTAATCTTTACAAGTTCTTCGGGCGACCGCTGTGAGATTAAAGAATTGACGCGAGGCAAAAAAACCGAAACCTTGTTGCCCAAACATCAGGAACCCTTTGCTGCCTTCGCCTTCAGGAATATCCAGGTGTTTCTCCTCTATCCATCCAAAGAGGGAAATGCGTTGAGTAAGAATTCGATCTCGTTCAAGATCGTCCGCCGTCACGGGTCGAGGTGGGATGGCCAAAGCCACTTGAGGCGTAAATATGCTTTACCAAACGCGAAATTGATCATCTGATATGATAGGAAGCACGAAGGAACGGCTTACAAGTCATATAACCGATTCATGACCAGTTTCTCCATTCCTTCCATTGCATTATCAAACTCGCTGTCTGTAGCATTCCTCCACACATCTGTGTTTCGCATCTGGTCTGAGATAAACTGGAACGATTGCTAAGTGAAAAGGATCGGACACTAAAATCCACACACACATGCAGAAAATCACCAATGATCTTGACTTGGTCATTGGTCGTGAAGGTTTTCTTTGCAAAGTTGCTCAAAAACCTTTCAATCATGAATAAAATACAATATATCAGTGGTGTCTGGTGGGTGGAACCGAGAATATACGCACGATTTGAGATATTTTGCGATTGGCTCGGCACCTTTCAGCTTCATCTGATCCAAGAACTTCTGAAAATCAAAGGGTTGGTCCACTTTGTCTTTGTTCTGAGAACTGCTACCACCAGGTCGCAATGACTCGGATAAACGATCATTCGGCGCACTTCCCCCGGCTACATCATGTTCTGGTGTGCGTTTACGTGGGGTAGATGGGTGCGATCCCAGGGAAGACAGTGTTGGGGGCGATGTAAGCGGCTTAGCCATATCCAAAGACAACGGACGTGGCCTCTGCAAGCCAGGGATAGGGATAGTAAAACTTCGCGTAAAGGCAGCCAAAGAAGAGAACCCGGACGGTGAGACGGCACTTGATGGCGGTGATGCCACCGCTACTTCTTTCGCTGGAGGAGTAGGCGCAGGAGATGGCGTTCGTGATGGCGGTTGCGGTGGGTGTGTCTCAGAGTTCTCCCAGGCTTCTCGAGCTTCGACCTCTTCCCGATGCACGAGCGGATCGAACTCGCCGAGGATCTCAGTCAAAGGCCGAGGTTGGACATCTGGTTGTACTTTCGCCTCGACGTGCAAACCTCCCACTACTGCTTCATCCAAAACTGAGGGGTCCGGGGTTTCTAATTGATGTGGTGGCTTCTCAACAGGTGTTTTATTGCCGTCCAAGGAGTCATCGTGCCATGGATCCAAATCCAAGTCATCACCTACATCCTTGGATGCGGCTTTCGAGATCTGTGAGAGTGTAACTGTTGAGGGATTATTTTGCCCTGGAGATTCTGAGTCCATGAATCTTTGAATGATTTATGTTAATGGGACGAAGTGTCTGTCTGACTTGGTAGCGCAGCACGCAGTAGCTCCAAGGCACGTGCCCGACGCGTAATTATTCGATTTTCTAATTTGTATTTTTCTTATTTACTGAGAGATTGGAGGCCCCGGTTCAACGTCAACGTTCAACGTTCTTTCCGGCCTGACCAGTATCCTCGATGTTAGACATGGCCACAGGGACTTTGCAAGGGCTACTGAACGCTTGATGGGCTCAGTAAGGGCCCGTTCGGTGGTCCGACGTAATTCTTCAAAGATTCGCAGCACTTCTCGACCAGTTCATCCATGCCCATTCCCAATCCTTCCAACAACACCAATCCTTTCACTTTCCCCTTACTTTCACCATTTTCAACATCACCATTTTCAAACATGTCACGGTGTGCTTCCACGTAAGCCGGGTAGACGATCTGTTCCCAATACTGCGGGGGATCTCGCCATAATGAGCCTTCTGAACAATCGGATTGAACTCCAGTTTATGAAAGACAGCCGGGGAAACGAATGGTATGGTATGGTACGTTGGAAACAATGAGATTTGACATCCAGCTGTTGCTAGATTCCTTGCTCACCTGCAGTGTGATACCCGTGTCGATCATGTCGCCTCCGTCGCAAATGTTCATGAGGAACCCGCAGAAATATTCGAACGTCAAGTTGATCAGCCACATCCTAGAACAATCCAGATGAGAACCAGGTCGAAAACTAGAATGCAAGTCGCCAACCTGATTCCAATACAGCAAAAACCCATCTACCAATACCCATATAACTTCACCACTCTCCCCGCCCACCTTTTTGAAAAAAGCGGCCCATTTCTCTATCACGTCACTGCTCACAGGTACGTCTTTCTGCTCGTTCAGGTGGTCGTGGCTCCGGTGATCAGGCGGGATTGCTCCTACCGATTTGACATAGCGAAGGAAAGCACTGAGGCGCGACCAGTCAATAGCGCCAGGGGCAGAGTCCCAATCTTGGATGTTATGGACAGGATGGATTGGAACCAGCTCCTGAGGCTACGTGATGTAAGAGGTGAGGAACGAGGGTGACTCAGTCACTGAAGCTTCTTACTGGGGCAAAGTCCTGTAGACCACGGCGAGTGAGAGAAACAGTGGGTCAGGTTTTGAATGACACTCACATCTTGGTGGATAATGAAGCTATTGGGTAAAATACTATGTAAGTGCTTGGCTAGTGTCGTCTTTCCAGAGCACGTCGCTCCACTGAAAGCAATGGATGTATCAGCATTGCGTATGAACGGACTGGAACGACAGACATTATTTAGACACACACCCGATTCCGACCATGATCACTCGCGTCCTCTTGTCGTCTTCTGCCATCGCCGATTTGTGTAGACAATGTGACTGAACATGTCATCTCACGGTCACACCGATATCCTGCAGCATTTCGGCTGCTTGGATGAGCTCATTCAAGTCATCTATCAAGGCTTCTACCGCTTTGTCGTCCTCTCAAATGTCGACGAACAGAATTGGACCATTCATCTGGGACTCATGGGCCCAGAAGGCCGGTGGTGGCGTGGAGTATGGGATAGCGACAGTGTTGTAAAGTCTAAACTGTCACCCAAGTTACTCGACACCTTTGCAGAGCGGGCGGCGGAAGCTTTTATCAACGGAGAACTCTGCGTTGATGACTGGCGTCCAGATCAAGGGGCCCCGATTAAAGTGGGTCTGATGTATTTCCACTAGACTGTTCAAGCTTCAAGGGGTGTTGACTGACATTATCCAGCTGACACTCGGACCGACGTCAAAACATCCACTCCATATCAATTTTACGGAACTAACAACGCAGGAAGCGGCATCCCATGCTACGAAATTGTTCTTTGATGTAGGATAGGCTCACTTGACCTAGGAAAGAAATCTCACGCCTGGCGCCAGATGGCACTCCAATCACGACCGCATGGATGTCGTCTGAACGCGTTGTCAAATTCACTGCCACTCGCCGCAGCAGTAGCACCTTCGTCGAGCGGTTCGAAAGAGCAAGATGAGATCAAGACACTCAAAGCTGAACTTGCCAAGATACAGAAGCTTCCTGAACCAACACTCAGTGAGCCGCTCTTTCCTCTCCTGACACATAGTCGTGAAAAAATGACTTGAGAAGAGCCAGCCCCTTCTCGCCCCCTGAAAGGTGCTTCGTTAGCGAACCCGAACAAAAAGGCTCGGAAATATCAAGCGCTCGAATTTGAGAGTGATGATGAATAGCAAGATCTTTTGATTCGGGTGTGATACCGCTTCGTTTATCTACTATTTGGCTGGTTGATGAGATTTATACAAGGACATTGGAAAATAGTCCACATTCAAATAGAATAGATCACGCGGCAAGTCATGAAGTCATGGAAGGAGAGGCGTAAACGTGAATGCATTTCCATTCACCTCTCAATCCAGTAAATAGGGAGCTGAGTGAACGGACGATCTCGAAAACTTGCAATGTGGGATTGTCGTGCCAGAAGGGCAGATACTGAAAGCGGTCATTCGCGGCGTATCAGGATTGGATAGAGATGCTTTGACCTTGCTATCAGGGTAGGTATCCGCTGAGGGCAGACACAGATGAACAACGTCAATTCGACCAACATCGTTCTCACCGGCATCTATTCAAATAACCAACCGGCATATCCATCCACGATGTTGAGAATTGCTCGACCGGAAGCGATATCGTTACTGACATGCGATTGAGCAACCAATCGAACGGACATCGCCTTGTATTGTCAAAATAGATTGCGCCACATCGCAACGCGGAAACATGAAACATTTGGGCGCAGATCGACCTGGTCCGTAGCTGTCGGAAGAATGTCAGACAAATGCAGAAGGCAACTGGTGATGGTTTCGTTCGCTTTCTAAGACAAAAAGTGAGCACAAAGCTTGGATGTATGTATGTACTCCGGTACAGAATCTAGCATCGGACAAAGCCGATGACGTAAAGATCGATATGGCTGTGAATGTAAATAAATCATAAATAATAAATAAATAAATTGCTGTGGTCAAACGGTAGATCCTGACAGCAAACCGGTCTATGTTTTCACCGAGCGCTAAGGCAGCTTTAAACTTCTAGTCATCACGGTCATCGAGTCAATCAAGGCTGTGAGGCATGGTCGTTATGCCTGACTCACCGTGGGTCCTTTCGGGGCCTTAATTCACCAGCCTCATGCTTATAATAAGCGTGGTTCGACTGTTCTTCCCAACAAATCACCCATCTTAACAAAGATGGCCACTATTCGTTTATTCGAGCAAGCCATGTCTGTCCTTTCGGGCATGAAGGATGTTCCCCTAAACGCTACCGCAACTAACCCGGCAAATCCTCCATTATCCTTGCCCACAAACCTCCCTTCCCTTATCACTTTCATAGCCTCTTTCTCTGCATTGCAAGATTGGTTGAAGCTCATTGTCATCGGTAGTGTATTTGAGGCAATTCGGCGCAATTCTGTCTCGACATTTCGTTACGTCGTTGACTCCTTTTGGATCACCGCACATTTTCGCGAGGATGACTCTAGTTATGGTCCGTATTTCAAATTTCTAGTTCTGTCCCTGTCTCATGCCTAGATATCTTGTCAGATTGGATGATGGTCTGGCTCTCCAAGCATCCAAGTTGGGGTACGCTTCCATTTGTTTTATAACCCCAAGTCGATTGCTAATTTCGTGGTGTGACCCCACACAGCCAAGGCAAAGGATGTAGAAATTAACACGCATTCCTTTGGTCTCGATTCTTCAGCCATCCTTGTTGACGGTGAGGAAGATGACGCGAGTACACTACTTTCTGGGAGCCGAAAGATCGCCTATCTACCGAGGTATGTACAACTGAATGTCCAAATCAACTCGAGATACCTGTGATATTGATGCCCTTTGATCACAGTATCTCATCGAGTTATTCAATCTGGTGCAAGAGACGATTGATGGTGGTCAGTCGCATTCAGAACCAAACGGGATATTATGGGCGGAGGGAGGAAACGCTACAAATCAGGTGCGCACTCAGTTTAAAGTTGCCGCATATTTCGCTAATCTCGAAGTTCTCAGTATTTTGACTCGTAGCCACAAGGTCTTGAATGAGATTCTTCTCGAAGCCAAGAAACAGTACATCTCTGGTCAGCCCAATAGCATCTCAATTTACATCTCTGATTCGTAAGTAATCGATTCCGAAAACCTTCCCCTTAACGTCAGCTGAAATGCACCTTTTAGCAAATCTAACGGTTGGCGCCACGTCGCTTGTCGCCAAAAGCGATCTATGCGTTCCATTGTTCTGGATCCAGGTGTCAAAGACTTGCTTATCGATGACGCACGGGACTTCTTGGAGAGCAAGAATTGGTACCTTGAACGTGGCATACCGTTCCGCCGCGGCTATTTGCTTGTGCGTATACATCCGTCACATGCCAGTTAGTATGGGTACTGATCTCATGCTACATAGTATGGCCCACCAGGCACTGGCAAGACTTCCATGATCCACGGTATGGCTAGCGAACTGGGACTCGATGTCTACATTGTCTCCCTGTCGCGAGCCGGCCTTGATGACGAGTCACTCAACGGGCTCATTTCCGACCTTCCCGAGAAGTGTATCGCCCTAATGGAGGATATCGATGTCGCTCTGCATCCTGCCTTGAACCGCGAGCCCGATCCCGCACCCTCATCGCAAACCAATGCGAAGGACAACGAACCACCTCCACCCCCTGGACAGCAAAAAGGCACCGCACCGACCTCCCGCATCAGTCTTAGCGGCTTGCTAAACGCTTTAGATGGTGTCAGCGCACAAGAGGGCCGCATCCTATATGCTACTACAAACAAGTACTCTTCTCTTGACCCTGCCCTTTGCCGGCCGGGTCGTATGGACGTCCACGTAGAATTCAAGTTGACAAGTAGGCATCAAGCCTTCCAGCTGTTCCGTGGGTTCTACCTCCCGTTCGATGAAGTCGACGACGACGAGAGCGAGAAAGGCAGCCAAGATTCCGGGTACGGTTCAGTATCTGCCGACCTCATCGATCTCGACCCATCGAACGAAGAACCCGAGCATCCTGAACCCATTGCACCCGTCGCTCCGGAGACCTTGACGAGGAAATCACGTCTCCCAGTCATCACGCGTGCTGAGGTTCACGACCTTGCCCATCGTTTCGCCCAACAACTACCTGAACGCGAGTTCTCGATGGCAGGCCTGCAGGGCTATCTGATGTCTTACAAGACACGTCCCTTTGAGGCAGTGAAGGATTTCGGCAAATGGCTTGAGAAGTGTAGGTCTGAGAAGCAAACGGCGGCTGATGCGCCGAAGGCTCCTGATACCAAGCCATCTACCGTAACATAGCCCCCTGGTGGGTTGTTGGATTTCCTCTTTGCATTTGGGACACCAACGCAACGAGTGTCCGAGATGCCCCTCACGCGCCAAATCTCAACAAGTATGAGTTCGGCGGGACCAGTCTTTCACCAATCCATACCATGTGGCGTATTACTTGCTCTAGACACACTGTATAACGTGGTATACCGGATAGTTAATACTGGTCTAATCGATTGTGTGATTCGTATTAGCCAGGTGTGATCAGCAAGGAGTCGCACGCACCATCGCAAAATGTAGCTGAAATCGAGGCCAAAACTGACTGCGTTTAAGCCATGTAAACGCGATAAGGGAAGCCCGGCGTTGAGATTCCTGTAAAACACACAGAAAGAGGAACACAGTAATTTTCGGTGCTCGCCCGAAAGAGGCCCTCTTGCATGGGGAATGCTCCCAATTTCTTTGCAGCCGGATTAGCTGGCATACGATGACCTGCAGAAAGAAGAACACGGTGATGTTTGATGCTCACCCACCTGAAAAGGGCCCTCTTGCTTGGGGAATGCTCCCGATTTCTTTGCAGCCGGATTAGCTGGCATACGATGACCCGGTACTTACTCACACACTTACTCACACACTTACTCACAACCATTCCACACGCCTTAGGTATCTCTCACTCTTGAGGTCTTGAGTCCCAGTCGGCGGCCTCCGAGGAATCATGGCTCCCCCGTCTTGGGAGCAGAAGGATAACCTACACATGGTAATATGAGATCAACCACTCTCCTACGTACCGGTACGACCTCTCCCCTTATCCTTCGCATCGATATCGTCGTAGTTCGAACGTGCCGGCCGGCGATGAGTGCGTGGCGCCTAAACATCGGACAACAGAACACCCGAGACCAAGGTCAGCTGTAAGAGAATGCGTATACCAGTGACGTACCCCAATGTTGTGTGTGAGGGACGTGTTTAGAGGGGGTGAAATAAAAGATGCTGCAGAAAGACCTGTGGTGCGAAAGATGATATGCCTCGGCCTACGACCAACAAAAAGAACGCAGGAGTTTGCGCACGCACAGAAAGCTCTGTAGAAGTGACTGTCAGTACGCCAATAAGGAAGCAAGTTACGCACGAGGATGCCGGGAAAGAGCAATGAAAATGGTGGGGTAGTCGCAGATGACGGAAAGGGAAGGGAAAACGATGAGTTGCTGAAGGCTCTCTATGAAACAATACGTGTGAGTAGTCACGGGGCCCTCTTGTGGGGAATGCTCCCCATTTCTTTGCAGCGGAAGCTGGCATATGGCGACTCCGGCAGTCACTCACACGCTTACTCTCACTGTCGCTCACGCACACCTCACTTGTCCTTGACGTCTTGAGTCCCTGGTCGGCGGCCTCCGGTGGGAATCACGGCTCCGTATGGGAGCAGGGCGGTATCCTACACATTATAATCATAAATCAGCCTTTGGTCCGCGTACCGGTACGACCACCGTCTATCCTTCACGTCGATGTCTTCGTGGTTCGAACGCGCCGGCCGGCAACGAATATGCGAGTAGATGATACCTGAATGCGCGTTGGAAAAGAAAAGAACCCCAGACCAAGTCAGCCGTAAGGGAGCAGGAATGCCAGTGACGTGCCTTGGTGGAACTGATGTGCGAATAAACTGTTCAATTACATCCGACGATTCAGTGAAACAAAAGGCGTAGCGAGAAAATGAAAGTGATGGGTGACACACTTCAACTTGCGTCAAATTTCGTTGAAATGACGCGAATGACAGATAATAAGAGCTTGTGGGCACAAACATGCGCCAGTAAAGTCCTGTAAAAACCACTGTGAGCGCGATGGTTGAGGAGTAGCGAAAGGAATATCGGCAAACTGTCCCACAGCATCAGCGCTAATGAAGTGAGACAGTCACCAACGGATGGGGGAAGACGATGAAGGTAGAACGGATATCACCGCGAGAAACAACCACCGCGGTCACTTGTAACACGACGGAAGGGCCCTCTTGTGGGGAATGCTCCCAATTTCTTTGCAGCGGGAGCTGGCATATGGCGAGCCCGGAGTAAAGTCGGCTCTGAGGGGTTCGGCCTTCCTTTCGGCTCTGGGCTGGCTTTCAATCCAAATCGGCACTGGGTCCTCGGCTCAAGGAAGGGTCGGCCCAGGAAAGGTCCATCCAAAGGTCGGCACTGGGTCCTCGGCTCAAGTGAGGGTCCATCCAAGGTCGGCGCATCCAGGTCGGCACTGGGTCCTCGGCTCAAGGAAGGGTCGGCCCAGGAAAGGTCCGTCGGCACTGGGTCCTCGGCTCAAGAGAGGGTCCATCCAAGGTCGGCGCATCCAGGTCGGCTCTGGGTCCTCGGCTCAGCGGAGGGTCCTGTCGGCTCAGGGAAGGTCCATCCAAAGGTCGGCACTGGGTCCTCGGCTCAAGAGAGGGTCCATCCAAAGTCGGCACTGGGTCCTCGGCTCAGCGAAGGGTCCTGTCGGCTCAGGAAAGGTCCATCCAGGGTCGGCACTTGGTCCTCGGCTCGTGGAAGTAGCAGTCTGAATCTGTGAAGGTCAGCCGATAAACAAACATTGTCCGTTCTTTTTTTTTCTTTTTGTCTTTTGTTCTTTTTTTTTTTATTCACCTCCACGTTTGCGGCAAGTAGAACGCACCAACGATCCTGGGTTAGCCACGCCCAGGCGCGAACTGGTGGTCCATCATCGCCCCCCGCTTCCGCGTCTTGCAATCTCCACTACAGTTCTTTAGAATCCATTTGCGAAGAACGCAATGGCCAAGTTCTCTTTCTCCTTGCGTCGCCTCTGCCTGATGGTGTTCCCCGCAGTCTTCGTGATGGTCTTGACACGCTTGAGTCCTCCAGACGAGCGTTCACCAAGGACGATGTTCTCCGATGTAGCAAAAGGAGCGCGCGCACTGGGAATGGGAAACGTCTTCTGAGGGGGAACGTGCATGGCCTTCGCGAGCTTGTAGCCGCTGTTTTCGTCGACGGCGGTGAGCGCGTGGAACAAACGCTCGTTTGCCTTCGACAGCGGCTCGGTCGGGACATTGGACACCAGACGGTAGACATCGCTATATTGGATTTGAGACATGGTTATAGGTTTTAGATGAAGTATGGATATGGGTGAATGTGGTTATTGGGAGAGTCGCAATCCGTATTCACGGGTTTATATACCTGTCAGCTGTAAGTTAGGGGGTTGCAATCTTGCATGTCAGCCATCGGAGAAGTCTCCAGTTAACGACTGGAGAGTTTTCCGACGGCCGACATGAAGATCGCGTCCAAACAAATTTGTCTCCGCCGATTCTATTTTTATTAAATAATAAATAAATAAAATAATCCGAACGCACCTCAAAGATCAACCCAAGTCCACATTATAAGTAGTCCTTGATTCAAGAGCTACTTATAATTACTTGGACAAGATGAGGTATCAGGATACCTCGTCCAAGTAATTATGAGAGACCATATGTAAGCACGCGAAATAAGCTTGCCCCGTCATGAATTCATTAGAATTGATAAGTCACAGTAAAAGTGGTTGCGCTAAGGCGGAATGATAGGGTTGAACATGAACTCTGCTCATGTTGACATTACTCGAAAGAATTCAGCTGGTTAGCGGGTAAATGCTGCGTGGGAAAATGTGCCGTCTCCATGTCTAGTGGTTCAAAAATTTTGGACCTCACCGAAGTGCGCTGTCAGTACCCCCACATCTCCTCTCTTCTTCGACAGTGACCATCTTCACAGATGATGATTCGTCTGTTCTTTCACTGGTGTTTGCACTGATCACTCTCAGTCCAATTCTTCTCATGGTATGCGCGATTTTCCACAAATACACACAGCCCATCCTTATCCGATCATCAAGCCAGCCTATGCTGCCCTTTCAGTACAAACGCGTGAGCTTGTTATTATCAACATGTGGGCAGGCCAGTTTCTTTGCGAGGGCTTCAATTGGCTATTGAAACGTACGATCAAGCAGGATCGACCCTCCGGTGCGTGCGTCATGCCTAAGCACTTTCATCTCTATAAGATCTGTCTTCTAGATAGTCTGAACGGCTATGGTTTCCCCTCATCGCACAGCCAATACATGGGCTTCTTCTCCTCCTTCCTCGTCTGTCATATCTATTTTCGCCATCGGTTCCCGACAACAGGGTTCCCGATCCTTGACAGAATATTCCGAATGGCATTATACATCATGATAATAGGATGGGCCGTGGCTGTTGCATACTCACGGTACCATTTTTTCCCTGCGCGCCTCAGGCTGGCACTGAATATCATAATCATCAAAGGTTCCATCTGAATTATCACACTCTACACCAAGTGTTTTGGGGACTCGGCATCGGCATAACCTTCGGAACTTCGTTTTATGTTACCACGGAGCTAATACCTGCACGTAGACCTGGCTCGCATTTCGGACGTATTAGAGCCCTTTTACTATGTAATCCCATTTCTGTGTGGCTACGCATACGAGACGGTTGGCTCGTTTGGCGAGATGGAGGCCATGAAGAAGAGTGGAAGCGGTGGAGATCGGAGCTCGACAGACGGTCCGTTGTCAGTCGATCAAATAAAGATAAATAAACAACACCAGTACTGCTTCTTGCCTTGCGAATGACTTAGACAGTTCTCCGGATGAACTTCTGGACGCGGTTCTTGCCTACGAGCCAGGGAGGGGCACTAATTTCACCGGAGCTTTAACATCTACTCGAATGGCCATGGAACGGTATTGGATTGCGGAGAGGTGAGTCATTTTGCTTCATTACTTACTGTACTTATACTCATCATGGCGCAAGGTCTCCGGTGGTTATATTTCTTTCTGATGGCGAAGGCACCGTTACCGATGAGACGATTCAGGACCTTTGTCGCGCAGCCGTCGCTCGCGGGTGAGTGTTTAGGGTTGTCATCCCCTAACTTCCTGCCATTGATCTATTTGACATATCTAGGAAGGCACTGTCATTTCATGCCGTCTCATTTTGTCCCGACCACTCCAGTTATACGTTACGTAGGATGGCACAGATCGCTCGTCAAGTGCAAAATAGCGCTCCAACGGACCCTCTCCTGCCAGCTACTTATTCGACAGCCAATGATACGGTGAGCAGAGCAATGGCCCTTTCCGATATTTTCAGTCATTGATCCTTGGGTAGATTCGACTCTCTGAAACTTTTCTTGGGATAGCGGAGTCGTTAAGAAAGCCGAGAGGGTCGCTCCTTCGCACATCTGAGATTCCATAAATGAATGCTGCCACACAGCTCCATGTACCTGTATTATGACTTATTCCAGCTTTTGAATCGTTGACTGGGAATACTATGTGGAAAACAACAAAGACTGAGAGTTACGAAGACGGAAACAACAGAGTGAAAAAAAGAGTAGACTGTCATCTTCTTAGCGAATGCGATCGATATGATCACCACCTGCAAGAAATCCCAAATTTATTTCTCCAAAAGCCCGAAATAAATACAAAACTGCATAGAACATCCATGTGGTTATATAAGTAAGTCCGCCGTAAGAAACCAGATGACGGCTAGTTGTTGTTATTGTTATCGGAATCGCAGCCGCAGCAGCAGCAAAAACAGTTGTCATTATCGACCTGACACTCTTCGATATTCCATCCAATTATTTCGAATATCAGGATGGCAATCAGTCCAATAGGTTTCCTCGAGGTCCGCACCGGTTGAGGTGGGGGACGCGGGGGATGTTGCTGAGGCGGATGCGGGGGATGTTGCTGAGGCGGATGCTGGGGATGTTGCTGAGGGGGATGCTGGGGGTGCATCTGAGGATGCATCTGAGGGGGCTGTGGTCTGGGAGGCTCAGGGTACTGTTGAGGGTATCCATGCGGAGGAGAAGCAGGTGGATAGTACCCCTGCTGGGGAGGTGGGGTAAACGGTTGGTTGGGCATATTGGGCATATTTGGCGTATTTGGCATATTTGGCATCGCATGAGGCGGGGGTGGTTGGTGGGCCGCCCTACATTCATGCGCCGGAACCCTGATAG
>Ga0209006_10002652_pt1 | contig 16287 bp, 14 predicted proteins | sample JacPin_JW_Ref_O2_FD_188567 | JGI IMG/M metagenome (GOLD analysis project Ga0209006, IMG submission 188567) | Forest soil microbial communities from Algoma, Ontario, Canada - Jack Pine, Ontario site 1_JW_Ref_O2 (SPAdes) (version 2) | ecosystem: Environmental > Terrestrial > Soil > Boreal... | reverse complement strand
GGTCCGCCCACGAACGCCGACAGCCTAGAGCGGCGCGCCGGCCATCAGGACGCGTTGAAAAAAGCCGGGATTCCAGTGCAGATCGAACTCACCAGAGAGGGGGACTTCACCTTTGAGTCCGGGCGCGTTGCTGCCAAACAAATTCTCGATCTCCAGAATAGACCGACGGCGATCGTGGCCAGCAACGACGATATGGCGTCAGGCGTAGTGTGGGTGGCGCAACAGCGGAGGCTGGAGCTTCCCGGCGATCTCTCCGTGGCCGGATTTGATGACACGCCCACCGCGCTGAAGTCCTGGCCACCACTGACAGTGATCCGACAACCCATCGACAGGATGGTCGAGCACGGTGTCTCTTTGTTGTTGGACTCAGTGCGAACGCCAACGATGTCGGTGCCACAAGATGTCGTTTTTGACTATACGCTCGTTGAGCGCGCGTCCACATCGGCGGTTGGTGCTCGGCCGTGACGGAGAACTCGGCCCGATATCACCGAATGAGATCGATGATTTGCTCGACAAATGACGGCGCCCGGCTCGTAGTCGCTAGATCAAACAGTTCAAGGAGAAATCTGGGGACAGACGGGACGTTCACCTGATTTCGGCGTATGGAAATTGGGGTCAGTCCCGTCTGTCCCCGGTTTTCTGTCCCCGTCGGTCTCCGGTTTTCCATTTAATAGCAGAGGATTCCTGGCCGCCCGACTACAAGTTCAATGAGTGCGACGGCGAGGCTCGCTCGATCAGTCAGCCTTCACGAGACCACCGTAATCTTGATGGATTGCGGCCTCGGAGCTACCCTTCCCCATTGAATGCGATGCAGTCGAACAAGAAATCCATGAAAGCAGGTTGCTCACTGAGCTTTCAGCCCGATTCGGAATGACAAAGTACTCATCCAGCTGGATCGATCCTTGGCCATCCGTTAGAATCAGACAAGCGATATGTCTCTTACCAAACAGCAAGCTTTGGAGATGTTCGAGTCGGATGACCTGATCGGCATCGGGATGGAGGCCGACGCCGTGCGCCGCAACCTGCATCCGGAGGGCACGGTCACCTACATCATCGACCGCAACATCAATTACACGAATTTCTGCACGGAATACTGCACCTTCTGTGCCTTCTATCGTCCGTTGAAAGGCCCTGCGGCGAAAGAGGGTTACATCCTCCAGTTCGATACGATTTACGACAAGATTCGCGAGACTGTCGAACTCGGAGGCACCGGTGTGCTGATGCAGGGAGGGCTGCATCCCGATCTCAAGATCGACTGGCACGAGAAGATGCTGCGTGGAATCAAGGAACGTTTCCCGCAGGTTCATCTGCACTGCTACTCGGCTTCGGAGATCATCGCGATCGCGGAATACAGCGCACTCAGCATTCGTGACACGATTCTGCGCTTGCGCGAGGCCGGGCTCGACTCCATCCCCGGCGGCGGAGCCGAAATTCTTGACGATGAAGTCCGCTACAAAATTGCTCGCCTGAAGTGCCTGACCAACGACTGGATCAACGTTCACCGTACCGCTCATCAGATCGGCATGCGCACCACTGCGACCATGATGTTCGGCGTCGGCGAAAACTACGAACACCGCATCAACCATCTGCAAGCGCTTTACGATCTGCAGGAAGAAACCGGCGGATTCACCGCGTTCATCCCGTGGAGTTTTCAGCCGCAACACACCGCGCTTGGCGGCCGTAACTGGGACGAAGCCACGGCAGTCGAATACCTGAAAGTCCTTGCTATCTCGCGGCTTTATCTTTCGAACTTCCTCAACGTGCAATCCAGTTGGGTGACGCAAGGCCTGAAAGTCTGCCAGATGGGCCTGCGCTTCGGCGGCAACGACGTCGGTTCGGTGATGCTCGAAGAAAACGTAGTGCGAGCTGCCGGCGTGACCAACTGCACCACCGAAGAAGAGCTGCGCCGAATCATCCGCGACGCCGGCTTCCGTCCTGCCCAACGCGATACGCTCTACCGGCAATATTTCCTGAACTAGCCCGCGGTTTTCCTAATGCCGGCAGCCCTGACGAGTGATACATTCTGTGTTGCGTATGCAGGTTCCACCGGGCGTTTGCGGGCGTGCAGTTTCCGAACGCAGTCCCGCATTGCGTTTCTGCCCCTAGAAGTGAAAGTGCCTCGCCCGTCGTCGGTCCTACTGCTTACCGATCCAGCCAGCCATTTTCTCCAGCGCCACCGGGGACATCGTCTCCTCGATCTGGGCATACTCGGTGGGCGAGCCGGTACTCGCTGTCTGGAACAGATGATTCAGTCCGGGTAGTTCATCGATTTCGAAATGCTTGTTGCCGCCATCTTCCAGTGCCTTGCGGATCGCCGGCAGATTCTGTTCCGGCAGTACCTGCTTATCTTTCTCGCCGTTGAGGACTAGTACGGCACAGGTCACCTGGCGCAGCGCCGTCGCCGGATCATAAGTCAGAAAATAGCGAAACCATGGAGAGGTGACTTGCTTAATCTGCATCCCGATCTGCGCTTCCGGCACATCGCCCGTCATCTTTTCTTTCAGTTCGCTCTCCAGCTTGGCCTCGTCCTTCTCGGTTTCCACCAGCGTCAGCAGTTCTCGCTCCTTGGCTGCGTTCTTCGCGGCATCTTCCGTCGATTTTCCCATCGCGACCTCAATGGCTTCGCCCTGCGCTACGACGACTTGATCTCCCGGCACGCCCGTGCCCGCCATCATTACGATGAAGGCAACATCTTTGTTCCGGGCTGCGATCATGGGCGCGATCATTCCTCCCTCGCTATGGCCGATCAGTCCAATCTTGTGCGGATCGACTTCCACCCGCGTTTTCAGATAAGCAATGCCAGCTTCCGCGTCGGTGGCGAAGTCAGCGGTCGTCCCGTTGGCGAACACGCCCGTGGATTTCCCTACACCGCGGTCATCCGCCCGCAGTACGGCGATACCATGTCGCGTCAGATAGTCGGAGAGAACCAGGAACGGCTTATGCCCGAGCAAACTCTCGTCGCGATCCTGCGGACCTGAGCCCGTGATCAGCACCACAGCCGGAAATGGTCCCTTGCCCTGCGGAATGGTCAGCGTCGCGGCCAGGGTGACTTTCTCCATCTTGTTATCGTAAGAAACTTCTTCATCTCGATACGGATACGGCTTCACCGGGTTCTGCGGCCGCTTCACCTCGACCTCCGACTCATCCTTCACTCGCTTCAGCACGAGAGGATTACTGCTCCCATGTTGAGTCCAGGTTCCCTCGATCGAAGTGGTGTCGGAAGCGATCTTGCCCGTGAAAACTCCGTCAATCTGACTGGTCTCGATTTTCAGTAGCGAACCATCGCGGCTGACCGCGGTCCCGGGGAGTCCGTGCATTCCCTGGTCGGGACTATCCAGAGCGACGGTGAGTCCATCCTGTGTGTTGATAATGCGAAACACGATGCGCAACCGCACCCCGCTGCCATTGAGAGTGCCCATCCAGGCGCCATCAATGTCAGAGGGCGCGGCGGGTTTGTGTTCGACCTCGGCTTGGTCTTTCGCGCGCTTGAGCAGGAGCGGGACTTCGCCTCCGCCCTGAGACCACTTGCCGTCGATCGACGATTGATCCGCCGCGATCTTGCCGGAGAAACTCCCGCTGATCTGTTTCGCCTCGATCTTCAGGGAAGCTGCGTCACGGGTGACGCTGGTCATGGGCATGCCCTTCAGGTTCTGGTCCGGACTGTCCATGGTTGCGATAAGACCGTCTTCCGTGTTGCTGATGTGAAAGACGATTCGCAGTTTGATCGATCCCGTGTCGAGCGTGCCGGACCATGTGCCGTCGATGTCGGAAGGCCTGGCTGGTTTATGTTCAGTCTTGATTGGCGCAGTCGCGCGTTTGAAGTCGAGCGCCAACGCCGTGCCCTGCGACCAGGTTCCAGAAATCGTCTTCCCGTCCGCGGCCACCGTCCCTTCATAGGTTCCACCGACGGCATCGATGCCCAGGCTCAGCTTGGAATTCTTGAACGAAATTGAGCTGACGGGGATCCCGTTGGCTCCCTGATCCACGCTATCGAGGGTGGCTTTGAGCGCGCCGTCCGCGCCCTTTGTGATGTGGAGCACGAGCCGTAGCTCTCCCTGGCCCGTGTTGAGGCTTCCTTGCCAATCGCCGGCAATGTCCTGTGCCTGCGCCAACCCCGCGCCGATTACCAGCGACATTAGCGTTGTTGCGAAAATCAAAACACGCTTCATACCATTCGCCCCTCCCAAGGCAAGTCAAAGGTAAGCCTAACGCGAGCTAAACGTGTGTCAAGCCTCTGATCTTCCATCGTGGCGTTGTCGTTTCCAATCTCGAGACTGTCTTGCCCAAGATGACTGCTAACTCACACAAAATAAAGCCTAAACAGTGCGCTTTTGCCGGGAGCTGTTCCGGGATAGAATGGAGCAGCCGGCCACTCCTCCGCCGCCGGTTTGCAAGCTCCCAGCCCCTGCCTGAGCCGATGAAGCTGTTTTCCACATCTTTGCCGATACTCCTGTTGGCCGCGACCGCAGTGGCCCAGACGGCTGCCAATCCCACAAATTCGCGTGCCTCGATCGAGGGTATCGTCACCAAAGACCCCACCGGGGAGCCGGTCAAAAAAGCTCTCATCGAACTGATCGCCGAGAACCAAGCCTCCGGCGGAGATTACACGGCTCTTACAGTTGCCGACGGATCCTTCCGTATCGAAGGCATCGTCCCGGGACGCTACCATCTCTTCGCCGAGCGCACCGGCCTGCTGGAAAAGCAAAAGCATGGCGCTGAAACGACAGGCCGCCTGCTCACTCTAACCGCCGGCCAGGAGCTCAAAGATTTACGGGTTCGTCTGCAGGCTGCCGCTGTTCTTCGCGGACGCGTCACCGACGAAGACGGCGATCCCATGGCAAACGCTCAAGTCACGGTTCTGCGGCAGACATTTTCCACGGGCCGTAGCCGCTGGGAGCAGGCCGGCTCGGAGCGAACTAACGATCTTGGGGAATATCGCGTCGCCAGCCTGGACGCGGGCAACTACTACGTCTCGGTAAATCCGCCGCCCGATTTCAGAAGCATGATTGACGCGATCGGAAAAACCGCTGCAGACAGCAGCAGGGCGACTGCACCCGAAAAGCCTGCGCCGCCTTCCTACCAGCCGATGTATTATCCCGGCACTGCGGATCGCAGCCAGGCAACGCCATTGCAATTGCACGCGGGCGACGATTTCCCTTTAAGTTTTTCCCTGACGCCGGGCCCCAGCCTGAGCATTCGCGGGACGGTAGTGAATCTGCCGCCGCGCTTGTCGGCCACCATCATGCTTCAGTCACGCGACTTCAACACGTCGCTCAACGGCGCGGAGATGCACAAGGACGGCAGCTTCGTGATCCACGATGTGGCGCCCGGCAGCTATACGATCCTGGCGTCGGTCGACAACGCGCCTGTGCCCATGATGGCGCGGCAATCGTTACAAGTAGTCTCAAGTAGCGTTGACGGGTTGCGTCTGGCGCCGCAAACCGGCGGAGTGATTCGCGGCCGCCTGCGCGCCGAAAGCAAGAGCAGCGTGAGGATCGATCTCACGCAGTTTTTTCTCACTCTGCGTCCGGCTGACGGCGATGAAGACGCGCTGAACATGTTTCTCGGCGGCGCCGGCTTCAGCGCGCTCACGCGTGTGTCGCCGGATGGCGCCTTCGAGTGGAAGAATGTTCCTTCCGGCACTTACTACGTGCAGCTGGCGGGAGACGCGGGCGTCGGGGCCACAATTGCAGAGTTCACAAACGTCGATACCGGATGGTTCCTGAAATCTGCCGCGTCCGACGGGCGCGACGTGACCGACTCGGGCATCAACGTAAGCGGCGCCGCGGCTTCCCTCGATCTGATCGCCAGCGCCAACGGAGCCGTCATTGACGGCGTCGTCATCGACCACAAAGGCGACCCCGTCGCCAACGCGGTCGTGGTAGCCGTCCCCGAGGCGCGCCTGCGCGCGCGCGTTGACCGTTACCGCAAAACCATCAGCGATCAGAGCGGACGCTTCACCCTGCGCGGCACACCTCCCGGAGACTACACGCTGTTCGCCTGGGAGAGTGTCGAAGGCGAAGCCTACTACGACCCCGAATTCCTAAGCCGCTATCAAGCCCAGGGAGTGCCACTGCACGCCGCCGAAGCCGGCCACAAAACCCTGCAAATAGAAATAATCCCCGATCCCGAAGACCAATGAGCCAAGTGTTTCAACTCCCATTCGCCATCGAGAGTGGGTCAATTCGAATTTGTTTGAAAGGGTACGGCTTTTCTGCGGCGCCGTAACCGCCGCTACCGCCGCCTCGGTGGTCGGCGCAACACCCGCGATGGAAGCGGGGCTTACGGATCGCGTTTGGATCTTTAAAGAATTGGTGGAATTGTTGGAGTGGAAGCAAGGAGCGGCATGAGGCAGCAAGTCAGAATGCGCGTCATAGCTCCATTCTTACTAATGCTGTTCGTATTCTTGATAGGTTTTCCCGTCTGGATGCGTTCCCCGCAGTCGTTCGGCGGACGCTTGTTCGCATATGTCTTCGGGGCAATGTTAGTCGTTTTGGGAATAATTGGCGTAATTGGAGGAATCGTCTTTCGTATTTTTGGGTTTCGGCTTTTCCGCAACTAACTTCAAAACAGCCTACCACTTCTGTCTCGCAAACCTGGACGACCCAGAGCGCCGCGGTGTACAACTGTCTACTCTGCCGGCACGAAACATGAAGAAGAATACCCCGATCGCGCTCTCACTCTCACTCTTGCTCTGCCATCTCTGCGCCGCGCAATCACCCGCCCTCCCGAAAAAGCACCTTCTCGTAATCGGCGAAGAAAAAGGCTACCGCCACGAAGCCGTTTCGCACGCGATGGCTACCATCGAGCATCTGGGAAAAGAAACAGGCCTCTGGGATACCACGCTCCGCACCGACACCGAAGCCCTCACCAGGAAAAAACTCGAATACAACGCCAAGAACCTGAACGACTTCGACGCCGTCCTTTTCTACACCGGCGGCGATCTCGAAATGGATGCCCAGCAGAAGACCGATTTCATCTCCTTTATCCACGACGACGGCAAGGGATTCATCGGCGTACACAGCGCCGCCATCACATTCGTCGATTGGCCGGAATACGGAGACATGATCGGTGGATATTACGACGAGCATCCGTGGCTGACGTTCGAAGCGCCCATCATCGTCGAAGACTCAAGTTTTCCGGGCATGCAACAATGGCCGCGCTCCTTCGTACTCAAAGACGAGATTTATCAGATGAGAAATTATTCTCGCGACAACGTGCGCGTTCTCATGCGCCTGGATGTAACCAAGCTCGACATGAAGAACAAGCACGTCCACCGCACCGACGGAGACTTTGCCGTAACCTGGGCGAAGATGTACGGCAAAGGCCGCGTCTACTACACAACTCTCGGCCACGTCGAAGCGAATTGGGACAAGCCCGAATTTCAGCAGATGCTAACCGAGGCCATCAAATGGTCGCTGGGCTTGGAGAACGCAGACGTAACGCCGCGCCCGTTGCCCACGAATTAGTAGAGGTGACCGGAACGCGTACAGAGAGCGAGAAATGGACAGTGAGGTTGAAGAGCGGCCCTTTCAGGGCCGCGTTACCATCCGACACGGGGAGCGGGCTTTAGCCCGCGTGGATGGTTACAGAAGCTCATACGTAACCGTAAGGACATCACATGATCTCCACAATGATCAGCAGAAGAACATTCGGCAAAACGCTCGCCGCCGCCCTCGCAGCAACCGCCCTCCCGTTGCGTGCCGCCACTAAACTCAACGTCGGCATAGGCACCTACAGCTATCACAATCTCTCTCTAGACCAGATGATCGTCCAGCTCAACGCCCTGGGCGTTCAAGAAATCGAAATGTCCCGAGGCGAGTTCATGCTGATGAATCATCCCACCGAAGATCTGTGTCGCGAAGCTCGTACCAAATTCGATCGGGCGGGAATCCGCTGTGTGTCGTATTACACCGCGACCATCAAAGAAGACGCCGACCTCGACAACGGCGTCCGCTTCGCAAAGATTCTGGGCTCGCTCAACATCACCGGAGACGCTACCGGTCTCATCCTGAACCGAATCGACCAGCGCCTCACTCAGGAAAAACTGACGTTCGGAATCCACAATCACTACTTCAAAGGCGAGAAGTTCGCCTACGAGAGTCCCGAAGACGTGCTGAATGCCCTTCGCGGCCTCTCGAATACCGTCGGCGCAACCGCCGACGTAGGACACTTTGCCTCCTGCGGATATGATCCGGTGGACGCCTTGCGCAAATTGGCACCGCGTCTGAAGCTGGTCCACCTCAAAGACATTCAAGCCGCAGACGGAGAGGTGAATGTGTTGCTGGGGAAGGGAATTGCGAAGATTCCAGAGGTGATGAACGAGTTGCATCGCCAGAAATTCTCCGGCTTCATCGCAGTCGAATACGAAAAAGAAGGTGACGTAAACGAAGACATGCATCAGGACATGGAGTTCGCCCGTAAGCTGGCGTGAATGGATATTTGAATGGGCGCCCACCCTTAGTCCCTGTGGCTTCTCAAGGGACAGGGTGGGAACTTTGAATTTCCATCGGGTCATTACAAGGCAAAATCAAAAACAAGGCAAAATCAAAATTCCCACCCTGTCGTATACAGCGCGACTAACGAAGGGGCACCTGCACCCGGAGGACCCTAAAAGTGGTGCGTCTCGACTATGGGCGAGTCTCCGTCGGCGGCTTTGGTTTCATCGGCATGAATTTTGCCGTCGTTCTCCACGTAGAACGAGCGATGCTGCGGGTCGAGATTTTTCGGCGTCATGATGAGCATGAAATTATCTGTTTTGCCCTTATAGCCCACGGTATAGTCGCCGCGGTCGGGATTGAGCATGCGCTGGGTGAAGGTTCCGGAGTGCACGAGTTGGCTGAGTGTCAGCGCATAATGGCCGTAATGTTTATTGAAGCCGGCTTCGGCGCGCATCACGACGCGCATGTAGGCCACGGCAGCAGCTTCGGAATCGGAGCGCGCCGGATCTCCGTGAAACTTGGGAGTATAGCTGGACGCTGGAGCGGAAGAAGCCGGTTCTTGCGCGGGGGCAGAGGCGGCGGGGGCGGCATCTTGAGCCCGCGCTGCGGGAATCGCCAAAACGCACCTGGTGAGCAGAAGTGCTGCGACGAACATCCAAACGACACGCCTGAAAACCGGAATCAACTTTTTCATGTAGCAGGGGCTCCTGGAATCCGTCAGGCGTTGGGTCACGAGTTTCGCCACCAAGCGCCGCTAGTCTGAAAATGCACGACCAATGCGGGATTTCGCCTTCCAACCCATGTTACTCCCGTAATTTCCCTTCGGTCACCTTCTCTTTGCTTTGTAACGAATTATTACTATGCTGGTAAGACAAACCAGACCCCACAGGGGAAACTATGAAAGCAGCAGTCGCCAGAAAACCCGTTATTCGCATTGCGGTTGTGGAAAGCGATCCTTTGCGCTTTGTAGGGTTCCGCGCATTGTTCGACTCCGAGCCGGAGTTCGAACTGATTTCCGCCGCGTTGCCCGAGATCAGCACGCTGCAAAATGTCGATCTCATCCTGCTCGGCAACCGTTCCGGTCAAAACCTGTTTGATGTGATGGCCAGCCTTAAGGCCACGCGTCCTGACCTGCGCATTATCGTGACCGGTTCTGGCATTGATGAAGAAACCATTCTGAAGGCGATCGCCTCGGGCGCCAAGGGATACGTGGATGAGGCCGCTACGCCTGCCGAATTCGCGCAGGCCATTCGCATCGTGCACCAGGGATCGGTGTGGGCGCCGCGCCGCGTGTTGTCGCTTTTCATCGAGCGCGTATCGCAATCTCCGGGACGCATCTTCCCCGCGGGCCGCGTCACCTTCACCGACCGCGAAAAAGAAGTGCTGGAAATGCTCGTGGCCGGTCGGTCCAACAAAGAGATTGGCAGCCAGTTGGGCATCGAAGAGCGCACCGTCAAAGCGCACGTCGCAAAATTGATGCGCAAAGTGGGCGTGCAGAACCGCATCGCGCTGTCGGTGCATGCGATTACACATTCACTGGTAGCTACGGCGAAATAGGGCAGTCCCTAGCTTTAGAACTGCGTTTTACCGATTTTCGGGCCGGTTCAAGGGCCCCGCGCCCGGGTTACATTGGGACACTTACCTTCGTAATCTTGTCGGTTTGAAGTCTCCGCCGCATACTCGCCTCACCTACCACAGAACCTGGGAGACGGGGTTGAGAGTGGCGATTAGGGTCACTACTTTCAGCCCCGCATTTTTTTGTCCGCGGATCTTCCCGTTGAAATCAGCAATTTCCGTGTGGCCGCAGGCGCATTCGCCCGCGCGGCATTGATCCCAGGAATCCGTGTAAACTCCTCCAGTACCCACCCTCCGTACAACGCTGTGACATCATTTACAATCCAAGTCATTAAATCCTAGAAGATTCTTGTTGTGGCGAGGAACTATGAAGAAGCTCGTGCTGCTGACCCTGATCGTGTCCCTATGCTCCCTGACGCTGCCTGCCCAGGAGAAAGAATCGAAGGCTACCGACCGCGTGCAGGCGGCGGGCGATGTATTGAATGAGATCGAGTCCGCGCCCGACGCCGGCATTCCCCAGGAAATTCTCGGTTCCGCGGATTGCGTCGCTGTCGTGCCGTCGATGTTGAAGGGCGGATTCATCGTGGGCGCGAAATACGGCCGCGGGCTGGCGAGTTGCCGCACCGCGAAGGGATGGAGCGCGCCGGCCTTTTTTCTGGTAACCGGAGGCAGCTTCGGATTTCAGATTGGTGGGCAGGCTGTCGATCTGGTGATGCTGATCATGAACAAAGACGGCATGCAGCATCTTCTGTCGAGCAAGTTCGCCCTCGGAGCCGATGCCTCGGTTGCGGCCGGTCCGGTGGGGCGCCACGCCGAAGGTAACACCGATTGGAAGATGCGCGCACAGGTGCTGACCTATTCGCGAGCGCGCGGGGTATTCGCCGGCGTCAGCTTGAACGGCGCAGTGATCAAGCAGGACAAAGATACGACGCGCGAGTTCTATGGCCACATGGTGACGTCGAAGGCTGCGTTGACCGGCGAGATCGATCCACCGGCGGAAGCGAATCCGTTCTTGGGCACGCTGGCAAAGTGGGCGCAGGAAGCGGCGAAGTAGTTGAAGCTCAATGTGGGGACAGCCGCCCCCGGCTGTTCGGTCGAGCGCAGCTCGACAGCTATTCTGTCCGCGAGCTCATTTCTTTCCACGTTTGACAAACATTTTTTTCCGGTGATACCGTCACGCTTCCCTGATGCGGCGAGAACTCGAATACGCGGCGGCGTGGCCGTTCATCAAGATCCTGGGGATTTTGCCGCGGCCGCTGGCGCGCGCCTTCGCGATCGGAATCGGCCAGGCCGTTTATCTGCTGCACGTTCGCCTGCGCCGCGTCGGCATGCGTAATCTCGCGCTGGCGTTTCCGGAAAAAACAAAGCGTGAACGCGCCCGCATCCTGCGCGAAGAATTCGCCTCGTTGGGCCGTCAACTCGCCGAACTTTGCCAGTTCCCGCGTTACACCCTGGAAAACATCGAGCAGGTCGTGGTCTACGACGGCCTCGAAAATTACGAGCGCGCCTATGCCCGCGGCAAAGGGGTGTTGTTTCTAACCGCGCACTTCGGCGGATGGGAGCTTTCCGCATTCGCACATTCCATGCACGGACACTGGCTGCGCGTGGTGATGCGGCCCATGGACAACGAATATCTCGACCGCCTGCTCCAGAGTTATCGCACCATGCACGGGAACAAGACCGTCGACAAAGACGACTTCGTGCGTGGCCTGCTGGCGGCCATGAAGGCGGGAGAAACCGTCGGCATTTTGATGGACACGAATATGACGCCGCCACAAGGCGTCTTCGTGAATTTCTTCGGCATCCCAGCCTGCACGGCCAGCGGCCTCGCCCGCATCGCCTTGCGAACGGATGCAGCTGTCGTCCCTGGATTCACGATCTGGGATGCGGAATTAGGGAAGTACCGCCTACGCTTCGATCCCGCTCTCGAGTTGATCCGCACGGGCGATGTGGAAGCGGACATCGTGGCCAACACACAGATGTTTACCAAAGTGATCGAAGACTACGTGCGGAAATATCCCGAGCAATGGCTGTGGGTGCATCGCCGCTGGAAGACTCGTCCAGAGGGCCAGCCCGGGCTCTACGACAACCTGTAGGTGCTGGCCTCGCTGGCAGTTCTCATCATAAAAAAGGCGGGCCATATTTCGGGCCCGCCTAGTGTTCAAAGTAAAAGAGTTTATAGCGTGACAGCAGCCGTAAGCGTAGTCGTTGTGCCGCTCGCCGGGACCTTCTTGGTTGCCAGCGGAGAGAGCCCGGTCGTGCGGGCCGTCAAATTGGTTGACGTGCCTCCAAAGACGACATAACCCAGACTGATGCTGTCGGCCGATTGGGTCGCCAGGGACCACGAGTAGGGGATCGTCAACTTGCAGGTCCTGGTGCTCCCACTCCCGGTAGCGACCGCAGAGACGCTTTCGTCATAGCTACGGAAGGCCGAGGTGATATTGTCCTCTACGTCGGCCTCGAGGGTGCATCCGATGGTGGTGAGGCCGGTGGACTTCACCGTGATCGTGATGGTAGTGGTGATGGTTCCGGTAAATGTTGTGAAAGTGGTCGGATCCAGTTCCTCATCGTTCGCCATCGGTACAGGCCGGAACGCACCGGTTTTGGGATCCAGATATCCCAGGATGCCAGGCTTAGCTACCTGCTTGGCTTCGGTTTGGCCCCACAGTGCCGGCACAATCAGGATGCAGCACATGCAAATCAACAGCAGCTTGGTGATGCTCATTTTCATCTCCTTCGCGTTTTGTAAACGAGTGGATACCCGTTTGTTCTCTAACTCAGGGAAGGGATAACGGGGGGGGCGTGATGTTCCCAGGGTTGCCGGAGAGTTTAGCACAGGCCGGGCTGCGCGCGGCTGTGGACAGCGAGTTTGGTCCAATTCGACCAAACCAAATCCAACCGCGCTGCGGGTAAATATCCGGCAATATGGGGGAACCACGGTATTGGTCATTCATGGCCGAAGCGCGACACTCTGGTTGTCGCCCTCAATGATTCGGTGTGCATCGAAATTGGTGTGCCTCCAATTTGCGAGTTCCGCGACCACATAGTTCATTATCTGGAGGCTGCAAAATGCGACAACTTTTGGCTATTTCGATCCTGCTGCTCGGCGTGTCCTGGGCTGCAGCGCAAGATACCTCGACGCAGACGAATACGACTCCTTCGAGCCCCACACAAACCACACCCAGCCAGTCCATGCCCAGCGACGCTGCCGCAGGGCAGTCCACTCCGGTAGCGGGCGGCGAAACCAGCGTGAAAGGCTGCCTCAGCGGCGCCAGCGGCAGCTACACGCTGACTGACGACAACGGCACCGCCTATCAGCTGACCGGGGACACTTCGAAACTGGCTGAGCACGTTGGCCACGAAATAAAGGTCACCGGCACCAGCGCGGCGGGAGCGCCTGCCTCTTCGTCGGCTACTCCCACGAGCGGCGACGGATCGACTCCTGCAACCCCCGGACAGGCCGGCGGCGCAGCGCAACAGACGCTCCAGGTCAGCTCTGTGAAACATGTCTCGAAGACCTGTCAGAGTGCGGGCGCAGCGCACTAACCTCACGCAAACCTTGAGCCTTCATCAGCCCAGCCGATACGGCTGGGCTTATTTTTTTCCAGTGGCCAGCAGGTAACCCGGACCGTGGAGCGGAACCTCCCGGTTACAATGCTGCGAAGCACCAAGGCGGGAATGAAATGTCCAATCTGGTTGAACACGTTTTCGTTCTCATGCTGGAGAACCGGGCGTTTGATCACATGCTTGGATTCTCAGGAATTACCGGCCGCGACGCGGCGAACGGCGGCTCAACCCAGATCAATGGCCTGACTGGAAGCGAATCGAATACGTTCAACGCCCAGGAGTATCGCGTCACCAGAGGCGCCGACAACCAGATGCCAGCCGATCCGGGCCACGAGTTCATCAATGTCCTCGAACAGCTCTGCGGAGGTGGCGCGACCTACCCTCGGGGCGGAGCTTATCCAGCCATCAACAACTCCGGATTCGTCGCGTCCTACATGGAAAGTCGTGGCGCGTCGGACCCGAGTGAAGCGATGAAGTGTTTTGTCCCCGGGCAGCTTCCGGTCCTGAGCGCCCTGGCAAAAGAATTCGCCGTCTGCGACAACTGGCATGCATCCTTGCCGGGTCCTACGTGGCCGAACCGCATGTTTGTGCACGCCGCCTCTTCGGGCGGGCTTGACCACAGTCCGAGCATCGAGGAAATTGTCGAATGGGAGGCGATTTCAGGGTTTCAGTTTAAGGCCGGCAGCATCTTCGATGCGATGAAGGGGAAGACCCGCATATATGCCGGCGACGATTTCCCGATGGTAGCCGCTCTGAAGGGGATCGGACTGTCCGACATCCAGCCTTACAGCAATTTTGCCGGCGATCTCCGCCAGTCCACCTTTCCCTACTGTTACGTGTTCATAGAACCCAGCTACGACGTGCTGAACGAATACAAGAACAGCACTTCGCAGCATCCCCTGACCGACATCACACTGGGCGAGGGGCTCCTCAAGGAAACTTACGAGGCGATCCGCAATTCTGCGTATTGGAATAAGAGCGTCCTGATCATCACGTGGGATGAGCATGGCGGATTTTACGATCACGCGATTCCTTCCTCGGCGGTTGCGCCCGGGGACACGACGCCGCAGGCTAAATACAATCAATACGGCTTTACTTTCGAACAGTACGGGCCTCGCGTCCCGGCGATTGTGATCTCACCCTTGGTTCCGAAGAACGTGATCGACCATCGGCTGTACGACCATGCGTCGATCCCGGCAACGATCGAAGCTTTATTTGGAGTCGGTCCGCTGACCCAGCGTGATGCCAACGCGAACCACTTAGAGCCGCTGTTTTCCCTCGATGCGCCGAGATCTGACGCTCCCACAACTCTGCCGTTGCCAGCAGTCGCTCCGGCTGCGATGGCGGCGATGCGAACGACTGCCCCGGATTTGAGTGCAGTGGTTGCCAGCAGGCCGGATGAGACCGTGAACGAGGGCACCTTGCCTGCGATCGTTCACTCCGCCCTGCGTCAGGATCTGGAAATGTCTCCCGAGCAGCGCACTGCAATTCTGCAGCGAGTACAGTCCATCAGGACGCGTTCGCAAGCTCAGCAGTATCTGGCAGAGGTGCAGAGGAAAGTCCGTAAGCGCCGAATGGATGCGCAAGAGTAGATCGCGGCGACACTACAAGAGAAAACAAAAAAAGAGCAGCGAACTTTCGTTCGCTGCTCTCCGAATTGCGGCTAGTACCCCCCGGTACTTCGCCACGTCCCAACTCAATTACTGGTTGAGCGGCAGAAGAGCCTGGCAAGCTGCTTCGCTGGCCGGCAGGACGCCCGTGGGCTGCACGCGAACTACTGCGTCTTCGAAGGCGCAGAAGGCGCGGATACCAGTCTGGTTCAGTGTGACCGGAGTGCCGGTCGCGTAATACTGCGCTGCCGGAGGACCACCCGCGCCGGTCGAGGCGAACGTGTAGCCGCTCTTGGTGCCCGCAGCCAGAACGCTGTCGATCAGGCAAGCTGTGGTCGAGCTCGGAGTGCAAGGAGCCACGCCACCGAGAACCGTCAACGTGGCCGCAAAGCCGACCGTCGGATAGGTGGAGTTGTACGTCACTTCACCAGTGTTGATGGTACGGATAGATGCAACCGCGGAGGCTTCGTTCGCCGCCATGCGGGCGCGCAGCAAGTTAGGAATCGCGATGGCTGCAATGATCAAAATGATCGCAACCACAATCAAAAGCTCGATCAGTGAAAAACCCTTCTGTTTATTACGCATTTCTATTCTCCCCTTCGCCCAGTCTCGTTTGATTACGCATCTGGTCTTGCACTCGTATGGCCGCTCCGGCCGAAGCTGTGAATCCAGGCAAAAACCCCCTAAGACTACTGTTTGCACAAGCGTAAATAGATTTACGAGATAGTTAGAAATTTATAACCGTAAGTTCTGACACTCTTGGGTCCGCAAACGACAGTTCCTGTCACTTTCGCCAGCAATCGTACTTGTACTTGAAGACTTAAGAGGGATTCTCCTCCATTGTTCTTGTTAGCGTCCTTATCTGAGCTCCCTTTGCGGTTAAGAGCTTTCAGGAGCATCCAACCGCAGAGTCTGCGAAGAACGGCCGCAAGCGACGCTGAGAAGAATCTAGGAAGGAGGTGATTGAGCAGAGTCCCGCATCTGGAGAACGGTCAAGTCAATGAAAACTATGGAGCGGCGTGTTCCGTGAGGCTAAGTGTCACAAATTGTACATACATAAGTGTAAGCATCACCCTTTCCGGCGATTTCTGGAG
>Ga0209006_10002651_pt1 | contig 16294 bp, 15 predicted proteins | sample JacPin_JW_Ref_O2_FD_188567 | JGI IMG/M metagenome (GOLD analysis project Ga0209006, IMG submission 188567) | Forest soil microbial communities from Algoma, Ontario, Canada - Jack Pine, Ontario site 1_JW_Ref_O2 (SPAdes) (version 2) | ecosystem: Environmental > Terrestrial > Soil > Boreal... | reverse complement strand
AATTTCGAAGGCCGCGTGCATCCGGAAATCAAAATGAATTTCCTGGCATCGCCGCCGCTGGTCGTTGCGTACGCGTTGGCGGGCAGCCTCGACATCGACATCACCACCGAGGCGCTGGGCCAGGGCAAGGACGGAAAGGGCATCTACCTGAAGGACATCTGGCCGAGCGCGGCCGACGTGGCACATGCCGTGGCAGCATCGGTCGATTCCGCGATGTTCAAGAAGGGCTACGCCAACGTCTTCAAGGGCGACGCGAATTGGAGCGGCATCAAGACGCCGGCGGGCAAGATCTACGAGTGGGACGGCAAGTCGACCTACGTCAAGAACCCGCCCTACTTCGACGGCATGACCATGTCGCCCTCGCCCGTCGGCGACATCAAGGGTGCGCGGGTCCTCGCGATGCTGGGCGATTCGGTGACCACCGACCACATTTCCCCGGCCGGGAACATCTCCAAGTCCAGCCCGGCGGCCAAGTATCTCGTCGCGCAGGGCGTGCAGCCCGCGGATTTCAATTCGTACGGCGCGCGCCGCGGCAATCATGAAGTCATGATGCGCGGCACGTTCGCGAATATCCGGCTGCGCAACGCGCTTCTACCCGGCACGGAAGGGGGCGTGACGCTGCACATTCCGAGCGGCGAATCAATGTCGATCTTCGACGCCGCCGTCAGGTACAAAGCCGAGGGTACGCCGCTCGTCATCCTCGCCGGCAAGGAATATGGAACGGGAAGTTCGCGAGATTGGGCCGCCAAGGGCACGATGCTGCTCGGCGTAAAGGCGGTCATCGCGGAGAGCTTCGAGCGCATTCACCGGTCGAATCTGATCGGCATGGGCGTGCTGCCGCTGCAATACAAGGACGGTCAAAGCATGCAGAGCCTCGGGTTGACCGGCAGGGAACGTTTCGAGATCGTGGGCTTGAACCAGGGAGCGGCCAAGGTCGTGAAAGTCATCGCGACGGCCGACGACGGCAAGAAGACCGAGTTCGAAGCGCGTCTGCGCATCGATACTCCGAAGGAACTCGACTACTATCAGCATGGCGGAATCCTGCATTACGTGCTGCGGCAACTCGCCGCGCTACCTAAGGCGTCCTGAGCCATGAAGCTCACCATGCATCACGCGACCGTCGCACCCTGCGTGCGGGCACTCGGCGCTTTGACGGACATTCTGCACAAGGCGGAGACTCACGCGGCGAGTCGCAAGATCGATCCCGCGGTGCTGCTCGGCACGAGGCTGTATCCGGACATGCTGCCGTTGACCATGCAAATCGTCATCGCGGGCGACATCGCCAGGGGCGGTGCGGCGAGGCTGGCGGGCGCCGCGGTTCCCGTGCTCGAAACGGGCAAGACCACCTTCGCCGGCCTCATCGATGGCGTGCACCGCTCCATCGGGTTTCTGGAGACCTTGAAGCCGGAGCAATTCGAGGGCGCCGAGGATCGAACCGTCACGTGGCAGACGCGCAGTTCCACCAAGAGCATGCAGGGCATGCCCTACCTGCTCAATCATGTGCTGCCGAACGTCTATTTTCACGTGACCACCGCCTATGACATCTTGCGGCAGGCGGGGCTCGAGATCGGCAAACAGGATTTCCTCGGCAGGAACTGAGCGCCTGGGACTGAGCGGCTGGAACCGGGCGGCTTTCTCTCCTACTTCTCGGTGCCGGCCTTGTCGGTCCCGGCCTTGGGGGTCGAGGCCTTGGGGGTCGCGGCCTTGGGGGTCGCGGCGTTGAAGGTCCCCGCCTCCACCAGCACCATGGTGGCGGGATCAAGATGCTTCTTGATGGCGTTGTTGACCTCGGTGCGGGTCAGCGCCCTCACGGCCTCCGGGTAGCCGTCGAGCCATGTGAGGTCATAACCGCGCTGTATGGTCGTTACGATGGCGCCGGCCAGGCCCCCGGTGTTGGACAGGCCGACGAAATAGCCGCCGATCAGTCCTTGCTTGCGGTCGGCGAGTTCGCTGTCGGTGACGCCGTCGGACCACCATTTCTGAAGTTCGCGCCGCGTCGCCGCCACGCCCTTCTCCAACAGGGCGGGCGCGAAGCTGGCCGAGATGTCCCACGCGCCGTCCGCGATGGTATCTTCCGAGACTGCCGCACCGATGTTGTACGTGAGACCCTCCTTGTCGCGCACCGTCCCCATCAAGCGCCCGGTGAAGCCGCGCCCCAGGATCGCCGTGCCCACCCGCAACGCCAGCGCGTCGGGATCCCGGTACTTGAGACCGGTGGTCTGGCCCAAGATCACCGACACGCTGGTTTTTTCAGGCAGTTGCACGGGAATGTCGCGCGGCCCTGCGGCAACCGCGGGTTGCGCGGGGCGCAGGTAGTCCTGACCCCCGGTCCAGCCGGAGAAGGCCTTGGCAACTTCGGCCTCGACGCCTGGCGGCGAGACGTCGCCCACCGCAATGAGCGTCATGTGCGCCGGACCATAGTACTTGGCGTTGAACGCCTTGACTTCATCGAGGGTCGCCGACTTGGCAGCCGCGAGGTACTCGGCAATCGAATGAGGACGGTTCGGATGGCCCTCGGGAAACACCGACCGGCCGAATGCCTCCCGGGCACGGCCCTCGGTGTTCTGCAGCGACGCCTCCAGGGAGCCGATGAACTGCTGCTTCGCCTTCGCGAACTCCTGCGGCTGTAAGGCGGGGGTACGCAGCTCCGCAGCGATCAACCCCAAGACCAGCGGCAAATCCTTTTTCAGGCACTTGCCGTGAATTTCCAGACTTTGGACGCCGACGGCGAACGAAATCGAGGCGCCCACATTGTCCAGCCGATCGGAGATCGCGAATTTATCGAGGGCTTTGGTGCCACGATCGAGCATCATCCCGGCGAGGCTGGGAATCGCGATGTTGCCCGATTGGGCCATGGCATCGCCCGCCGGCAGCACCCCGAGGATCACGACCACATCCTTCACCCCGGTCGGGTACGTGACCACATCGATACCGGCTGCCTGCGCCCGATGACCGTGGTCGGCCATGCTCGCACCCGCAGTCGCGCTCGCGAACAGCGCCAGAGGCAATACGCACTGCTGGATCATCTTGAGTCGAATATTGAGTCGAATCACGAGCCCTTCTCCGCTCCGGAATGCACCGGCACGAACCAACCCGTCGTGCTCTGGTCTTCGTTGAGATATTGTTTCGCCACCCGCTGGACGTCGGCAGGAGTCACTTGCTGAACCTTCTGCGGGAATGTGACGTACAACGTCCAGTCGCCCACGGCGATCCATTCGTTGAGTTCGCTCGCGACCGCCGCCGTACCGTCGCGTTTGTATGCGTCGGCCGCGATATATTGCTGTTTGACGCGGGCAATTTCCGCGGCAGTCACGCCGTCGGTTTTGATTTTCGCGATTTCCTCGCCCAGTGCCTCCTCCACCTGTTCATGGGTGGACCCGGGCGCCAGCGATGCGGAGAGCACGTGCAACGACAAGTCGTAGTGCAGATCCGTGCCCGCACCCGCATTCAAAGCCAGGCCCTTGTCGACCAGAGCCCGGTACAACCGCGCGCTCTTGCCTGAACTCAAGATGGCGTCGAGCATTTCCAGGGCCGGCTGATCCGCATCGCGCGCATTCGGCACCTTGTGGGCGATCACCACGGTGCCCAGTTCGCCCGGACGCTTGACCAGAACGCGGCGTGCGCCGCTCTGTTGCGGCTCCTCGGTGTACATCCCGGGAATGGGCTGAGGCGACGCCGAATAGACGCCGTAGTACTTCTTGATCAAGCCCAAGGTGGCCGCCTCGTCGACATCGCCGACCACGGTCACCGTCGCATTGTTGGGCCAGTAAAATGTGTCGTAGAACTGGTGCAATTTTTCGATGGACGCGTGCTCGATGTCGCTCTTCCAGCCGATGGTCGGATGGTGGTACGGAAGCGCCTCGTATGCCGCCGCGGTTACCTCCTCGCCGAGCACACGATCCGGGTCGTTTTTGCCTCGTTCGTATTCGTTTCGAACCACGGTCATCTCCGACTGGCGATCCGTTTCCCGCAGCCATAGATGGCGCATCCGGTCGGCTTCGATGGCAATGTAACCCTCGAGGTTTTCGCGGCCGACGGTGGCGAAGTAATTGGTCCGATCCACCGCGGTGCTGGCGTTGAACTGGCCGCCCACCCGCTCCAGAAACTGCTTGACGCTGTTCCCTTTCGGATCATTGAAATTCTCGCTGCCTTTGAACATCAAATGTTCGAGGATGTGGGTCGATCCGGTGGTCCCGGTCACCTCGTTGCGCGAGCCCACCCGGTAGGTCACCTGGAAGGTCACGACGGGGGCCGAATGATCCGGTACCAACAGGACCGTAAGGCCATTACCGTCCAGATGGTATTCGTCGATTCCGCCAAGCGATTTGACGAAGGTGAATCCCGGCGCTGCGACCGGCTGCGATGCCGCGGCCGCCGGTGCGGCTTCGGGCGCCCCCGCGAGCCCGGGGCCGCAGCCGCCGACCCAACCTAAGGCAACCGTGCATACCATTCCGGCGACTCGCCCGATGGGCGATCCGACTCTGTACTTCATGAAGCTCCTCGTGAAACGGGCCGCGTGTGGCGGCAGATTCTAGCCTAACCGGGCCTTGCGTCAGACCACTTCCTTGCGTCAGGCCGTTTCTTCGGCCCAAACGGTGAATTTCGACAGCATATTCGGGCCGAAGGTCATGCTGATGGCCACATCGGCCGCATCGCGTCCGCGCGCGATCAACACCCGGCCGATGCGGCGCTGATTGTTGCGCGGATCGAAGGTGTGCCATGCCCCCCCGAGGTAGGCCTCGAACCACCCGGCGAAATCCATCGGAGCATCCATGGGAGGAACGCCGATATCGCCCAGATATCCGGTGCAGTACCGCGCCGGGATGTTGAGTGCACGGCAGAATGCGATGGCCACATGGGCGTAATCGCGGCACACGCCGCGCCGTTCGTTGAAGGCTTCCCATGCAGTCTTGGTCGCACGGGCGCATTGATAGTCGAATGCAATGAGGCTGTGCACGTAGTTGACGATGGCTTGCACCCGGCTCCAACCCGGCATCATGCTGCCAAACATCGCCCACGCCGTGGGAGCCACGAGTTCGGTCTCGCAGTACCGGCTGGGGAGCAGATAGACCAGAGTTTCATCGGGGAGGGACTCGACGGTGTACTCGAACGCCTGCGGACTCGCGGCTTCCACGAGGCCGCTATCGCGGATCAAGCCGTCCGCTGTGATGCGGAATCTGCCGGGCGGCGCAACGACGCGGGTGCACCAGTTGCCGAACCCATCCCGGTACATCGACAAAGGCACCGCAGGGTCCATCACCATGGTATCGGCGCGCACCAGATCCTGGCTGCGCGAGTAATGCACGTTCAGGTTGAGGATCATCGGCGTGGCCTGTTGAAACTCGTAGATCAACTCATAGCCCACCCTGATTAGCATATGTCCCACCGGTCGCGAATTTTTGAAGGAGGAATGTGGCACGGGGACATGGTGACACATAGGCCTGCGTGACCGCGGGGTTATGTAAGGCGCCTCCTACAGGCACGCCCCCGCCGACCGGGCCCGCGGGGAATGTGCTGGGAGCAGGCGCCTACGCCCGCGCTGGATCGCCACGTTCGATCTAACAAGCGGGCGGTAACGATCAATGGCACTATGAGATCAGGCTGGCTGACGACTACCTGGTGGAGACAGCATAAGTTGAATGCGTTTGACGCAGACATCCTGCGATTTCTCAATCAATTTGCCCATCATTCGCGCCCTTTGGATCTCACTGCCCGAACACTGGCCGTGAGTTCTTTGGCGAAGGGGGGCGTGTTGGTCGCGACTTTTTGGTGGGTTTGGTTTCGGCCCGGAGATACGGCACGGAATCGAAAGGTGATCATCGCGACGCTCATCAGCGCAGTGGCCGCGGTCATCGCGGGCAGATTGCTGGCAGTGTGTCTGCCGTTTCGACTGCGGCCCATACACAATCCCGATCTCAGCTTCGTATTGCCCTATGGCGCCACGGAGGAGGCCCTCAGAGGATGGAGTTCATTCCCGAGCGATCATGCCATGGCCTTCTTCGCGGCAAGCACCGGGTTGTGGTTCATCTCGCGCAAGTTGGGCGCGATTCTGACCGTGTATGTGGCGGTGATAATCGCTCTGCCGCGGGTTTATCTAGGGCTACACTATCCGACCGATGTCCTCGTTGGTGCGTTGATCGGGGTTCTCTTCACGTGCCTCGCGAATCTAGAGCCGTTGCGAACGCGACTGACGGCGCCTGCCTTGCGGTGGGTCGACATACATCCCTCTTCCTTCTACGTGTTCTTTTTCTTTTTCACTGAAGGTCTGATGACCCTTTTCGACTCCGTGCGGCACCTCGCTCTCGATCTATTCTTTGCGGCCGGATAGATCCCGCCGATCGGCCCGTCACTCAGGTCTCGAGAAACATCCGGTGCAGCCGCTGCGATTCGTCCTTCGCCAGGCTCTCGAGCAATTTCGACAGCGGCTCCGGCTTGCCTAGCGCATAGCCTTGCCCGTAATCGACACCGAGGCGGCGCACCTCGCGCGCAATTTCGTCGGATTCGACGTATTCGGCGACGGTCGGGATCCCCAAGCTCTTCGCGAGTTCCACCACGGCACGGACCGTGGCCTGGGAATTGCGGTCGGACAGGATGTCGCGTACGAAGCTGCCGTCGATCTTGACGCGGCTCACCTGCAACGCCTTCATATAAGTCAACGAGTTCGCGCCGGTGCCGAAATCGTCCAGCGCCACCGTGCAACCCAGCGCACTCATTCGCGCTACCATCTGTTTGGCATTGGCGAGATTCGTGATCGCCGCCTGCTCGGTAAGCTCGACGCTCACGCAGTCCCGCGGCAGATTGGCCTGCTTCAGCAGCTGGATGAATTGCTGGATGAAGGTCTCATCGCCGATCGACTGGCCCGACACGTTGATCGACATTCCCAATCCGCGGGTGCGGAGCATGCTTCGATAAGGCCCCAGCATTTGCAAGGCGCGCTGCACCACCCATCGGTCGATCGACGGCAGAATCTGATATCGCTGGGCGGCCTCGATCAACGGTCCCGGACCCACCAGGCTGCCGTCCACCTCCTGCAGCCGCAATAGAATCTCGTACCCGCCGGGCAGGCTCGGATCGCGCAGCGGCGCGACACGCTGTGCGTAGAGCAGCAAACGGTCGGCTTTCAGCGCGGAGCGCAATTGTCCCACGGCCAGCGCATCCCGGTGCCGGCGCATCATGCTGCCGTCCTCGATCGCATAGACCTCGACCCGGTTGCGGCCCCGCGCCTTCGCCGTCTTGCAGGCAAGTTCCGCCGCCGCAATGGCACGGGCCAGCCCCTCGGGCATCGGCAGCAATCCGGAGACGCCGCAACTGATCGAGATGTCGAAGACTTCCTTGGCCGGTCCGATACGCAGCCGAGAGACGGCCGCCTGCAAGCCCTGCGCAATCGTCATCGCTTGGGCGCAAGTCGTGTTCGGCAGTATGACCGCGAACCGATCGCCGGAAATGCGGCCGGCGAGCGCTGCCTCGGGCAACAAGCGTGCCGAAAGCACTTCGGCCACGCGCACGATCAGCTCGTTACCCAGTTCGAATCCGTGCAACTCGTTGGCGACGTGCATGTGGTCGACGTCGAGATAGATGACGCTGCTCTCGGAGTAGTCAAGAGGGTCATCGGTCGGCCGGTACATTTGATCCAGCCCGCTGCGGGTGTACAGGCCGGTCATCAGATCGAATTGCGCTTCGACGATGCTCGCCGCCTGGCGTCCGATATGGCGCGCCAGGAAAATATGCCTTGCGACGAAATCGGGCGACTCGAGGGGGTTGTAGAAAATCAAGGCCCCGATGACCCGCTCCGTGTCGCGCACGATCGGAACGCACAGAATTTTGCACCGCACGAGGGCGTTCCCGCCGCTGCCGGCACCGTTGACCACCAAGGGGCGATTTTGCCGCTGCACCCAGGTAATCAAGTGCTGCTGCATTTTCGACCACGCGGCGAGCAGCGCCGCCGATGCCTCCTTGCGATGCTCGCATGTCAAGACCAGGCGCTTGTCGGGAATGCAAATGATGCCGAGGGCGCAGCCGAGGCGCTCGGTCGCCGCCGCCAGCAATTCTTCGATGACGCGCTGATCGTCGCCGGCCCCGTTGAGTTTGCTGGTGACTTGAAACAGCCACTCCAGTTCGGCCGTGCGTTGCGTGAGCTCCGTGACCTTCGTGCGCGCCGGCTTGGACGCGGCCAGATCGCGATGCACGCAGTCGATCAGAGGCTTGAGGCGTATCGCGAGTTCCTCCGCCAAGCGCGATGGCTGAGCCGGCGCGGCAGCGACCCGCCGGCTGACGCAAAAGGCGCCGAGCAGCACACCGTCCGACTGCTGTATGGGAATCGCCACCCACCAGTGCTGCGCGCCGAAGGCATGCGCGGTCGGCGCCCGATCGTGCAACTCGGTCCAGCGCAGCGACCCCGCCCAGGCCGAGAGCGCCGCCGCATTCAATTCGCCCGACTGACCCCGCGGTTTGAGCAAGCCGTCCAGCAGGACGATTCCCGTCAGATCGCCCACCAAGCCATTCGCCAGCGCCACATACGAAGTGAAGAGCGGATCGCCACGCCCCGCAGACGCGGTTGCATTGCTCACAATATTCGGATCCCGGATTGACTCGCCGCGGTGAGGCCGATGAACTCCACCGAAGCAGGGCCCCGAATCACAGCCTCGATGTTAGGTAGTCGGCAGCGTCACGGAAAAATCAAGGCGCCAGGGAGTAGACTCGAAGCCAGGGAGCAGGGAAAGAATGAAAACGGCAATTTCTCTTTTCGCGGCAGGGATGACGTTATGCACGGCGCTCTCGAGCCCGCCGGCTTGCGCGCAAACCAAGAGCGCTCTGGATGCCGGTGTGCTCGATACTGTGAAGCAGTTCAACCTTATCGACTCGCGGCATCAAGATCTCGAGGACCGTGCCGCCGGTATGCTGGTGTTTCCCCAGGTCACCAAAGGCGGTATCGGCCTGGCCAGCGAATATGGGGAAGGCGCCCTGCTGGTGCACGGCGCCGCCGTCGCGTACTACAGCATCGCGTCCGCATCCGTCGGCCTGACCGCAGGCATGGCCACGCACAGCGAGATCATTCTCTTCATGACCCGCGACGCGCTCGAGAAGTTCACCAAAAGTAAGGGCTGGTCGATCGGAGCGGACACCGGCATCGTCGTCATGACGAAAGGCAGGATGGACGACTACGACAGCTACAAGTTGAAGAGGCCCATCCTGGTGTTCACGCTGGCCGAGAGGGGGATCTTGGCGGACCTGTCCCTGCACGGAACCAAGGTCAATAGAATCGAGAAATAAGCCGACGGGCAGTTTGCTTACCCATTCGATGGAACGCCGCTATATTGGCGAGATGACCGCTTCCCACGCCGCCGCGATCGGACCCTGCATCGCGGTATTCGATCTCGATGGTACGTTGACCTGGCGCGACACGCTGCTGCCCTTCTTGAGCGGTTATGCGCTGCGGCATCCCTCGCGGCTCAAGAACCTGTGGCGCCTGCCCTTCGCCATCGCCGGCTATCTTGCATCCCCCGATCGCGGTCTGCTGAAATCCCGCGCCATTCGCGCAGTCATGGGCGGCGAGCGGCGCTCGACGATCGAGGCATGGGCCGAGACGTTCGCCGGAAACCTCAAACTGCGGCAGATGTTCCGGCCGGCGGCACTGGCCGCGCTGGAGGTGCATCGTGCTGCCGGGGACCATCTGGTCCTCCTATCGGCGAGCCCCGACCTGTACGTGCCCACCATCGGGCGACACCTGGGCTTCGAACGCACGCTGTGCACCGAGCTGGAATGGCGCCATGACGCTTCCGAAGAGGATCGTCTGGACGGCGCGCTTCGGACCCGCAACCGCCGCGACGAGGAAAAGTCGCGATGCCTCGCCTGGTTGCGGACGGAGTACCCCCGATTGCCGGTGGTCGCCTACGGCAACAGCCGGTCCGACATTCCCCACCTCCGGCAGGCCGACCGCGCCCTGCTGGTCAACGGAAGCGCTGCGGCGCGCCGTTCGGCTGCGGCGGCCGGGATACCTGTGGCCGATTGGAGGTAGCATCCGGGCTCGCACCGTTGCAACAAACCATCGACCCGCCCGGTCTATGTCTACAGAACGGGTCATTTTGAGGAGCGAGCATGCGGAAGATTACCCACGAACTTGGCAGGATGGTCCCGTCGGACATCACGCCCTACGACAAGTACGTGTCCAGGCGCGCTTTGCTTGCGGGCGGCGTAGGTCTGGCCGCCGCCCAGACCCTGGGACGGTGGGGCGAATCCTTCGCGGAGGCGAATCCCGCCGAGCTGACCTACACGCACAATGCCGCGCTCTCCGTCACCGAGGCGCCGAACTCCTACAAGGACATCTCCACCTACAACAATTACTACGAATTCGGTACGGACAAGTCCGACCCGGCGCAAAACGCGCAAGGGTTTCGACCGCAACCCTGGAAAGTGACCGTATCGGGCGAGGCCGAGGTCACCGGCGCGTACGCCCTCGAAGACATTTTGAAGCCGCATCCCTTGGAAGAACGCATCTATCGGCTACGCTGCGTGGAGGCCTGGTCGATGATCGTTCCCTGGGTGGGTTTCCCCCTGGGCGATCTATTGAAGCGATTCAAGCCCACATCGAAGGCCAAATTCGTGGAATTCAAGACGCTCTACGACCCGAAACAGATGCCGGGACAACGCTCGAGCGTGCTCGATTGGCCATATGTCGAAGGACTGCGCATCGATGAGGCCATGCATCCGCTCGCCCTCATGGCCGTCGGCCTTTATGGCAAGACGCTGCCCAATCAGAACGGCGCTCCGCTGCGGTTGATCGTGCCCTGGAAGTATGGCTTCAAGGGTATCAAGGCCATCGTCGGCATCAAATTCACGGAAACGGCGCCGCGGACGACCTGGTCCCTGGCGGGACCGAGCGAGTACGGTTTCTTCGCGAACGTCAATCCGGCAGTCGATCATCCGCGATGGAGCCAGGCGACGGAACGTCATATCGGGGGCGGCCTGTTCGATCAGCGCAGACCCACATTGCCGTTCAACGGCTACGGCGCGCAAGTCGCAAGTCTTTACAGTGGAATGGATCTGCGGAAATACTTTTGATGGCCGGGGCGACGGGAGTTTCGCGAAGCGCGCCCTTGGGCTTGGGCGGTCCGTGGCTGGTTCGCTGGGTGGTGAAGCCCGTGGTGTTCGCCGCCTGTCTGATACCGGCGTTGCGTTTGACAGCCGGAGCCGTCGGCATTGCGGGAGTCTCCTTGGGGGCCGACCCCGTGGCCGTCATGCTGCACACCTGCGGAAAGTGGACGCTCAATTTCTTGATGATTACGCTGTGCATGACGCCGCTGCGCGACGCCACGCACTCGGTGTTCTGGTTGAGGTTTCGCCGCATGTTCGGCTTGTTCGCATTTTTCTACGTGTTGCTGCATCTCACGGTCTATCTGGTGCTCGATCAAGCCGGCAAGCTTGGCGCGCTGTGGCAGGACATCGTCAAGCGTCCGTACATCACCATCGGCATGCTGGCGTTGTGTCTGCTGATTCCGCTCGTCGTCACCTCGACCGCGAAAGCACAGCGGCGATTGGGGAGACGATGGATCCGCCTGCACCGCCTGGTTTACGTGATCGCCATTCTCGGGATATGGCACTACTGGTGGGGGGTCAAGAAGGATATCCGGGAACCGCTGCTGTACGTTTGCGGGTTGTCGCTGCTCTTGGGCTACCGCCTCTGGAAGCACCGCAAATCGTTTCGGGTCAGCGTCGCACCCGTTGCAAGGTCTGATGCATCTTGAGCAGCAGCGTTTCAGTGGTCGTCCAGTCGATGCAGGGATCGGTGATGGACACGCCGTATTCCAATTGGGTCAGATCCTTCGGTATGGGCTGATTCCCCGCTTTCAGGTGACTCTCGAGCATGAGCCCGACGATCGACCGGTTGCCATCGATGATTTGCGCGATGCAGTTCTCGGCCACCATGGGTTGAAGGCTGGGATCCTTGTTGGTGTTTCCGTGACTGCAGTCCACGACGACGGTCGGCGGCAGGTTCGCCGCGGTCAGCTCCCGTTCCGCCAACGCGATGCTCACGGCATCGTAGTTGACCCGGCCTCCGCCGCCGCGAAGCACGATGTGCGCATGCATATTGCCGCGGGTGCGGAACACGGCCGATTGTCCCTGTTGGGTGATGCCGAGGAAGTGATGCGGATGCCGTACGGACTGGAGGGCGTTGATCGAGGCCGATAGTCCGCCGTCCGTGCCGTTCTTGAATCCAACCGGCGTCGACAGGCCGCTGGCCATCTCACGGTGGGTTTGCGATTCGGTGGTTCGCGCCCCGATGGCCGTCCACGTGATGAGTTCGGACAAATACTGCGGCATGATCGGGTCGAGCGCCTCCGTGCCCGCCGGCAGCCCCAGTTCGGCAATGTGGAGAAGCAGGTTTCGCGCCATCGCGATGCCCTTCTCGATGTGAAACGAGTCGTCCATGTCGGGGTCGTTGATCAGGCCCTTCCAGCCGACCGTGGTACGCGGTTTCTCGAAATACACGCGCATGATGAGCAACATGGTCGATTCGACCCGGGCCGCCAATGCTTTGAGACGCCCCGCATAGTCGCGCGCGGCGGCCACGTCGTGAATGGAGCATGGACCCACGACCACGAACAGCCGCGGATCGCGGCGTTCCAATATCGCCCGCACGGTTTCGCGGGATTTCAATACTGTGTCGGCAGCCGAATCGGTGAGCGGCATGCGGCGCTTGACTTCTTCGGGCGTCGCCAGCAAGTCGCTGGAAACGACATTGACGTTTTGTAATTGGTCTTGGGGTTTGGGCACGACGTGGTCTACATTGAGGTCCGGATGGTCCACAGTTCCGGAAAGAATTTGAGCTCCAGGGCCTTGGTCAGGTAGGACACCCCGGCCGTCCCGCCGGTGCCGCGCTTGTATCCGATGATCCGCTCCACCGTCTTGACGTGGGCGAACCGCCAGAGCTGAAACTTGTAATCGAGGTCGACCAGCCGTTCCGCCAGCCCGTAGAGATCCCAATCCTTGACCGAGTTGTGATAGACGCTGAGCCAAGCTGCCGCGACCTGCTTGCTGGCTCGGTAGGGTTGTGCGAAATCCCGATCGATGGCTTCCGCCGGTACATCGAGCCCGCGGCGGCTCAACAATCGCAGCACCTCATCATACAGGCTGGGAGCGCGCAGCGCGCGCTCCAATGCTTCATGAGTCGGCGGGTCGGCCTGGAAAACCTTGATGGTGTCCGCGTTCTTGTTGCCGATCAAGAACTCCAGCATCCGGTACTGAGGAGACTGAAAACCGGACGATCGTCCGAGGGTATTGCGGAAAGCGGAATAGTCGGACGGAGTGATCGTGGCGAGGACGTCCCAGGACTGCTGCAGCTGGGTCTGAATGGTCGACACGCGCGCGAGCATTTTGAAGGTTGGGCCCAGATCGTCCCGCCGCACGCAGTCGATGGTCGAATTCAATTCGTGCAGGCACAGTTTCATCCACAATTCCGAAACCTGGTGGATCACGATGAACAGCATCTCATCGTGGTGATAGGACAAGGGGTGCTGCGCATTCAGCAATTTGTCGAGATTGAGGTACTGGGAATAGCTCAAGTGCTCGCTCAGATCCCAATGGACTTCCTCATCGGACAGATCGACGAAGGGCTTGGGCGCAGGTGTGGAGCCTTCCACGCGCTAACTCCTGAAAACCCAGGCGGGCACGGTGCGCCAGCCTGCGAGCAATTCACGGTCGAGGCGCCGGTACTCCGGCTCCAGCTTCTCGACGAGGCGCCAGAAGCTGGCGGAGTGATTCATATGTTTAGTGTGGGCCAGTTCGTGTATGAACAGATAACGGACAACCTCCGGCGGGAGGAAGAGCAACGAGCAGTTCAAGCTCACGGTCCCGCGGGTCGAACAACTTCCCCACCGGGTCCGCTGACAGCGGATCGCCACGCGCGCCACGGAATAATTCAAATCACCGGCCAACCGCATGAGTTGGGGCACGAGACGCTCCCCCGCTGCATATTTGAGCCAGCCCTGCAGTAGATTTCGCGCGCCCCGGTCGTCAGGCGCGAGCACCCGTACCCGTCCGCCGCGCTCCGACACGCTGCGCTTCGGCGCCCCCTGCCACTCCACGTCGAATCGCTCGTTGGTCAAACGGAAATCGACCACCTCCGGAACGAGCTCGGCCGGCTCGGCGTGGCATTGCATCGCTGCCACCTTGCGGTCGATCCAGGGAGTGAAGCGCTGAACGAAATCGCGCACCGCCTTCGCGCTCACCCCGACGGGAACCACGATCTCGACGCGTCCACCCACATGGACGCGCGCAGTCAGCCGGCGTGCGCGAGGACTGACCCGAACAGCGAATGGGTCGTTGGAGCCCCGTGTCTCGAACAACGATAGCTGCGTGCCTTGTGCGTTCATCGCGCTATATGATACCAGGTTCGTGCCACTCGACGGCTCACATAGAATACTTAGACAGGCTCCTAATGATGAACCAGGGTCGCGAGCTGCCGCCGGGCGGCCTTGTAATCGGGCGCCACGATCAAGGCTTTCTCGATCCAATTGCGGGCCCCGAGCACATCGCCCCGCAACTCGAGCTGACGTCCCAATTCCAAATACGCCTCCGCATGACCCCAACCCGGGGTATCGATGGTGGTGGCGGAGGACTGTTCGAAGAGTTGCGCGGCGAGCTCGAGTTGTTCAAGCGCAAGATTGGATTCCGGGGATCCCGGGTTTGCCCGCGCCAGGGCGTCCATGGCCGACAGGTACAGCACGCGGGGATTTTTCGGGGCCAGCTTGAGCGCAGCGCGGAGCCGGTCGGCGGCTCGTGAGCGATACAGCACCGCCTCGAGTTTCTTCTTGTACCCGGCGAGAATCGAATAGCACACGGACTGCAGCGCCAGGGCTTCGACCGAATTGGCATCCTGCTCCAGTAGCGGCTTGAGCTGATCGATGCACTCGCTGAGCGCCGCCTCAGCCTTGCGCGGATCCGCCTCCCCCGACAACAGCGCCAGGCGGTAGTCGGCATGGGCCAGATCATAACGCACCGCACTGTCCGCCGTGCCGGCCTGCTCCTGGGTTTTCAGCGTCTGAATCAAGTTCGCCAGCTCGTTGCCGTCTTCGGACTGAAACGCATACAGGATCTGCGCCTGAAGATCGCCGCCGCGTTGCGCGTGGGTGGGCGCGGCCGCCAGACACGGCAGCAGCAGAAAACCCGCGAGATGCAACGGCGCCCGCAACATATAATGAAGATACACCCTGGGTAGCGAAGCTTGTACATGGAACTGATCGATATCGGCTCGAACTTGACGCACGAAAGCTTTTCGGTCGATCGCGCGGAAGTGATCGAGCGGGCCGCCGCGGCCGGCGTCACGCGGCAGATCGTCACCGGCGCGGATCTCGCGAGTTCGCGCGCCGCGTCCGCGCTGGCCGCCGCGCATGCGCAGGTGCTGTGGAGCACCGCGGGCGTTCACCCGCACCATGCGGCGGGATTCGATCCTGCCCAGCGCGAACAACTGCTTGAACTACTGAGGCAGCCCCATGTGGTTGCGGTGGGCGAATGCGGCCTCGACTACTATCGCAATTTCTCGCCGCCCGCGGCGCAGCGCGCCGCATTCATCGCTCAACTCGAGGTCGCTGCGAACGTCGCGAAGCCGGTTTTTCTTCATCAGCGCGACGCACACGACGATTTCACGGCGATACTCCGCGAATTTCACGGCCGGCTCATCGGCGGAGTGGCTCACTGCTTCACCGGCGGTGTTGCCGAACTCGAGGACTACCTGGCGCTCGGGCTCTGCATCGGCGTCACCGGCTGGGTTTGCGACGAACGCCGCGGCGCGGAACTGCGCGCTGCCGTGCCGCGGATTCCAGCCGATCGGCTGATGGTGGAGACGGATGCACCCTATCTGCTGCCGCGCGATCTCAAAGCGCACCCCAGGTCGCGCCGCAATGAGCCGATGTACCTTCCGCACATCGCACGCTCGATCGCCCGCATCAGAAATGAATCTTTGGAAAGTCTCGCCGCCTCGTCCACGCGCACCGCCATCGAAATCTTCGGCCTCGAGCGCTAGCCTGTCGGACTTTTCCCGCTGCTGCGCACCGCTGGCGACTTTTTCCAATGAACAAGGCTAAAGATTGGTAAACAGGTGGGGGCTGGGCCGCAGCTGCGCAGTCAGCCGGTTCCAAGCGTCGATGTAGGCCGCATAGTCGGGGAAGTCCGTCTGGCCGCGATCGACGGCCGGGAACTCCACTTCGATGCCGTCGAGCATCATCACGTATTTGGGCTTGCCCTTGGTGAACCTGCCGTGATTGGAGAACAGCAATCGACCCTCCACCGGGACCTCGCC
>Ga0209006_10002650_pt1 | contig 16301 bp, 15 predicted proteins | sample JacPin_JW_Ref_O2_FD_188567 | JGI IMG/M metagenome (GOLD analysis project Ga0209006, IMG submission 188567) | Forest soil microbial communities from Algoma, Ontario, Canada - Jack Pine, Ontario site 1_JW_Ref_O2 (SPAdes) (version 2) | ecosystem: Environmental > Terrestrial > Soil > Boreal... | reverse complement strand
AGACCTGCATCGAGTCGGCGTTAACGATCGTCGCGCCGAACCGCTCCGCGAGCGCAAGCGCCGCCGCCGACTTGCCGCTCGCCGTGGGGCCTGCGATGAGAAGCGCCCGCCTCAATTGTTTGGCTCCCTCTCTGGAAGCGTCATGTCGTCCGTCCTCGTCGCCACGCTCGTCGCTGATCCATCGAAGGCGCCGCTCAGCGAAGCAACACTCGACCGCGCCGCGCAAGCCCTTGGCGGCGTCGAGCGTCGCCGCTGGCTCGACGAAGGCGTCGCGGCCGATCTCGTTTTCACCGGAGACCTGAGGGCCAAGCGCGCCGAGCTCGAGGAATCGCTATCGGGCGAGTCGATCGACATCATCGTCCAGCCGATCGCCCATCGCCGGAAGCGTCTGCTTGTCGCGGACATGGACTCAACGCTGATCGGCCAGGAATGCGTCGACGAACTTGCAGCGTGCGCCGGAGTCGGCGACCGCGTCGCGGCCATCACCGAACGAGCGATGCGAGGCGAGGTTGCGTTCGCGCCGGCGTTGCGCGAGCGCGTCGCTCTGCTTGCTGGCATGTCGGAGACTGTGATCCAGGATGTGCTGAAAGACCGCATCACGTTGAACCGCGGCGCGCGCACGCTCGTTCAGACAATGCGAGCGAACGGCGCCTATGTCGCCATCGTCTCCGGCGGGTTTCGCCAATTCACGCGCGCCATCCGCGAGCGGATCGGCGCCGACGAGGACCGCGCCAATACGCTCGTGATCGAGGAGGGCAAGCTGACGGGCGAGGTCATCGAGCCGATCCTCGGCGAGGGCGCCAAGCTCGGCGCGCTTAAGGAGATCGCCGCCGCCATGGGGGTGGGGCTTGATGACACGCTGGCGGTTGGCGACGGCGCCAACGATCTTCCGATGCTTCAAGCGGCCGGCCTTGGCGCCGCCTACCGCGCCAAGCGCAAGGTCGCGGCCGGAGCGGACGCGCGTGTCGAGCACACCGATCTTGCCGCGCTGCTCTACGCGCAGGGCTTCGCGCGCAAGGATTTCGTCGAGGGGTAGCGCCGCTCTCCCGCGCGTAAGGCCGCTCCCTTACTCACGCTTCAGGACCTCGACCAGCCTGAACCGCTCGCAATAAAGCTCCATATCCGGCGAGAATTCGCTCCGCCGGGTGAAATAATCGGTGTGCGCCTCGCGCCAATCGGCGAGCGTGCGGTCGCCTTCACCCTCGTCGTGAGCGAAGGCGGCGTCGACCTCCCCGAACCGCCGCCGCATGACCTCTATGGTCTCGAGGACCGCGCTCGGTCGCCCTTGCCCGTCCTTTACGATCCAGCGCTTGCCGACGACGACGCCTTTGTCGCCCTCGCTCGCCGCCCAGCAGGTTGCGGTCTTCTTGCCGATGAGTATGACTCCAAGCAGTTCGTCTGCAAGCTCGGGACTGTCGCCGAACGCAAAGCTTTCCAGTTCCGCCATGACTCACCCCCGTATCATCATAACCTTTGTGGTCGCTCTGGGCCTGCCCTCATTCGGCCCGCGTTTTGTTGGACGGTCCGCTCTCGTCCGTGTTAGCCATTGGCTTCGTGTCCAATGCGCCTGGCCAAGGCTGCGCGAACGGGCCCGTCGGCCGTCCGCATGGGGCGTGCGCACAACGGAGGGAGGTCGGCAATGACCATCGCATCGGTCCTGAATGCACCCGAAGCCGTCGATCACGCGGCGCTCGCCGAAACCATGCCGCTCGATCAGTTCGACGTCAGCAATCCCAAACTCTATCAAGAGGATGTGTGGGAGCCCTATTTCCGCCGGCTGCGGCGCGAGGCGCCGGTCCACTATTGCAAGGAGAGCCCGCTCGGACCGTATTGGTCGGTGACCAAGCACAAGGACATCATTGCCCTCGAAGTGAACCACAGGACGTTCTCGTCGAGTTCGACGCTCGGCGGCATAACTCTGCGCGACCGGCCGCTGGAGCTAGAGCTGCCGATGTTCATCGCCATGGACCCGCCCAAGCACGACGTGCAGCGCAAGGTGGTGCAGCCGATCGTCTCGCCCGAGAACCTCTCGAATTTCGAAGGCCTGATCCGCGAACGCGTCCGCGCCCTGCTCGACGGCCTGCCGCGCGGTGAAACCTTCAACTGGGTCGACAAGGTCTCGATCGAGCTCACCTGCCAGATGCTGGCGACCCTGTTCGACTTCCCGTTCGAAGACCGGCGCAAGTTGGGCTACTGGTCCGATATCTCGACCGCCATCCCCTATCCGGGCGGCCTGGTCGAAAGCGAAGAGCAGCGGGAAGTCATATTCCGCGAGTGTCTCGGCTATTTCATGAATTTGTGGAACGAGCGCGTCAACGCCGAGCCGCGCCCCGACCTCATCTCGATGTTGGCGCATGGCGAAGCCACCCGCGACATGAGCGCGCGTGAATATCTCGGCAACGCCATCCTGCTCATTGTCGGCGGCAACGACACGACGCGCAATTCGATGAGCGGCGGCCTCTGGTTCCTCAGCCAGAATCCGGATGAATTCGCCAAGCTGCGCGCCAAGCCCGAACTGGTCGAGTCGATGGCGCCGGAGATCATTCGCTACCAGACGCCAATCGCCTATATGCGCCGCACCGCGCTTGCCGACGTCGAATTCGGCGGCCAGCTAATCCGCAAGGGCGACAAGGTCGCCATGTGGTACATCTCAGGCAACCGCGACGAGGAGGCGATCGAAGAGCCCGACCGGTTCATCATCGATCGTCCTCGTCCGCGCCAGCATCTGTCGTTCGGCTTCGGCATTCACCGCTGCGTCGGCAAGAACCTGGCCGAAATGCAATTGAAGATCCTGTGGGAGGAAATTCTCGACCGCCTGCCCAGGATCGAGGTCGTAGGCGAGCCGCAGCGGGTGTTCTCGGCCTTCATCCACGGGATCAGCGAATTGCCGGTGAGGATTCCGGCGTAGGGTCAAACCCCGCTCGAGCGCCTGCGCCGGTGACCGCGCGGGAATTGCTGCCCGTGCGAAAGCGACGCAGCGCACCCAATGCGCAAATACCGTCGTTCGCCGACGGCCTGGAGAACACGTCTAATCGACGGACCACTCTGCACATGCTGATCAGGACGGGCATCTGACCCACACGCCGGCCACAAGATGTGAGACTTTCACGAAGCCCACGACCGTCACGCGGGGCACTCCGTTGCGATGTTTCGTGACAAATTCTGGCTGGGTTTCGCTCTCACAATTCCGTCACCAACCGCCGACTACCGTTGGCGCTCAGCCGCTTTGAGCGGGAGGCGTCGAGGAACAAATTGCCTCTCACTCGTACCTCGACGTGCTGCGAGGCATAAGTAGATCTTAGAGATTTTGTTAGTACAATCGCATTCGCCAGATGGGCGTCCCACCTCCGAAAAGGCTGACGCACCGTTTGACTGTTGTTATTAAATAACAGTTCCGCAGTCACTGAACGGCCCGGCCTCGTCTGTAGCCGCGCGGAGGATTGTCGATAGATTCGGGAGGTTCTCCGATCTTCTGGGGCCGTCGCCATGAGCACCTCTTCGAGACGAGGGTGACTATCCGGATGGCTGCTTCACGTCGATATTGTTGAAGAACTCGAATTTCCGCCTCGATCACAATTCAGAAGACCGCTGACAGTCTCGATGGAAATTTCTTTAGGGGCTCAGCGGAGCGACCGATATTTCTGCGTACGACGCTCTCTGAGCCCTTGATCCCGCGCAACCGTGATTCGGCGCCCGTAATGATTTCAATGACTTACGACACGCGCCGCGAAACGTTTCGTTTCGCCAAGCGAAAGATTCGCGGGCTCGATCGGCCACCGTCATCGCGAGGAGCCATAGGGCGTCGAGAGAGACGCCCATCCTTCCGGACGGGCTATGGCGACGCGGCGATCCAGGAGTCGATCTGCGCCCGCAGTTCGCCTGGATTGCTTCCCCCCGGGTCCAAAAGCCCGTGGGTCGCAATGACGGCCTTGGGTCAACCTTACTCAGCTCAAGACTCAGGTCTACTCACCCGAGCCGCATCGACAGCTCGACATCTTCGGCGAAAGCCACGGACAGATAGCCGTTCATGGGCGAGCGCACGCGCTTGAGGTAGTCCGGGCTCATGTCCGCGTTGTCGGCCACGATCAACGCGCCGACTTTAAGGCGGCTTTCGACCAGGCTCAGGATCTCGGGATAGAGCGCCTTGGCGCCGTCGAGCAGGACGAGGTCGATCGCTTCTGGAAGATCGACGCTGAGCGTCTTAAGCGCGTCTCCCTCCCGGATCTCCACCAGATCGATGACGCCGCCCGCCTTGAGATTATCTCGCGCCCGCGCCGCCTTGGACGGTTCGAACTCGCTGGTGATCAGGTGGCCGCCGCGATTGTCTCTGAGCGCTGCGGCAAGGTGCAGGGTCGAGATTCCGAACGAGGTCCCGAACTCGACGATCGTCCGCGCGCCTGAGCTTCGCGCCAGCATATAGAGCAGCGCGCCCGTCTCTCGCGAGACGGGGAGCGGAAGATCCTTCATCCGCCAGTAGAGTTCGCCATAGTCGGTCTTGCTACGCAATATACGCGTCTGCTCTTCGTCCGAGAGATCGGCGAATGCGGCGTCGATTTTCGGCTCGGCTTCCTCGGCGTCCGCAAACAGACGGTCGAGCAGCGGGGCGAGAGAGTCGGCGGTGAGCGTTGTCATGTAGGGTCTCCAGTTTAGGGTTGAGCGCGTTTTCAGGTCGCGCTAGAAATACGACGAATTCGTCGCATTTTCTATTCGCGTTTTCTTGGCTCCCCCATGACCGATCGCGGACAAGCCCGGATTTCCTCGCGAAAACGGCCCAAGCAGGCCCGCTCGACCGAACTGGTTGCCGCGATTCTAGAGGCTGCGGCTCAGGTTTTGGCGAAGGAAGGCGCGCCGCGCTTCACTACGGCGCGGGTGGCCGAGAGGGCCGGCGTCAGCGTCGGCTCGCTCTATCAATATTTCCCGAACAAGGCGGCGATCCTCTTCCGGCTCCAGAGCGACGAATGGCGGCAAACGTCAGACCTGCTGCGCGGTATCCTCGAGGAAGTCGACCGACCGCCGCTTGAACGGCTGCGCGCCCTGGTCCACGCCTTCATCCGCTCGGAATGCGAGGAGGCCGCGATGCGGGTGGCGCTCAATGACGCTGCCCCTCTCTATCGCGATGCACCCGAGGCGCGAGAGGCGAGGGCGTCGGGAGACCGCACGATGCAGGCCTTTATGCGGGAGGCGCTGCCCAAGGCCTCAGAAGCAACGCGCGCATTGGCCGGGGAGCTGATCACGACGACGTTCAGCAAGGTGGGAAAGCAGTTCTCGGAGAATCCGCGAACCCCCGCGGAGATCGAGACTTACGCCGAGGCTATGGCTGACATGTTCTGCGCCTACCTTAGAGGCCTTAAAACGGCGGAAGGAGGAGCTCGGAGCGGGACGCGGTCTGTCATGAGACCTTGATCCTCCCGCCGCTAAGAGGGAATGATATCAGGCGCTCCAAAGCCCGTCATTGCGAGCAAAGCGAAGCAATCCAGCGGCCGTCGGGCGCCTTACGGCCCCTGGATCGTCGCTTCGCTCCTCGCGACGACGCCGGCTCTTGGGTCAGCGAAGAGGCGATCGCGATGTCCCATGACCACGGCGGTCACCCTCACGACCATTCCGCGCACGCCCATGCGCCCGCAAGCTTCGGCACGGCCTTCGCGATCGGCATAGCCCTCAACCTCGGCTTTGTCGTCATCGAAGCTGTTTACGGCTTGTTGAGCAATTCGGTGTCGCTGCTGGCCGACGCCGGACACAATCTCAGCGACGTCCTTGGACTTGGCGTCGCCTGGCTGGCGACCGTGCTCGCCAGGCGTGCGCCGACCGCCCGCTTCACCTACGGCATGCGCGGTTCGTCGATCCTTGCCGCCCTGTTCAACGCGGTCTTTCTGTTGGTGACGGTCGGAGGACTGTCGTGGGAGGCCATTCGACGTCTCGGATCGCCCGAACCCGTGGCGGGCAAGACGATGATGGCGGTCGCGGCGATCGGCATCCTCGTCAATGGCGTGACGGCCTGGCTCTTCGCCTCGGGCCGGAAGGACGACATCAACCTTAAAGGCGCGTTCCTGCATATGGCGTCGGACGCGCTCGTATCTGTCGGCGTCGTCGCGGCCGGGCTTTTGATCCTGCTGACCGGCTGGTTGTGGATCGACCCGATCGTCAGTCTCGTCATCAACGGCGTCATCGTATGGGGCACGTGGGGTCTTCTGCGCGATTCCGTGGGCATGTCCATGGCCGCGGTCCCGGCGCAAATCGATCCAGCGGCGGTGAGGACGTTCCTTTCCGCGCGGACGGGTGTGGTTGACGTGCATGACCTGCATATCTGGCCCATGAGCACGACTGAAAATGCGCTCACATGCCATCTGGTCATGCCGAACGGCCATCCGGGCGACGCCTTTCTTCACGAGCTCGCCGGCGATCTCGCTCAGCGGTTCAGGATCAATCATACGACCGTGCAAATCGAGGTCGACCAGCACCTCGCCTGCGCCCTGGCGCCGGACGAGGTGGTTTAGAAGTCAAGGTCGGTTCGCTGAGATTGGGGGCTGCTCGGGGCGGACGTTCTGCGATGCCTCTCGTCTGTGTAAAGCGTGAGTATGCGCGCCAGGATAACCGCTGGAAAAAGTTGTCCCAATAGCGCCTCGAACACCGTCAGACTGCGCGCGAACGCATTGACCGGGGTGATGTCGCCAAGTCCGAGCGTCGTCAGCGATGTCAGGCTGTAATAGAGAAAAGGGCTCAATGCGCCATGCTCGCCCGCGACGAACTTCAGGCCAGAGAAGGCATCAGGAACGGCTGCCGTAATCAACCTGTAAAGCCAGGCGAAAACAATAGCGATCGCGAGATAGAGCGCGATTGCCCCCCGCACTCGATGCGCCGTGATTCGTCCGGGGCCGAACACGATTTCGAATATCACCCACATCAGAGCGAGCAAGCCAAGCACGGCGCTGATCCCTTCTGCGGCCTTGATCACAGGCGCGCCCCAGACGAGATCGACGCCCAAGGTCAGCAGCCGGACGGCGCCAGCCGCTCCCAACACGATGAGCGCGCCGCGCTGATCCGATCCGAGGACCAACAGGAGAATCAGGCCGACGACGATAATCCCGATCGCGATCAACGGAGGCTCAAAGCCCTCGAAAGCGAGCGGCTCCGCGACGAAGAGCAGGATGAGCTGCGCCCACAATAGAGCCGACAGGCCGGGGTCTTGATAGCGCTTTGACACAGCGCGAATATTTTCCAGCCAGTTGCTTACGTTCTGCGTGCCAAGGGGCATCGCGCTTCTCCTGTTCGATGCTGGCGGGTCGCCTTTCCTGGCCCTTCGTCACGCCGATAGCTGACAACATCGATCTTAGGATTGTCGCGCGCAAAGTTCGGTCTACCGCGTCACTCCGCCCAACCCTTAAGCTCCCTCCGCGCGACTGCTTCGATAACGCCCATGCCTTCAGGCGAGTCGTTGAGGCAGGGGATCGCCGCGAACCGCTCCCCGCCGGCGTCGCGGAAATAGCCCGCGTTCTCGACGCCGATTTCCTCCAGCGTCTCCAGGCAATCGGCGGCGAAACCGGGCGTGACCACCGCCAGCCGCTTGACGCCGCGGGACGCGAGGTCGCGCACGGTCTGCGAGGTGTAGGGCTTCAGCCATTCGCCGCGGCCGAAACGCGACTGAAACGTCATCTTGAGGCGCTCCTCGCTCATGCCCAGCGCATTGCGCAAGAGCCGGGTCGTTTCGGCGCAATGGCGATCGTAGGGGTCGCCCTTGTCGGAAAAGGCCTGCGGAATGCCGTGATAGGAGGCGACCACCACTTCGGGTTCGAAATCGAGGCTGGCGAGACCGGCCCGAACGGAGCGGGCGAGCGCATCGATATAGACGGGATCGTCGTAGTAGGGCGCCGCCAAGCGAACCGCCGGTTGCCAGCGCATCGACTGCAACGCCTCGAACGCCTTGTCGCCGACGGTCGCCGTCGAAGCGGCGCAATATTGCGGGTAGAGGGGAATGACGAGAACGCGGTCGCAGCCATCGGCCTGAAGCGCCCTAAGACGCGCGCCGATCGGCGGCGCGCCGTAACGCATGGCCCAGTCGACGACAACGTTCCTGTCAAGATTGCGGAGCGCGAGCCCGAGCTTTTCGCTTTGCGACCGGGTGATTGTCTTCAGCGGCCCCTCGTCGCGCTCCTTGTTCCAGATCGCGTCATAGTCGCGGCCCTTAGCGCGCGGCCGCCGCAAGAGAATGACCTGCAGGATAGGCAGCCATAAGGCGCGCGGCGTCTCGATCACCCGGCGGTCGGACAGGAACTCCTGCAAATAGCGCCGGATCGACCAATAGTCGGTCCCATCGGGAGTGCCGAGGTTGACGATCAGCACCCCGACCCGGCCGCCTGGGCCCGGCGGAGGGCCCGCCGGACGAGAGGCTCGAACTTCATTCGGCAGTTTCGATACGTTCATGAAAACGCCTTGATCGACCCTAGGTCGCGTCCGGCCGCCGTGGGAACTCCATCAATTTCCGGCAGTCGGCGTGAAATTGGTCGCGACTCCGTTGATGCAATAGCGCAAGCCTGTCGGCGGCGGCCCGTCCGGAAAGACATGGCCGAGATGCGAGCCGCAGCGCGCGCAATGCACTTCGGTGCGGGTCATGCCAAGACTGCGGTCGACGGTCGTTTCGACCGCGCCGTCGACCGGCGTGTTGAAGCTCGGCCAGCCGGTGCCGCTCTCGAACTTGGTCTTGCTCTCAAACAAAGGCTGCCCGCAGCCGGCGCAAGCGAACACGCCCGGCCGCTTCTCGTGCAGAAGCGCGCAGCTGCCCGGCCGCTCGGTGCCGTGCCCACGCATGATGTCGTACTGCTCGGGGGTCAGGATGGCGCGCCATTCGGCGTCGGTGTGGGTCACGGGAAAGTGGTCCTGTTTCATGAGATCCTCCTTGATGAACCATTATATAGGCTCGATCGCAGCGTCGGCACGCTGATTTACGTTGGCGGGCGCCCCTAAGTTACGGATGGATCCAGAAGCGTCCAGCCGACATTGCCTTTGGGCGGCGGCGCCCCCAAAATCGCGAGATGGCGGCGAAAAAGATGGACCGGCGCCTGGCGGCGGCTGCAATTGTCGCCGTGGCCCTGTATCTCGGCCTGGCCTATGTATTGGCCCCCTTCTTCTGGCGTCATTTCGATCATCAACCGAAGCTCGCTGGTTTCGAGACGACGACGCGCACGGCGCTTGGACTCCCGGGTGATGCGATCAATGTCGGGCTCGAAGGTTCCGAGGACGACGTGCTCTGCGCCATGCATGCGGCCGGGTGGCGGCCCGCCGACCCCGTTACGCTGAGTTCGAGCGTGCGGATCGTCGGCAGCGTGCTGCTCGATCGGCCCTACCTGGACGCGCCGGTGAGTCCCCTCTTCTACGAGAACCGAAAGCAGGATCTAGCCTTCGAGAAGCCCTCCAGCAAAAGCGCGAGGACGCGCCACCACGTGCGCTTTTGGAAGGCGCTCGACGCCGGCGATGCCGGCCTGCCGGTCTGGCTCGGCGCGGCCGTGTTCGACGACGGACTCGGCGTCAGCCATTACACCGGGCAAGTCACCCACCACACCGCGCCCGACATCGACGCGGAGCGCGATCTTTTGATGTCCGACCTCGAGCGGGCGAAGAAGGTCGAAGAGATCTATTCGGTGAGCGGCGTCGGTCCGACGCTCTTCGCACGCAATGGCGAGGGCGATCCCTATTTCACTGACGGCGACATCGCCTTCGCCAAGGTCTCAGGCTGCGAGGGCGAGGAGGGCGCGCCGCGGACGCTCATCGAACCGCCCCGGATCGAGGCGAAAAACGCGGTGTTCTCCTGGCTCGCGGGCTTATGGAGGGCGTGGCCGTAAACTGGCGCGCCGTCATCCCGCTTGAGTCGGCACGAACGCCTACGACCCGGGGGACAACAGCCAGTTTGGGGCCCTTGGTTTATGAATGGCCTCGTTTGAGCGCCTTGTTCTTCCAATAAGCCTTGTGTTCTTCCGGCATTTCAATACCAAAAGTATCACAGAGCGCTTTGACATCGTTTGCATCGTCTTCATCTATCTTGTAGCCGGTATGGAAATCTATCACCTGTCTTGCGGGGACGCATTTTACGATACAACCGCTTATCTTGCCTTCCCCGGTAAGATGCTCGGATCGGTACTCGCATCCGAAGACGTTGTTTCCCTGCGCGTCCAGTTCGAACGAGTGGACATCCACTTGGTGACCTAAGTCATCCCCGAGCACGAAATTCGAGGCCCGCGTATCGTCACGCGGGACATCGCGATACCCGCGTTCTTGGAGAAGCGCGCGCAACCTCGGGACGTCCGAATGCCGAAGCGCTATATCCAAGTCGCTGTGACGTCGAGTTTGCCGCCGAAGCAATGCGTCAACTCCCCATCCGCCATCCACCCAGACGACGATTCCCTGCGCGCGAAATAGATTGTACAAGGCTATGGCCTCTTCGGCGGGCATCGTTGGTTTGTTGGATTTCATCAAGCTCTGGCGTCCGGATTCGCGCAGTCCCCTAGCCCTCGAACACCACGGTCTTGCCGTGGTTCACGAGCACCCGGTCCTCGAGCACATTGGCGATGGCGCGGGCGAGCACCTGGCGCTCGATGTCGCGCCCCTTGCGCACCAGGTCCTCGGGCGTGTCGCGGTGGCTGATGCGCTCGACGTCCTGTTCGATGATCGGCCCCTCGTCGAGATCGGAGGTGACGAAATGGGCCGTCGCCCCGATTAATTTGACGCCACGTTGATGCGCCTGATGATAGGGCTTCGCGCCCTTGAATCCGGGCAGAAACGAGTGATGGATGTTGACGCAGCGCCCCTGCAGCTTGGCGGCGAAGCCGTCCGACAGAATCTGCATGTAGCGGGCGAGAACGACGAGATCGGCCTCGGCCGACTTAATCACCTCCCACGCCTGAGCTTCCTGCTCCATCTTGGTTTGCTTGGCGATTGGCAGGTAGTGAAAGGGAATGTCGCCGAAGTCGATGTGGGCGTAGGTCTCGCGCGGATAGTTGGCGATGATCGCCACTGGATCCATGGCGAGTTCGCCGCTGCGCCAGCGATAGAGGAGGTCGACCAGGCAGTGGTCGAAACGCGAAACCATGAGCACGACGCGCTTCAGCTGATCGACCGGGCGCATCGACCATCTCATCGCGAGACCGGCGGCGATCACTTTGAATTTCTCGCTTAAAGCCTCGACCTCCGCATGCGCCGAGGCAGGGTTGAAGACGACCCGCATGAAGAAGTCGCCAGTCTCCGTATCGTCGAACTGCTGAGCGTCGAGAATGTTGAACCCGCCGTCGAACAGCGCGGTCGCGACTTTGGCGACGATTCCGGGCTGGTTCGCGCACGACAATGTGAGAATGTGGCGCGCGCTCGACATTTGACGCCTCCTCGTGACGGCCGGCGGTCGACGGCTCGCCGCTATCGGTTCGCCTGCTTCATGAGCGCCTCGACCGAGGGCAGGATTTTTTGAACGATGACCTCGACGCCATCGGCGGTCGGGTGCAGCCCGTCGGGCTGGTTGAGCTTCGGGTCGCCCGCGACGCCGTCAAGGAAGAACGGATAGAGCGGAACATCGTAAGCTTTCGCCAAAGCCGGATAGATGGCGGAGAACTGGCTGGCGTATTCTGGCCCGAGATTGGGCGCGGCCCGCATTCCGGCGAGCAGTGTCGGCAGATGGGCGGCTCGCGCTTTGTCCAGAATCGCCGCAAGCGTCGCCTTGGTCGCCTCCGGCTTCAAGCCCCGCAGCATGTCGTTGGCGCCAAGCTCGATGATCAGCGCATCGCCGTCGGGCGGAACAGCCCACTCGTAGCGCGCAAGGCCGTCCGCAGCCGTATCGCCGGAGACGCCGGCATTGATGACCTTGACGTCCCAACCCTTGGCGCGAAGCGCTGCTTCCAGGCGATCGGGAAAAGCCTTGCCGGGGGCTAAGCCCAATCCGGCGGTCAGGCTGTCCCCCAAGGCCACGAGACGAAGCGTCCGCGCGGCGGCGGCGTGCGAGGCCGTTGCGAGGACCGCCACGAACGCCAGCGCCTGGACGAGGCGGCGCAAATGCCCATATGAGGGCGACTTGTACCCATATGAACGCGACTTGGCTTTGAGGTGCTCGGGCAATGGTCTTTCCTGCGGTCGCGATGCGCGGCGTCGACCTCAGTCTCGGCCGCGGCGCGGCTCGCGTCCATATCTTGCGCGACGTCGCTCTGACAATCGGCAAGGGCGAGGCGGTCGGCATAATCGGAGCTTCCGGCTCGGGCAAATCGACGCTTTTGATGATCATGGCCGGCCTCGAGCGGCCGGACACAGGCGAGGTTGAGATTGACGGCGTCAAGCTCGGCGCGCTGAACGAAGACGCCTTGGCGCGGTTTCGCGGCCAGCGCATCGGCATCGTGTTCCAGTCCTTTCATCTCATTCCGACCATGACCGCGCTCGAAAACGTTGCGGCGCCGCTTGAGCTTGCCGGCGCAAGCGATGCGAGAGAGCGCGCGCGGGCCGAACTTAAACAGGTCGGTCTTGGCGACCGCCTTAACCACTATCCGGCGCAGCTGTCGGGAGGCGAGCAGCAGCGCGTGGCGCTGGCCCGCGCGCTCTGCCCGCGCCCATCGCTCTTGATCGCCGACGAACCGACCGGCAATCTCGACGAGACAACGGGGCGCGCAATCATCGACATGATGTTCGATCTGCCGACGCGGCGCGGAGCGACGCTGGCGCTGGTCACGCACGATTCCGCGCTCGCCTCGCGTTGCGACCGGGTGATCCGTATGCGTTCAGGCAGGGTCGAAGAAACGCCCCCAGTCGCCGTTTCCGTATGAATGCTCCTGCCGCATTGACTCGCGATCGCGGGCGCGCGCCGACCATGCGCTTCGCCTTGCGCGACCTGCGCGGCGGACTGGCGGGCTTGCGCATCTTTCTTCTCTGCATTGCGCTCGGCGTTGCGGCGATCGTCGGGGTGGAGAGCCTCGCCCGCGCGCTCAACGACGGTCTGGGCCGCGAAGGGCGCGTGGTCCTTGGCGGCGACGCGTCGTTCTCGCTCATCCATCGCCGCCTTTCCGCCGACGAGCAGCGCTTTCTCGAAGCCCATGGCTCGCTGTCGACGATTGCGACGGTGCGCGGCATGGCGAGGGTCGCGAGCGGCGATGCGGCGCTGATCGAAATCAAGGCCGTGGAGCCATCGTGGCCGCTCCTTGGCGCCGCGGTCTTTGCGCCGTCCATGTCGCTCGATGACGCGCTCGGCGAACGGGACGGCGTATTCGGCGCCGCTGTGGAAGAGGCGCTGCTGGCCCGGCTCAACCTGAAGCTTGGCGACGTCATTCGCATTGGCGAAGCGAGTTTCGCCCTTCGCACCGTCCTCGTCAGCGAACCGGATCGTCTGGCGACGGGCGTGGGGCTTGGGCCGCGAGCGCTCATTTCGCAAGCGGCTCTTGACGCAACGCAACTGGTGCAGCCGGGATCGCTGGTGCGGTGGACGACGCGAGTCGTCATGGGCGGGCCAAACGGGGCGCCGGACAATTCCGCCGTCCAGGCGCTGATGGGCCAGGCGAAGCGGACCTTTCCTGAGGCCGGATGGGACGCTCGCTCCCGCCTCAACGTTTCCCCGGATTTCAGTCGCGATCTCGATCGCTTCGCCGAGTTCCTCACCTTGGCCGGACTGTTGTCGCTGGTGGTCGGCGGGGTCGGGGTCGCGAACGCGGCGCAGGGCTTCGTCGACCGCAAGCGCGCAACGCTGGCGATTCTCAAGGCGATCGGCGCGACCGGATCGGGCGTGGTCGCCCTTGCGCTCCTCGAGTTCGCGATTGTGGCGCTGATTGGCGCGCTTGCCGGAGCGGCGCTCGGCTCGGCGATTCCATTTGCGGTCGATTGGCTGTTCGGATCTTTGCTGCCGATTCCGCTCGCGCCCTCGATCGCTCCGAGTCTCATTGGCCTTGGGCTGGCGTACGGCCTCTTGACGGCGCTCGCCTTCTCGATTGCGCCGCTCGGGCGAGCGCACGACGTGCCCGTGACCACACTGATCCGCGACCTGGTCGAGGAGCGCCGGGGCTGGCCGCGCAAGCGCTACCTTGCCGGCGCAGCGCTCGCCGGAGCAGCGCTGATCGCGCTTGCCGTCCTGACCAGTCCGCAACGGTCGATCGCGGCGATGGTCGCGGGCGCGACTGTTGGGGCGTTTCTCGCGCTGCGTCTTGTCGCCTTCGGCCTTGCCTATCTCGCGCGCCGCACGCCCCAGTCGCGCTTCGTCGAGTGGCGCATGGCGCTCGCCGCCATCCATAAGCCCGGCGCGCTGACGCCGTCCGTCGTGCTGTCGCTGGGCTTGGGCCTCACGGCGCTCGTCGCGCTCACTCTAATCGATGCGAACATGCGGGCGGAATTGCACGACTCAGAGCCTGGCGTGACGCCGAGCTTCTTCTTCCTCGATGTGCGCGGCGCCGACGCTGGCGCATTCGTCGACTTCCTGAAGCGCGAGACTCCGGGCGTCAAAATCAGCGAGACGCCGATGATGCGCGGGCGGTTCGTGCAGCTCGGCGGCAGGCCGGTTGAGAAGGTCAAGCCCAGCGACAAGGTCGCCTGGGCGTTGGAAGGCGATCGCGGCGTAACCTTCGCCGAGAAGCCGCCGGAGGGTTCCGAAATTGTCGCCGGCGAATGGTGGCCGAGCGACTATTCCGGCCCGCCGCTGGTGTCGATGGAAGAGGAGGTGGCGGAGGGGCTCGGTCTTCACGTCGGCGACACGGTCGTGGTCAACGTGCTCGGGCGCGACATCTCGGCAAAGCTGGCGAACTTGCGCAAAGTCAATTGGCGCAGCTTCGCGATCAATTTTGTGCTGGTCTATTCGCCCAACGCGCTGCAAGGCGCCCCCTATACCGAACTCGTCTCCGCTGCGCTCCCCTCAGCTGCGCCGGACGCTGAGCTTACGCTCATGCGCGCTGTGGCGCGGCAATTCCCGGCGGTCGCCAGCGTGCGGGTGCGCGAAGCCATGGACAATATCGAAACGCTGGTCGCCAAGCTTGCGCTGGCCATCCGCGCGGCGACCGGGGTGGCGCTTACGACCTCGGTCCTGGTGCTCGCCGGGGCGCTCGCGGCCAATCGGCGGGCTCGGCTCGCCGACGCTACGATTCTGAAGATCCTCGGCGCGACCCGCGGCCGGCTGACAATGATGTTCCTGATCGAATATGCCCTTTTGGGAGCGGCGACCGCCGCCTTCGGCGTCGCTGCGGGAACGCTTGCCGCTTACTGGGTCGTCGAACGCAGTATGCAGTTCGATTTCGTCTTCGACTGGCGCGCCGCGCTCGCCGCCGCCGGCGGGGGCCTTGCGATCACCGTCGGGCTCGGCATGATCGGGGCCTGGCGGACGTTAAGCCAAAAGCCGGCGGCCTACCTGCGCGAATTGTGATATGAAGCGCAACTGAGGGCCGTCCAGAGAGCGATGTCTTACGAACAAGCTGTCCGCCGGCCAAGAGGGAGCGAAACTTCAATGGCGCTGCTCACGCAATCTTACGTCCATGGGACGTCCTCGACGCCGCTGATCGGCGAAACGATCGGCCAGCTCCTGCGCCGCGTCACGGCGGACGGGCCGGAACGCCCTGCTCAGATCACCCGCCACCAAAATGTGCGCTGGAGCTACGCCGACCTGTTGCGCCGGTCGGAAGACCTGGCTGTCGGCCTGTGCAAGCTCGGCCTGGAAAGGGGCGACCGGGTCGGAATCTGGTCGGCCAACGTCAGCGAATGGGTTGTGGCGCAGTTTGGCACCGCGCTCGCCGGGATCATTCTGGTCAATATCAACCCCGCCTACCGGAGCCATGAATTCGACTACGCGATGAAGAAATCCGGCTGCCGGGCGCTGATCCTGAGCACGGGCCATAAGAACAACGACTATTTCGCTTCGCTTAAGACTTGCGCTCCCGAGATCGACGCCGCCCAACCGGGCAAGCTCCGGTCCAATGGCTTGCCCCAGCTCGAGTTCGTCATCCGCTTGGGCGCCGACAAGTCGCCGGGCATGCTCAACTTCGATGAGGTCTCGAAACCCGCATCGGCGACCGAGCGCGCAGAACTCATGGCCTCTGAAGTCTCGCTTCAGTTCGATGACCCGATCAACATCCAGTTCACGTCGGGAACCACCGGCGCGCCCAAAGGGGCGACGCTGACCCATCACAACATCCTCAACAACGGCTATTTCATCGGCGAGGCCATGCGCCTCACGCCCGAGGATCGGTTGTGCATTCCGGTGCCGTACTACCATTGCTTCGGCATGGTGCTGGGCAATCTCGCCTGCGTCACCCACGGCTCCTGCATGGTGAGCCCGTCCGAGGGATTCGATCCCGTCGCCACACTGGAGGCGG
>Ga0209006_10002649_pt1 | contig 16303 bp, 10 predicted proteins | sample JacPin_JW_Ref_O2_FD_188567 | JGI IMG/M metagenome (GOLD analysis project Ga0209006, IMG submission 188567) | Forest soil microbial communities from Algoma, Ontario, Canada - Jack Pine, Ontario site 1_JW_Ref_O2 (SPAdes) (version 2) | ecosystem: Environmental > Terrestrial > Soil > Boreal... | reverse complement strand
CAGTTGAATTTCAGCACCCATGCGGGAGAGCACGTCGTCGAAATTGTCCCGATCCACCAAGTGCGGGCGCCGCTTGCCGACAGTCTGCGCATCGGAGATACCGCGGTTGGCGCGTCCACTGAAGTCACCTAGAATCGCGATCCGAAACGGGGTTTCCTCAGTCGGACGAGCACCCGCGCTAGCTTCGCCAGCCGTCAGGTTGATACCACCGAAGTCGAAAGATTTCCGCATGGACGACTCCTTGGGAGGGACCCTTCTTTGAGATACTCCACGAATGAATCTCGGATTAAAACCTGCTGCGATCTTCACGCGCCTTTGTCGCGCCCTTTGCGGCGGCTGTTAGCGACTTTGCGGTGCGTGCTTTTAACGAACCCAGAGTTAACTCAGTCGGAAGCCACGGAGTTGGAAGCCACCTGGCAATACCCAATTTCAGCGATTTAGAATCCGCGACCAGCCGAGAAGACCAGAGAGCCGTCACTGCTGGTCTTTCTGAATGAGATCGAGCTTGTGCAGGCCTTCTTTTGCATCCGGATTGCCAGGTTGCAACCCTAGAACTTTGCGATATTCGGTCCGCGCTTTGTCGTAGTTGCCCGCGCCGGCATCCTGTTGGGCCATTTTGATCAGAACTGGAATGTCTTTCAACGACACGCCTCCGGATTCCGCGTAAGCGGACGGCTCCTCCAATGTCACGCTCTTGGCGCGGTTTTCCTCAGACACTCTGTCGGGCACTTGCGGCTGTGTCGCCGCCACTCTCGCCCCCGATTTAGCAATCGGAGGTTTCCCGGCCGGAGATTTGACCATCTGTGGCTTCGCGATTTCTGCTTTGACGGTCTTCGATACCGGCTGCGTCGTCGTGGTCTCAGCTCCCGCCTTAGCCGGCGGTGGTTTGTCCGGGATCTCCGTGGGGCCGGTCTGGTCCTGCTGCAGTGGAATCGGCGCTCTCGAAACCTTCGTCGGACGGCTAAGGACTGCAATCACCGCCGAAAGCAGAACCAGAGCGACCACACCAAGGATGATCCGGCTGCGCGTGATGAGCGGTTTTTCTTCGAATTCATCGAGCCCCTCTTCGAAGGAACGGCTCGGACTGTTGCGAAGTTCCTCAAAAGCCGAGGCGCGATCTTGAGAGACGACCTCGCTCGCTCTCCGCGAACCAGCTTCTCCGCCCTTGCTCGATGCAACTTCAACCGGCCCCATCACCGGCGGCACGGTTTCCCTGATCGGGCCTCGTCGGGCAAAAGGAGAATCCACGATCACCGTCGCGCCCATCGTCGGCTGGTCGTTCCCTTCTGACTCGGCGTCGTCACCGACCGACGTTTGCAGAAGCGCGCTTTGCGCCGGCGTCATCCACACCAATTCAGTGAGCCCGGACTGTTCATCTCCGCTGAGTGTCGCGAGCGCAGGAACCGGGCTCACCTCAATGCCAGGCAGCTCTCTTAAGCGATTGGAGATGTCTTCCGCCAACAGAATCTGGCCTGGTTTCGCCTGTCCGAGCGACTGGCGCACCATCTCGCCGCTGAATCCGGTCGCGACCGAGGTTCTCGGCTGATAGATCAGAACTGCTCCCCCAACCCGTTCTTCCGGACGGCAGGCCAGAAACTCCAGGATCGAGGTCTGCATCCGTTTCGCCGCTACCAGGGCTTGCCGCGAGCCGGCGAAGTGCGCCGCCATGATCTCGGACGACTCCTCGACCACACGGCCGCCGCTCGCGCACACCAGGTCCGCGATCATGTAGACCAACACACTTCCGCTCTTCCACGTCAACGGCACACCGCGGCCCGGTCCCGGGGAGCCCCAAAGACGAATCGCAATGTCGGTCGCATCCGCAGCCGGACCTCCGCCCTCGGAACTTGGGGGCTGTCCGGAACTGGCAACCGCAAATTCCCGGCTGTCGGTTTTCTGCTGGTACGCTGTCATATTTCGCGTGGTTTCGAACCGGCTTGAACTCGGGTTGTAGGTTACGCCAAAACAGAGCCTCAAGCAAACACTACCGGCTCTCTCTCTCTGGCACTATCGTGCCCTATTACTTCCACTTAGGCAGGCTTGACTTCGCTGAAACCGTGAGTATGATACGGAACACCTGCGTAGGCGAATCTGTGGCATTTGCCTTTACCTCGTGGAATTTATGCCGCAACGTCGGATGTTTCCTGCAGTTCTGTGTCTGCTGTCTTCTGTGAAGAGGGCTTCCATCGCCCTGATATTCCTTGCGTTCACAGGTCTTGCAGTCCATTCCAAGGATGCTCCACTCACCGTCATCGAGCTCTTCGACGGGCCGAACGGCGCCGCATTCGTACAAGTTACCGGACTCTTGATCAATGGCAAAGCTGAGGTACGTGCCTGCGGCGGCGCAACGACGATCAATAAGTCCGCCTATGGCAAGCTCGCAAAGATATCCCTCAACGCCTCGGTAACTTCACTGGAGCGGGACGCCAGCGGAACGATGAGTCTTACCCGCGGGTCGGCGGCGGATTGTGTGGTTCCATCCAACTTGAAATTCGACAAAGACGGATCTTTCACACCCGCTCAACTGGCGGACCAGGCTGTGTTGCAGGGGCAGGTACTAAGTTCGTCGCCGGCGGGCACCACCGCCATCCCCCCCTTCAAACCAGGCGTAAATATCGTTTTCGTTTCAGTGCCCGACAACGAACTGGGCGAGTATCTTCGCGCGACTCGGGCTCATTCGGTCTCTCAGTGGCAGGACTACCTGGCGCGCAACCCCAAAGCCGCCCATACCGGCTCCGCGAAACAAGCTCTCGCAGAACTTTTGTTGAACGAGGGCGAAGGGGGACTCAACGCCTACCAAAAGTCAGCTTCCACCAACTCGCCCAATTATCCCGCACTCAAGACTGCCTACTCTCGCGCCGATCAGGTGCGCGAACTTCTCCCTGCCAACGAGGGCGCTGCCAAACTCCGAGAGAACGCTCACCGGGAACTGGTGCTCATTGCTGACAAAGGTCGCACCGAGCTCCAGTCTTACAAGCAAGCGCTCGCCGGGCACACCGCCGGATACGCCCATCTCGCCAATGCGCGCCAGTTGATCGATCATGCTTTGGAAGTCGATCCCCATTTCGACCAGGGCCCGACTCTCGATAGCGCTATCGCAGCCGAGAGTAAGCGCGTCGAGACTGCCCTCGGCAGCGCAGAGTCGATGACCTCCTCCCGGCACTACGACGAAGCCATGAAAACAGTCTCAGAGTTTCGAGCGTTTGCTCCGGAAGAACCGCGCATCTCCGCCATCATCGACGCGGCCTACAAATACCACTTCGATCGGGGCAGGGCCGCCGTCGCGGATCAGAAGTGGGGTGAGGCCGTCGATGAGTATCAGAAAGCCTCAGATCTCAAGCCCAGTTCCGAATCAGCTGCAGCCCTGAAGCAGGCCCAATCGGAATTCCAATCCTTCACGAACCAGGCTGCCGCCAATGCCGCCTCACAGCAAAGCGCCGCCTTCCAGCAAGCGAAGCAAACGATTGAAGCCTACGAAGTTCTCGCCAACCTTCCCGACGCCCAGCGCGCCTTGGTGAAAGACCAGATGCAGCTGCTCGAACCCGACTACGTCAAGAGCGCGTCGGACGGGGCGAAAAAACTGAAAGATGCGCACACCCCGATTCAGGGACGGGCCGACGAACTCGGTGTGTTAAAAGCATATGACTATTTGCGGCGCGCCAGCACTCTCGAGCCCGACGATCAGGATCTCAAGCTGCGCCTCGATCTGATTTCCCAGACTCTCAGTGACTACTACGTCGCGCAGGCGAAACGCTATCTCGAGAAGCCTCTCGGATCCGGGGTCGGCCTGGCCTGGCTTTACTTGAACGAAGCACAGCAGTACAAGTCGAACCGCGATGACATTCGCGACGAGCGCACCAAGAATTCTGCCATCCACAACGTACGTTCCACGCTCTCGATCAAGGTGGTATTCCGCGACCAGACGTCGCGTCGAGACAGCGCGGGTTTCGCCGATCAGCTTTCCGACGCGATCGCCACCGGTCTTGAGACCACCGACCTCCCCGTCCGAATCGTCCGCGCCGCCGATACCACGCCAGTCGAGCCAAACTTTCAGCTAATCGGTGACGTGATCGAGCATAGGCCGGTCACAAAAGTCGGCATAGAGTCCATCGACTCCGAGTATCGTGCAGCTGAACGAGAAGTACCCAACGAAGATTGGAATCAGGCGAATCGCGACTACGAAGCCGCAACCCTCGACTTGCAGAAAGCCCAAAAGCTGTTAGAAGGAACCCAGGCGCACGGCAAGAAGAAGGATATCGCGACCGCAACCGCCAGTGTTGAGGAAGCGCAAAACAAAGTCGAGGCCGCCCATCGCAAGCTCGATTCCATCCCCAAGACTACACTGAGCGATGTTGTTAAACCTTACAGCTATACAAAAAAAACGATCGACGTGAGCGCCGTCGTCGACGTCGGATTTCGCATCGTCGACTCCAACGGCAACACCATTGCCACCACTCCGTCGGTCAAGAACACGGCGCAAAAGCAATTTATCGTGCTCGAAAACGTGAAATCGGAGGACACCAAGAACGTCAAACAAGCTGGTTCACCGCCCGACGAAGCCCAGTTCCTCACCGATGTGGAAATCGCCGCCCGCATCGCCTTGATTAAAGACGTGAGAGAGAAGGTCGAGTTACTTCCCAGCAAAATTCTGGCGCAAGCGCGCAAGCGGCTCATGGACGGAGATACCGACGGCACCGCGGAAGCCTACATTCTCTACCTGAACTCAACCCCGGATGCTCAGACAACAGAGCGAGAAGAGGCCAAGAAGTTCCTTCGCGAACAATTCAACATGAATTGGGCGGGCAGCGCCGCATGATCGGGCCCATTTACTTCTGGCTGGCTCCCCGGCTCGGTCGGTAGTACACTGGATCGGATATTAGGGCGTTGGCATCGGTGGCCAACCTGCCATTTTAGAAGGTGCCCCCCGCACCTTCCGATAAGCAACAAACGATTTCTCGTGGCCGCTCCAACCATAAAGCGCATTGGAAAGTACGAAGTGATCGATCTTCTCGGTCGCGGCGGCATGGGCCTCGTCTATCGCGCTTTCGATCGCCAACTGAATCGCGAGGTCGCAATCAAGACCGTCACCGAGGGCCTGAGCGGCGACCCGGAAATGCTCCAGCGTTTCTATCGCGAAGCCGCCAAAACCGGTGCTCTGCGGCATCCCAATATTGTCATCGTTCACGATTTAGGCGAGCAGGACGGCTTCCCTTACATTGTCATGGAATACCTGTCCGGCGACCCGCTGGACAAGCTTATCCAGTCCAACCGGCCTCTAACCCTAGCCTACAAGCTGAAGATCATCGAGCAGGTCTGCTATGCGCTCGGATACGCGCATCGCAATGACATGATTCACCGCGACGTAAAGCCAGCCAACGTCATCGTGCAGCCTGATGGCGTTGCTAAACTGCTCGACTTCGGAATCGCCCGCCAGGACAAGACCGACGGCCGCCTCACTCGCACCGGGCATGTGATCGGCACTATCCAGTACATGGCGCCCGAGCGCCTGAAAGACGAAGCCTTCGACGGTCGCTCCGACATTTTTTCCGTCGGAGTCATGATGTTTCAGCTTCTCACCGGACAGCTTCCGTTCACCGGCGACTACAGCATCGTGCAGAAAATATTGGCCGAAAAACATCCTCCTTTGAGCCAGTTCCTCCACGAGTATCCGGCCGTACTCGATGACGTTCTTGAGCGTGCGCTTGCGAAAAATCCAAGCGACCGTTTTTCCACAGCCGACGAGATGGCGACCGAAGTCGCCTCCTTAGCTGACGAATTGAAGCGAGAGCAAGTTGCAGAATGGTATCAGCGGGCCGAGCGCCTGGTGCAAGAAGATCAATACACGACGGCTCGCGATATTCTGCTTCGCTTACTGAAAGTCGATAGCCAGCACACCAAAGCGCGCCAATTGATTGCGCAGGTGCAACAAAACCTCAACGTACGGCAGCGCGCCGAACAAGTCCGCCAGTTGCGGATTCAAGCCGAAGAAGCAGCCCGCGACAAGCGCTACGAAGAGGCCTTCCAGGATCTGCAGGAGGCGTGCCGCCTCGATCCCGCAAATTCGGAGTTATCTGAGCTTTTGGAAACGGTTCGCCAGAAGAAGCAGCGCAGAGAACTGATCGACGGCTACCTGCAACAGGCGGCAAATGCCCGCGATCGTGGCGATCTGCAGGGCGCGGAAGCCGGTATCGCGAAGGCTCGCGAAGTCGACAGCGATGATTCCCGCGTCCGCGCAGCTCACGTTGCTCTCGCCCGTTTGATCGAAGGAGCCGCTGTTCAGGCGAAAGCCCAGGAGCTACTGGAGAATGCCCGCAGGGAGATCGGCGCGCGCCATTTCACCGCCGCCATGGAGGTGCTTGCCCAGGTCGAACGCGTCGATCCATCCAATCCCGAACTGATCAAGTTGCAAGCCGCAGCCAAGTCCGGACGCGACCAGGAACATCGGCGCCGCATCCTCGAAGAGCTGCAGAACGAGGTTTCGCTCGCCTCCACTCCGGAGGAGATTGCTCGCGCTGCGCAGTTAGTCGACCAGGCTCTCGGACGCATGCCGACCGAGCCCATGCTCATCAAACTCAAAGGACAGCTGCGAGAAGCGGAGATGCGACGGCGCGTTGATCAGCTCGCGGTGCAATGCCGCGGCTTGCTGGAAACCTCGCCAGACGAAGCCCTGCGCCTCGTGCGGGACGAACTGCAGCAAGCTCCCGGAAATGAGCGCCTCCTGGCTCTTGAGTCGAGTATCGCCGGGCAGATAACACAAAAAGATCGGGAACAGGCTATTGCGCAATACTTGACTCGCGCGCATGAAGCGCTCGGTAGCGGGAAATACGTCGAAGCCTTGCGCCTCCTCGAATCCTGCAAGAAGGAAGGCCTTGCTTGTCCGGAGATCACCGAGCTCATGGCTTTCGCGCGACACGAGGCCGATCACCGGCTCAACGACAGCCGCTTTCAGGGATTGCTTCAGCAGGCGCAAGGCCTGATGACACAGGAATCCTACAGCCGCGTCATCGAGATCCTCACTCCGGTCGCCGAAGAACCCGGAGCCGCTTCCCTTCTCTTTCTCCTGGAGGATGCCCGGAACCGGCTGCAATCGCTCGAGCATCGCATCGACGCCTCGCTGCAAACGGTTGAAGCCCTCAGCACCCAGGAACAATACGCAGAGGCCATCAATTTTCTGGAATCGCAGCCGTCGTCGCTGCAGCACTCCGAGCCTGTTCAAACGGCTCTGAGACGGTTGCGTGAAGCCAACGACTATGAACTAGCCGCTCTGCAGGCTGTAGGCAAAGCGTACGCTGCCCTCGATCGCCCTGAGCTCGACGCCGGCACGTTCCCCGCTCTAGACACGAAATCGTCACTGCTGACCCGCATCGTGCCGGTTTACACATCGCGCCGCAAGACGATGGCCGATCGTCAGCTTTCCTCAGCCCTCGAACAGGCACGAGCCGCCATGGAGGCCGGAGACTCGAAACAGGCAGCCCGTGCGCTCAAGGCTGCGAAGTCCTTCGCCGGATACGCCAGCAGCAATTTACAGAGTGAATGGCAGGCTCTCAGCAAGAAAGCTGAGAAAAGCAGAGTGTTTGGACGAGTCGAGAAGTAGAGCCGCCAGGAATTCCTCCGTCTGCCCACAAATTTGCTCTCCATCTCTGCTGCACGACTTCTTCTGCAGGTACGCGCCGTTCGTACTCGGCTGATAACCAAGCTTCCAATGCGGATTACACTTCCTTCCCTGTTTACCCAAAGCTTGCAGTGCGATAGGATTTAGCGCTTACTCTCACGCCATGAGCCTGGTCATCCAAGCCGCGGGCAATACCGACATCGGCCTCGTACGTAAGAACAACGAAGACAACTTTGGATACGACTTGCGCCAGGGAATCTTCGTCGTCTGCGATGGCATGGGCGGACAACAAGCCGGAGAACTCGCCAGCAAAATCGGTGTCGATACCGTTCTCGACTACTTTCGCAAATCCCGGCAGGTTGCGCCCGTTGGCGGAGCCCGCTTCGAAGGCGTCTCGCCGCGCGCCGTGGACTTAGCCAGCGCCATTCAGTTGGCCAATCAGGTGATCAACGAATCCGGAGCGCGAGATCCTTCTCATACCGGCATGGGCTCCACCATTGTCGCCGTCGCAGTGGAAGGCAACCTGTTTTCCGTTGCCAACGTCGGAGACAGTCGCGTCTACCTGATCCGCGAGAAAGACGTCGTACAACTCACCAACGATCACTCTCTGGTAATGGAGCAGGTCCGGCGCGGCCTCATCAGTTTGGAAGAAGCAGAAAACTCCAAGATGCAAAACGTCATCGTTCGTGCTCTGGGCACCGACGATACGGTTGAACCGGACCTCGCCGATCACGAATTTAGATCTGACGACGTCCTGCTCCTGTGCAGTGACGGCATGTCGCGCTACGTCAAAGAGGAGAGGATGGCCGAGGCCGTCAATCAGGAGTCACTCGAACAGGCCTGCACCGATCTGATCGAAGCCGCGAAGAGTGGCGGCAGCGACGACAACATTACCTGCCTCCTCATCCGCGCGGTGCACCCTTCCTGGAAGGATCGAATCTTTAGCAAGCTATCAGTCTCCAGCGGCCAGAAAGCTTCCACATAAACCAGTCGGCTAACGCCCCGCCACCTGCCCGACGCAGCGCATGCCCTGCAGATCGAAGAATGGGTTCTCGCTGCCCGAAACCTGCAACTGGTAGTCAAACGATTTCTGTTTTCCGTTGGCCAGGATGATGGGCTTCCCGTTCGTCTCGTTCACCCATTCCAGCTTCCCTCCCCCAAGGTTATGCGCCCTCGCGACGAAGTGGAATGCGGCCCATGAACCATTGAAAGAATCCAGCGTATCGCCGCCCTTCGTCGAAACCAGGATGTCCTCAGGCGCTCCGCTCCATACAAATGTTTTCTGCGCGCCCTCTCCCGCCAGTTTTTCGCTTCCAATCTTCACCTCAACGCCCTCCAGGTTGCTGGGCAACTGTTTCAGCGTGTAAGAAAAGTGCGGAGGTTGCGATCCCGATGGATACAACGTGTCGCTCAACCCGCCAACCCGATTCAAGAACGCGAGAAAATTGGGCGACACTTTCACCGTGGCCTGCGGATTGGCCACAAACTTCGACCCCACCTTGAGCACAAACGGTTTCACATCGTCGTTCAATTTTTTCCAGGCATCGCCGGTCGTCCCGAAAAGCGCGAAAAGCTGATCCATCGACAGGTCTTGAGCTGAATTGGGATCGAACGGATATTTGCTGATCACTCCAGCGAACTGCGAGCAATATCCCTTGCCCGCCCCGTTCGCAATGTCGATTGGACCTCGCCGCAGCAACGCTTCAGCAGATTTGATCGGCTCTTCCAGCAATCGCCGCACTTGATCCTGATTTGCGAACTGCTGATCGACCGGCACCGACGCAATGATTTTCGTTACCGTGCTCGAAGCCGCATCCGCAGAGGCCCCTGCCTGCGTCAGTTGCGCCGGATCCGGCGAACCCGGACTCTGTGCCAGCGCATGAATGTCCGACTGCAACTTGCCTAACGCCTCTACGTAATCTTTGTTCGACCCAACTACGTAGTGATCCGGCGCCTTGTCCGCCGGTCCCGCAGGCTCAACCGCCGCCACCGGCGCAAAGTGCGCCTTCGCATCCGCAGCAGCCACGTCCGTGTTATGCGAAATGAAATACAGCAACTCTAATAAAGGAGACGTCGGCCCGGTAAGCTTTTCCAGTTTCTTGTCCGCGTCGGCGTTGCTCGCATACCCCGCAACGGACGAACTCTTCAACACCGTATTCCACTCGGTGACAAAATCCTGGTTGTAGCGTTCGGTTAACTTTTGCTGCACCACTCCCAGATCGATCGCCTGCGTGGCCACCTTGCCCAAGACCCATTCCTCCCCGCTCATGTAAAGCGAAGGATTTTTCAAAGCATCCTGCACAAACAGGAATCCCCCGCGCGTAAACGCTCCTTTCACTTTATGGCTGCTCGCAATAATGCCGACAGAATCCTTGTATTGGTCGTTAAAACTCATGTCAGGATTCTTCTGCGAAGCCTTCGACAGCAGTTGCACGTAATATCGATCGATTCCGCCAAACTGGGCCAGATACGCCCGTGCCTGTTCGATCAACATCTTCGAATTGCCCGTCGCAAACGGATTCTCCTTCGCCAGTTCCGTCGCGTAGAAATCAAACTGCAACGCCGCTAGATCTTTTCGGTCCTTGTCGATGTCCCGGTCGGCCACCCAGTGGCTTATCAGAACCGGCGTCAGAAATTCCTTTGTGCTCTTGTCGTGATCGGGGGGTTCTGTGGTGATCAGATACGCCTTCAGATCGGTGTAGGTCTTCTCATAAGCATCGTTCGGCGCGTTTGCCGCCGACTTACCCGCTACAGCTTCCAAATTGTCAGACAGTCGCTTGGATGTTTCCGCAAACAAAAGCTGCCGGAAACGCTGGAAGTAAACTCGCTTCGCGTCCGGATAAATCTGATCGCCCACATACAAGCCCCAACGCAGACCGAGCGGCCTCCCATTCTCTTCATAATCTGAAATATCAACCAGTTCTCTGCGCAAGTTATCGAGTTTCTGCAGGTCGCCTGCACTCGCCACTTGTGCAGTCCTGGTCTGCAGAACACGCAAGTCAGCGACGGCATCGTGCACCCGAGTCTCCAACGCACGGTTGCGTACAAACGAAACCGCAAAGCCCGTCAGGCAGATGATGCCCAGCAGAACCACCGCTCCCAGAGCGACGCGCCGCAGCAGGTTCACCTTCGAGCTCGATCCGCTGGCCGCCAACGCCACGCGATCTTTCACCAGAACGTCATTGAACAGGCTGGTCAGGAAAACCCACTGCGGCATCCGGCGTGGGCCTCCGCTTCTCGCAACCCTAGGCGCCGCCTGCAGCTGCGCACCCACGCCGCGGAAGATTTGTGTCGCACCGCCATCGAACGCCGATTCTGCCACTTCCTCGCGGACCGCCGGCGCTGCCACCACGTCATCCATCACGACCGGCCGAACGCCAGTAAAGTAAAAGCCCCGCAGAAAAGGATTCGTGCCGAGCTGGCTCGGACGCGTTAAGTCCACCAGAAACTGCACCAGCAAAGTGCGCAGTTTTCTCAACTCCCGCGGAAACTCGTAGATGGCTGGAAGTCTTTCCCCCTCATGTTCGCGGGGCAGCAGCAGAATGCGCCGTTCCGCCAGCGAGTAAAAGATTTCGTCGAACGCCTTGGTCAGCCTCTTCGTCTCCTCATCCGCAAAAACGCCGACGTTCAATGCGCGCAGCGGCAACGTCGCGCCCAGCACCTCAGTGACTTCATCCTTACTCATGCCGCGTACAAACTCTGCGAAGAACGAGATTCTGTCCACCTTCGTGAACAACACGTAGACCGGAAAGCTGATCCCCAACAGTTGCGAAACTTCCTGAAGCCGCACCGACATTCTTCGTGCCACCGAGACCGCGGTCTCGCTGGCCCCGGGCTGCAAGAAAGATTCGCAGTCGAAACAAACGACCGCCGCCCGCGGTGCTTGCGCGCGTTTCCCCAAGGCTGCTGAAAATCGTCCCGGCTGCAACAGCCGCACCAGGCGCCTCCAGCGATCTGCTTGCCCCATCATCCCGCCCGCCGGATCTACAAAAATCGCCTGCCGCGTGTACCAGATGTTCGCCGTCGACGTCGCCAGCACTTCATTGTCGCGATACACTTGTCCCGCCAGCAGTTCCGGATCGAGCGCCGAATGAAGAAGAACTGTTGTCTTTGTCGAACCCGAATCCCCCAGAACAAACACCAGCGGAAGGCTTCCCAGGTTCGTACCCCGCCCCAAGGTCGAGTGCTTTAATCGCCTCACCGCCTCGCGCACCAACGCATCCAGGTCATCGGTCCCGCCGGCTTGCGAATCGTCTTCCCCAGACGCCTGCTTGGCCTTGTTCACTTTGTAAATATAAAAATATGCGACCGCACCTCCGATGAGACCCAACAGGAAAAGAACTCCCCGCAAGATCCACACATCCGAGCCGTGCAGCGGTAAAAACCGGCCGAGCAGCCACACCACCACTAGATAAACGAGCAGTACTAGAGTGGTCACCCAGTACAACATCCCATCCCCCTGTTTTCTAGAGTCCGCCCACCAGGGCGGAAAGCGACGACGCACCCGACATCAACATAATTTTGAAAACCACAAAGAACACCACCGCCAGACCCACGGTGATGAGCGCTACCTTCCCCAAAACCCGGCTCCAGCGATCGGACTGGCCGATGCGCACCGCATCCGCTGGAATCGCGCCGCGCGGAGACAGCGGCCCCGCCGGCCCGCGAACCCGCCGGATTTTCTCCTCCACCGCCGCCATGATCGACCGCAAATCTCCGCCCGCGGCGTAGCGTCCCTTGAACCCCAGCAGCAGGCACAGGTAATAAACCTCCAGCAGATCGGCCGTCTCCTGTGAATCGTTGCGGTTCAATGTTTTCTGCAATTCCTGGTAAAACATTTCGCCCGCGAGTTGATGACCAAACAATTCAGCCTGCAGGGGCCGCCGAGGCCAGTTCGCAAACACCGGATTGCCGGAACTCAGAACCGACTCATCCAGAAATGCCACGACCGCAAAAATAACCTGCTTCACATCCTCCGGGCTCGACCCGCGACTCCGTGCCTCTTGTTCGGCAACCCGCAACGCCTGCCGCATTTGTCCACGGAACGCTTCAGCATCATGCACTGCCTGGCGGTTGTACCGTAGTCGCACTACCGCGGTAAATATTTCCTGGAACCCCAATGCGAGGTTCCAGCCGCGTCGATCCATCGCAGGACTCGATCCGCGATAACTTCCCAACGGTTGGATTTGTCCGGATCCCATGTCAGCTCTCGAGCAGAACAATCAATTCGATTTCCGGAGAAGGCAGTTCCCCCGGCACATACACGCCCACGCTCCTTGTCCGCATGATGTGTTCCCAGCACGGCCCGCTCCGCGTGATCACAAAATACTGGCTGTCCACTTTCGCGGAGATCGCCGACGGAGGCACCGACATATGGGTTAGTGACAAACCGGGCAGCGCCCGTTTCACCAATTCAGGAACAAATTGCGCCGAACACACTTTCACCAGTTGCAACGTCTTTGAAATCAAGTCCGCCTCGCCCACCGGGGATCGCATCCCCAGAATCCAGCGCGATCGTCCCATGCACCGTTGGTCGCGGATTTCTCCCTCGTAGAAATACCGCGCCGCCGGCTTCAGCGGGATCACCACCGCCTGCGACGGAACAATGATTTCCAGGTGGCGAAGAATGTGTTCCTGGAGGTAATCGAAAGCGGGCCCCGAATCGTAATGGTTGTAAGCCGGCAGTGACCGCGGACTGCTGTCCAGGCTAAAGGTACACAGCGCCCCCGCCAGCCGCGACATTTCCCGGAACATTTCTTCCGGGTGTCGGTGCTTCGCCAGCAGAATATGTCGTAGCGGAGTCAAACTCGAATTGATCGCGTGCAGAAACCAGAACTGCGCCACCTGCCGCGCCGACATTCCCGTCTGAAAGGTTCCTCCGGTCTGCTGCTCCTGCGTCACTACCATGCTCTTCTCTTCCAGAATTTCCACCAGACGCTGCAGCATTGAAGAGAGCCGTTCGCTGGCACTCAGCCGCAAGCACGGCGGAACATGCGTCGGATCGTAAACAAAGTGGCCCGACTGATCTCGCATCACTCGCGCCACCGGAATCGTCAACAGATTCTCGTCCTCGGTCGGTAGCACCACCAATCGGATGTTCTTGCGACCCATCTGCACCGGCTTGGCGTCCAGTCCAGTGTTCTCGTCATGCACCATCTCGGTCGTGCTGGTGTAACGCGCGTTGCCGGACGGCATCGGATCCAGATCGCAGTTCTGCTGTCCCTGAACCCAGCGCGGAACCGCCAGAGCCACCGTCAAGCTATCGGTAGCGGGAAGAAACTGCTCGGCAATATTGCGCGGATCAGGACGAGGATCACACTCAGGAATGTCGAAAGGCAGGCCATCTTGAAACATGCCGCGGGCATGCAACAGGCTCACGGTCCCGTTACGCAGCGCATCCGCATCCAGTTGGCAGGCTGCCAGTCCGTAGGAATCTCTCCAAAGACTCGCGGTGGCAAAGTGGACAGCTTCTTCAAAATATCGGTTCTGCGCCTGAAAATGCTGGGGCGCAAGGTACATCCCTTCCGCCCACACTACTCTCGACAGCAACTTCATGCCGCTTCACCCGGTACCAGGAAGGTTTTACCTCTATGAGTTGCGCACACTACGGCACGCACCCGTGCCTTGCGGCAACGTCTGGCCAGCGATGCTAGGCGACTCGCACTCCATTGTCAAGGAAATCACCCCTCCGGGCCCCTCCAGGAAAAAAACTCACACAGCTCGTTCAACCGTTCAACGACGATTGTGCCTTAACACACAAAGGGATTTGGCATCGAGTGCTCACCTGTCGCAGCGAGAGATAGCGGTACCGTGAACTCAGATCACGGTTCTAATTGTGTTCTTCTTGTGTTCTTCGTCCTGCTGTGCCGCTACAGGTTCCGCCATCGGGCGAACAAGAAGCCATGAACCTCATGTAGGGAATGCTGAGCCCTTGAGATAAGGAGATAAGGCTCAAAATTGACCGGAGATTCTATGGTTGCCATCAAGGTCGTACTCTCTGTTATAGGACACCAAAACCGATGGAGTACATAGGATTTCGGCATCACCGGTGATCGATTTCGGTGCTGCACTCCGCGGGAGAGAGAGATCTCTGCATCGCGGGCCATCAAGTACTGCGAAACGGGCGCCATGCTTGGATTTGGATAAGGAGTTTTTGCGTTTTGGGCGGCTCCTTGCGATGCCAGGAAGAAAACAAAAACAAGACCACTCCCGATGAAATTCATTTCCGCCTCCTTCGTCGAACATTTTCTTGGGACCTGAGTTCGTCTTTTGCATTACCTTCTTGCGCAAGGTCACGTAGGCGTTCGAGGGCGGCGGACCAATACCGCTCGTACTTCGCAATCCACGGTGTCAGTCCGGCAGCCAGGGCATCCGGTTCGAGCTGATAAATCTGCTGTCGACCGCGACGTGTTGCGGATACCAGACCCGCCGCCCGCAGGCCCATCAGGTGTTTGGAAATACCTGAGGCCACCATGTTGGGAAACTCAGCGGCGAGTTGGCCGACGGTCAAACGACCGCGTTCGGCCAGCAGATCGAGAATGAGCCGGCGCGTCGGGTCGGACAGGATCCGGAAAAGGGCGTCGCTATTGGGCTGCACCTGCGTCCACCAGATCGGCCAGCCGGTCCAGAACTCGGTGCAGGTCGGCGCCGCTCTCATAATCCTGTACCATCTCACGCCAGTCTGAACGACCGATGCCCTCGAATCCATCGTGAATGAGGGTCACCCGCGTGCCAACAGCAATAGGAGCAAGCCTGATGACTAACCGCGCCGGATGAACCCAACCGCTGCCCTCCTCGAGCCAGGACAGGATCAGGCTTCTCTCTGGCTCCAGTTCCAGCACAGTGCCGCTGATCCATGTCTTGTCATCGGGGCCGAGAAAGCGGTATGCGCCGCCGACCCGCAGATCGATCTCAATATTGGAGCTGATCCAGCGGCGCAGTGCTTCCTGGGTTGCTAACCAGAGCCAGACGGCGCTCGGCGAAGCGTGGATTTCAATCGAGCGCATGACTTGCGGCATACAATTCTCCGAATACATTACCGTTTAGTAATACATTACTATACGGTAATGCGTTGGTGAGGTCAACTGTGGATTTGAGGCTATGCGGCACCTCGCGCAATTGCGAATTCCTCGAGTTTCGGGCTTCTAAGCTGCATCGCCTGAAACTAGCAAGGGAGTGAACGCTGATAGCCTTTCTCCGCAGCTTTGCGGGAAGGAGGTTCGTGACTTCCCAGATGCCCGTTTCTGGCCAACTTCCGAGTGGAAACCACTCATGAAGGTTCGTCCGCACTCGCCTTCACTGTCTTCAAGATTCTACCGTTCCAGCCCACCCGTGGGCATTGACGGCAACTTGCAGCAAATCGTTCATCTACCTTCTCCGGAACTAGAGCGTTGGGAGGGAGTCCAGTCCGAAAATGCGCTACAACGTCTTGAGGCTGACGGGCAATAGCAACCTCTATTGGGGTGACTGCGGAAGCTCCGTCGAGTAGCAACTCTATGAAGAGCTTGACGCAGGGGCTGAGTTGCGTGCCATCTGTTGTCGTGCTCATCTAGGTTTGCTCACTAAACTCTGTTGATCGAAGTTTTGCGGAGCCGTTGGTCGGCGCAATTCACTCGTTCACTGTAGACATTTGTCACCGAACATTGGTTCGCCGCTCTTGGACACTGGCGCAACTTGCGCCCCCGGACGCTT
>Ga0209006_10002648_pt1 | contig 16312 bp, 6 predicted proteins | sample JacPin_JW_Ref_O2_FD_188567 | JGI IMG/M metagenome (GOLD analysis project Ga0209006, IMG submission 188567) | Forest soil microbial communities from Algoma, Ontario, Canada - Jack Pine, Ontario site 1_JW_Ref_O2 (SPAdes) (version 2) | ecosystem: Environmental > Terrestrial > Soil > Boreal... | reverse complement strand
CCACGTCGGCGCGCTTCGTGCTTCCTCTCATCTGCGCGGTAAGTGTCAACTTGAACTTCCCGATTCGCTTCGCCTCCAGAGTGAATTGCGATCCGCCGACATGCTGCGAATCCACATCCACCGACTTCTCTCGGGAATCATCCACCAATGCAAACCAATCCTCGTCCTTCAGCTTTAACCGCACCTCGCCTTTCGCATCCGTGTAGTTGTAGATGGCAACCGGCAGCGACACTTGATCTCCCTGCGTCAGGACGACCGGCAAGTCCAGATCCACAAAGAAATCCTGAAACACTTTCAGGCTCGAAGTCGCCGTACCCAGCGTCCCGCGTTCGGTCGAAGCAATCATGGACATCCGCCACGTCGTGATGTTGTCTGCCAATGGAACGGAAATCTCCGCCATTCCATTGCGGTCCGTGATGATCTCGGGATTGATGTACAGCGTCTCTGGAAAATACGATCGCACGTGAACGTTTGCCGTTTCCTTGTCCTCGGCATCCGCCGCGGCCATTTGCGAGACGTTCCTGCCCGTCTCCTTGAGCTCTCTCACCATCATGGGCAAGAGTTTTGGCGGTGGAGCCGCCCATGCTTGCCGGGCAATGACTCCACCGATCACGCCTCCCATGGCCCCACCCGGAACTCCGCCCGCAACTCCGGCGCCAAAGCCCCGGCCTTCTCCAAATGCACCTGCGTCCGCACTGAGAATCACTACGGAACCTGCCGAAACCTCGACCATTTCCGTGGCAGATCCGACTTCCAATCGCGCCGTGATTTCTGCGTGGTCCCGCCTATCCAGGCGAAACGTATCTTCCGCTTGCCGAAAGCCGGGACTGCTCACGGTCACTTTGTAGATGCCGGGACGTAGCACCGATGCGTGAAACTCGCCTGACGCGTTCGTGTGCGCGACCTCCGCGCTGGAAATCGTCATATTTGTGACCGTTATGATGGCATCCGGAATGACCGCTCCGCTCGGATCGATTGCCAACCCCGAGATTTCCGCGCGATTGTTATTCGGTCCGCGGTCGTGCTCAATCTTCACACTCAGTTTGGTGCCTCCGGCAGCCGCCGTCGTTACGATCGTGCTACGACGGAAGTAGAGCTCGGCGCGCAAGTCGTCTGCGGTATCGAAACTCTTGTCTGGTCCAGCGCCGTGAAGCGTGAACATCGTTCTAGTGTTATCCCAGGGCGCACGCTCGACTTTCAGTTTCGTTCCCCACGCATCGCGAAAGTCCGGCTTCCCGGAATCCGCCAGCTTCTTGAACGCTTTCTCCAGGTCATTTTCATTTGGATCGCTTGCAATCGCATGCCGTAGCTCTGCGGCGATCTTCTTGGCATCCTCCTGGAACTGCGCCTGGTACCGGTTCGAGAATTCGTAATATTTTGTCCGTGGAATTTCACGTCCGGCCTCGCCATCGAATCGGTTCTGCCTCACGATTTCCGTAGCGGAAAAGAGCGCACGTGCAGCTACATCGCGCTGCGCCTCTTTATCATCGGAGACCGCCTCGACGATCTCCGGCAGCCCGACGGAGTGAATCTCGTAACGCGGCTTCATCACTTCCTGTTCGAGGTAAAAGAAAACTTTCGCGAAGCCTGGCTTCTTTTCGGCAAGCGCGAATACTGCTTCATCCACAATCTGCAGCCCCAGTGCGGCGCGCACACCTTCTCCGTTCTTGTCCGTCACGTGAAAACGGATGCGCGAGTCGTCACCCGGCTTGTAGACGGGGCGATCCGCCACGGTCTCCACTTTGAGCTCATCTGCCGGCTGTACAAACACCAGCCGATGGTCCGCGACGGGTTGTGCATTGGCTCCGAACATGTAAGCACTTATGTCCACCGTGCCGGCCAACTCGGGGGTAGCAGCGAGCGTCAACTCTGCTTCGCCTTCTGTAATGTCTAAGTCCCGAGTCAGAATCGTCTGCCCGTCTTTCACGACGTCGATATAAACCGTGCCACGCTTCTTGGTGGCCAAGATCCTCAGCCGAATCGAATCCCCCGCGCGATAGACGGCCTGCTCCGCTCGCAACAGCACCTGGTCATCGCCCGCGCGAGCCTGCAGCGGCACCCCCGCGGAAACTCTTTCTCCCTCCTTGTCTGTCGCGTCAATCTGCAAGACCTCGTCCCTCTGCGGCTTCTTCAAGATGAGCACTGCGAGGCCACCCACATTGGTAGAAACTTCTTGTTCGTCGCCGGACCTTGACCGGACCTTAATGCTTGCTTGCACCGGCGTTCCATCCGGATAGGACGCCACCAAGAACACCTGATTTTCCAAGCCGGGAACCAGCGCTCCGCCCTCCGGAATCGCCGTCAGCAAAAACGCCGATTCACTGACCGTAATAGGGTCGCCCCGGCTCTCGGAATGTCCCGCCGTGTCTCGTACCGTCGCTTCGATCAGTACTTTCGCTGCGCCGCTGTCGAGTGGCCTCCCCGCCAGGTATCCAGGAAGCTGCAAATCAAAGTGATAGGCGCCGTCGTGATCGGTTTTTCCTTCAACCGAAGCGGCCGTGAAAGTCGTGACATCCATTCCTTCGGCTTTCACGGAAACTTCGGCGCCATCCAACGCTTTTCCAAAGAAATAGTTTGCTTGCACCGTGCCGCTCACGTGATCCCCAGGCCGGTAGCCGTGCTTCTTCTTCCCTCCGGGTGAAGCGAAATTCAGCTCGACCTTGAATTTCGGCAGCACGTACTTCTCCACGTCCAACGCAATCTCCGCGGTGTTCGTTGAGTCCGTGCCGGCCTCTCCGAGGGTCGCGCGCACGTGATACGCTCCCAGATTCACCTCGCTCGCCAAGCCAAAGTCCGCGGACCCGATGCCAAACTCATCCGTCGACGTGGCTTTCTTGAAGACCTTGTTCCCGTGGGAGTCCTCCACTTCCAGGAGTAGGTTCCGTTTTCCGGCAGCGCGGTGGTCCGCACGATTCAGCGCGAGCGCCCGCACGTGAATCATCTGTCCCGGCTGATAGATCGTCTTGTCGGTCGTCAGGAGAATCCCGACTTTGTCCTGCAACCGGATTGTTTGTGTGTACTCCGTCGTTCCCAGTGAAGTATCCACCGCGTAATGCAAGGTACAGTTGCCGGTAACGCCTTCCGGAAACTGAAACTGGGCCTCGGTCGTGCCGCGATGATTCAAGCGCCCCATAAAGAGTGTCCGCTGTTCTTTTCCGTCGGCCTCCAACGCAATCCGCACCGCGCCCCGCCCGGGAATTACATCTCCTTTCGAATCGCTCACAATCACCCGCACGGCTGCTCGGCTGCCCGCCAGATAGCTTCGCTGTCCCAGCACGCGTAGCACGGGGAGCATCAGAATGTTGGAGACGGACTCCACGCCCTCGAGCGCTTCCACTTTTGTGTCGTCATAGCGAAACTCGTATCGTACCCGATGCCAAACGAGCTCATCCAACGGCACCGTTTTATCAAGCTTCATTTCCGCCCTGAACCCCGAAGCGCCTTTCACCGCTTCGACGGTCTTCTCCGTGCGCCCAATGACGTGATTCTCCGGATCCAGAACTTCTACGGTCAGCCGCCCCGCGCCCGCTTGCGCGGCGCGGTAAGGGATCACTACGCGAAGCACTCCGTGAGAATAAGTGGCCCACTCTCCCGTCTTCTCCGCCCCCGCAAAAGTCTTCACCAACGCAGCCGCCATCAGCACCACGAGCAGAGAAACGACGCTCACAACAATTCTTTCCCGCGATATTTTTTGGAAGTTAGACCACATCGGTTCCTCCGTCCGGCGCTGGCGCGATCACGGGCCAAACTTCTGGGTATTCCCGGCGCCTAGCCTTGGAACGACTCCGATTTCAGTTCTTGCACGGACTCTTCGGGGGGTACGGGAACCTACCCACTTCTCATGGACACCGCGCCATGAGATTCAGTTCCCCTCTTTTTGTCTTTTCAGATGTTGACTTGGACTACGTAGTTGCCCTTCACTCGGTGTTTCTAGCTAAAGCCAACTGGCACAGGCCTGGTCACCAGTGTGATCGGAAGAGTCCACTACGAAGATGTCCGATTACGCGACTTCGGGACTTAGCCTGAGTCCGTTCTGATATAAACTCTCGATTCGGTTCAGAGAATCTGCGGTTTTGCAAACGATCATGCATCCAGTCATTCAAGTTTCCGGAGTGCGCAAGGTCTACGGCCGAACGGTGGCTGTCGACGACGTATCCTTCGAAGTAAACGCCGGTGAGATCTTTGGCTTAATCGGCCCCAACGGCGCTGGAAAAACCACCACGATGGAGTGCATAGAAGGTCTGCGCACGCCCGACCGGGGCACAATCTCGGTTCTGGATCTAGATCCCTTTCGTCACGTCTACAAGCTGCAGGAACGCATCGGGGTTCAGCTCCAGGCGGCGCAGCTGCAGAAGCGGATCAAAGTTTGGGAGGCGCTAGACCTTTGGGCTTCGCTTTATCAGAAGAAAGTGATAGACGGCGAAAACTTACTCAAACAGCTCGGCCTCGCTGATAAGCGGGGCGCCTGGTTCATGGATCTCTCGGGAGGCCAGAAGCAGCGGCTATTTATTGCCCTTGCGCTGATTAACGATCCGGAGGTGGTGTTTCTCGACGAGCTGACCACCGGGCTGGACCCGCAGTCGCGGCGGACAATCTGGGACCTGGTGCGAGGCATCCGCGAGCGCGGCAAGACCGTGTTTTTGACCACTCATCTGATGGAAGAGGCCGAACGGTTGTGCGACCGCGTAGCAATCATCGAGCACGGACGGATCATCGACATGGACACACCGTCGAGGCTCGTTGACAGGCACTGCCCAGAGCGAACCGTCGTTCTCGCCACGGACGACCGCGTCGCTGAAGAACGCTTCCAGGCGATCCCGGGAGTTGAGGCTGTAGTATGCAATGACGTGCGATTCACCATTCGCGGTCGGGGCGACGATTTCGTGACCGACGTGATTCATTGTCTATCCGAGAATCGGATCCGCGTTACGGATTTCCGCACGATTCTGCCCAACCTTGAGGACGTCTTTCTCAAACTTACTGGTCACTCGATTCGCGATTAGGCGCGACAATAATGCTGCGTGGACTCTGGAAACTGACCTGGATCGAGATCAAGATATTCCTGCGCGAGCCGCTTGGCGCGTTTGGGACAATCGGGTTCCCGGTTCTAGTTTTCCTTGTATTGGGGCGCGTCGCTGGCCGCGGACAGGCGCCATCCTCATTCGCCGCTACCGGGTTTATCCGCGTCGGCCTGCCAGTTCTCGCATCGATTCTGATCTCGCTCAGCGCGGTGCTTTCGCTGGTCACGATTATCTCGATCTACCGCGAGGGCGGCATTCTCAAACGACTACGCGCCACCCCGCTGCGCCCACAAACAATCCTTACCGCCCACGTGCTCGTCAAGCTGATGCTCACTGCGGCCACACTAGGCCTGATGGTACTGGCGGGCAAGCGCTACTACCCCGTCGGCTTTCATGTTTCATTTTTCTCGTTCACGATTGCGCTGCTGATCAGCACTTGGAGCATCTTGTCGATCGGTTTTCTCATCGCCAGCATCGTTCCCACGGCTCGCTTTGCGCAGCCGATCGGCGCCGTCATCCTGTACCCGATGATCGCTGTCTCGGGACTCTTCGTGCCGGTTGAATCGCTGCCGCCAGTGCTCCACGCCGTGGCAAGAGTTGTGCCGCTAACTTATACGGTATCGCTGCTCGAAGGGATCTGGAGGGGCGAGGCATGGTCGGTGCATGTGGGTGACGTAGCGGCACTGGCCTTCGTCTTTGTGGTTTGCACGGGACTCTCGGCGAAGGTGTTTCGATGGGAGTAGCAAAGATTTATGGAAGCCCTCTTCGACCGAGGATGCTCATAAGTCCCGAATCGATCCTCAAAACGAGCTGTGGTAATGGCGGCAACTCCGACTTTCAGTCCTTTCCGGGTCTTGGTGCAACTTGATGAAAAAGACGAGAGGATAGCGCAAAGGCCAGGGTGAGTATTCCCCCCTCGCCGCCACTTCCTTTGGTTTGCATCGACCTGTTGAGACCATAACATTTGTCGGAAACTTGGAATCGACTTCTCCTGATATTCGACTACTCACCAAGTAGTGCGCGATGGCTACATGAGGCCGCTTTGTCTGGCAAGTTTTAGAGCTTCGATAGCTGCTCCACGCGCTCCTGCCGTGTCGCCATTCGGCATCACGTAGATGGGTATGGAGGCTTGCTCCTCTCGTTGGGCAGGCATACCCACGCGAATCTCATCGAGGAACCAGCGTTGGAATTCCTGACTGGTCTCCAACGCGCCTCCGCCGACGATGAGCGCATCGGGATCGAAAGTATTCACCATCTCGTCGAAGAACAGTCCCAGAGCATGGGCCTGCACGCGGAATATGTCTTTGCACATCGGATCGCCCTTGTCGGCGAGACCGCGCACGAGTTTTGCCGCCTGGTGGTGGTCCAGTTTTGCGAGATCGTGATGGGGATAGCGCGGCAGAAAATACGGCACCAAGTTCCTCTCGATCGCGGTGAGGGAACAAAGCGATTCGAGGTCTCCTAAGCGTCCGCAATTGCATACGGGTTTCATTCCGCTGGTGCCGGCGATACTTTGATAGGGAAGCAGGACATGGCCCAGTTCTCCGCCGAACCCGTTTCTGCCCTTTACGACATTGCCCTCGAGAATAATGCCGCCGCCGTTGCCCGTACCAATGATGGTCGAGACTGAGGTCTCCCCGCTGTTTGAACCGAATATCGTGTAGTGACCCCAGAGTGCTGCTGCATTTCCGTCGTTTAGATAGGAGACCGGTTTTCCGAGCGTGTTTGCCAAACCACCGCGAATATCGAAATTCGCCCAGTGTGGATGCACAAAATTGGTGGAACCGCGCGCGCTCAGCTGGCCCGCAGCGCTGGCAGGACCAGGGGTGTCCAGGCCGACCGCAACCACGTCGGAGAGGTGAACGTCGGCGCGTTCGGTGGCAATCTTAAGACCTTCTGCAATCTGGCGGAGGCACACATCAGGTCCCTGCTTGGAAAGGGCAGGATGCTCGCACAGACTCTCGATGAGAAAATGCTCTTGCTGGTCCACCAACGTATAGTTGATGGCAGTTCCGCCAAGATCCACGCCGGCCGCGATTGGCACGTCTTTTCTCCTTTACTCCTCGATACTTGCCCGGCCCAGCCTAGCAGAATCTCCGCACAGCTATCTCAGAAAACGACTATTCCGGAATAACTTCGAGTAGGACTTTGGCGAGATATTTCTAATTGGCGCGTAGTTCAAATAACGCGTGAAACGCCTTGCAACCCATTCCCGGGCACGCGACTGATGGTCCTTAGCACGTGGATTAGCGACCAAAGGTCTCTACGCACACGCGGGTCACTTCTACGAATTTCCTTCCCACGGTCACCTTGTGGCTAGCCTGATTAGTGGTGAGAAGGCCATCGCGAAAAGGCCTACGGCTCCTGTTGTCGATGTGGCGATAGAGTCGAAAGTCGATAAGAGCAGTCGCGAGAACTAATGCGTCGCGTAGCTCTGGTTGCGAACTGCGCGCATGTGGTGTGGACACTGATTTCAGGCGTGGGCGGTGGTTTTTCAGAGTTTGGTTCGAGCAGAGACGATCGGCCGTAAGACTACTTCGCCTTTCATTTGCTTTATGGAAGATATCGGTTGGAAGATACAAAATTACGGATAAATTCAATCTAAATTCATCTTAACCATTCAGCTTTAAGTATTAAGAACAAAGGGTTTAATCCGAAACATAGATATCAGAAACATAGTTCATAGATTGGGCCATTTCTTGCACTCTGCTGACAGGTTTGGGGTATAGGAAGCGAATCTTTCACTTAGAAAAATCAGATGTCCATGGGAGCACGAAAATATGAACGGTTTTAATCGGAGAGCTGTCAAGTTGTCTCGGCTGTTGGGTTTGACCATCGTTTTAGCCATATTCGTTCTTGGTTTGGGATCCCAACCGGGGTTTGCGCAATCAAGTAATGGCACGATCGTCGGTACGGTAACTGACTCGAGCGGAGCGGCGGTTCCTAAGGCTAAAGTGACAGGGATGAGCAAGGATCTTGGTGTTGAGCGCACCACGATTACCGATTCAACTGGTTCGTATCGGCTTGAAAACCTGGCTCCTGGCACTTACGACGTCAGCGTCGAAGCGAGCGGGTTTTCCGTCTTTCGGATGTCAAACATACAAGTTAGGGGCTCGCTCGAGGTCACTGCGAATGGGAAACTAGAGGTAGGAAGTATTTCGAGCACCGTGACCGTCGAGGCCACATCTGGGCAGGAATTGCAGACCGAGTCTGGCTCGCTTGGTGCGGAGATCTCGCAACAAGAAATCCACGACCTGCCCATTCAAAGCAACAACCCGATCGAGCTGGTATTGACGCAACCCGGAGTACAGGACGGCAACGGATTCTCGTTCAGCAACGGGGTAGGCTTTTCGGTAAACGGAACGCGACCGCGTGCTAACAATTTCCTTATTGATGGTCAAGATAATAATGATAATTCAATAAACGGACAGGCTTTCCAAACCATAAACCTTGGAGCTATCCAGGAAGTCACGATTCTGACGAACGCCTACAGTGCGGAGTACGGCCGGGGCGGCGGCTCAGTAACCAACGAAATCACGAAGGGCGGGACAAACGCTTATCACGGCGAAGCCTGGTGGCAGAACCGGAATAACTCCTTTGCCGCGATTGAGCCTCAAGCCGCCTTGGGGGGCGTTACCACCATTCCGCGAGACAATGAAAATATCTTCGGGTTTGCTTTTGGCGGACCGGTGAAGAAGGACAAGCTGTTTTTCTTTGGAAGCGCCCAATGGGACCGTGATTTCTCGGCCGCCGGCGCTTTTGCATTGCCAATCACCATTCCTACGGCTGCCGGTATTTCGACGTTGCAGTCGTTGCTGCCCAATCCCAATGTTGCGTTGCTGATCGCTTCGTTTGGTGGGTTAGTTGCCCCAACCTCGAATGGCACCCCTATTCCTCTTGGTCCGGGCCCCAATGGCGTTGATCGTGGATCGGTGGCTGTCGGGGACTTCACTCGCAGTCAGGGGGATGTCGTTTCGCTCACACGCGAGTGGGAAGTCCGGGTTGATTACAATCCGACAAGTGTGGATAGCTTGCGAGGCAGCTACAGGCGATCGGACGGCTCGCTGTCGCCGGACTTTTTCAACTTCCCGACGAACCTTCCGCCCTATGATACCCAGCAAGGCGGCCCTGCGCAGGCGTTTACAGGCGTGTGGAATCATACGTTTTCCACAAGAGCTTTGAACGAGTTGCGTTTCTCCTATTCAAACATCGACTTCAGCTTCGCGCCCACCGCTGCTACCTTGGCGGGGCCGCTGGCCAATACGCCAGGCATTACCTTTGCGCAGTCTCCTTTACCCAGTCTCGGTATTCCTACGGGAATCGCGCAGTTCCGCGGTCACAAGTCTTACCAGTTTCAGGAAGCGCTCAGCTATACCTTGGGGCGCCACACGTTTAAGTTTGGTGGCGACATCGACTATCTGCAGGTGGACGACGGAGTGCCGTTCAACTCCCGCGGGACGATTACCTTCCAGCAGACCAAGGCAAGCGGGACTACTCCCGCGTTCAGTGATCTTGCCAACTTCGTCGACAACTTCACTGGGCCCAGCGGGGCACTGTCCATTAATTTTGGAAACCAAGAAGTACAACCCTTCGTAGGCATCTATGCTCCCTACGTGCAGGATACCTGGCACGTGAAGCCTAACTTCACACTCGACCTCGGGCTGCGGTATGAGTACTGGGGAACGGTTGGCAATATTCTGCCATTCCCCACTTTGAACACCGCCATATTCCCGCAGGGGCTTCCCGGGGCAGTTTTCCCGAACTACCTATCCACGAAACAGCAAGGCGATAAGAACAACTTCGCGCCGCGCGTGGGTTTTGCATGGACGCCAAAGTTCGGAAAGCGGTTCCTGGGGCAGGACAAGACCGTGGTCCGGGCAGGGTTTGGAATGTTTTATGACGGAATCTTCACCAACATCCTGGACAACTCCGCTAGCTCGGTCCCCAATGTCCAGGGAGGGACGTTAACCGCTGCGGCAGCCTCAGCTCCGGGCGCCCCGCCCCGCGGCCTCGCGAATGCGACAGGTTTGCTCGCCGGTATACAGCCTGTGGCGAACCCAACGGCAACCTTGGATACCATGTCCACTCACATTCTGAATCCCGTAACGTTTCAATATAACCTGGATATTCAGCGGGAATTGCCGGGCGGATTCATTCTGACGGCCGCCTACGTTGGCACTCGCGGCGAGCATCTTTTCGCGAACCAGGAATACAATCCCATCGATCCCAACACAGGTCTGCGATTGAATCCAACTCTAGGCGACGTCGTAGTCCGCGACAATGCAGGCGACTCACACTACAACTCCGGGCAGTTAACCATGGACCGCAAGTTTTCTCACGGCCTGCTGTTGCGTGGAGCTTACACCTACTCGAAGCTCATGGATGACGCCTCGGAGATATTTACCACCACCGGTTTCAGTACGTTTTCACAAAACCTCTTTGACCAGAAGGCGGATTACGGACTGTCGGCTTACGACCGCCGTCATCGGTTTGTGATGACGTATATTTGGGACGTGCCATACCCTCACAACGAGAACAATATGGGCATGAAGGTTTTGAGCCAAGTTACCAGGGGCTGGCAGTGGGCTGGCACGTTTACGGTCCAATCCGGTGCGCCGGAAACGATTACCGACGGTTTTGACAACAACGGAGACGGCCGATCAGGTGACCGACCGGATCTGGCTAACCCGGCGGTTCCAATCAACTACAGTGCCGCTTGCTTTACAGCTAATCCCGCGACCAGTACCTGCGATACCGGTGTTGGGTTCAGCTTTGACGGTGTGCACTTCGTCGACTTCAATACTAACTTCGGAGCGGATAGCACAGGCGCGTTCACGGCCACGAAAAATCAGTTCCACTACGTCGTCATCAACGAGGCGGGCCATCTTGGCGACGTTGGGCGCAATACCTTTATCGGGCCAGGACAGTGGTACTACAACACCAGCGTTCAGCGCTCGTTCAAGATCAAGGAACGGGAATCGCTGACCTTGCGAGTCGAGCTCTTCAACGCCTTCAACCATCCGAATCTGTTCACCGACGGCGGCGTAAACGCGTACGATGTCGCAAGCCGTAATTTCGAGAACATCGCCTCCACAATTGGTGCAATTAATGGAAACCGGCAGATCAAGTTCTGGCTGAAGTTCGCTTTCTAGAGCCAGCTGACAGCTGATTCCATCAAGAAAACGGGAGCCACACACGGTGGCTCCCGTTTTCTTTCTCGGGTTCTTTTTCAGGCTGGCCTTGACCCGCCAGCCGCTCTGCACCTGTGCTGCGGTCGATTTTTCTGGTGAACAAGCCGCTTTTTGGCGCGCCATTGCCTCCAGAGGATTGAATTCGTCTACAGATTTTTTAAATGCGCGAGGCGGAAGGGGGAGCCGAGGTGTTCGCGTAGATCGATCCAGTGTTCTTCGGGGATGGTGGAGAAGACTTGGACCACTTTGGGATCGAATTGCGTGCCGGAGCAGCGACGAATTTCTTCGCGGGCGTGCCCCATGGGCAGAGCTTTGCGGTAAGGGCGGTCGCTGATCATGGCGTCGAGAGAATCGGCGATGGTGAAAATGCGGGCCCCGAGGGGGATTTGATCGCCTTTGAGGCCGCGCGGGTAGCCGCTCCCATCGAAGAACTCCTGGTGAGCAAGGACGATTTCGGCAGCATCCCGCAGGAACGGGATGCGGATGAGCATGTTGTAACCGATTTCGCAGTGCGTGCGCATAATCTGCTTTTCGTCGTCGGTGAGCGGGCCGGGTTTGCGGAGAATGCCGTCGGGGATGGCCATTTTGCCGATGTCGTGGAGGAAAGCGGCGCGCGCGAGAATGGCCAGATAGTCAGTTGGAACGGGCATGGCCTTGGCGATGGAGATGGTGAAGGCCGTGACGCGCTGGCAATGACCTTCGGTTTCGGCGTCCTTCAAGTCGAGCGCGCTGCCCAGGGCTTCTAGTGTGTCGTCGTAGGACTGTTCGAGTTGAGCGAACGCAACTCGGAGTTGCCCGGTTCGCTCTTCGACCTGATGTTCGAGCTGGAGCTGATAGCTGCGGTTTTCCGCGACAAGGCGGCGGTGCTGAAGAGCGCGGCCAACGCCGAGGAAGAGCTGGTCTTTTTCAAAGGGCTTGAGGATGTAGTCGTAAGCGCCGCGACGGATGGCCTCGAGAGCCGTGGAAATGTCGTGGATGGCGGTGACCATGATGACCGGGATCTCGGGGTCGTATTCCCTAAGCCAATCGAGCAGCTTGATGCCATCCATTTCGGGCATGATCATGTCGCTTAGGACGAGATCCGGCGTGGACTTTTTGACTTGTTCTTGGGCAGCTCGGCCATTGCTTACGGCCGTGCAGCGATAACCTTTCGATTCGAGCATGGTCGAAACGACTTCTCGAATCGCTTCTTCATCGTCGACGACCAGGATCTGTTCTAGCTCCACGAGTGTTTGCCCCCGTCGCCATTATACGGGACGGCACAGCAGGAATGCGGTGGGCTTGCCCATTAAGAAAATAGCATGTTAGCGTCAAAGGAACCTTCGTAGAGGGTCCCACGTGCGTCCCTAGCGAGAGGCAGGGGTGTTTTTCTCGCGGCGACGACCATTGAGAGCGGGAGGCAGCGCATCGTGTTGGTGAACCAAGGCCTGCTCGGCATTGCTTTTTTCGAAGCGACGGCATTCATCGTTCTGCTGGTCCTCTTCTTTATTTTTCAGCGCGATCATATCAATAGATATTTCCGGCTGTGGGTTGCGGGCTGGATTTGCTTCACGCTGGCATCGCTGTGCGAAGTAGCGATGCTGAACCGCAATCTGCCCGAATTTTGGATGGCGGTGGTCCTGGGAAGAGTGGCGGCGATGCTCCTGTTCTCGGCCGCGGTGGTGCAATTCACGGAAGGCACGGGCAGGCGGAGCTGGCCGATGCTGCCGCTCGCGGGAGTGGTGTTATTCGGGGTTTACTATTCTCAGCGCGGCGCGGCGACCGGGTATGCAAACGTGCAGTGGGGGACGGCGCTGCTGGCGAGCGCGGTGTGCCTCTGGACCGGGATGGTTTTGTGGAGGTCGCCGCTGTTGAAGCGCGGGCATGGCGTGCGATTGCTCGAAGGAGTTTTCTTGTTGATGGGCTTGCACGGAATAGACCGTCCGCTGTGGCTCGAGCATCCGTACTTCTTGTTGCGAGTGGCGTTTGACCATTTGTTGGGTGTGGCGCTGGGAATCGCCATGGTGGTCGTGGTGTTGGAGGGTGCGCGGTCGCGGACGGTAGAACTCAACGAAAAACTGCGGCGACTTACGCTCCTGACTACGGCGAGCACGCAAACGCTGTCGGTGCAGGAGGTCCTGGACCGAGTGCTCGCGCATCTGGTGGAGAGCTTGGGAGCGACGCACGGGCTGGTGAGGTTGTTGGAAGGCGAGGGCGACAAGGCGCAGCTTGTAGTACACGCCTCCGTAGGGTTTGGAAAGGATTACCTGAAGAAGTACGGAAACTTGGCGGCGAAAGCGCCTTGGTCTCAGCAGGTATTGCACAAGGACTGCGAGTTTTTGAGTCTGGCCGATGAGCCGGATCCGGGAGTGCGGCAGAGAATGGCGGAAAGCGGTATCGGGAATGTCATCACGATGGCGCTGCCGGGAAAAGAGGGGCCGCTCGGGATCATCGCGATAGGCTCGACGAAGAGCGAGCAGTTCCAGGCAGACGAGATTTCGTACCTCCTGAATATCAGTAATTTGCTGGGATTGACGCTGCAGAACGTGCGGCTATTCGAACAGGTGGCTACCGTTCAGCAGCAATGGGCCTACACCTTTGATTCAATAGGTGATCCGATTCTGGTGCACGACGGGCAGGGGCGGATACTGCGGTGTAACTTGCGCTTGGGGCGCTTGTTGGGCAGGGATTCGCAAGCGCTGGTTGGGCGCGGAGTGACGGATTTGCTGGCGCGAAAAAATTTGTCTTACGAGATGTGCCCCTATTGTGAGGGAGTTGCCGGGGAAGGAGATGATTCGGATCCATGGCTGCAAGGTTATTTTCTGGCGTCGAATTCCACGTTTACCGATCCGGCGGGAAATTTGCTGGGGACAGTGCATGTTTTGAAGGACATCACGGAACGAAAACGCGCGGAAGAAAAATACCGCACGCTTGTATCGAGCGTGCAGGAAGGCGTTTTTATCTCGACACCGCAAGGGAGATTCCTGGATTTCAATGACGCGATGCTGCGCATGACGGGGTTCGAAACTCGCGAAGAATTGTTGGGAGCCGATATTCCGGGCTCGATGTACGCGAATCCAGCGGACCGCGAGCGGCTGAAGAAGTTGTTGCAGGAACACGGCACGGTAGCGGACTTCGAATTCGAGATGAGGCGCAAAGACGGCGAGATTCGGACGGTCCTGGAGTCGTCCATCGCCGTTAAAGACGCGGTGGGCAATGTTACGGCGTATCAGGGTTTTCTCCTGGATATCACTGAAAGGAAAAGGGCGGAGCAGGAAATCCGGCGGCGAAACCGGGAGCTGCTGGTATTGAACTCCATCGGACAAACGCTGATGGAGTCGATGGATTTGAGCGATTCGTTGCATCGAACGCTGCGGCAGATGGCGGAGCTATTCAGCTTGGACGCCTGCGCGCTGTACCTGTTTGACGAGGAAGGGACAAAGATCCGTCGGGTGGCAGCGGTGGGGCACCGCTCGGAATACGCCAGGAATTTTCCTCCAGTCACTCTGAAGCCGGAGCTGCTGCAGCACATCAAGGCGGTGCACGCAACGTTTCTTTCGGTCCAGGGGCTCCCGCTGCCTGCAGTCTTTCGCGAGGCGCAGCGAAAAGAGGAGCTTTTGTCCGCGTATATCGTAGTGCTCTGGTCAAAAGACCGGGTAATCGGCGGCTTGACGGTGGGGAGCCGTACGCCGAAGGAGTTCTCGCCGGCGGACGTCAACCTGCTGATCGCGGTGGGCAGCCAGCTCTCGAGCGCCATCGAACGCACGATTCTCTACGAAGAAGCAAGGCAGGCGTACGAAAACTTGCGGCGAACGCAGGAGCAACTCTTGCACAGCGAGAAGATGGCGGCCGTGGGGCAATTGATCTCCGGCGTCGCGCATGAGCTGAACAATCCGCTCACAGCGATCCTTGGATACAGCCAGTTGCTCACCTCCAGTGGGCAGATGGGGGCGCAAGGGATCGAATACGCGGAGAAACTCTACAAACAGGCGCAGCGTACCCACCGCATCGTGCAGAATTTGCTTAGCTTTGCGCGGCAACACAAACCGGAGCGCGTCCCGGTGCAGCTGAACCTGATTTTGGAAGAGACGCTCGCGCTGCGCGACTACGACTTGCGCATGAATCACATCCGCGTTCATCTGGAGCTTGCTTCGGACCTGCCTCTGACTTCGGCCGATCCCCACCAACTGCAGCAAGTTTTCCTGAACATGGTCAACAACGCGGTGGACGCCATGCTGGAGCATTCCAATGAAGGGGACCTCTGGGTGCGGACGGGCGCCAAAGAAGACAAACTGTTCATCGAATTTACGGACAGTGGGCCTGGCGTAAAGGATGCATCCCGGGTGTTCGATCCTTTCTACACCACGAAACCGGTCGGCAAGGGCACTGGACTGGGTCTCAGCATCTGCTATGGGATCGTCTCAGAACACGGCGGAACGATTCGGGTACGTAATGTTCCTCCGCGAGGAGCATCGTTTACGATTGAGGTGCCTTATCAGCCCGTCAGGGCGCTGAAGAATTCCGAAACCGGCCATGCGACCGAGCCCGTAAGAGAAGGACGCATCCTATTGGTTGATCAGGACGATTCGGTGCTGGAAGCGGTTCGCGCCATCTTGGTTGAGCGCGAACACGAAGTCGAAACGGCGAAGACGGCGGCCGATGCAATGGCGCTCCTCGAGAAACGCGAGTTCGATTTGGTCGTGGCGGATCTGGACCTCTCGGGTACGGCGGGGAGGAACATACTACATGATTGGATACTAGCCCGGCGGCCAGGTCTGGCGAAGCGTTGTCTGTGGACGCGTGGAGCGGTGCCGCTAGGGCGGCCTCCAGACGAAGCACCGCGCAACGGAAATTACATTCTACAGAAGCCGTTTAAGGCGGCAGAGCTCCTGGCCGCAGTGGATGAGGCGTTAGGGAGTATCCAGACCGCGCCCGTTTAGAGATGACGCGAGCTGCGCGGCCAGGGCAGCGCGCTCCCCAAGATCTTTCATTGCGGTTTCCAACCGAATCGACAGCCGGCTAATCACCTCGCTCAAAGCCCCCAGCTCTGGAAGAGGCGCGAATCCGAAGAGGAACTTAATGCGAATCATTTCATAGTGCCAAGAGAAGGCCAGACCCAAC
>Ga0209006_10002647_pt1 | contig 16316 bp, 15 predicted proteins | sample JacPin_JW_Ref_O2_FD_188567 | JGI IMG/M metagenome (GOLD analysis project Ga0209006, IMG submission 188567) | Forest soil microbial communities from Algoma, Ontario, Canada - Jack Pine, Ontario site 1_JW_Ref_O2 (SPAdes) (version 2) | ecosystem: Environmental > Terrestrial > Soil > Boreal... | reverse complement strand
AACGGGAGAACCTGGTGAACGTCTTTATCCTTATCGACAGCCGGCATAGCCCCCAGAAAAACGACCTGGAATTCGTCGACAAGTTGGGCGAATGGCAGATCCCTTTTTGCCTGGTCTTTACAAAGGCAGATAAAGAAAATCAACGCACCGTCGCCAAAAATGTAAAAGACTTCCTCGATAAAATGCGTACGACCTGGCAATTCCTGCCTCAGCATTTTGTCACCAGCACCATCAAGAAAATGGGAAGGGATAAGATCCTGGAGCTGATAGAAGAAATGAACAAGGAATTTGAAAAGGAGATTGCCGAAGGCCGCTTCCGCGAAGACTTGTACTACCGCTTGAGTGTTATTCCCATGCATGTCCCCGCTCTGCGAGAGCGCCGCGAGGATATTCCACTCCTGGCACGGCATTTCCTCGAACGGTTCCGTAAATCGATGGACAAGCCTGTTGAGGCGTTGTCGCCGGAAGTGGTGCGCCGCCTGGAAGCCTATGATTGGCCCGGGAACGTCCGCGAGCTCGAGAACACCATGGAGCGAGCTGTTGCTCTCGAGACTGGAGAAGAGATATCCCTGCGCGTTCTCCCCGACCGCATCGCGGCCTACCCTTCGGCAGCCGGCTCCGGGACTGGGGTTGCAGATAGGCCATCGTTCCCTGCGGGAGGGCTCGATTTCGAGAAGGAAATTGCGGATACTGAACGCCGTTACCTGCTGGCCGCCCTGGAGAAGAGTGATGGAGTGCGCACTCGGGCAGCGGAACTTCTGAAAATAACTTACAGATCTTTTCGGCACTACGCGAAAAAGCACAACGTCTAATCCAAAGTGATACACGCGATGGTCTCGATTTCCAATACAATGCGGCGCAGGCCATATCTGCCTATGTTCCTAGCGGCGCTTGCCTTGCGCTTGGCGTGGATTCTAATTTTCCGCAGCTATATCTTCCCCCTACTGTTTCTTCCCCCCCCATTTTCCATTGGTGACCCCCATTTCCAATTTGGAAACGAGATCGGGAGCATCGCCCACTCTATTGCCACCGGCCAGGGCTTCGGTTCGCCATTTGGTCCCATCACCGGACCGACCGCCTGGATTGCGCCCGTTTATCCGTACCTGTGTGCGGCGGTGTTCAAGGTTTTCGGCGTCTTCACTCCGGCTTCGGCATTTGTCATGCTTTCCCTGAACAGTATCTTTTCGGCGCTTACGTGCGTTCCCCTGTATCGAATCTGCGAACGCACCATGGGCCACGCTGTCGGGCTGTTCACCGGTTGGACCTGGGCCCTTCTACCTTACTTTATGCTGTGGCCGGCCACCCTAATTTGGGAGACCAGTCTCGTACCTTTGCTGCTCGCGTATTTGCTCCTCATGACACTGGAACTGGAGGATACGGCAAATACAAACCGCTGGAGTCGCTGGTTGATGTTTGGCCTGCTCTGGGGTGTTGCCCTGCTAACAAATCCTGGGATCCTCACGTTTCTTCCAGTCTCGTTTGGCTGGTTGGTATATCGCCGCTGGGCCGAAAAAGAGCGGCTTCTTCGCCCTGCGACCATGGCCCTGGTCATGTGCGCGCTTGTCGTAATGCCCTGGCTGGCACGCAACCGAATTGTCTTTGGCCAATTTGTCTTTATACGCAGCAATTTTGGATTCGAGTTTCACCTCGGTAATTATCACCTCAGCAATGGACTCGGCTGGGCTGGCAAACATCCTTCCGAGAACAAATCGGAACGCGATCAGTATGCCCGTATGGGTGAAATCGCCTATGTGGCCGCCAAACGCGACGAGGCTGTAGAATTCGTGCGCCGATATCCGCGAGAGTTCTTCCAATTGACCGTTAAACGAGTGTACTTTTTCTGGTCGGATGAGTTGCTCCTCTATGCTCGGAATGTTCCTCTCGCCTGGATGTACGGTCTTCTCTCGTTGACGGCGCCGCTTGGCTTGCTGTTCGCGGTTCGGGACAAAGTAAAGGGTGCGGGATTAATGCTCGGAGTGATTCTGGTGTATCCCCTGCCCTATTACGTCGCTTTTCCGCAGCTGCGCAACCGTCACGCCATCGAGCCGGAGTTGCTGGCGCTTTCCGTCTATTTTCTAGTTGCCTTGTCGCGCCAGCTTCGCATCGTGCGAGAGACGCCGCGAGGATATTCCCCTCCTAGCGCGGCATTTCCTCGAGCGGTTCCGTAAGTCGCTTGGAAGAGTCTGTCGAGGCGTGGTCACCGGGAGTGGTTCGCCGCCGGTCCGCGGTGGCCATCTCCGGAGCTTCCCCAAAGGAAGCTTGGTGATGTTGAATGGCTGGCAACCAAGAGTACGTGTCTGCCGCGTTCCCTTCGAGAATCGATGCCATTCTCCTTCTGCTTCATGTGCCCTTTTTTGTCTAGGAGAAACGACGCAAAGGGTCAATTTGGAGCTTTAGGGGCAGGCCGAGGAGCGGCAGAAGTACCAGTTCGGTTCGACATTACTTTTCATGTATAAGACAACAAACGACTTACTATATTCCTCCCAACAGAGCCTCTCTCCCGTCGAATGGCACCTGTCTTGCATCTCAGTATGGCGTGCTCTGGCACCTAAGACTCTCACACTCTCAAGGAGAAAGAATGAAGAAGCAAAAGGGCTTTTCACTTATCGAACTATTGATCGTCGCGGCGATCATTTTGATCATCGCGGCCATCGCAATCCCGAACCTCCTCCGGTCGCGTATGGCGGCCAACGAGGCTTCGGCCGTTGGTTCTCTCCGTACCATCAACACGTCGATGGTTACTTTTTCTTCGACCTATCCTGACCAGGGCTTTGCACCTAGCCTGGCGGTATTGGGTGGCGCTGCTCCCTGCACCGTCGCCTCGAGCACAGCTGCTTGCCTGCTCGACCAAGTTCTCGCGACTGGCACGAAGAGTGGCTACAAATTTGTCGCCACTGGTACGGGCACAATCCCCGTAGTCGCTTACACGGCAACCGCCGCTCCAGTTGTTGCTGGCTCTTCCGGTCAGCGCTTCTTCTTCACGGACCAGTCCGGTGTGATTCGCTACGATCCGGCTGCTGCGGCGACCGTTGCTTCCTCACCGCTGCAGTAACACGCTTTCTTCGATTGGAGCTTGATCGAAGAGAAGAATCGGCAGAGCACGAGACCCTGGTCTCGTGCTCTGTTTTTTTGTGTGCCGATTACCGTGCTGGCGATTCCCGTTTTGGAATGTCTATGCAAATCTTGAACGCAACGTAGGTCTCCATAGGTCTCCCTCCTGGAAAGCAAGTCTGCGCTCCTTAACCCAGGGAGCAACTTTGAGAGCCTGAAATGCAACCCAGGCAAAGCCCATGAAGGAGAATCCGAGATGCTCTTTCCAGCACAGAGTGCTCGCAAGCTCTGCGATAGGTGAGCCCCACCGGAAAGCTCATCTGCATCGACGCTTTCCGTCACAAGCGGCATTTCCTAAGTGACAGTAACTGTCACTCTATATTTGGGATCGACATCATCGAAACTAGAATCACAGTTAAACACATTAAAAACAGACACTTACCTTAAAGCGAGTGAGGGGCTGAATGGGCCACGGAAGTGCTCTATTCAATAGCGACTTCGAAAAGGCCTCTGATGTTCAGAGAACTTCTATGAGAAGAAAACAGGACGGGTTCTCGTTAATTGAGTTGCTAATCGTCGTGGCGATCATATTGATCATGGCAGCGATTGCTGTTCCGAACTATCTGCGGTCGCGTATGATGGCAAACGAGTCATCTGCTGCGCAGTCTTTGCGCACAATCAACACGGCTGCCGTAGCATACGGTACGACCTATCCCGACGTTGGCTTTCCGCCGACCTTGACGTCTCTTGGAGGTACTGCGCCTTGTACTGCCGGTCCCACAAATGCCTGCCTGCTCGACACTGTTCTCACGGCGGGACTTAAAGCGGGTTATCACTTCAACTATCTCGGAGATGGGCTGACGCCTTCGCTCACCTATACGGACTCGGCAGTTCCCGTTTCTCTAGGCATCTCCGGTCAGCGCATGTTTTGCTCGGACGCCACCAGCGTGATTCGCTTTGATCCCAGTGGAGCTGGGTGCACCAAAACCAGCAGTCCCCTCCAATAGAACAGTCCTGCGCTTAAGAGACTTGACGAGATGTACGTGAGAGTTCAACGAACACAGCGCGATCTCCCCGTGCTCGTTCGCTTTCTAGCCCACCTTCCGCAGTTTCGAACCAATTGAAAATATTTTGAGCACATTTACGCACTCGACAGTCGAGAAAGTAGTTTTGTCGTGTGTGCGTGTTACGGATCCCAGCGTTGCTGGCTCGAAATGTGCGTGCAGTGACGACCAACCCTGTTGATTTTGTCTCGCGACCCGTAGCACCGCGGTACCTATCTGCGACGCTGCTATCGGCGCAAAGACGGCAAACGTCACGCCTACTGGGCGTTGGTGGAGAGTTAGCGAACCAACGGAGGTCCCCGACAACGCGTGGTCGCGTGGTTGGGAGCGATGGACGAACGGGGCCGTTTGGGAGTGCAGCGTTGCGCCTAGAAGCGCCCTGGTTATCAAACGGCTTGTTTAGCACCACGGAACCAGAATGGGTGGAAGTCGGGCGGTGTGAGCCTTCCAGCGAACTGCATCTGGCCGAGCACCTCTACGAGGTCGATAAAGCGTCGTTGGCTGACATTGTCTCGCTTGCTACACTAGAAAAGGAATCATGCTCGCCCTTTTGGTCTTTGTCAGTGCACTGCTGGCCTCCCTTTCCTCCACCTCCCCTGAGGCGAAGTTGATTGCCGCCAAGCTGGAAGCGCGTTACCGCGGCGCCCACACGCTGGTCGCAACTTTTCTCGAGCGCTACTCCGAAAATGGCCAGGTGGTCCGCACAGAAGCAGGGGTCGCCTATTTCAGGCGTCCCGGGAAAATGCGCTGGGAATACAAATCACCTGAAGACAACATCTTTCTGGTGGACGGCAAGACCGCCTGGTTTTATGTCCCCGCCGATCACACAGTAACCCGAGCTCCGGCAAAGCAGAGCACCGACTGGCGAACCCCGCTTGCTCTTCTCGCCGGCGAGATGAGATTGTCGCGGGTCTGCGCGCGGATCGAAATGGCTACCACTGAAAAGCCGGACATCCCAGGAAACAGCGTACTGTACTGCCCACTCCGCGGCACAGATATCAAACCGCAGCAGGGGGCCGCCGACGTAGCGCACAACCGGGAGGCCGTTCCGGACGAATCTGTCTTTCTTGACGTCGCGCCGGACACGGGCGAACTCGCCCGTGTCCTCGTCCACGAGAAAGGTGGTGTCGAAGTCGAATTCAAGTTCACCGGATGGCGTTTCGACCCCCCCGTCGCGGATTCTTATTTCCGGTTCGATGTCCCGCCCGGCGTCGCCATCGTCAACGCAGAATCTTCCGCGGAACCGAGGCTTTAAGTTTAAAATCCGGTTAAATCCCTTGGGGCATTTCTCGAGAGGAACAGCCAACCCTCAGCCCCTACTCCGCATACTAACTAGATGAGGTAAACTGTTAGGCATGGGGGAATTTGTCTGCCGCGTTGCTGACGCAAACGGCCGGGTCTTCTCGCACGTCGAGGCTGCGGGGTCATTAGCCGAAGCGCGCCAGAAACTGGTTGAGCGGGGCCTCTATGTCTACTCGGTGGAAATGCGTGGCAGTCTTCTGGGCGCGCTTTCCAGACGCCGCAGCGAACGCCAAATCGGCGGCTCCGATTTCCTGATCCTCAACCAGCAATTCAATACCCTCATCAAAGCCGGTTTGCCCATTCTCCGCGCCCTGGATCTGCTCGCAGATCGCGCCACCTCTCCCAAGCTTCGCCCCATCCTGTCCAAAGTCCGCGATCGCGTTCGCGAAGGCAAGTCGCTCTCCGAAGCCATCTCCGAAGCCGGCGTTTTCTCCAAGGTTTACGCCACGGCCATTCTCGCCGGAGAAAAAAGCGGTAACCTTTCCGGCGTTCTCGAGTATTACATTGCCTACCAGAAAGTAACCACGGGAGTTAAGAAGAAAATTCTCGCCACGTTGGTGTATCCAATTCTACTGATCACTGTCGCGACGATTATCGTGACCTATCTCGTCACTTTTGTGATCCCCAAATTTGCCCTGCTCTACCGCGACCTAAACGTGGAACTCCCCGGCCCGACACAATTTCTCATCGCCCTGACTGTCGATTACCGCTACATGGTGATCGGTGTCATAGCGCTCTTGTTTCTTTCGGTCTTTGGCGTTTTTCTTTGGTCCAGGACCGAAGAAGGCGGCGAAGCCCTTGACCGCATGAAGTTCCGCATCCCCGTCCTCGGTGACACTCTTCTAAAATTCCAGGTCGCCCAATTTTCCCGCACGCTCGCCACCCTCCTCACTGGTGGCACTCCTCTGGTGGCAGGCTTGCAAACCGCCTCCGACGCCATCAGCAGCAAACTCATCCGCTCGACCGTCACCCAAGCCACGCAAATGGTCCGCGAAGGCGAATCGCTGCACAGTGCCCTGGCCGCGAAACGTACCATGCCCGAACTCGCCCTCGACATGATCGAAGTCGGTGAATCCAGCGGCGCCCTGGCCCCCATGCTCACCAGCGTGGCCGAATTCTACGAAGAAGAAGTTGGCGTTCGCCTTACCGCGCTGGTCGCCGTCATCGAACCCGTTATTCTCATATTCATGGGCTTGCTGGTAGCCTTTATTCTGATTTCACTCTATCTGCCAATCTTCTCTTTTTCTCTGACGGGAACGCCAAAGTAAACTAAGGTAAGGTAAGGAGACCGTGGCTACACAAGAACACAATTGGACCCCGGGCGACGGCGCTGACGCCGTTAACGAGAGCGAATTCGCGCGCAAGCTCGCCGGCAGATACCGCTGCGCCTTCGTCGATCTCCGCGAACAGCACATCGACCCGGAACTCTTTCGCACCATCCCCGCGGACTTGATGTTCCGCTACAACTTTGTGCCGCTAGAAGTGCAGAACAATTCGCTGTCGATCGCCGTCTCCGATCCCAGCCTCGTCTTGCTTAGCGACGAACTTCCGTTGCTGCTGGGGAAAAAGCTGTCCATCAAGGTAGCCACCGCCAGGCAAATCGGCGACATCCTCAAGCGCACCGAGCAGTCTCAACGCGTCCTCGAGCAAGCCACCGAAGCCTTCACGCTCCAGGTTTCCAAGGAAGAAGATGAGAGCGAAGAAACCATCTCCGGCGACCGTCTCACCCGCGACACCACCGTCAGTCCGGTGGTGCGGCTGGTAGAAACCATCATCTTCACCGCCCTCGAACGCCGCGCGAGTGACATCCACATCGAAGCCCGCGACACCGAAGTTGCCGTCAAGTACCGCATTGATGGCGTGCTGCAACACGCCATGCAACCGATCGCGAAGGAGTGGCACTCGACAGTTCTGTCGCGCATTAAAGTTTTGAGCGACCTAGACATCGCCGAACGCCGCGTTCCCCAAGACGGCCGTTTCCGCGTCAAATACAAAGGCCGCTTCATTGACCTCCGCGTCTCCATCATGCCCGCGAGCCACGGCGAAGACGCCGTCCTCCGAGTCCTGGACAAAGAAACGCTCTCCGAGAAATTTCAAAGCCTGAGTCTTGATGTCGTCGGCTTTTCCGAGCTCGAGGTCAAACGCTTCCGTCGCTACATTCAAGAGCCCTACGGCATGGTGCTGGTCACCGGACCGACAGGCTCTGGCAAAACCACCACACTCTACGCCGCTATAAATGAAATCAAAACCGACGAAGACAAAATCGTCACCATTGAAGACCCGGTCGAGTACCAACTCAAAGGCATCACGCAAATCCCGGTAAACGAGAAAAAAGGCCTCACCTTTGCGCGCGGATTGCGTTCCATCCTGCGCCACGACCCCGACAAGATCATGGTCGGCGAAATCCGCGACCAGGAAACCGCCCAAATCGCCATTCAGTCGGCGCTCACCGGCCACCTGGTCTTCACCACCGTCCACGCCAACAACGTCACCGACGTCATCGGCCGCTTTATCAACATGGGCGTCGAGCCCTACAATTTCGTCTCGGCCCTCAATTGCATCATGGCGCAACGCCTGGTCCGCGTGATCTGTGAAAATTGCAAGCGCCCAAAAAACTTCACGCCCACCGAATTAAAAGAAGCCGGCCTGGATCCGGCAGCGTGGGCCAACGTGGTCCTCTCCGAAGGTGCCGGCTGCCTTGAATGCTCCGGCACGGGCTATCATGGACGCACGGCCATCTGCGAACTTCTGGATTTGACGGATCGCATCCGCGAAATGATCGTCGACCGCCGCCCCACTTCCGAGATCAAGCGCATGGCTCGTGAAGAAGGCATGATCACCCTGCGCGAAAGCGGCCTGGCCAAAATCCGCGCCGGCCTTACCACCGTCAAGGAAATCAATAAGGTGACCTTCGTTGAGTAGCACAGCGACATTTCACCAGGGAATCTACAAGAGCGATCTCGTGCGCCGAGTCGCGCGCTGGCTGGAGGCCACCCCGCATCCGCCTCTGGCCATTGAGATAGGTCTCGACAGCGTCGCAGGTGCCCGTTGGACGAGGACCGGCGGCTTGGATGATTACGGCGTCGAGGTTCTTCCCCCTGGCGCTTTAGTGCCCTCCGCTGTCGAAACCAACATCATGAACGCCGCTGCTCTGAAGACGGCCATCGCATCCGTGTGCACCCGCTTGCGCGCCAAGGACGAGAGCGTCGCGCTAATCTTGCCGGATCCGGTGATCCGCGTCTTCGTTCAGCACTTCGAAGATTTCCCACGCTCGAGGGCGGAAGCCGATCCGATGCTGCGCTGGAAACTGAAGAAGAGCGTTCCCTTTGAAGTCGACGAAACGCTGATCTCCTACATGCGGCAATCCCCGCGCGAAGAAGGCGTCGATGTTGTCACCGCGCTCGCTCGCCTTCGCATCGTCCGCGAATATGAATCCTTGGCGGAAGGGGCAGGGCTGCACCCTGGAGTGGTGCTCAGTTCCTCCCTGGCAGCGATCGCGCTCGTGGAAGAACATCGTCCCACACTCCTCGCCCGCGTTTCTGGGCCCTCCTTGACCACCGCCATCGTCCGCGAGGGCGTCCTCTGCGGCTATCGCTGCACGGAATTGCCCGCACGCGGCGCGGATCTCACGCCGAACATGCTCCTGGAAGATATCTATCCAGTGGCTGCCTACTACCAGGATACCTGGCAAGAAGGCATCCAATCGGTCCGCGTTGCCGGTCTCGGCGCGCGTTTGCCCGAATTTGTGCGCCCGCTCGAAGAGGAGTTTCACTGCGAAGTGCATTCGCTGCTTCACTCGGCCGTTTCTGACGGCCGCATCCCCGCAGATGCGCGTCCGCTTGCCGACCGCGAACTGGATGGTTTGGTTGGCTGGATGTTGCACCGCGGCTAAAACGGTTCGGTTAAGATTTCGAGAGAGGAAATAACAAGCGAAGAATGAAAGTTCGGCTTAATCTAGCGACCAAGCCCCTCGAAACGCACCGGAAATTTATCGCCGGTTCCACCCTCGTGGGCCTGGTCGCCGTCATTGTCTTCCTAAGTCTGGGCTGGCACGTCTACCTGGCACGCAAGGCCAACGCCGAAATGCGTGCCAAATCCGCGAAAATTCTGCAGCAGGTGGCCGAGCTTGAACAGCAGCGCACAGCCCTGGAGCGTTTTTTTGCCCTCGACGAAAATGCCAGGCTGCACGACCGCGCCGCCTTCATCAACAGCCTCATCGATGCGCGGAGTTTCAACTGGACCCTGATGTTCATGGACCTCGAGCGAGTGCTTCCCGCAGGCGTGCGCGTCGTCAGCATCGAACCAAGACAGGAAAAAGGCCGCATCGAAGTAAAATTCATGATTGGCGCTACCAGCGATGACGCCAAACTGAAGTTCATCAAAGCGCTGGAAGATTCCAAGACCTTTTCGCACATCCAAGTAGTTGGTTCGCACGCCGCCACGCCTGGAGCGGGTGGAGAGCAAATCACCATCGAGCTGACTGCAGAGTACTCGAGGACCTGATGCACCGCGATTTCACGTTACAAAAGCGTGCCATCCTCACCGTGCTAGGATTGCTCTTAGCCGCGGACCTGGGGCTGGCCATCTATAGCTGGCAGCTCTCCTCCTCGCCGCACACCCCGCAACGGGAATTCGACGAAGAAACGACGAAGCTCGGCGTCCTGAAAAACGACATCAAGTCCGCGCAATACATCAAAGACAACATGCCTGCCACGCGCAAGGATTGCGAGAAGTTCGAGCAGTCGCTCCCCGCGGCGAGCACCGCTTATTCTTCTATCGAAGCCGAACTCGATGAAGTCGCAAAGAAGGCCGGCCTCCAGATTGAGACTCGTGCTCAAAGGCAGAAGGAAATCCCCAACCGCGGCATGGTTGAGGTGGCTATCGATGCAACCGTGGCCGGCAGCTACGACAGCGTCGTGCGATTCGTGAATGGTTTGCAGCGCTCCCAGAGATTCTACGTGGTGGATGGATTGGCGCTCGCTAGCGATGCGCAGACGCAAGCCGCCGCTGGGGCTATCCGGGTAGGAGTGCACGTCCGGACGTATTTCAGGGAAGGCGCATGAAGCAGAAACACCAAATTGTCGTGCTTGTTGTTCTGGTGATTGGGGCCGTGCTCATTTGGGGTTTCGAGTTGCGCAAGCCAACTTCCACCACCGAAACGACGAGCTTCATTCAAGACTACAAAGTCTTGGCTGTTGAAAATCCGCAAATTCGCTGGCAAGAACTCGAGCGCGCCCAGAAAACGGAATATAAGAGCAACGGTCGCAACCCTTTCAGCATGATCGCGCCTCCTTCCCCGGCAGAGGTGCAAAGAGATAATGAGGCTAGGACGCACCCGCCGGCTCCGGTTATTCCTCCGCCCCCACCTCCGCCCACGCGGGCGGCACTGCCGCCGAATCTCAAGTATTTTGGCTACGGCACAGTGCCGAACGGAACCCCGCGGCGCGCGTTCGTTACCGACGGCGAGGACACCTACATCGTAACCGAGGGCGAGACCCTGCTGGGCCGCTATCGCATCCTGAAAGTTGGCAATACGAATCTCGAAGTTCAAGAGATTTCCACCGGGCTTCCGGGCACGATGCCGTTGGATGAGCAGGCCGCCCCGCCCTCGGTATGAAAAACAAGCCCCTAGTGACGCGAACGCGAAAAAATCAAGGCGGCTACGCCTTGCTCCTAGTCGTGTTTCTCACCGCGCTTTTGGTCGTCGGCACTACGTCCATCGGCTTGCGCGTCCTTACCGAAGGCAAGCGCGAAAAAGAACAGGAAATGATCTGGCGCGGCCAACAATACACTCGCGGCATCAAGCTGTACTACCGCAAGCTGGGCCGTTTTCCGACTTCCATGGAGGATTTGACCAAGCCCAAAATCGGCAACATCCGCTTCATGCGCCAAGCCTACAAAGACCCCATGAACAAAGAAGACGGCTCCTGGCGCCTCATCTACGTCGGCCCCGCAGGACAACTCATAGGCAGCCTCAACCCATCGCTGAGCACCGTCCAGATGCCCGCTGCCGCAGGACAGCCGGGGGGCACGCCAAGTGGTGCCTCGACAGCCGTAGGAGGCCAACCGGGCGCTCCCGGAAGCTTTGGTCCGGCGAGCGGCACCGCCCCAGCTACTCCTGCCCCTGCAAATGGCCAAGGGACACCCGCAACAACGCCTGGCTCCACGGGAACAGGCACGACAGCCCAAGGGACAGACACGAGCGGAACCGGTACAGATCAGTCCATTCCTATGGGTGATACGCCGACGATCGTCGGAGGCAGCATCATCGGCGTCGGCAGCAAGATCAATCAACCGTCGATTATGGTTTTTGAAAAGGCCCACAACTACCGCCTGTTCGAGTTCATCTGGGATCCATCCAAAGACCTGGGCATCGCCATTGCGCCCGGGCAACAAATTGGAGTGCCCGCCGGATCCCCAGGCCAGAATCCCGCCGGGATGCAGCCTCCACAACCGAACCCGCTAAACCCGCCGGCGGCTCCTCCCACCTCCGCACCCAATCCCAACCCCACGAACCCCACGCAACAATAGTTTCCGCCGGGCAATGCCCCAAGCCGCGACGCTCGCGCCTGTAGGGCACGGCCGTGTGCGGTCCTGGTTTTTGAAGGTTTTCTCCGATTCAATTCTGGAGGCTGGCCTCTGAACTGCCTGTGCCTGGGCCGGGGTTGAGACCCGAGGGAGCAATTTTCTTCTTTGCGGGTGGCCAAGGTACCGCCTCCGGCTTCGGGCCGGATTTGCTTTTTTCGTAAGATCGCTTCACTCGGCGAATGTAGGAAACCGTTTCAGGATACGGTGGCACACGTCCAAACCGGAGAACCCGCTCGGGTCCTGCATTGTAAGCGGCCAAGGCCAAGACCAGGTCGTTGTTGTACCGCGCCAGCAGGTCGCGCAGATAGTGCGTCCCTGCGTCAATGTTTTCTTGCGGATCGAAAATATTCTGCACTCCGAAGCGCGCTGCCGTTTCCGGCAAGAGCTGCATCAACCCGCGCGCATTCTTCTTCGATACGGCTTTTGGATCGAAATTCGATTCCGCGGCAATCACGCTGGCAATCAGGTCCGCGTCGACGCCGTAGCGCGCCGCCGCAGCCTTCACCATCTCGCGAAAAGGCGCCGTCTCAGCGACCGGTTGAGGCAGCGGCGCAAACAGATCTTCCGGTTCAATGGCGATGACCTCCTCCACCGGAACTTCCACCATCCCGCCCGCGAATTGCAGCCGGTACTTCTCCCCAAGCAGCTGATAACCTGTCACATGAAGCCGTTGGCCGTTGCGCAAAGCGATGTACTCCGCGTGCAAAGACGGCGCCACGCCAAATAGAAACGTGCACGACAGCAGGATGCGCTTCAGGCGCATGGAGCCGTCTCCTGCAAAGCAAAATGTTCTATCGCCGCAGCAACGCCGCCCTCGTCGTTGCTGGCGGTTTCATGCCACCCAAACCCCTTCAATTCTGCCACGCCGTTTCCCATCACGACCGGAATGCCCGCAAACGTCAGCATCTCCAGGTCATTGTGGTTGTCGCCGATGGCTAGAACTTGCTCCCGCGCCACTCCCCGCAGTGCCGCCCACTCCGCCAGCGATGCACCCTTTGAACAAACCGGGTTGATCACATCAATCATCGAGAAATCTCTGCTTTCATAGACGGTCACTGCCAGCGCGAACTCCGCCCGAAACTCCGCTCCTCGCAGAGTAGTTTCCACTTCTCGCATGCGCGCGATGCCTCCGCTCAACATCACCTGAAGGGGGTCTTCGGAGAGACAGCTCTCCAGAGGATTGGCCAGTCCCAGAAACTCGCGATTACGGGTGTAATACGCGGCTCGAATCGGGTCGTCCATGTTCATAGTTTCCAGCACGATCTGATTCTCGCGCCGGCGATCAAAGACAACTCCTGCCGAATCCCGCCACGGTCGGGTAAGTTCCAGAACGCGCCGAGCCGTCTCCCGCAGAAGCAAGTGCCGCAGGTGGGTCTCTCCATCGTGTGTCCGAATGACCGCCCCGTTGCTGACGATCATCGTCAGTGGCGCCCCCACCTGGCGAGCGATGGGCAGGGCAAAATCATATCGTCGGCCGGTCACGAGAGCCACTTCGATCCCGCGCTCGGTGGCCGCTCGAATCGCGGAGCGATTCGCCTCCGGAAGCTGCCAGCGGCTGTCGAGGAGTGTCCCGTCAATATCCAAGGCGATCAGCCGCACGCTCATCTTACAATTATACCGCTAAAGTGCGATGCCCAGGGGAACGCAGGGGATCGCCAGGCGCGAAAGTATAGCCAAAATTGCCTGTGATAGACTTTCCCTATGCCGAAGGAGACAAACGTCTTGGAGCTGGAATGTTCAGCCTGCGGGAAAAAGTTCGACGCTTCTAGGGAGCAGCATCTCTGCACCTGCGGTAAGCCGCTCCTCGCTAGATATGATCTGAAAAAGGCCGCGGCCACGCTGACACTCGAGAACCTCAAGTCGCGCCCAACAAACCTCTGGCGCTACGCCGAGGTGCTGCCGGATGGCCCTCCGGTGACGTTGGGGGAGGGTTTGACGGCCCTGATACCGGCCAAGAGACTCGGCGCCGGTATGGGTATTGGCAACCTGCTGGTTAAGGACGAAGGCCTTAATCCTACTGGCTCTTTTAAGGCCCGCGGCATGACGACGGCCGTTACCCGCGCCAAACAGTTGAATGCAAAGGCTTTAGCTGCCCCTACGGCGGGAAACGCGGGCGGTGCCTTGGCTGCTTATGCCGCCGCCGCTGGTATCCCGGCAGTCATCGTAATGCCGGCAGACACGCCCTCTGCGAACGTCATGGAATGCCAGGCGTTCGGAGCTAAAGTGATCAAATTAAATGGCTTAATATCAGACTGCGGCAAATATGTCGCGGAGCACAAAGACCGCGAAGGTTGGTACGACGTTTCGACTCTTAAGGAGCCCTACCGCGTCGAGGGCAAGAAAACGATGGGCTACGAACTGTGGGAACAGCTGGGCGGCAAGCTGCCGGATGTGATTCTCTATCCCACGGGCGGAGGGGTCGGCCTGATCGGCATGTGCAAAGCCTTTGACGAAATGCAAGAGATGGGCTGGATCGGCTCCGAGAGGCCTCGCATGGTTGCTGTGCAGGCGCAAGGTTGTGCGCCGATTGTCAAAGCCTGGGAAGCGCAGTGCGCGACTTCGGAATTTTTTCAAAATGCCGCAACTCTGGCTTCCGGACTTCGCGTTCCCGGGCCGCTCGGCGACTTTCTCATCCTGCGCATGCTCAAGCAAACTCACGGAACGGCACTGACAGTAACCGACGAAGAGATGCTGGAGGCAGGGAAGGAATTGGCATCGCTCGAAGGAATTTTCGCCGCACCGGAAGGCGCCGCAACGGTGAGCGCCGCGCGTAAGCTTCGAGCTTCCGGATGGATCAAGCCGCCGGAAACCGTTGTGTTGTTCAACACCGGGACCGGCTACAAGTATTCGGAGGCGTGGCAACGAGCCCTCAAGGCCTAAACTGACTAATTCTATGAAGACCCACCGGATCTATTATGACGACGCGTACGAACGAGAATTCACGGCGAGGGTCGTACATTGTGAACTCCTGCCGCCTGATGTGAACGCCGGAATTACCGCGCAGGTCTTGGGCTTGGTCCTGGACCGCACGGCTTTCTACCCAACTTCTGGCGGTCAACCAAATGATTTAGGAAAAATCGGAGACGCAAATGTGCTCGACGTTCGCGACGATGGCGACGAAATCATTCATGTCGTCGATCGCCGCCCGGGCAGTCCGGACGTTCTCGGTTGCGTCAACTGGCCGCGGCGCTTCGATCACATGCAGCAGCACACGGGACAGCACCTGCTTTCGGCCATGTTTCAAGAACGATACGGGAGACCGACGGTCTCTTTCCATCTCGGGACGGATTTGTCGACGGTCGACCTGCAGGGCCCCGAGCCTACGGACGAAGTCCTGGAAGGGGCGGAACGCGCTGCCAACAAAATAATTTTTGAGGACCGTCCCGTGACCGTTCGTTACGGCACCGCTCGAGACTTGGCGGAACTCGGTGTGCGCAAGGAAGTGGAACGGGCGGGGATCTTGCGGGCCATCGAGATCGCCGGGGCGGACCTCCAGCCTTGTGGCGGAACGCACGTCAAGACCACCGGCCAGATTGGAACGCTGCTCGTTCGGCGCTGCACGAAAATGCGGCAGGACTGGCGCGTGGAATTTGTTTGCGGAGCGCGAGCGGAACGCGCCGCGCGGCAGGATTTTCTGCGTCTCCGCGCCGCCGCGGAAAAGTTGAGTTGCGCGCCGGAGGAATTGGTTCGAGCCGCGGAGCGCACACTCTCCGAGCGCGACGCAAATTTCAAGAGGACGCAGGCGCTGCTCGAACGTGTCGCGGAAATCGAGGCGGCCGAGGCGGTGCTCGAAGCCGCGCCGGGCTCGGATGGAATTCGCGTCATTCATCGCGTTTTCAAGGACGTCGAACCCGAATTCCAGGGCCAGTTCGCAACGCACGTCGCGAAAACAGAAAGATCCATCGCCTTGCTGGCTGGGCTGGGTTCTGGACATATCCTCTTCGCGCAGCATCCCGCGGCAGGCAAGGACATGAACGCCGCCCTCAAACAAGTCTTGGCAAAATTGGGCGGCAAAGGCGGCGGCACGCGCGATTTCGCCCGCGGCCGACTCGAGGATCCCGCGCAGGCTCCTGAAGCCCTGGCACTGGCAAAGGAGATGCTGTTGGGCAAGGAAAGGAGCGTCTAGCACCGCGGAGAAAAACGGCTAGAAAAGCCGCGTGCGAAGGCGATCCGGGATGCGCTGCAAGTCGATGAGCGTCAGAAAATCAATGGTCTTGAATTCGCGGTCAATCGCGGGCGGACCGCACAGCCGCGCCGAGACCTCCAGGTAAGCGCGAAATAGACGTGGTGTGGCGGGCGGCGTCGGGCAGC
>Ga0209006_10002646_pt1 | contig 16316 bp, 15 predicted proteins | sample JacPin_JW_Ref_O2_FD_188567 | JGI IMG/M metagenome (GOLD analysis project Ga0209006, IMG submission 188567) | Forest soil microbial communities from Algoma, Ontario, Canada - Jack Pine, Ontario site 1_JW_Ref_O2 (SPAdes) (version 2) | ecosystem: Environmental > Terrestrial > Soil > Boreal... | reverse complement strand
CGTATGCGCAAGCGGCTTCCCCCTCCCCGCCCTCGCCCGCAAGCGGGGGAGGGGGCGCGGGCGCATGAGCAAGCATCCCGCGACCCTCGGCCTCGTCCTCGCGGGTGGGCTTGCGCGCCGCATGGGGGGCGGCGACAAGGCGCTGCTCAAGATCGGCGAGGCGACCATTCTCGAGCGGGTGCTCGATCGGCTCACCCCCCAGTGCACGCGCATCATTCTCAACGCCAATGGCGATCCGAAGCGCTTTGCCTTCACGGGGCTGCCGGTCGTCACCGACGACGTGCCGAATTTTGCCGGACCGCTCGCGGGCGTGCTGGCAGGACTCGACTGGACGGCGAAGCATGAGCCGGACATCGCCTTTGTCGCCAGCGTACCGGGCGATTGTCCCTTCCTGCCGCGCGATCTCGTCGCGCGGCTGCATGCGGCGCGCAGCGCAGACGATCTTCCGCTCGCCTGCGCGCGCTCCGGTGAATGGCGCCATCCGGTGGTCGGATTGTGGCCGGTGGCGCTGCGCGACGACTTGCGCGGCGCGCTGGTCGCGGAAGGACTGCACAAGATCGAAGTGTGGACTGCACGGCACGGCGTCGCGATCGCCGACTGGCCGAATGAACCGTTCGATCCGTTCTTCAATGTGAACACGCCGGCGGATGCGGCCGAGGCCGGGCGTATTGCGGCGCAATATGCGCAGGCCTAGCTAGATGGGATACTGGTCGCCGCTGATTTTCGCACCGTTCAGTGCTATATCTTCAAAAGCTGTGCAATTTGACGGAGGAATTGACCATGCGCGTATTCTTCATCGCCTGCATCGCCGCCGCCGTCATCGCGGTCATTGCGGCGCTCGCACTCAGCAGCATCCAGGAATCCGCCTCGGTCGCGTTCTCGACCAGCGCGGTGCGCATCTGAGCGCCGGCGACCCGTCTCAGTCGGCGAGCGCCGCGTAGGAGAGAAATCCGACGGTTGAACCCGGTTCGACCGTCGTGACGTCTTCGGGCAGCTCGACGAGGCCGGCAGTCTGGGTGAGTGACGTGATCACCCCGGCGCCCTCCTGCGCATGCTTCATTGCCTCGACGACGCCGTCGGCGGCCGTGCGCACCGCGACGCGCACGTATTCACGCCGGCCGCTGCGCTTGCGATAGGAGAATGCGGCGCGCACCGGCAGCGGCAGGAAGGGTGACGGCGCCGCGCCGGCAAGCCGCAAGAGCAGCGGCCGCACCACCCGCACGAAGGTGACGAACACGGCAGCCGGGTTGCCCGGCAGGCCCGCAAAGGCGGCGCTCGTGCCGGGCTTGTCGCCGGGAATGACGCCCATGGCGACGGGCCGGCCGGGCTTGATGGCGACGCGCCAGAACACCAGGCGGCCGATCGCCTCGACGGCACCGCGCACGTGATCGGCCTCGCCGGTCGACACGCCGCCCGAGGTGAGCACGAGGTCGTGACCGGCGGCCGCCGCAAGCAGCGCCGGCCGCAGCTTTTCCGGATCGTCGGGGAGAATGCCGAGGTCGGTGACGTCGGCGCCAAATGTTTGCAGCAGGCCCGCCAGCAGATAGCGGTTGGCGTCGTAGATGGCGCTTGGAGCCAGCGGCGTGCCGGGCTCGACCACCTCGTCGCCGGTGGAAAAGAGCGCGACGCGCAGACGCCGTCGCACCGGCAGCGCGGTCACGCCGATCGCAGCCGCGAGCGCAAGATCGCGCGCCGCGATCCGCCGGCCGGCCGGCAGCGCGATCGCGCCGCTCGCGATGTCCTCGCCGGCGAGCCGCCGGTTGGCGCCGCGCTTGAGGCCGGACGGCACGATGACGGCCGCGCCGTCGACGCGCACGTCCTCCTGCATGAACACCGTGTCGGCGCCGGGCGGCATCGGCGCGCCGGTGAAGATGCGGATGGCCTCGCCGTCGCGGATCGGCCGCGCCGCGGCGGCGCCGGCCTGTACCCGATCGACGATTGCGAGCCTCGTCTCGCCCGACGCCGCAACGTCCCGGTGGCGCACCGCGAAACCGTCAACCGCCGAATTGTCGAACGACGGCAGGTCGAGGCCGGCGACGATGCCGCGCGCGAGCACGCGGCCGAGCCCATCGCGCAGGCGCACCTCCTCGGTCTCGGCGACCGGCGCAATCCTCGTCTCGATCAACCGCTCCATGTCGGCGACCGGCATCAGCGGCCCCGAGAACGCGAAGCAATCGTCGGTAAGTTGCGCCATCAGCGGCTCCCGAGCGGCGCCATCGTGGCGATGGGCGCGGCGCGCGCGAGCAGGATGTCGATGATCGCCGGCGTGTCGTCGAGCGCGACGCGCGGGACCGTCGCGCGGGGCACCGGCACGTCGGAGGCGATCGCGACCACGTGCGGATCGTCGGGATGGATCAGCGGCTTGCCGACGCTCGCGCGAAACACCTCGAGCTTGGGATGCGGCTCGCGCTTCCAGCCCTCGATGATGACGAGATCGACAGGGGCGAGCTTGGCGAGCAGCGCGGGCAGGCGCGGCTCGGTCTCGCCGCGCAGCTCATGCATCAGCGCGAAGCGCTTCTCGGAGGCGACCAGCACCTCGGTCGCGCCGGCCATGCGATGCTCGTAGGAGTCCTTGCCCGGCCGGTCGATGTCGAAGGCATGGTGGGCGTGCTTGAGTGTCGAGACCCGCAAGCCGCGCGCCAGGATGCCGGGAATGAGCTTGGCGATGAGCGTGGTTTTGCCGGCGCCGCTCCAGCCGGCGAGCCCGATGATGCGCATGCGGGGGTTATAGCAGCATGGCACTGAATCTCACTCCCTCCCCCGCTTGCGGGGGAGGGTGGGGAGGGGCGCAGCTTGCGCATGCGCGTGTGGCTTCCCCCTCCCCGGCCTCCCCCGCACGCGGGGGGAGGGGGCGCAAACGCTTGTCGAGAGAGCCAGCTACTCCGCGGCCGTGGCGATCACTCCGGCAGGCGGCGTGGCGCCGCGGCCCTTGGCGAGCTCCTGCTCGGCCCAACGGTCGTGGTGCTGCTTTGCCCAATTGAGGTCGACCGTGCCGGTGCCCATTGCCTCGAAGGCGCCTTCCATCCCGATGGTGCCGATGTAGATGTGCGCGATCATCACGGCGACGAACAGCACCGCGACGGTGCCGTGGATCGTCGCGGCCGTCTGCATGCCGGCGATATTGGTCACGTAGAACGGGAACATCATCAAAAAGCCAGTTACCGCCATGGCGCCGCCGCCGAGCACCACGGCCCAGTAGATCCCTTTCTGCCCGGCGTTGAAGCGCCCGGAAGGAGGATGCTTGTGGCCGACGATCCCGCCGCCCTCCTTGAGCCACTCGACGTCGGTCTTGCTCGGCAGGTTCCCGGCTATCCACATCAGGAAGATCAGCACGACGCCGAGCGTGAACGGGAAGCTCAGGAAGTTATGCGCGTATTTCGCCCACTGCGACCAGTCCGTGAAGGTCTGCGGGCTCATCAGCGGCAGCAGCAGCCGCTTGCCGAACGTGATGTTGAGCCCGCTGATGCCGAGGATGATGAAGCAGGTCGCCGTCATCCAGTGCACGAAGCGCTCGAAGGAGTTGAACCGCACGATGGTGCGGCCGGAACGTCCGCCCTCGATCTTCACCATGCCGCGGATCAGATAGAACAGAACGAGCAATGCCAGCATGCCGAGGATCGCGATCGCGCCGAGCCACGGCAGCACGACTTCCTGGTAGTGCCGCCAGTCGCGCCCGGCCGGCTGCTCGATATTGTATGACTTCACGTCGGGGATCGTGCCGCGGCCATTGATGATGCGCATCTGCCGCAGCAGCTGGTCTTCCTTGACCGCATCCGCGGTCGGATTGATCTCGTTCGGCTGCTGCGCCGATGCCGGCGCCACGGCGAGCGCGAGCCCGAACAACGCGAACGCCGCGAGCGCGAGACGAAGATGCTTGAGCAGCATCGGCATGGTGGGCTCCTCCGCTTTTCTCGGTTCCCACCCCGGATCAAGCCCGAGGCAGGCTTTTTCGGGATCATGCGCTACGACGCGATCGTCTCGTGATAGGCGGTCTGCCAGCCCCAGGCGCCGGAGCCGTAGCCGCGCTTGAGCACGCGTTCCTTGTAGATCTGGGCGATGATCTCGCCGTCGCCGGCGAGCAGCGACTTGGTCGAGCACATCTCGGCGCACAGCGGCAGCTTGCCTTCGGCGAGGCGATTGGCGCCGTATTTCTCGTACTCTTCCTTCGAGCCGTCGGTTTCGGGGCCGCCGGCGCAGAAGGTGCACTTGTCCATCTTGCCGCGCGAGCCGAAGTTGCCGACCTTCGGATACTGCGGCGCGCCGAACGGACAGGCATAGAAACAGTAGCCGCAGCCGATGCAGATGTCCTTCGAATGCAGCACCACCGCATCGGCGGTGTTGTAGATCGCCCGCGTCGGGCACACCGCCATGCAGGGCGCGTCGGTGCAGTGCATGCAGGCCATCGACACCGAGCGTTCGCCCGGCAGGCCGTCGTTGAGCGTGACGACGCGGCGGCGATTGATGCCCCACGGCACCTCGTTCTCGTTCTTGCAGGCAGTGACGCAGGCATTGCACTCGATGCAACGGTCGGCGTCGCAGAGGAATTTCATCCGAGCCATGGCCGCCTCCTCATGCCGCCCTGATCTGACACAGGGTGACCTTGGGTTCCTGCATTCCGGTCGCCGGGTCGTACCCGTAGCTCATGATCGTGTTCGCACTCTCGCCGAGCACGTAGGGATCGGTGCCGGTCGGATAGTTGCCGCGCAGGTCTTTGCCGGCGTACCAGCCGCCGAAGTGGAACGGCATCCAGGCGACGCCCTTACCGACGCGCTGGGTGACCAGCGCCTTCATCTTCGCCTTCGACGAATTCTCGGCGCCCGTCACCCAGACCCAGGCGCCGTCCTTGATGCCGCGATCCGCGGCGTCGGCCGTGTTGATCTCGATGAACATGTCCTGCTGGATCTCGGCGAGCCACGGATTGGTGCGCGTTTCCTCGCCGCCGCCTTCGTATTCGACCAGGCGGCCGGAGCTGAGGATGAGCGGAAACTCCTTGGCGATGCCCTTGTCGATCGCCGCCTTCTGCACCGAGAATCCGATATTGGGCAGACGGAACTGCTTGGCGTCGGGAAGGGTGGGATATTTCGCGACGAGATCGACGCGTGGCGTATAGATCGGCTCGCGATGCACCGGGATCGGATCAGGCAGGCCGAACGCGTTCATGCGCGCCTTGCCGTTGCCGTAAGGCAGGCAGCCGTGCTTGAGCGCGACCCGCTGGATGCCGCCCGAGAGATCGAGCGACCACGAGACGGTGTCCGGATTGGCGCCGCCGATCTTCTCGATCGTCGCCTTCTCGACGTCGGTGAGGTCGGCATCCCAGCCGAGCTTCTTGAGCACCGCATAGGTGAACTCGGGGTAGCCGTCCTTGAGGTCGGAGTCCTTCGAGTACGATCCCTCGGCGAGGAGGGTGACGCCGTTGCGCTCGACCCCGAAGCGCGGGCGGAACGTGCCGCCGCCGTCCATGACGGCGAGATGCGTGTTGTAGAGCAGGGGCGAGCCCGGGTGCTTGACCTCGGGCGAGCCCCAGCACGGCCACGGCAGGCCGTAATAGTCGCCCTTCGCCGGACCCGACGCCGCCCGCATGGTGAGGAAGTCGAAGTCCTTCTGGTTCGCCATGTGCAGCTTGAGGCGCTCCGGCGACTGGCCGCAATAGCCGGTCGACCAGCTTCCGCGGTTCATCTCGCGCAGCACGTCCTCGGCGACCGGGATGTTTTCTTCGATCTTGATGTTCTTGAACATCTTGTCGGCGAAGCCGACCTTCTTCGCCATCAGGTAGATGACCTGCAGATCGTCCTTCGATTCGAAGATCGGCTTGACGACCTGCTCGCCCCACTGCAGCGAGCGGTTCGAGGCGACGCGCGATCCCTTCGCCTCGAACTGGGTGCAGACCGGCAAGAGGTACATGTTGTCCTTGCGCCCGGCCTCGACGGCGAGCGCGGCCCACGTGGTGGGATGCGGATCGGCGACCACTAAAAGATCAAGCTTGGCGAGACCTTTGAGCGAGTCAGGGATGCGCGTGATCGAGTTGTTCGCGTGACCCTGCACGAACATGGCGCGCACATTGTCCTTCTGCGCGACCTGCTCCTTCGGCAGGTTGACCGCATCGAACCAGCGGGTGAGGGGGATCCCCGGCGTCTCCATGATCTGCTTGGAGTCGAAGCGGGACTTGAGATAGTCGTAGTCCACCTCCCAGACGCGGCTCCAGTGCTTCCAGGCGCCCTCCACTAGGCCGTAGTAGAACGGCAGCGTCACGATATCGAGGCCGACGTCGGTTGCGCCCTGCACGTTGTCATGGCCGCGGAAGATGTTGGCGCCCATGCCCTTGCCGCCGACATTGCCGGTGAGCAAGAGCGCGATGCAGCTCGCACGCACATTGGCGGTGCCGACCGTGTGCTGGGTCTGCCCCATGCACCACACGAGCGTCGCCGGCTTCTGCGTCGCGAACATCTGGGCGACGCGCTTGAGCTGCTCGCCCGGCACGCCGGAGACGCGCTCGACCTCCTCGGGCGTCCACTTCTCGATTTCCTTCTTGACGTCCTCGAAGCCGTAGACGCGCTGCTTGATGAATTCCTTGTCCTCCCAGCCGTTCTGGATGATGTGCCACATCATCCCGTACAGCACCGGGATGTCGGTGCCGGGACGCAGCCGGACATAGTCGGTGGCATGCGCGGCGGTGCGGGTCAGGCGCGGGTCGATGACGATCAGATTCGACCGATTCATCTCCTGGCCTTCGAGGATATGCTGCAGCGATACCGGATGGGCTTCGGCCGGATTGCCGCCCATGATGATCACGGTCTTGGAATTGCGGATGTCGTTGAAGCTGTTGGTCATCGCGCCGTAGCCCCAGGTATTGGCCACGCCGGTGACGGTGGTCGAATGGCAGATGCGCGCCTGGTGATCGGTGTTGTTGGTGCCCCAGAAGGCGCCGAACTTACGGAAAAGATACGCGCCCTCGTTGGTCATCTTGGCGGAGCCGAGCCAATAGACCGAGTCCGGGCCAGACTTGCCGCGGATGTCGATGATCCTGTCGCCGATCTCGTTGATCGCCTGATCCCACGAGACGCGCGTCCACTGGCCGCCCGCAAGCTTCATCGGGTAGCGCAGGCGGCGGTCGCTGTGCACGAGCTCGCGCACCGAGGCGCCCTTGCAGCAGTGCGAGCCGCGGTTGATCGGCGAATCCCAGCTCGGTTCCTGGCCGACCCACACCCCGTTCGACACTTCCGCCGTCACGGTGCAGCCGACCGAGCAATGGGTGCAGACGCTCTTGCGCACGGTAGCACCCGCGGTGAGCGGCCCGGCATCGGCGGCCTGCGCCTTGCGCACGCCGGCGAGCGGCAATGCGCCGACCGCCGCGAGACTGCCGGCAGCGAGGCCGGAGCGGCGCAGGAACGTGCGGCGGTCGAGGCTTCCGCCCGAATGCTCGCTCAGCGCGGCCGCAAGCGCACTGCGGCGGGATTGTCCATTGCTCTGGCGTTCGCTTCGCTTGATCAGCACGGCGCGCCTCCTTACTTCGAATTCGGATATCGGTTGACGCGGTAATAGGCCTTCACGTGGTCGGTTTCCTGGTAGCGCGCCTTGCGCTTCTCAGCGTCGTTCTCGGTGTCGGCGCGCGCCTCGCCGGCGAGCGTGGGTGCGATGACCGCTGCTCCGGCGCCGACGCCGAGCGCGCGCAGGATATCGCGACGGCCGAGTTTCGCTCTCTCGTTCTTCTGCATGGCCGCAACCTCCTCGGTTTCGTTCCGCGCGCCGCCGCATGTCATGACGGCAGCGCGAAAGCCTCGTTCTCGATCCCAATGAACAGACGGCCGAGCGCGCCGACGCGCCGATAGAGATCGCCCGCCTCGGCACGCTCCAGATCTGCGAAGAACCGCCCGATCCACGGCGCGAGATGCGCATCGAACAGCGCCTTGTCGCTGTCGGCCGGCGCCGGAAAGCTTCCACCGACGATCCCGGCCATGATCTCGCACAGGATCGCGGCGTGATCCTCGGGCTCGCAATTGCCCTCGGCGCGCTCAATGCCGAGCCGCGCGAGGTCCTCGCGCAGGCGCGCGAGCGGGCGCTCGTGCAGAAAGCCCGTCAGATAGTAGGAGCCGTAGGGCATCAGCTCGCCGCGCCCGATGCCGATGAAGAGATCGAAGAACTCGCGTGCGGCGCGCTCGACCGTGATGGCGTCGGCAGCTTCGGCAAGCGCCGCATGCGCGAGCCCGAGAGGCGTTGCGTCGCCGCGCAGCCGCGCCAGCCGCTTGAGCATGTCGGCATCGGGCGCGCGCGCGAGCAGCGCTGCCAGCAACGCGTATTCGGCGGCGCGCGCCGCGTCGACATCGTCGATCGTCGCTGTGGAGGGCTCGCCATAAAGATCGGGGCGAAGCACGGTGCGCATCACACCGGTTACGGTTTCGACGGCGACGACGCGCTCGGCCGGAACACGCGACCAGTTGGACACCGAAGGTTGCGATATACCGATTTTTTGCGCCAGCGCGCCCACGCCGCCCGCGGCTCGAATCGCTTCCTCTAGGCCTGCATCGCGCATTGCCGGCTCGGAATTTTTTGTTTCAATTCCAAAGTAGTAAGGTAGTCTTGCGGGCGCGAGCCGGTCAATAGCCTCAGGCTATGAACGGCTTCAACCAAAGTTGATTTGGCCCAATCTTACTTAGGCAACGCCCCGCCATGGCCGCGCGGTGCTACAGCGTGCGGCTCCAGTCCTGGCCGATCGGCCTGCTGCGGCGCAGCAATGGACTCGTCCGCCGACATGTCCATTTCGGATTTTGGGGTTGATCCGGGCCGATCGTCCGCCGCCCGAGCCGTATCTCCTACGATTGCAGGGACGTCGGCGGGCGGCGCCGTATCACGGGCGAGCTCGGCCGAACTTGCCGGCAGCGCGGCGCGCGGTTCATCGTCTCCCAGCAACTGGGCGACGAGGCGGCCGACGTCCGTGATCGGACCGAACCCCGGAACGCCATGCGGATCGTTGAAGTCCCACTGGTTCTCGGCAATGCCGATGAACTCGCGGATCGTCGGGTCGGCGAGCCACGCGCGGCGAAGCGCCGCACGGGTGAGCTCAGCCGGCACGCCCGGTGCAAGATAGGCGCGGATGTCGGTCGTCGCGGTGATTTCCTCGATCGGCGGCAGCGCGGATAGGTCGACGGATGGCGCGGCGGCGGGCGCATTAGCCTCTGCCGCCGAGTCGCGCACCGCCGCACGCGCTTCGCTCTCCGGCTCCGCCGGCTGCGGCGCTTGCTCCGCTTCGCGCTTGCGCCGCGACCAGCGCGTCAGAAAGTCTTCCGGCTGGCTCACGGCTTGCCGTTCTTGCTCGGCCGATCCGGCGGGGCGGGCGCATGGCGCGCCAGCGCGTCGGGATCGGCGCGTTTCTGCTTGCGCTTGGTGAAGGCGTGCTCAACGTGATGCTCGGCGACGAAGGCCTCGATGAGCTCGCGCACCGACTCGGGCATCGGCACCGGCTCGACCAGGTCGGCGCCGCTCTCGGTGAAAGCTTCGCCCTCGCTCGGATTGGCCGTGACGGTCACGACCTCGAACGGCGGGCCGCCTTCGGTCGGCCGCAGCACCACCCACAGGCCGGGGCTACCGGAGGCGAGGTTGTCGCGATATTGCGGCGTGTCCGCTCGATAGAGGCAGATCTCGGCGGTTCCGATGTAGAACTGCCGCGCCTCGTCGTCGCCATCGAGCACGGTCCAAGGCGGCGTTGCCGGCGCGCCGGGGAGCGCAGCGACCGGCCGCCAGACGAAGTCGACCCAGGGGCTCTTCGCCTTGCGCCGTTCGACCACGAGGCCGACGGTCGTGCGCGCCAACGGTTCGGGGCGGCTCATGTCACAGGCTCCCGCGCGCGCACCGGCAGGCCGGTCAGGAGATTCTGCGGCTTCATGCGCAAGCTCTTCTCCGCCGTCATCGCCAGGATCAGATACACCGGCTCGCCCGCGATCGCATCGGTCACGGCGGCGCGGTCGCTGAACGTCAGGCGAAACAGTCCGATGACCTGGGCATTGGTCGCCTCATCGAGCGGTTCGGACCGCCACAGGCGGTCGCCGATCCGGGTGCCTTCGGCGTCGAGCCCAACATACCAGGTGAGCCGCGCGTTGCGCAGCTCGGTGAGCGGCTCGACCGCGACGTCGACGGCGAGCAGGTGGCGGACCCAGCGCGTGATCACCTCGGCCAGCGCCTCCAGGCCGCGACGCCTGGCGGTGAGATCGAGCGCCATGTCGTAGGCATCGCTGCGGGCGACATATTCCCCAGCGTTGTGATCGGACAGCACGTCGATTGCGACGGACCTCTCGAGACCGAGCAACGACACGAGCGGCGAGTTCGGCGAGGGCTGCAGGCTCGCGATGCGCTCCTCGTCGGCGGCGAGCAACGCACCTTCGTGCAGCGTAATGCGCTGGGGGCGGAAGAAAATTTCGGCGGCGCGCAGCACATGGGCGTCGTCGCAGCCTTCGAGCATATTGCGCAGGATGACGTGCACGAGCTGATTGATGAACAGCGGCGGCGTGCGGCCGATGCCCTCGCGCATCAGCGACAGATACGCAGCTTCGAGCGTCGGCCGCGTGAGCAGGCGGTCGCGAAAGGCGAGCATCAGCTCCCAGTTCTCGCGCGCATCGGGATCGGCGATGGCCGCGATGTCGGCGGCCGCGACGGGCCGGCGTGGATCGGCGAGCAGCACCGCATGCAGCGTCTTTTCGACCACGCAGGCCTCAGGCGGCGGTGTCAGCTCCGGCCGCGCCAGATACGCCTTGAGGAATTCGTCGGTCGCGACGAGCCCGCCGCCGGCGTCGCGGTCGAGCAGATGATGGCCGCAGGAGAGCCAAAAATCCTTCGGCTGTGGCGCATCTTGGGTCATAACGTCGCTTATACCATGTGGCCACAACGGGGTCGGAGGACGGGTCATGAGGGCGGCCTTGGGGTGGATATGGGCGCGCCGCCCCGGCGGCGCAAAGATCATCGTCGCGCTTGCCGCGATCATCTGCGGTGCGGCGCCGGCCGCAGCCCAGTCCTATCCGACGAGGCCGATCCACATCGTGGTTCCCTATGCGCCGGGCGGCATCACCGACATCCTGGCGCGGGCGCTGGGCGAGCGGCTCGGTGCGTCGCTCGGCCAGCCGATTGTGATCGACAACCGGCCGGGCGCCAACAGCCAGGTCGGCGCCGAGATCCTCGCCCGCGCGGCGCCCGACGGCTACACGCTCATGGTCAGCGCCGACACGACCTTCGTGATGAATCGGCATCTCTACGCGAAGCTCGCCTACAATCCATTGACTGATTTCACGCCGGTCAGCGGCCTCGGCATCAGCCCGCAGGCGCTGGTGGTGCATCCGTCCGTCCCCGCCGCGAACACGCGCGAGCTCGTGGCGCTCGCCCGCGCCAGACCGGGCGAGATCAACTACGGCACCTTCGGCATCGGCTCGAGCGGCCATCTCAACATCGTGCTCCTGTCGAGCCTCACCGGCGCGACATTCACCGCAGTGCACTACAAGGGCGCTGCGCCCGCGCTCACCGACCTGATCGGCGGCCACATCCAGATGATGATCGTGAGCATCGGGCTCGTCACGCAGGCGTGGCAGACCGGTCAGCTCAAGGTGCTCGGCTTCGGTAGCGCGAGCCGGCTTGCGCAGTTTCCCGACGTGCCGACCGTTGCGGAAACCTTGCCGGGCTTCGAGGCGGCCTCGTGGTACGGGTTCGCCGCGCCGGCCGGCACGCCAACGGCGATCGTCACGAAGCTCAGCGGCGAAACGCAGAAGATTTTCAACGACGCGGCGTTTCGGGAAAAATTTCTCGCGCCCAACATGATCTTCTCGATCGCCGGCACGCCGGAGGATTTCGCGCAGCGGATCAAGACTGACGACGCGAAATGGGGCAAGGTGATCAAAGCGGCGAACCTGCGGGTGGAGTAGCGTGCAGTAGTTCGCATAAGATAGGCAAAGGCGCGTAGCGCCGTGCCCACGCGGACAACAAATGGTGGGCACGCTTCGCTTTGCCCACCCTACTTTTCCTTGCGCGCCAGCGCCGCGAGGTCGATCTCCTCGCCCAGCTCCTCGTCGCCTTCCACCTCAAGAAATGAGAAGGCGCGCAGCGGTTTCGGGCCGTTACGCGGACGCAGGGTGCGGAAGGCTTCGCGGATCTCGCCGTTGTCGTGCGTGCGATGGACCGCGATCAGCGTGTCGGCCGGATGCGTGCAGAGCGAGGACGCGAACGCGATCTCCTCCCCGGCGGCGGCGCGCGCCTGCGCGAGGCTGGGCGCGCCGCAATGGGCGACGAGTTGCTGCGCCAGCAGGTCCGTGACGGCGGCGCGATCCGGCTCGCTCGCCTCCACGATCTGCGCAAGCGTCGACCAGCCGAACGAAGCGACGCCGAGGAGCCCGGCGCGAAAGGCGACGCGCGCCTTGCCGGCGAGCGCCGTCGGATCGGAGCCGGCAAACATGAAGGCACCCGACACCGCCCATTCGCCCGGATCGGCCGCGCGGTCGAACACGAACGTGTCGGAGGGGTCGAGCCGGATCGTGCGCAAAAGCTTCATCTTCACTCGTGTCCCGGGCGAGCGGAGCTCGACCCGGGACCCAGCGCAAAATGTGCGAAGCACAATGTCGGGTTTGAGATGGGCGCTTCGCGCCCATCGATTCTCTCCTGGGTCCCGGATCTGCGCTCCGGCGCGTCATGCGCGCCTCCGCTTGTCCGGGACACGAGACATCTACGTTTCATCGGCGCGGCCCTCCGCTCGCGGGATCGAGCCAGGACGGCGTTGCCAGCGCCGGCAACAATGCACGGCGCTCGAGGGCTGCACTGCCCATGCGGCGCACCAGCAGATCGCCATTCGCATCGATCTCGCGGCGCACTCCCGGCTCGGCCGCAAGCCGCGGCAGATAGGTCTTGGCGACCGCACCGAAGCCGCTTTCCTGCCAGGCGTCGAGCGCGACCATGAGATGCCGCGCAAAGCTCTCGACCAGCCGGCCGGCGTCGGCGTCGGTAAAACCCTCCTCGCTGAGCGCGGCGGACAGCGGATGCAGGCCGGCCTCCTCCTCTTCGTCCATGGCGACTGTGCGGATCATGGCGGCGAAGACGAGCCAGTCGGGGACGGCCTCCTCGTCAGCACCGGCGGGCCAGGCAAGACGGGCGCCGCCGACCAGGCCCTTGTCGACGTGGATCGCATCAGGCCAGGCAAACTCGATCGACTTCTCGGGCGGCGCGTAGACCGCGAGCGCATCGGCGAGCGCCGCGCAGCCCGCATAGAAGGCGCGCCGGGCCGTGCGTAGCGGCTCGTCCGGTTCCAGGATCACGGCGAATTCGGCGAGATCGAAACGGCCGACATAGACCAGCGTGCCGGCGCCCTCCTGCGCCGCAATCGCCTGCGCGTGCACAAAAGCGTCGCCCACCTCGCGCAAGGTCACGAGGCGATAGGCGGGCGGCAGGTCGAGCGCCGCGCGGGCGGCCGTGATTGGCATTCTCTCGCCGGGATCATTAGGTTGGCGTATTAATAGATATCGTTTGGCGCGGTGGCTCGCCAGCGTCGCCCAAGGATACGAATGGCCGACGATCGCATCATTCTGTTGTGCTCGTGCGAAGACACGATGCCGCTCGACGCGGACGCCGTGCGCAAGGCCTGTCGTGGCGCGGAGGTGAAGAGCGGGCGACAGCTCTGCCGCGCCGAGCTGGAGCGCTTCCGCCAGGCCATGGCCGCGGGCCGCCCCGTCACGGTGGCGTGCACGCAGGAAGCGCCGTTGTTCGGCGAAAGCGCGGGCGACGCAGCCGACCGGCTGCAGTTCGTCAATGTCCGCGAGACCGCGGGCTGGTCGCAGGACGCCGATGCGGCGGGGCCGAAGATGGCAGCACTGATCGCGGCCGCCGCCGAGCCCATGCCGGCAACGCCGTTCGTTGCGCTCGACAGCGAAGGCGTGATCCTGATCTACGGCCGCGACGAGCGGGCGATCGAGGCGGCCAGGCTGCTCGAGCCGCATCTCGACGTGACGGTGCTGCTGACGCGGCCGAAGGATGTGGCGCCGGCGCGCGTCACGGCGTTCCCGGTCGCCAGGGGCACGATCCGAGCGGCGCGCGGGCACCTCGGCGAATTCGAGCTGACGGTCGACGATTTCGCGACGCCATCGCCCTCCTCGCGGGGTGCGCTCGTGTTCGGCCACGCGCGCGACAACGCGACCTCGCGCTGCGACATCGTGCTCGATCTTGCCGGCGAGGCGCCGCTGTTTCCGGCGCCCGACCTGCGCGAGGGCTATCTGCGCGCCGATCCGGGCGATGCGGCGGCCGTGCTGCGCGCGGTGCTCAAGGCGCGCGACCTCGTGGGCTCGTTCGACAAGCCGCGCTATGTGACGTTCACGGCGCATCTCTGCGCGCATTCGCGCTCACGCATCGTCGGCTGCAATCGCTGCCTCGATCTCTGCCCGACCGGTGCGATCACGCCGGCGGGCGATCATGTCGCGATCGACGCAGCGGTGTGCGCCGGCTGCGGGCAGTGCGCGGCCGTCTGTCCGACCGGCGCCGCAAGCTACGCGCTGCCGCCGGCCGACGCGCTGATGCGCAAGCTGCGCACGCTGCTCGTCACCTATCGCGAGGCCGGCGGCGCCGATCCGATCGTGCTCATGCATGACGACGCGCATGGCGGAGCGCTGATCGATGCGCTCGCGCGCTACGGCGGCGGGCTGCCCGCGAATGTCCTGCCGCTCGCCGTCAACGAGATCACGCAGGTCGGCATCGAGATGGTGGCGGCCGCCTTCGCGTATGGGGCAAGCGCCCTGCGTCTCCTGCTGCGCGGGCGACCGCGCCATGACGTCGCTGGGTTGCGGCGAACGATCGCGCTGGCGGAGCCGATCCTCGTCAGCCTCGGGTTCGGTGACGGCCGCATCGCCACTATCGAGACCGATGATCCGGACGCTTTCGGGGAGGCGCTTGACGCAATCGCGCCCACTCCACCCTGCCCGCGTCCGGCGAGCTTTGCGGCGGTGGGCGCCAAGCGCGACGTGATGCGCCTCGCGCTGCGCGAGTTGCAGCGGGCAGCGCCGGCGCCGGTCGACATGGTGCCCCTGCCCGCGGGCGCGCCGTTCGGCGCGATCGAGGTCGACACCCAGGGCTGCACGCTCTGCCTTGCCTGCGTCTCGGCCTGCCCGACCGGCGCGCTGATGGACAATCCGGACCGGCCGATGCTGCGCTTTGTCGAGGATGCATGCGTGCAGTGCGGATTGTGCAAGGCGACCTGCCCCGAGAAGGTGATCACGCTCAAGCCGCAGCTCGATTTCCGCGCCGCGACCGCGGCCGCGCGCGTGCTCAACGAGGAGGAGCCGTTCTGCTGCATCCGCTGCGGCAAGCCGTTCGGCGTCAAGAGCACGATCGATCGCGTCATCGCCAAGCTCGAAGGCAAGCACTGGATGTTCAAGGACCAGGCGGCGCGGCTCGACATGCTCAGGATGTGCGACGACTGCCGCGTCGCGGCGGCGACCGAGCAGGAGATCGACCCGTACGCGCCGCCGCGGCCCAAGGTGCGCACGACGGAGGACTATCTGCGCGAGCGCGAGGAGAAGGGCAAAGGTTGAACCTCGTGTCCCGGGCGACTGGAGCGAGGGCGCTTGCCCTCGCGGAAGGAGACCCGGGACCCAGCGCAAGATGCGCGAAGCACGATATGAACGATCGCCTGACGGGGCACGTTCTTAGCGCTCCTGGGTCCCGGATCTGCGCTCCGGCTTCGCCTACGCTTGTCCGGGACACGGGTCAGTGGGATTTGGTCGCCCTCTCGAGAAACTCGACCAGCGCTTCGCGATCCGCCGCCGAGCCGATCGTCTGCTCGGGCATCTTGGTGCCGGGCGTGTAGGTCGCGGGGCCGATTTCGAACAGCTTGGCGATCGTTTCGGCCGTCCACACGATATCGAGCTTCTTGAGCGCCGCCGAATAGCGATAGCCGGGGACGCTGGCGATGTGGCGGCCGAAGACGCCCGCGAGCGTCGGGCCGGCGCGGTTGGTCGTGTCGGCGCGCAAGGTGTGGCAGGCGATGCACGCACGAAACACCTCGGCGCCGTGGTCGCCAGCGTATTGCGCGAGCGTATCCTCGGTTTCGCCGACCGCGATGCCGCTCATCGGCTCGCCGGTCACGCCGTCCCAGCGGCGGATCATGCGGTCGGTGCCGCCGGTCAAGAGCGTGCGGTTGTCGGGCAGAAAGGCGGCCGACCACACCGGCAGGCCGGGGCCGACCAGCGTATGCGTGACACGGCGGGTCGCCCGGTCGATGATGGCGACCGCGCCGCGCACGCCGGCGGCGGCGATGCGCGCGCCATCGCGCGAGAGTGCGATCGCGATGATCGGCGTGTCGGACGCCG
>Ga0209006_10002645_pt1 | contig 16326 bp, 10 predicted proteins | sample JacPin_JW_Ref_O2_FD_188567 | JGI IMG/M metagenome (GOLD analysis project Ga0209006, IMG submission 188567) | Forest soil microbial communities from Algoma, Ontario, Canada - Jack Pine, Ontario site 1_JW_Ref_O2 (SPAdes) (version 2) | ecosystem: Environmental > Terrestrial > Soil > Boreal... | reverse complement strand
CGCCGATTCCGACGACGACTCCGGCTTGCGCGGAGTCCTGCGCCTGGCGGCGCATGAAAAAACGGCGAATCATTTCGAACTCGCCGAGATCGGAGTCTGCAGCACTCACTTACGCCGCGCCGTATTCGTGCGGACGCAATTCCTGTGCGGCTCGATCCAATACGGCATTGACGAATTTATGCCCATCAGTCGCTCCGAATTGCTTGGCGAGCAGCACCGCTTCGGCGAGCGCCACCCGATACGGCAATTCCGGACATGACTGCAGCTCGTGAAGTCCGAGCCACAGCACCGCATGTTCTATGGGATCGAGCTCAGGCGGCGGAATCTCGCACAATCCTGCGAGCCGCGAATCCAACGCCGCGCGGTTCGGCGCGATTGCCGCGATCAAGCCGCGAAAGTAATCCATATCCACCCGGTCCGCCTCCGGATCGGCGGCGAGCTCGAGCTGCACGTCCTGCCACGAGCGGGGGTTCATCTGTATCTGATAGAGTGCCTGCAGCGCCAAGCGCCTGGCAAGGCTGCGGGCTCGGTGGCTGGAAGAACTACCCATGCCCGGGGAACCTTCGCCCGCGTGGGGTCGCTTGCCGGCCACCCTCAAGTATCCAGGCGGCGCAAGAGATTGGCCATTTCCATCGCCACCAGCGCGGCGTCCGCGCCCTTGTTTCCGGCCTTGCCGCCGGCCCGATCCATGGCTTGCTCCACGGTGTCCGTCGTCAACACGCCGAAGGCGACGGGGACTCCGGTTTCGAGCGCAATGCGTGCGATGCCCGCGGCGCACTCGCCGGCGACGTAGTCGAAATGCGGCGTGCCGCCGCGGATCACGGCGCCGAGCGCGATGAGCGCCTGGTAGCGGCGCGACAGCGCAAGCTTGCGCGCGGCGACGGGAATGTCGAACGCACCCGGCACGCGCACGACGACGATCTGCTCATCGCTCACTCCGTGGCGCTTGAGCGCATCGAGCGCCCCGCGCACCAGAAGCTCCACCACGAAATCGTTGAAGCGCGCGGCGACCAGCGCAAAACGCAGATCGCGGGCCTGCAATTCCCCCTGAATTTCCTTCGGCTGGTCGTCAGGCACGAGTCCTTCCTCGATTGAGTTTTGCGCGAAGTATAGCCGTCGGAGAGATCATTCGCCGCCGTCGACGTAGCTGGTCACTTCCAGATCGAAAGCGGCGAGACCCTGCAGCTGTTTCGGCGCGCTCAATACGCGCATCCGCTTCAGGCCGAGATCCTTGAGGATTTGCGCGCCTATTCCGTAGGTTCGAATCACGGTGGCGCCGGAGTGCCGGGCGTGCGTGGTCTTGGCGTCGAGCAGCCTGACGCTGTCCATGAACTCCCGCGGCGTCTCCTCCGGGCGCAGTATCACGATGACGCCTGACGCTTCGCTCGCCACGCGGGCCATGGCCGCACGCAGCGGCCAGCCGAGCCGCTCGTTGCGGACACCGACGTCGTCGCGCAGCGTGTCCTTGATGTGCACGCGCACCAATGGCGGCTCATCGGAATTCAAGTCGCCCTTCACCAGCGCGATATGCACGGTCTTGTTGACGTGATCCTCGTAGCAATAGAGCTCGAACCTGCCCTGCTCCGTCTCGACGGTATCTTCGTAGATGCGCTCCACCGAGCGCTCGTTCTTCAAGCGATAGCGGATGAGATCCGCGATGGTACCGATCTTGAGGTCGTGCGCCTTCGCGAACCGCTCGAGATCCGGCCGTCGCGCCATGGTGCCGTCATCGTTCAGAATCTCGACGATCATGGCGGCGGCGGAAAATCCGGCCAGGCGCGCCAGGTCGCAGCCCGCTTCCGTGTGGCCGGCGCGCGTCAACACGCCGCCGGGTTGCGCCATCAGCGGGAATACGTGTCCCGGCTGGCGCAAATCTTCCGCTTTGGCATTCGGGCTCACCGCGGTTTTGATCGTATGCGCACGATCGTGCGCGGATATCCCCGTGGTTACGCCCTCGGCGGCCTCGATGGAGAGCGTGAAATTGGTGCGGTGGCTGCTGTCGGTCTCGCTCACCATGAGCGGCAGCCGCAACTGGCGGCAGCGATCGCGCGTCAAGGTAAGGCAAATGAGGCCGCGGCCGTAGCGTGCCATGAAGTTCACGTCCTGCGGGCGCACGCAGTCTGCCGCCATGATGAGATCGCCTTCGTTTTCGCGGTCCTCGTCGTCCATGATCACCGCCATCTTGCCGCGGCGCAGGTCCTCGAGGATTTCGTCGATCGTATTGAGCACGGGCATTTTGATCTCACTCTTCCGTTGTCGACATGAGCCGCTGCGGCGGCGTGCGAACATGAACCAATGGTAACCTATTGATTATTCAGAATATCATTCATAACAAAGCGGCCGGATGCCGTCATCAGTGGCGCCATTGTAACGTGCATACTCGCGAGCTTAAGGCCCATTATGAGGACGGGATCGACAGCCGGTCGTGCCCGTGATTGGCTCAATGAAGTGGTGCAATCGCCAGCCAATATGCTGCGGCAATTCAAGGGTGGCTGGAATTTTCGCCCACCACGCAGCACCTCGCGGACCTACGGGTTCTTGAGAATTTCCGCCTCGATCGCCCGTGCAATCTTCACGGCTATCGATGCGACTTCCGTAATTCTGGTTGCTTCCATCCCGCCGAACTTGCCGTACTGAGTGGCTGCCAGAGAGCCGGCGATATTTGAAGCGGCCTGGATGAGTAGTGCTGTTTCCATCGTAATTTTTCCTGCTTTGTAAATCGATTTCGAAAATGGGAGAGTGGGCGAAGCCGATCGTTACAAGGGCCACCATTGTAGCTTGCACGCAAGGGAGTGGTTGCCCGGGCGCGTCTCGCCGTCCGACGCAACCTCTCGAAACTACGCTGGCTATATTTTCTCGACTAACGCGATTTCAGATTGTCTCAGCACCGAATTTTCTGCCCGGCCGCCCAAGTCGTCACCCATCATCTCGCCAGACCCCACCTGCGTCTCTTCGACTGAGCGTTGCTCATCACCCAATAAACGAAATCAGCCATTCCAGTTTGAGACTATTGTCCTGCGCCCGGCGACATTGCTGACAAAGTCCGAGCTTCCGCCTGAGAGCGTCACCCGAGCTCGAATCGCCTCTAAAGGATTGAGCGCAGTTGCCGAAGGGCTCGACTGCTGTGGCGACTGTTGCGGGGATACGTGCGCGTCCACCGCCATATCGATCGATAGCCGCAGCATTTGGCCGCTGCGCTCGAGTACCCAAGCTACGCCGCACGCCGAGGGACTTTGCGCGGCGAAGTCCAGTGTCATCTGAGCAATGCGCAGAATGACGGGCTTCAGGCCTTCCGGAATGTCCCTCTCTTCGATCAGGGCGCGCGGCATGATCACCAAGGTGGGGTTAAGCGCTCTGGAATCGACCCACAACGAGTTCAGCGTGGCGAGCAGGCCGGAATCCTGCATTCTCGGTGGCCGCAACTGCAACGCAACGGCGCGAGCATCTTGGATGACCGCCTGCAGCGAAGGGATGACCGGTTCCGGGATGCGCTCGGATAACAGATGCTGACCGGCAGCTGCGACGCGCTGTGTGCTCGTCAGGAGATACATGATGGCGGCGAGCGACTGACAAACGCCATCGTGCAGGCGTACAAACGCTTTCACCTTCTTGTCCTCTTCCCACTCCATTATTCGGTTTGACAGCTGCCGTACTGATTGCACGGTTTCGTGCGAGCGGCGTATGGAAGACTGGAAGGTCAGATATAGCAATAACGCTGCCAGGGTCGCGTAGAGCATCAGCAACAAGGCCTGGCCGAGCGGCACATGCCATCGAGAGTCTCTGCTTAAGGAGAGGGCTGCAAGCTCGCTCAGTCCCGCCGCAACCGGACGGTCTTCGCCTTTGACGGCGCTGTCGATCTCCTGAATGGTGGCGTGTCTGCTCTGCATGCTGCGCACTTCGTCGAGGGCTGATCGGTAAGCAGCGAGCGCTGGCCGGAGCGCTTCAAGCACCCTCGTCTCATCCGGCTGCTCGGCGCCCTGTGCGCCATACAGAGACACGGTACGGTCGGCGGCCTGGACGTGTCGATCAAAGTCATCGCAATAAGACGCGTCGCCACGCAGGAGGCAATCCTTGAAATCCTGCACCGCGTGCCCTAGTTCGAGCTCTCCGAGCAGCGCGAGCTGTCGCTTCTGGGCTTCAGCCTGCCGTATGTCGCTGTGGTGATGGAAGTCGCGTGCAACATCGATGCCGGTGCCGATGGCGAGTGCGAGCAAGAGCGAAGCCAGGCCGGCTGTCACTCCCCGAGGCAGCGGCAAACGGGACTTAGCCATTGTTTCCACTGTTGGGCGGTCGGAAAAGTCTTCAAATTTTCGAGGAGGGCTGTTCATGAGAAGGTGATCTGATGCTCGATCGCATAGCGCACCAGCTCAGCCACAGTGCGCATATTGAGCTTTCGAAGCACGTTGAGCTTATGAGCGCTCACTGTCTTGGCGCTGAGCGTCAAGCGCCCTGCAATATCATTAATTGTCTTACCATCGGCGATCAGGCTGAAAACCGCCAGTTCGCGCCTTGACAATCGTTTGTGCAGAGGCGCGATGTCGTCCTGAAGCGCCACGCGCAGCGCGAGGCTCTCCGCGACATTAGGGCTGAGAAAGCGCGCGCCGGTGACGACTCGTCGGATGGCGTTAATCAGGAGTTCAGGGGTGACGTCCTTGGTCAGGTAGCCGTGCGCACCGGCTTTAAGAGCTCGCGCCGCGTATTCACTTTCCGTGTGCATGGTCAACACGACCGTGCGGGCGTGCGGCTGGGCCGTGCGGACGTGCGCGATCAGGTCGAGGCTGTCGCGTCCCGGGGCGGAGACCGGTATCGCGATATCGAAAATCACCACGTCCACGCGATGCACCTGCAGTTGCTCGAGCGCTTCCTCGTAAGTCCCCGCTTCCGCAACCACATTGAGATCCGGCTGGCTCACAAGTAGCGCCCGAACGCCCTTGCGAACGAGGATGTGGTTATCAACGATGATGATGTTGATCAAACTGGCGCTCCCAGGGTGCCCCGAGCCCGATTCTAGGTGCTTCCCGCCCCATATAACGAGACATACACCCGGATTTTAATGGGGGAAACACTTGAGGCCGCAGTGCTGTATCGGCGGATTGAGCTGCCGGTCGCCCGGCTGGCATAAAAAACTTGTGTAAGGAACTCCATTTCTCTCCGCCGGGCAGAACGGCGGACTATATCAGGCATTAGGCTTAATTGATATGGGCGATAGTCCCACTAACTGGCCAAGCGAAATGCCCTGACAATAATGCCCTCAGCTTGCTTACTGATAGCATTTCGCTTGGCATCCCGGGAATTATGGTAGCCACCCGTCATCGAGCAAAGGGGCTGGTCTGGGGAGGGGGGTACGACATTCCGACATGAGCGACTACTCGATATCAGTCAAGGTTCGCAACGGACGCATCAGACGCAAGATTGTCGAGTGCGGGTTCAGTAGCGTTAATGAATTGTGCCGTAAATCTGGGCTAATTCCGCATCAGATTGGTGCGCTCCTTAACTTGAAACTCCCACCCCTGACGCAGGCGGGGCAGTGGCGCCGCTCCGCTGTCGCCTTGGCCGAGGTGCTTGGATGTACGTGCGAGGAGCTGTTCAGCGAGACGCAGCGGACGCTCGCGCTGCGCGATAACCGCGGCGACTGCTTTATCACCGAAACCGGATTACTGAAGCTGTCCAGCAGAGCTGAAAGGCCGCTACTGGAGAACCCCGGAGAGCAATTGCTCGAGAACGCTGACGAGCAGACAAAGATCGAGGTGATTCGTCGAGCGCTGGACGGATTGAATCTTGTCGCGCGGGATCGGAGAATCATCGAAAGCCATTTCGGTATCGATTGCGAGGAGAGAACGCTAGCCGATCTCGCGTTGGAGCTCGACGTTTCTTATCAGTTCGTCCAGACCCGCTTGAGCCGGGCTTTGTTGCGGCTGCGTGGCGACAAACTAACAACCCGTCGAGCGCTTCTGCAAGCGTACCAACCTGTCTACGCAATGAGCACAGCGGACGAAGCGCGCATCCGGAGCGCGCAGAAGCGCGCCGTAGTGCTTCCCACTCATGAGGCATCTCGCCGAGCACAGCGCGGCAATTAACCGGCACAGGCTGGGCAAGATCGGCCGAATTCTCGCGCGGCCACTCAAGTCAATCTCTCTATTGATACCAAGGCTATCGCCTGGATGGTAGGTATTCTACCTATATTAATCGAGCATACATCTCGGATATAAAAAGACATCAGCGCGATTCGACAGAGGGGGGATATCACACCATGAACAGTCAAACGAATCGATCAACGCACAGCCTAAAGGCGAGTTGGGTCATCCGGCCGCTCTATGCCATATGTGGGCTGGCGCTTGTGCTGGCACTCTTCACGACGCGGGCCGGCGCTCAGAACTTCCTGGTCCAATGCCCGAGCAGCACGTTGTGGCACGCGAGGGCACCGACGAGCACGCAAGGTGAGCCCGCGTACACGGGACCGTCGGTGTACCAACCCCCAACCACCTTGACGAACGGCGTACCGCTCAAATACGTCACCAACGGCGGCGCGATCAAATGCCAGCAAATTTCCGGGGGCGACGGCTACATGAGCGAGGCCGACGGCAACCAGACCTTCATGTTCGCGTTCGGGCCGCTGAGCGGTTTGGACAAAATCAAGAATGGTCAGGCCGGAACCGACTTCCCGGACGAGTTCAATCAGCCCTACTGCGACCCGAGCGGCGCCATCACCGCCTACAATAACGGCCAGCCGATACCCTATGCACCCGGACAGCCGAATCCGCTGGCTCCCAGCACTAAGCTGTCGAAGTGCGGCCTGAACGGGGCCGTAGGCTATCTCCCGCCTGCCGGATACCGATCCGCCGTCGGCCAGGTGATCCTCATCGGCAATGGGCTGACTTCGCCGACGCCGACTGGGGTCGAGGCGGTCATCATCAACGACCCGGCCGACTTTCCGACTGCGACGCCCGGTGCAGGTTATGCCTCGCCTCCGCTGGTGACGTTCGGGCCCCCGGATTGCACTCCGGTCGGCGCCGTGATCGGTGGCGTCGTCTGCACCCATGTTCAGGCGACCGGGACCGCGGCCATCGGCAGCGGCTCCGTGATCGAGGTAGGCATCAGCAACCCGGGTAACGGATACCTGAACGCGCCGACCGTGACGTTCACGCCCACCTCCCCGGTCAGCTCGATTGCGGGCACCGACCCGGCGGCGATCATGAACACCGGCGTGATGAACGGCAACATCCCGGCACCGGAAATGGCCTTCGACGAGGATGACGAATTCTTTCTGACCCTGACCAATGTCGGCATGATCATGCGGCCCGACTTGTTCGAGCAGCACACCGTTCACTTCCACGGCTACCCGAACGCCTCTTCATTCTATGACGGCGTGCCCGATGCCTCGCTGGCGATCAATATTGGCGCGAGCTTTACGTACTACTACCTTGCGCCCGATGCCGGAACCTACTTCTGGCACTGCCACATCACACCGCCCGAGCACCTGCAGATGGGCATGGTCGGGCAGCTCTACGTGCGGCCGCGGCAGAACCGCGTACCGGCCGGAACGAATTTGTACTACGCGATGACCGGTACGAACACCGGGGGCACGTTCGGAACGGCGACCGGACCGAGCCAGCAGAGCGATCTGCGCACTGCGTGTAATTCAAACGGCCAAAGCGAGCTGTTCAACGGATCGACGACACCGAGTGCCGACATCCTGTGCTCGATTCCCTCGCCGGCGGCGAACAACGGCACCACGCATGCGACCGGATACAAGTACGTCTACAACGACGGCGACGGCTCTACTCGCTACGAGGTCGACGTGCCGATGCAGATGCACGGCTTCGATCCGAACTTCCACTTCGTCGGCATGACTTTCAATCCCGAAGGCTTCGCCGACATGAAGGATAAGTACTTCCTATTGAACGGCCGCAGCTATCCGGACACGGTGGGCATGCCGGCCGGTTCCGTTGCCGGCTGGAGCGGTGGAGTGCCGAGCGGATCGGCGAATCCAGACCCCGTCACCCATGCGATCTTTACCCAAGGCTCCGATGGCCAGAGCCGCCCGGAGCAGCCGATATCGACGCTCGTCACGCTGAGCCAGACCGCTGCGCCCGACGGCGGTCCGCAGATCGCCGCGTTGCGCCTGGTGAATCTGTCGGTGTCGGAGTACCACACGCTCGCTTCTCTCAGCATCCCGCTGCATGTGATTGGCTGGAACGCGAAGATGTTGCGTGATCAGGCCGGCAACAACATGGACTACTACGCCAATTCGATCACGATTGGCGGCGGAGAATCGATGGATGCGCTGCTCGACGCCTGCGCGGTCCGAGGGCCCGCGCCGGCCTACAAGTGCACGAAACCCGTGCCCGTAGGGACGTATTTTCTCTACACACCCAACCTTGACCACCTTTCGAACGACGCTGAGAACTTCGGTGGCCTGATGACCGAAGTAGTCGTCACGCCTTAGGAGACCGCAACGATGAGCTACTCCATCTACAAGAACAGCGGCACGGCACCGCGTGCATGGGTCCGGACAATAGTGCTGGCGGGGCTCGCCTGTGCGGCAGCCACGGTCCATGCGGCGGTGCCCGGCATCACCGGCACGTCGTTCGCCTTGCAGGCGAGCCAGGGCTATGGCTCGCAACCGGACGGCATGCAGATCTACTCGTGGGGCTACGGCTGCGCGAGCGGAGTCACGCCGACGTTTGCGCCGGCTGTGTTCAACCCACCGGTCGGCCTTGGCTTTTGTCCTGCCATGCAGCTGCCGGGTCCGACGTTGATCGTAACCGAAGGCCAAATCGTCACGGTAACGCTGACCAACAACTTGCCGCCGGCCGCCGGGAGCACCTCGATCATCTTCACGGGGTTCACGAAAAGCACGAGCAGCGCCACGCCGGGATCGGTGACCGCCGCCGGCGGCACTCAGGGGGTTCTGGCAATGGAAGCGGCCCATGGCGCGACGGTGACGTACACGCTGAATACCACCGGTAAGGCCGGTACCCACGCTTACTACAGCGGCACCCAACCCGATCTTCAGGTCGAGATGGGCATGTACGGTGCGATCGTGGTGTTGCCGAAGACTCCCGGAGTCGCGCCCGGCAGCACCGCCGCCTCGCCCTGCGTCCCCCTAGGCAGCCGACTCCAGGGTGGACTGGAGTACCGGCTGGCGCCCGCTGCCTACGATCATCCGGCCACGTGCTACGACATCGAATACCTGTGGCAATGGGGGGAGATCGACCCGGTCATCCACTCACAGGCCGAAGCGCAAGTGAAGGCGAATCCGACCTGCACCGCTGCGAGAGGGTGCCTGTCGGTCGTGACGGAGCCGTACCATCCGCGCTATTTCGTGATCAACGGACGCTCAATGCCGGACGATATGGATGCGGACTATGCGCCCAACTACCCGGCGCAACCGTACAACGGCAACCCGCACATGCATCCGCTCGACCAAGTACTGATTCGCACAATTGGACAGGGGCGCTGGGAACATCCGTTCCATGAGCACGCCAACCACGTCCGCATCCTCGCCCGCGACGGCAACTTGATGCTGAGCCAGACCGATCAGACCAAGCTCGCAGGCCTCATGATGTTCAACACCGACACCTGGCCCGGCCAGGCGTTCGACGGCATTTTCTATTGGTCGGGCAAGGGATTGAGCTGGGACATTTACGGCCATACGCCGAAGCTGAACGATGGCACCACTCGCCCCGCCTGCACTGGGGCGTCGCAGATGCTGGGCACCTCGTCAGCCTGCGAACCAGAGTGCCTGCCCGACGCAAACGGCTACTTCACACACGCCAGCGGTGCCGTTGCGCCGGTGTTCAGCAAGGTTCCGCCATATGCGCTCATGAATGGCACTGCGGCATCCATGAACTACGGCGAATGGTGCGCGGATCACGAGCACCCGCTCGAGGCCAATCCAGCGGGGCAGGTGGGGGTCGGAGGAGCGGCGACCCTGCCCGATCCGCTCGTGGCCACCAATGGTCTGTGGTTCAACGGCACGCCGTACCTCGGCCCTGACGCGGTGAATCGCAGCCGCGGACCGACACCCTTGCCGCCCGGGGGGGCGCTGCAGAACTCACCGCTCGAGTCCGGCATCGCCTTCATGTGGCATTCGCATAACGAGCGTGAGATTACGACCAACGATGTGTTTCCGGGCGGCATGCTGATGATGATGCTGGTTGATCCGCCGGTCTGGTACATCGACGAAACTCTGTGAGTTGGAGCTGAACATGGGTATAACCAAAAAATCACTGAGCACCGCGATCCTGATCGGATCGGCTCTTCTTCTGACTTCCGGGATCGCGGCCGCGAAGCCGGTGGTCAATCTGACGGCGGTACGGCAAGCGGCCGTGGCGCCCGACGGCAACATCATCCCAATGTGGGGCTGGTTCTGCGGCAACGGTACCGGCGGTACCGGATTGCCCGCGAGCGGCGGGGCCACCTGCACGCAAACCAACGGTGCCGCGCAAACGGCGGGCACGAGCGGCGCGGGCGGCGTCTGGCAGCCGCCCCTCATCACCGTGCCGTACACGGCCACAGCGGGGATTAGCACCACCGGGCTCACGATCGTCCTCGCCAACAGACTGGCAGTGCCGACTTCGCTGACCCTCGTCGGACAGCTGCCAAACGCCGCTGATCCGAACGGCACCGGCCACCCGACGCGCGAGAGTGGACGGCCCCAGCACTCCGCGCAGACTGCGACCACGTGGACTACGGTCGTCACCGGACAAGCACCGTTCACACCGCCGACCCAAGGTGCACGTGCACAGTCGTTCGTGCAGGAAGCCCAACCGAACGGAAGAATCATCTACAACTGGAGTTCCCTGACGCCGGGTACGTATCTGATCGAGTCCGGGTCCTACCCGTCGATTCAAGGCCCGATGGGCCTGTACGGCGTCTTGGTGGTGACCGCGGAACCTACCGGCGCCGGCACTACGTTCGTGCCCGGCACGGCTTATCCGAGTCCGGCCGGAGCGGCGAATGCCACGGGAGTCCCCTATGACGCCGATGCGGTGATGTTGCTGAGCGAAATCGACGCGGTGCAAAATTCCGCGGCCGATGCGGCGGTGCTCACCACCGGATTCAGCCCGTATACTACATGGACTCCGGCCTGCTCACCCACCGGACCGGCCGCGACCCGCAACACCTGCTATCCGCCGGCAGTTGACTTCACACCGACCTATTACATGATCAATGGTCACTCGTTCGACCGAACCAACCCGGCGCTGTCGGCCGTTAATGTCGGCTCGAGTTATTCCACGGGCAACGTGCTGCTGCGATTCGTGAACGCGGGCCTGCACCTGCACATGCCTTCGGTGGTCGGCCTGCAGATGGATCTGATCGCAGAGGACGGTCACCTGCAACCCGACGTGACGCTGGCGCTGGCGAAGGGGACCGCACTCACCACATGCCCGAGCGGCAACACGCCGATCGTGGGCGGCTGTCCCAAGGTGCAGAACGACTGGTTCATGCCCGCCGGTAAAGTGCTGGATATCGTCGTAAGGCCGGCCGGTACCGCCGCCGGTTACGCATCCACTTACTACCCAACGTTCGACCGCCAGTTGAGCTTGTCGACCAACAACCAGCGCGACGGCGGCATGCAGGCTTTCCTCGTGACCAACGGCGGGGCGCTCTCGGTCAATGCAACCACAGGATTGTCGAGTTTCGCCAACGTGTCGCTCGCCGCCGCAACCGTGGCGGTGCAGGCCAATCCGGACAACTACATTTTGCCGGCCAAGGCCACGACATTCTCCGGCAACGTGCTGGCCAACGACAGCGGCATCATCGGAGCGACTCTAGTAGGGGCGCCTTCGGGCGTCGTGTTGAGCCGGAACGGCCTCTTTACCTACACCGGCAGCACGGCGAAGACGTTCCAGTACTGCGGCAACGGGGCGACCAACCCTGTGGCGACCCCTAATTTGTGTGCTACGGTCACCATCACCCCGGCGGCAGTGGGCGCAGTGCCGACCGCAAACGCCGACAGCTTCGCCAGCAAGGTGGCCACGCTGTTGAATGTTTCGCAGCCGGGCGTCCTTGCCAACGACAGCGATCCCACCGGCTACCCTCTCGCCGCCAGTACCAGCAATACCGCCTTGGTCGCCGGCAGCCCGTTCACCTCTGCGACGGGTGGTTGCACCATCACGCTGGAAGCCAACGGATCATTTACGGCGCAATCTCCCTCGGGCCCGAATACCTGTACGTTCTCGTATTACGCGCTCAATTCACAAGGTACTGCCAGTGCCGCGCCGGCGACCGTCACTCTGACATTCCCGACGCCGAGCAATCTCTCGGTGACGGTGGCGGACGCGACGAGCGGCGTGGTCATGACTGATTACAAATGGATCATCGAGCAGGATCTGACATTCAAGATCGATCCGGCCTGCCAGCAGAATGGCCCGGGCGGCACCAAACCGTCGACCTGCCCGGCAGGGAATCCGCCGAGCCTCGCGACTACCTTCTTCAGTAGCTACAGTCCGGTGGTCGCGAGCGGTTGCACGGGCGCGCAAAGCTGCGAGCGGGGTCAAAGCGTATTCAACCCCGCGACCGGCGGACACGTTCCGGCGACCTGCAACCACGGCATATGCACCGCGAGCACGACCGGGAGTCTGCCATTTTCTCAGCCGCGGGACGTCCAGTTGAATGCGCTCGATCCGGACGGCGTCACCCCGGCTCGGTACTACATCTCGATCCTGCCCGGCGATGCCGCCAATCCCGCGAACGCAGGGGCCAATGGATACGCCGGTACCTTTACCCAGCCCGCCTGCGAGCAGACGACGACCTCGTCGCCGAAGACTGCGACCGGACAGCAAGTTCCGGCGTGCGGCCACACGATGAGCGGCGCGCCGATCCCGGCTCCCGTTGCGGGCGTATTCGCTCCAGTGGTCATCCAGGTAGAACCCACGCCGCTCGAGACCGCAACCCTCACGATTTTCGTATTCGAGGATGACTATCCGCTGAACGGCGAGCCCGACACCGGCGGCAACAACAACGAGCAGGGCTTGGGATCATTCCAGGTCGAGTTGTGGGACGAGATGGCGCAGGCTGGCGACTTCACCGGCCAGATGACCTATGACATCTTCAACATGCCGCTGTCCAACTCCCTGAATGGGACGATGGATCCGTTGACCGGCCACAACGCTTGCCCGGTTGCGGCGACCGCGCCCGACAATGCCGGCAACCCAAATCAAGTAGCCTCCGGCATGATCATCGTCTGCCCGCAGTACGAGGATGACGGGGTCACCCCGTCGCCATTGGCCGGAAACGCCGTCGTCAAGAATCTGATGCCGGGCCGATTCGGCGTGGTCGTGCATCCTTCCGCCGCGCGCGAGGCCGCCGGTGAGACGTGGTATCAGACAAACACGCTGGACGGCACCCATTATCTGGACACGTTCGTAAAGGTTGGAGAACCGGCCTACTTCCAGGAATACGGTCCGGGCGGCTGGCACGCGTTCATCGGCATGGCCAATCCGGCCGTCATCAATGCCCGCATGGCATCGTACTGCAAGGGACCCGCGGCCCTGTCCTGCAAAAATACCATCAAAGGCCAGGTGAGCAACCTGCATGAATCGCGCGCGCCGGATGAGACCCTGTACGACAGCGGCGTCTTTCCGCAGGGCGATCCGCGCAATTACCAGGCGCTCGCGCATACCACGTGCTGGGCCGCGCTCGGTGATACCGACGGCGCGACCTTTGCCTTCACCAATTGCGATGCCAACGGCAACTATCAATTCAACAATGTTCCCGACGGCAATTGGTCCATCGTGATCGGCGACCTGTGGGACGACATCATCATCGACGGCTCCTCGAGGCCAGTGAACGTCTGCACGGGACCGACCTGCGGAGCCAACACGACACCGAACCCATTCGTGATGGATTACCCGGTGTTTTTGTGGCAAACGAAAATCTTGACCAACACGTTCATGGACCTGAACGGCAACGGCATTCAGGAGCCCGGCGAGCCTGGCCTGATCCAGGTGCCGAACCGGATTCGGTTCCGGAACGGGCGCTTCAACAACAGCCTGTTGACGGACGTCAGCGGCCACGCCAACTTCAACGAGACCTTCCCGTTGTTCAGCTGGTATGTCGCCGAGTCGGACAACACGCGTTTCAAGAACACGGGCGTACACGTCGTATATGACTTCGGCGGGCAGATCGACGGGCCCTCGGGAACCAATTGCCTGGGCGCTGAGTCAGGGGGAAGTACCAACCAGAGCAACTCCGCGGCGAATCCGTGCGGCAACGGCACCGGTGGTTCCTACCAAGGGTTGCTGAATTCGAGCGAGCCAGCCGCGGTAGCGCTGCCATCCAATTTGCGGTACCCGGGATCGTATTACTGTCAGTTCGGCGATTGCTCGGAGCTGATCGGTACGTCGGGCCTACACGCGGGCGGCCCCGGCGGCTCGACGGGCCGCATCGACCCGGGCTCTGTCGTGATGGAGGGCCTGCAGGGGTTCCTTAGCCAGACCGAGATCCTCGAGTGGGGCAAGTTGCCGTACCTCCCGGGCGAGAACGGCGGCATCCGCGGCCACGTCGTTTACTCATCGACGCGACCGTTCGACGATCCGTCGATTCTGTTTCAGAACTTGTGGGAACCCTTGGTCCCCAACGTCACCATGAATTTGTATCAGGAGACCGCACAGCCGGACGGAACGGTCGGTCTGAAACTGATCGACACCACCCAAACCAGCAGCTGGGACGCCTATGCGCAGGGCTTCCGGTCCGCTGGCATCCCGAACATGAACTGCCCGGGCCAACCGCTTTCCGATCCGTTCTTCCCGTACACTTTGGCGGGCACGCCGAACTATCTGACCCCGGGGCCATTGCCGTACAACAGCCAGTACAAGTGCTACGACGGCATGCACAACTTCAACCAAGTGCAGCCGGCTCCGTACGATGGCCTGTATCAGTTCCCGACTGCTCACTGCACCGCGTGTGTTGCCAACCCCAATGCCGGTCAAATGGCATCGCCTGCGACCATCCTGCCGCCGGGCAAGTACGTGGTCGAAGTGATCGTGCCGCCGGGCTACGAGTTGGTGAAGGAAGAGGACAAGAACATTTTGATCGGCGATTCGTTCATCGCCTCGGCCACGATATCGCCTCAGTTCGTGGGACTTGGCGACATTTTCATCGTGCCCGATCAGGCGTCGATCAACCAGAACAACATTAACGGAGTGTACAACCCCGCGATCAACAGCAACGCCAACAACCCGGCCTACACGGGTCCGAATACTGGAACGAATCCTTACAACGCCAATGGCACGCCGTCGGGCAACAACAGCAATCCGACCACGGCGATGGGTCGCCAAGAGGTCGGCGGCTTCGGACCGGGCGGACTGACCACCCAGAATTCGCCTTGTGTGGGCGAAGTGCGGATCGTTCCGGACTTCATGAGCATCTCCCCCGAATCGGGCCAGGTCGCGCCGTTCGCCGGTGCCTCTCGCCCGCTGTGCGACCGCAAGGAGCTGACCCTCGAGGATCAGATGCAGGCCCAGGCCGAATTCTTCGTCTGGACCAAGACGCCGGCCGCCACGCACTACAGCGGGTTCATCCTCGACGACTTCTCGTCCGAATATAATCAGGCCGCGCCCACGTTCGGCGAGAAGTTCGCGCCACCGAACCTGCCGGTCTCCATCAAGGATTTCAACGGTGTGGAGATTTCACGCACCTACTCGGACCAATGGGGTCTGTTCAACGGGCTGGCGTACTCGACGTGGGAAGTCAACCCGCCCAATCCGACCGGCTATTCACCGAACATGTTCATCACTGAGATGAACAGCCCGGGCCCGATCATCGCACCGATCTGCACGACGGCGGCCACGTCCACGATCCCGGCGGCGCCGCTGGGATGCGTGACCGCACAAACGAACCCGCCCACCATGATCACTGATCCGTACTTCAATCCGGGTTTGAGCACGTTCGACTATGAGAATCCGTTCATGCCGGGCGACACGGTATACCTTGATACGCCGGTCGTTCCCGTAATGGCGTTCGCCGAGGGCTATAACCCGCCGGATTGCGCGTATCCGGATGCGACGCCGGGAATCAAGAGCGTCGTGGCGAGCGCCACGGCCGACCAGCTGCCGGCTAATAGTGCGTCCGGTACCACGCCCGGTTTCGGCGGCGACGTAGAAAAGGCGCTCGGCTCCATCAAGGTCGTGGTGGTGGTAAAGCGGGCCCAGAAGGTCGTCGGAGGGGATCTGGCGGTAGAAGGCCGAGACCAGGCGCTCAAATCCATCGGAGCCGATGCGGGTGTAAACTTCCTGTTCTTCCATCCTTTTGAATCTTACTAATGTGGCTGCCCATCCCGCGCCCTTAAATTTCAGGAGGCAGTTATGAAAAGCAGAT
>Ga0209006_10002644_pt1 | contig 16333 bp, 10 predicted proteins | sample JacPin_JW_Ref_O2_FD_188567 | JGI IMG/M metagenome (GOLD analysis project Ga0209006, IMG submission 188567) | Forest soil microbial communities from Algoma, Ontario, Canada - Jack Pine, Ontario site 1_JW_Ref_O2 (SPAdes) (version 2) | ecosystem: Environmental > Terrestrial > Soil > Boreal... | reverse complement strand
TGGCAAGGGTCAGGCCTTGTATGACATCAATCTGAAAGTGGCGGCCAATCATGCCACGGCGCTGATTGGCCCTTCCGGTTGCGGGAAGTCGACGTTCATCCGCTGCATCAACCGGATGCACGAGACGATTCCGGAAGCGAGCGTGACTGGCCGGGTTCGCATCGGCGAGATCGATGCGTACAACGGAACTTCTGCGACGCAGCTCCGCCGCCGCGTGGGGATGGTGTTTCAGAAGGCGAATCCATTTCCGACGATGTCGATCTACGACAATGTCGCGTCGGGACTGAAGCTGAACGGTTTCCGCGACCGGCGCAAGCTGGATGAGATCGTCGAGCATTCGCTCGAGGTTTCCGCGCTGTGGTCCGAGGTCAAGGATCAGATCCACAAGAAATCCGGCGCCAGTCTTTCGGGCGGACAGCAGCAGCGTTTGTGCATTGCGCGCGCGCTGGCGGTTGAGCCCGAAGTACTGTTGATGGACGAGCCGTGTTCGGCGCTGGACCCGATCTCGACTGGAAAAATTGAAGAGTTGATCTTCCAGCTCAAGGAGCGGTATACCATCGTAATTGTGACCCATAACATGCAGCAGGCGGCGCGGGTGGCTGAGTTTACCGGCTTCTTTTTGCTGGGCAAGATGATTGAGTTCGACAAGACAGAAAAAATCTTTACCAAACCGTCGGACAAGAAGACCGAAGATTACATCACGGGCAGATTTGGATAGTAATAGCGAAGCGCGCAAAACGCGCTGTTTATTCGTCCGCAAAGAACGCGGACGATTCGCGCGGCGCGCCTAGGTCCTTCGCGATGCAAAAAGCGCATCGCTCAGGATGAAAACTTTGGCTTCAAAGGAAGGTTCGGATCATGCGTACGCGTTTTCAACAGGGGCTTGACGATTTGCGGCAGCGGTTGCTTCGCATGGGAGGGCTGGCGGAGCAGGCGGTCGACCGCGCGCGTCAGGCCTATGTGGAACGCGATCTTACGCGCTGCCAGATGGTGCTCGAAGGCGAGAGCCTGATCAACACCGCCGAGCGTGAGATCGACGAAGCGGCGTTCGATTTGCTCGCCATGCAACAGCCGATGGCAGTGGACCTGCGCTTTATTCTGGCTGTGACCAAGATCAATTCGGATCTCGAGCGCGTGGGCGATCAGGCCGTGAACATCGCTGAACGCGTGATGGATATGGTCGAGCTTCCGACCGCGCCTTTGCCGGTCGATATCGCGCGCATGGGTGCGGCGGTCAGCGCCATGGTGCGCCGGGCGCTCGAATCGTTTATTGAAGGCAAAGTTGAACTGGCGCAGGCCGTGCTCGAAATGGATAACGTAATCGACCGCATGCGCGATGATGCGTTCATCCAGTTGGTCAAGACCATGAATGAACGTCCCGAGGTCGTTCGCCAGGCTCTGGATGCGCTGCTGGTCGCGCGGAACCTGGAGCGAGTCGCCGACCACGCTACCAACATTGCCGAAGATGTCATCTTCTGGGTGCAGGGCGCTGATGTGCGGCACAATGTGCCCCCCGAGCAGCCGGAGGCGCAGGCTGCGCCGCAACCAGTGCAGCCGACGTCTCGCGCATCGGGAGTATAGCGCCACAAAGTAACCTATCATCCTGAGGCCCGCTGTTTTTGCGGGCCGAGGGACCTATCCAGTTTCCCGCCAGCGCGACGCTGCCAACAAGTCCCATAGATCCTTCGCGCGAAGAACGCGCTCAGGATGACAAAGCAGGAAAAAGGGCTTAGGCAGGAAAAAGGGCTGAGGATGACATGGCGGAGAACGCGCCCACGATGACAACGCCGGATGAGGCTTTGACCGTGCAGTCCAGATTGCATTACGCTCTTCTCCTCATCCTTCTCGATTCTTCACGAATCCTTGCGTTGGAGGCCACGTGACTCGATTCGCATGCATCGTCGTCGGTAGTTCGCTTTTGCTTTCCGCGCTTTCCTCCGCCCAGGAGCCCGAAAACAAAGCTACGAATAAAACAATCAACCTACCCAGCAGCAAGATGTTGACCGTGCCATCCCCCGGTCGCGTTGGGGACACCAACAGTTTCCCGGCGACCATCGTGCTTAGCCCCGACGGCCGCTACGCCGCGCTGTTGAATGATGGCTACGGGACGCAGGAAACCCTGGCGCACCAGTCGATTTCCGTGCTCGATCTGACGGGCAATAAGATCGTTGAGTATCCAGACGAGCGGCTGAGCGACGAGGCGCATCAGAGTTATTTTCTGGGGTTGGTATTCAGCACGGATGGGAAGCATCTCTATGCGTCGGTCGGATCGCTCACCGATCCGACGGGCGCGAAGGCCGGAGATACCGGGAACGGCATCGCGGTTTATGGATTCGCTGAAGGTAAGGTCACGCCGGAGCGCTTCATCGCGATTGGACTGCAGCCGCTGTCGACGGGGAAGAAGCTTGCGGTTGGAATAAAAGCGCCACTGCACAAGGCAATTCCGTATCCCGGGGGGCTGGCGCTTATTTCCGACGGCGGCCGCGACAAGTTGCTGGTGGCGAACAATCTTTCTGACAACGTCGTGCTGATCGATCCGGCGACGGGAAAAGTCTTGCAGAGTCTTGATCTGAGCACCAGCGATTTGATTCCGTCGTCGTTTCCCTACACGTGCGTGGCTACGCGCGATGGGCGGCGTGCGTGGTGCAGTTTATGGAACGCATCGCAGGTTGCGGAACTCGACTTGACCAGCGGGAAGGTTGTGCGCTGGATCAAGCTGAGGCAATCAGACGATCCGATCGCGCCGGGGTCACATCCGACGGCGTTGCTGTTGAGTCCGGATGAAAAAACACTCTACGTCGCGCTCTCGAACGCGGATGAAGTTGCGGCAATTGCAACTGGTTCCGGGCTGCCGTGGGCGTTTATGGGGGTAGCACTCGCCGGGCGGTTCGGCGGAGCTTGTCCAACGGCTTTAGCCCTATCTGGGGACGGGAAATATTTGTTAGTCGCGAACTCCTGCTTGGACGCCGTCGCCGTTCGGGATGTTTCTCAGGACTTTTCGATTTCGTCCGCCAATGACGACCACGCTCTTGGTACTCCTATCGGCTTCATTCCGACGGACTGGTATCCCTCCGCCCTCGCGGTGCGGGGCGACGACCTGCTCATCGCAACAGCTAAGGGCGAGGGAGCGCGTCCGAACAAGGACATGGGCAAAACCTCGTATGAGATGCGGCACCGCGATCATCCTTACATTCCCACGCTGATCAGGGGTTCGGTGGCGAGGCTGAATATTGCAGCGACACTCGACCGACTTCCGGAACTTACGCGGTTGGTCGAGCATGACAATCTTCTGCACAGCGATCCGGGAACGATTGCTTTTGCGGCCGGGACGAATCCCATCAAGCACGTGATTTATGTGATCAAGGAAAATCGTACCTACGATCAGATTCTTGGTGATCTGAAATCAGGCGATAAGCCGGTTGGCGACGGCGATCCGTCGATCACGATGTACGGCGCTGACATTACTCCCAACGAGCACAAGCTGGCGCTGCAATTTGGCGTGCTCGACAATTTTTACGACAGCGGGGAAGTCTCCGGTGACGGGCATTTGTGGTCGACGGCGGCGATTACGACCGACTACAACGAGAAGACCTGGCAGATCGCTTACCGCGGCCACGAGCGCACCTACGATTTCCAAGGGCAGAACGCGGAAGAATATCCTCTGGAACACAATCAGGCGGACGTTGACGATCCCGCCACGGGATACCTGTGGGACAATCTGGCGCGCAATCACGTGTCGTTTCGCGATTATGGGGAGTTTGTGAACGCGGAGTGGTGCAACGAGAAGCGCCGGGCTGGGACCCCGAAGCAGGGAACCCCGTCAGGGCAGGAGGCGCGGTGTCCGCGCACCGAGATGAAGCAGGGGGACACACTTCCGCCGAATGTGGGCGACACGCATGGCGGCCCGAGTCCCTTCCCTTGGGCGGTGCCGCTGTTTAGCGGAGTGAAACCAAGCAAGGCGGTGCTGCGGGATCACTTTGATCCGCTCTATCCGGATTTCAACACAGAGTATCCAGACCAGCTTCGGGCCGATGAATTTCTGAATGAGTTTGGCGCTTACGTTCGTGCCCGCGAAGCGAACGAAGGAGCGGCGTTTGAGATGCCGTCGTTCATCCTGCTGTATTTGCCGGACGATCACACGGGAGGAACGCGGCCGAATTTTCCGCGTCCGGCGGCCTCGGTAGCCGACAACGATCTTGCGCTCGGACGTGTTGTGGATGCGGTTTCGCATAGCGCGTACTGGGATGACACCGCCATCTTTGTGCTCGAAGACGACGCCCAGGATGGCGCCGATCACGTCGACGCGCACCGGTCGACTGCGTTCGTGGTCAGCAAATATTCTCCGGGATCGGCTGTGCAGCCTTATGTGGAGCACCGTTTCTACACGACGGTGAATATCGTTCACACCATGGAGACGCTGCTCGGGCTTCCCCCCATGAATCAGAACGATGCGTACTCGCCCGTGATGTCAGGGCTTTTTTCGGGAGCGGGAAATCAGCCGCCGTTCAAGGCCGACAAGCGCAATCTGAACAATGGCCTAATCTTTGAGATCAACCGGAAGGAAGCGCCGGGCGCGAGAGTTTCATCGAAGATGGATTTTTCGCGGCCGGATGCGGCGGGCGCGGGGAAGCTCAATCGCGTGTTGTGGCAAGATCAGAAGGGGACGGCACCGATGCCGGCGGCGAGGCATAGCGTGTTTCCGGCGGGTGATGAGGAATAGAATGTACCGACGTATGGATCATTCGCTGTGGATCACAAGACATTCGACGCCGGCGACGCCGAATCATCGTTGCTGAAAGAGAAAGAGAGAGACGCTTGGGCTCAGTTACGCGGTGCGCTCAAGGAGGTCTTTGCCGAGTCGGGTGCAGGCGAAGCATACCTGCACTCCGAACGAAAGAAACTTTTTCGGTAAGGACGAGGAACAGTGGTCGCTCACTCTCGTCCCGCGGCACGAAACCTACTTCAAACTTACCGACTCTTTCAGCGGCAGGTCTTGCGACGAGCCGCCGACGCGGAACGTATAGTCTCCGGGAAGCAGTTGCCATCCGTGTTGCTCGACGTTGAAGATGGAGAGAAATTTCGGGTCGACGTCGACCGTCACTTCCTTACTCTCGCCTCCGTTGAGTTTAAGTTTGCTAAAGCCGACGAGACGCTTCGGAGGTTCGGCTGCCGCCGCGGGCAGGGAAGCGTAGACTTCGGCGATTTCGGCTCCGACACGGCTGCCGGTATTGGTGATGGTGAAACTCACGCGCGGATTCTTTCCCGGCGTGACCTTCAGATTCGAATACGAATACGTCGTGTACGACAGGCCGAAACCGAAGGGGAATAGCACCGGTTTGTTCTCCGCGTCGTACCACTTGTATCCAACCTTCACGCCTTCATCGTAGGTCACCTGAAATACGGGCAAGCCGGTGGCGATCCGCTTCCAGCCTTGCTGGTCGGCGTCCACGGTTGCCTTTGGAGGTTTCACAACGGTCGGATGCGGCAGGTCGGCTTCGCTCTTTGGGAACGTCATGGGCAGCTTGGCGCTCGGGTTCACGTCACCGAAAATGATGTTCGCCACCGCGTCCGCGCCTTTGCTGCCGGCGTACCAGGCCTCGAGGATGGCGCTTACCTGATCGACCCAAGGCATCGTGACGGCGGTTCCGGTTTCGAGTACCACGACGGTGTGTGGATTCGCAGCCGCGACCTTGGCGATCAGATCGTCCTGATGGTCGGGAAGAGAGAGGTTCGGCAGATCCATGCCTTCGCTCTCCCACTGATGCGCGAAGACGATAGCCACATCGGCAGACTTGGCCAGAGCCGCCGCCTTCTCAGGATCGGAACCGGAATCAAACTGAACGCTTGCTCCAGGCGCTTTGGCGCGAATCGATTTCAGTGGGGACGTCGGGAACCAGACGTGATCCTGCCAGTGCGTGTTGCCTTTGCCGGGCGGCATGATTGCATTTCCGCCCGGGGGATCGACTTGCGCCGAACCGCCGCCCGAGATCATGCCTACGTCGGCGTGGGCCCCGATGATTGCGATGCTGCGAATTTTAGAGGCGTCCAGCGGAAGTTGAGTGTGATCGTTTTTCAAGAGTACGGCGCTCTGCTCTTCGATCTTCTGCGCGACTTCGAAGCCCGCTACTACGTCGACTACACCTTTTTGCTGTGGATCATCGACCACGCCGGTGGCGAACATCGAGCGCAAAATTCTGTGAACGTGGTCATCGAGTTCGGCCATTGGAATTTTGCCGGACTCAACACCAGCCTTGAATTCGTCGCTGTAAAAAATCCAGCCGGGCTGTTCGTGATCGAGGCCGGCGGCAGAAGCTTTCGCCGCGCTGTGCGTCCCACCCCAGTCGGAGAGGACAAATCCCTTGAAATTCCAATCTTTCTTGAGCAGGTCGGTGAGCAGATACTTATTCTCGCAGGCGTATTCGCCGTTTACGCGGTTGTAGGAGCACATGACGGCCGCTGTGTTCGATTCCTGCACTCCGATTTCAAAGGCGAGCAAATCGCTCTCGCGGGCCGAGCGCTCGTCGATGGTGATGTTGACGGCGTTGCGGCCGCTCTCCTGGTCGTTGAGGGCGTAGTGCTTAATGTCGCCGAGAACGTGCTGCGCCTGGAGGCCTTTCATCACCGAGCCCACGAGCTTTCCGGCGAGCACGGGATCTTCACCCAGATATTCGAAGGTGCGGCCGTTGCGTGGCTCGCGGGTGATGTTAATGCCTCCGCCGAGCGTCATGTTGAAGCCCTGGGCGCGGAGTTCGCGGCCGATCAACGCTCCGTATTCGTAGGCGGCGTCAAGGTCCCAGCTCGCCGCCGCGCCTAAGTCTGAGGGGAGGGCCGTCGAGTAGCGGCCGTTCTCGCCGCTGCTGCGTACGCCATAAGCGGCGTCTGACATCTGAATGGCAGGAATGCCCAGCCGAGGAATGCCCGGCACGTACCCGGCGCCGCCGTTCGAATGCACGATCAGCGGGCTGAGCGGACTGAGCCCGGCCATGCCCGTGCCATGCAGGAGGGAAGTCTTTTCGTCCAACGTCATCTCCTTGACGACCATGGTGGCGCGATCGTCGGGAGAGAGCTTGGGATTCGACCAGGGATGACTTTGGCCGTTCGACTTCACCACGGCGAAGGAAAGGAGACAACCGATGAGGCTGGACCACAGGGTCAACCGTGAGACAGAGCGTCGTGGCTTCTGCGCGTGTGGGTGCATGAGTACCTCGTTCCGAATCGTAAGCAAAAACGATAATGTAGCAGGTTTTTGCGATTTCTGCCTTTGTCACAATTATGTCACGGCATTTGCGGTTCTGATTCGGCGCCCGAGAAGTCGCGAGCGAATAACATCTTGACCCTTACTACCGGCCATCGTAGCATGTTGGTCCTACGGGTTTTGCTGGTTATCCTTTCCCGGCCGCAAGCGCCCCTTCGTCCTGAGGAGATTCCCGTGCGAGCTTGTTTCCGTGTGATCGGTCTTGCCTTCCTGACGGTTTATTTCACGACGTTTTGCAGCGCTCAGTTCTCATTTCCAAATACGCCCGTGAAGCACGTGATTGTCGTGATTCAGGAAAATCGGAGTCCGGATAATCTGTTCCTGGCGGACCAGAACCTAGTACGGCGCGGGGCGCACCTGGTGGGCGGCGGCTCCTGTTTCGGCACCAAGGTTACCCTGACGCCATGGCAGCTGGATGCCTGCTTCGACCCCTCGCACTCGCATCAGGGCGGTTGGGTGCCAACCTACGACGGGGGCAAGATGGATGGTGCGTGCAGCATTCCGGCCGGGCTGAATGCAGGTTGTGGAGTTCCCGCATGTCCCAACAGCAAATACGCCACCTGCCCGGAGTACACCTACGTTCCCAATACGAAGTATGACGGAGTGCATGGGCTGCTCGACCCATATTTTCAGCTGGCCGAGCAGTACGGTTTCGCCAATTACATGTTCCAAACCAACCAGGGGCCCAGTTTTCCGGCGCACCAGTTTCTTTTCTCAGGAACTTCTGCGCCCACAGCGTATCCCGCTCCTTACTACGACTGGTTCGCGGCCGAGAATCTGGCGCTTACCGGAGACGTCAACGGATGCATCGCCGAAAAAGGAAACTTCGTCCGGGAAGTGTCTCCGGCAGGAACTGAAGGCAAGGGATTCACGCCGGCGACACCGGCGGGAGCGATTCAAGGATATCCGTGCTACGAACACCACACGATGTCCGACCTGCTGGCGGAGCATGGCATTACCTGGAAGTACTACAGCAGCGGTTTTAGCTCGCTGTGGACGGCACCCAACGCCATCGACCATATCTGCCAGTCGAGCGGAGTCGGGGGTGCGTGCGAGGGGCCGTCGTTCAAAAATGGCGAGGTGGTAAAAGACGACGCGCAGATTCTCGCTGATCTTGGCTTGAATGCATCGAGCACCGCTGATTGCCAACTTCCGCAGGTGAGCTGGGTAACTCCCGACGGCGCATGGTCGGATCATCCGGGAACCGTTGGCTCGGACGGGGGACCGTCATGGGTTGCGGCGATTGTGAATGCGGTCGGTGGCTACGACAACTCCGGGAACAAACTACCGATTCAGTGCGGCTATTGGGGAAATACTGTTGTGCTGATCACCTGGGATGACTGGGGCGGATTCTACGACGATGTCAATCCGATCCAAACGATCGGCCAGGGCGCCGCCGGATACCCAAAAGGTGGCGGAAACGGGCAAGCCTACGTGTACGGTTTCCGGGTGCCTCTGCTCGTGGTCTCGCCGTTCGCCAGGGAAGGCTATATTTCGGGTCCGCCGAACCGTCCCGCTTGCCCGAGTTACTATTGCCATGACTTTGGCAGCATTTTGAACTTCATCGAATACGCTTTCGGGACGAATGGAAACTCGATTGGTACGATTGGACCGCCGGAATTCCCCTATGCCGATGCGTTCGTTCAGGACGCGTCGTTCGGCCCGCAGCACTATTCGCTGCATGATTTCTTTTCCTTCAACCAGAGGAGATCGTTCCAGCCGATATCCGGTGCGAAATATGCGACGAAGTGTTTCGTGACTCCGAAGACCTGCTTCGCAAATTTCCCGGAGGCTGCGGACACCGACTGACGCGTTTGTTTTCGGTTCTCCGCGGTGTCTCGCTCCCGCAGCTGCGCAAGATCCGGACCTGAACCGTTCCACAGGCTGTAGCTTTCTTCACAGCGGGCGGGACGCCCGCCGGACAGCCGCCGGGACGGCGGCGCTACAACTACTCTTGCATCAGGTTGGCCGAATCTTCCGTCCCACCGTAAACTAGAGTGGTGAAGATTGCGCTGGGGCAAATCAATCCCACAGTCGGAGATTTCTCCGGCAATGCGGCCAAAATCATCGACTTTTCGCGGCGGGCGCAGGCTGCGGGAGCGGGACTCATCTTGTTTCCCGAGCTTTCGGTGTGCGGCTATCCTCCGCGCGACCTGGTCGAGCGGCCTTCTTTTGTTGCGCGTAATACAGAAACAGTGGAACGCATCGCGCGCCAGACCGCCGGCATTGCGGTGATCTGTGGGCTGGTCACGCCCGCTCACTCGGACACCGGCAAGTCGGCTATGAACTCCGCGGCGCTGTTGATGGATGGGAAGGTTGCGTTCACGCAATCGAAGATGCTGTTGCCGACCTATGACGTCTTCGACGAGATGCGCAATTTCGCCCCTGCCAAGAGCCAGGATCTGTTTTCGTTCTGCGGCAAACGCATGGCCCTGACCATTTGCGAAGATGCGTGGAATGACAAGCACTTCTGGCAGAAGCGGTTGTACACGGTCGATCCCGTGGAGGCGCTGGTCAAGGCGGGCGCCAATTTTGTGCTTAACATTTCGGCGTCGCCGTTCTGGATCGGCAAGCGGGAGTTCCGGCGCGAGATGCTGGCCAGCATCGCTAAGCAGCAGAGAGTACCGGTGGCGCTGGTGAACCAGGTGGGCGGTAACGACAGCCTGGTGTTTGACGGATCGAGCGTCGTGCTGAACGCCGAAGGGAAGGTCATCGCGCAAGGTCGGTCGTTCGAGGAAGACTTGATTTACTTCGATTCTACAGACCTGTCGGGCGAAATCCACGAGCAGATTGCCGGCGACGACGCCAGCGCCTATGCCGCATTGGTGCTGGGCACGCGCGACTATATGCAGAAATGCGGATTTCGAATGGCAATCGTCGGCCTGAGCGGCGGCATTGACTCTGCCTTGACGGCGGCCATTGCCACGGATGCGGTGGGTCCAGAAAACGTAATCGGCGTCGGCATGCCGGGGCCGTATTCGTCAGAGGGTTCGATCGATGACGCACGCGCTCTGGCGCAGAATCTCGGCATTCGATTCGAGTTGCTGACGATCAATCCAGTTTACGAAGCCTATCGCCAGGCGCTGCAGGGAGTGTTCGCGGGTCTAAAGGAAGACGTCACCGAAGAAAATATTCAAGCGCGCGCGCGGGGGACGATGCTGATGGCGCTATCGAACAAACTGGGCGCGATCGTGCTTTCGACCGGCAATAAAAGCGAACTGGGAGTGGGTTACTGCACGCTCTACGGAGACATGGTGGGAGGGCTGGCGGTTATTTCTGACGTCCCAAAGACGCTGGTCTATCGCCTGAGCGAGTACGTGAACTCGCAGCGCGCGGTGATTCCGCAGGCTACGCTGACCAAACCGCCGTCGGCCGAACTGCGTCCCGGCCAGAAAGACAGCGATTCGCTGCCGCCGTACGAAGTTCTTGATGCCGTGCTGGAGGACTATGTGGAAGATTCGCATCCTGCGGAGCGGATTGCCAAAGATCGCGGATTCGATATCGAAACCGTGCGCAGAGTTATTCGCATGGTTGATCGCGCCGAATACAAGCGGCAGCAGGCTGCGCCTGGGTTGAAAATCTCCCCCAAGGCCTTTGGTTATGGACGCCGTTTTCCCATTGCCGCCAAAGGCGAGGTTTGAAGTATTCTGATAGGTCGCATTCCTAAGAAGGCTTCTAGATCTGAAAGGAAACCATGCGCCGTTTTCTGAGCTTCATCTGTGTCTGTTTTATTGCCGCCTCCGCCAGTGTGGCCGCCGCCCAAAGCACCCCGGTGAAATCCGGAGATGCAAAGCCCGCCGAGAAGAACACGGAGAAGTCCTCGACTGCGGGTACGAACCTGCCGACCGAGGCCACGGTCGAGGGCTTCCTGCAACAGACGTTTGGCTATCAGGCCGGACTTTCCTGGAAGATCGCGAGCGTCAAGCCGGTAGGCGCTACGGGATTGGCGGAGGTCAGCGTTGTGATCGCCACGCCTCAGGGCCAGCAGTTGAGCCGCTTCTATGTGACGGCGGACGGGCAACACGCGCTCACCGGCGAATTGATTCCGTTCGGCGCCAAACCCTTCGATCCCGCGAAAAAGCTGCTCGAAAAGGGCATCAGCGGTCCCGAGCGCGGACCGAAGAACGCGCCGGTAATGATCGTGGAATTCGGCGACCTGCAGTGCCCAGCCTGCAAAGCAGCCCAACCCACGATTGAAGCTCTGGTGGCGGCTGAACCGACTGCACGCTTCGTGTTCCAGAATTTTCCGCTGGACATGCACAATTGGGCGGCCAAGGGCGCGGCCTATGCCGACTGCGTTGGACGGGCATCGAATGATGCTTTCTGGAAGTTTGTCTCTAAGACCTACGATACGCAAGCCGACATCACGGCCGAGAATGTCGACGAAAAGCTTACGGCCATCGCCGACGATGCGGGCGTGAAGGGCCCGGATATTGCGGCCTGTGCCGCCAAGCCTGAGACCAAGGCTCGCGTCGATGCTTCCATCGCGCTCGGAAAATCGGTGGACGTGACGGGCACGCCGACGCTCTTCATCAATGGGCGCAAGGTGGGGAGCTTAGACAAACAAATGGCAGAGGTCTACAAGAGCCTCGTGGAGTTCGCCGCGAAACCGGCGAACTGAGGGCCGGAGTGCTGATGTGACTGTCTTCGGATGAGTAGCCTATTCAAACTTCCGGCCTGTGCGATTTGAAATCCTGCGCGTCACCCAAGGCGCGGCACCAGAGCCTAGTTCTTGAAGTAGGACTCATTATCGAGAATTGTTGTAACGCCCTCCACAACACAATTAATATCAGCCTTTGGACAGAGTCCACGGATGCCGACCTTCCGAGCTTCCTTGGCGAGTTGGGGCGAGTGATGCAGGGTCACCATCAGAATGGGCGTATTCGGGGAACGCGATGTGATTTCTTTCGCCGCGTCCAGTCCATTCATGCCCGGCATTTGAAAGTCGAGCACGATCACATCAAACTTTTCTTTATCGAATTTAGCGACAGCTTCCAGCCCGTCGGATGCCTCATCGCACACTTTCCAGTCATCCTGGGTCTCCAGAACGTTTCTCAGTGTGCGACGCATCGCAGCATTGTCATCCACGACTAGGATGCGGGGCCCGGGCGATCGATGGGCGATCAATGTCACCCCTCTCTGATGCAGTTCCGGGCAGATTCGTACGGAAGATTCCCAGGTTTCTCACCGCAAGGGTAAGATTTCGTTCAAATCCGCGATTTTTTGCGTATTTGGCGCAAAGGCAGGACTATTTGTTGATAACAGGGATGGGATGAGGTCCCTCGTAGAGTTCAGGCCACCTTAAGAGTCGCGCTGACTATGGTTCCTGATTCGTCGGATTTTATCTCCAAAGAGCCGCCGAGCCGTCTAAGGCGCTCTCGCATTCCAGCAAATCCGACGCCGCCCCGGCCGGATTCGATCAGTTCGTGTTGTTTTTCCGCGGCGATACCCTTCCCACTATCCCGAACCTGAACAGTCAGACGGTCGCCTTCCTGATGGAGATGGATTGTGGCCGTGGTGCTGCCGGAATGACGGTGGATGTTGGTCAAACATTCCTGAACGATCCGGAAGATGGCAATCTCGAGTTCGTCCGGTAAGCGGCCAAAATCGCTTGGGATCTCCAGAGTCACTTTGATATTGCTGCGTTCGGAAAACCCGTCCACATACCAGCGAAGCGCAGAAGCGAGGCCGGCGATATCGAGGAGTGGTGGATGCAGTAGATGCGAGATAGTACGAATTTCCCGAGAGACCTGTTCGACGAGCACAGCGTTCTCTGAAACTGCTCTGGATCCGAACGAATCGAGCTTATGGGATTGACGCTGAACGATGTCAATGTTCATGCTAAGAGCGGCGAGCATCTGGCCGACACTGTCGTGCAGCTCGCGAGCGAGTCGTCTGCGCTCCTCGTCTTGCATAGCCTGGAGACGCGATGCAAACTCCATCTGCTGCTTCTGCAATGTCAGGTCGGTGATCAGAATTCCGGTTGCCGATTTGTCTCGTGACAATACAGTAAAAGAGAAGTGGGCGTCGATGAGACTCCCGTCAGCGAGTTGCAGACGCATTTCCGCGTCGCCGGAACCAGTCTGATTCTCGTGCAGCAAATTCTGGCAAACGGGCTGGTCTTCCGTAGTGATGAACTCAATCAAGAAGCGCCCAATGACGGTCTCGCGCGGCACACCCAACAAATGTGCCAGGCTGAGATTGCAGTAAACGATGCACCCGCGAGCGTCCAGCATAGCTGCACCCTGTCGCATTTTCTCAACCAGGGTGCTGTAAGGAAGATCGGAACCCTCGAGCGTATATACCCGATGGCCTTCTGGTTCCTCGACGACGAATGCGTCCACGGTTCCGTACTGGATGGCGCGCAGCGTCTGCTCGGCCTCGTCCATCAACTGCCTGCTGCTGACTGATTCGGACATCTCGCTGTTCATACGAACCTCATCAATCCTGCGCTCTTAAAAAATCCTGGAATCTTACTCGACTTCACTCTCCCACTGCCGCCGGACGGATTTGTAGACCGACCAACGCCCGTTCCGTGTCACGAAGATCGCCCACAATTTTGCGCAGCGGCTGAGGTAACTTCCGCACCAGTGTCGGGATTGCCAAAATCTGATCGCCTGCCGCCAACTGCGGGTGTTTCACCAGGTCGACGACTTCGATATTGTAACGTCCGGGTAGATGCTCTTCGCATATCTTCTTGAGATTGGCGAAAGCGGCCACCGAACGCGGCGTCTGCCCCGCGACGTACAGGCGAAGCTGCCAAGTTTCTGGCGTTACCTCATTTCTCTCCTCAATCTCTTGCAAACTGAGGGGTTCCTGCTCCCTCGTCCTTACTGATTTTTTCATCTGACTCCTCTACGTCTGGTTGCAACGCCACCACCCTTAACCATATCAGCCTGGCGGCTACGGGACATCGCTTCGCGATTCTCCGCAATCGCCTCTTCTCGCGATACGTCCTCTGTGCTGGCGGTTTCGGCCTCCGCCTCCTCCACCTCAAACTCCTTGCGGAGCGCCACAATACGGGCTTCCAGCGCTTCCCGCTTACGCATCCGGTCGCGATCCTTACGCTCGGCGTCCTGTTGGCGCGCCAGGGCGGCTGCCGTCTCTCGCGCTTCCTGTGACAGACGGGACGAACCAGTGAGTACACGTTCCGGCCCCACATACACGTCCATCAATTCGACTCCCTGGGGAGTTAAGAGGAACTCGCGCAGCTGGTTGGAGTGCGCCATCCCGCGCGATTTAAGGACGTACAGGGCGCGGTTGCGCTCGCCATCAAGCTCGATATCGCGCATGAACAGCCAGGTATCCACGATGGACGAGATCTCAACATCGGTTCTCTCCAATGCCTCTCCTCCGGACGTGAGGTTGGTGAGAAAAGCCGTAACTCCCCGTTGCTTCAGGAAGTCGATGAGGCGAATGATCATGGTGTGCGCGTCGCGCTGGTTGCCCGCCTGAATCAGGCTACCTATGGGATCGAGGACCACCACTCTGGGTTGGAAATCCTGGACGATCTTGTGAATGATCGCCAGATGCATTTCGAGTCCATAGAAAGTAGCGCGGCTGGAATGAAACTGGAGCAGCTTCTTCCTGGACCACTGTTCCAGGTCCAGGCCGATGGAGCGCATATTGCGAGTAAGCTGGCCCTGGGACTCTTCGAACGAGAAGTAGAGGCAGCGCTCGCCGCGCCGGCAAGCAGCATCGACGAAACTCGCCGCCAGACTGGTTTTGCCTGTTCCCGCTGTGCCTGAAACTAAAACCGTGGTGCCCCGGTAAAATCCTTCGCCGCCCAGCATCGTATCCAAGCGGGGGACACCGCTCGAAACTCGTTCCTCACTCACCTCGTGCTGCAGGCCCAGAGACGTAACGGGCAAGACACTGAAACCGTCTTCGTCGATAAGAAACGGGTATTCGTTGGTGCCGTGAGCAGTTCCGCGGTATTTGACGATACGCAGTCGCCGGGTGGAAACCTGGTCCGTCACCCGGTGGTCGAGCAGGACCACGCAATCGGAAACATATTCTTCCAGGCCGTGCCGGGTGAGGGCGCCTTCGCCGCGCTCAGCGGTGATGACGGCAGTTACGCCCCTGTCTTTAAGCCAGCGAAAGAGGCGGCGCAATTCCGCACGCAGGATGCCCTGATTCTGCAATCCAGCAAAAAGATTTTCGATGGTATCCAGGACGACGCGCCTTGCGCCAATGGCATCAATGGCGGCGCCCAGCCTGATGAACAGGCCCTCCAGATTGTAATCTCCGGTTTCGTCGATCTCGCTGCGCTCGATGCGAACGAAATCAATGACCAGCTTCTTTTCCTTCGCCAAGTCATCCAGATCAAAGCCTAGCGAGCGAACGTTTTGGGTTAGCTCGGGGGCGGTTTCCTCAAATGCCATGAAGACGCCAGGCTCGTCATATTCCGTGGCTCCGCGAACCAGGAACTCCGTTGCCAACAGGGTCTTGCCCGCGCCGGCGCTACCGCAGATGAGCGTGGGGCGCCCGCGCGGAAAACCGCCTCCGGTGATTTCATCGAGGCCCTGAATGCCAGTGGGCGCTTTGGGTAGGCGACGATTCTCCGTGCCCATCTCCCTGGCTGCCTTCGTCTTGCGGATTCCAATTTTGGACACTTAAATTTTTCCCTGCAATCTGTGCAGCCAAGCGGGACGAAAACGGTGTTTCGATTGACAGCATACTGTACAAACCTTAGAGGATTCGCTGTATACAGGGTTTACTGTAGATGAAGAACCCTATGGGTGCGCCTAGCGCTGTAGTGGGGCGTCGTTCTCAATTGACAACTAGTGACGCCGCCGCAGATACTGCAACCTGCGCATGTAGGATGCAACGGCACTTCGCCAAGGGCAATGCCCACCTACGATCTCATCGTGGAGACCTACATGCCCAATCTGGAAAACCTCAAAAAGCAAGCCAAACTCATATTGCGGTGGCATCGCGAACGCCACTATCCCGTCGCCGCACAAATCCGCGAGCAATTGCCTCATTTCCTGAATATGTCCGACTCCGAGATTCTTGGGGCGAGATTTAAGCTCAGCGATGCGCAGGAAATGGTCGCACGACAGCAAGGCTTCGAGA
>Ga0209006_10002643_pt1 | contig 16335 bp, 11 predicted proteins | sample JacPin_JW_Ref_O2_FD_188567 | JGI IMG/M metagenome (GOLD analysis project Ga0209006, IMG submission 188567) | Forest soil microbial communities from Algoma, Ontario, Canada - Jack Pine, Ontario site 1_JW_Ref_O2 (SPAdes) (version 2) | ecosystem: Environmental > Terrestrial > Soil > Boreal... | reverse complement strand
ATGCAGTCGCTCAACATGCTGATTTGTACGGAAGGGCGCGAGCGTACGCTCAACGAATATTCGGCGTTGCTGCACGGCGCCGGATTCGGGGAGGTCAGCGGTCGCATCACGGGAGCGCCTCTGGATGCGGTGCTCGCGTTAAAGTAGGCAAGTTCATGGTTGAGAAAGCTTCCTACGGCGGCTGGCCGAATTGTCTCCGCATCGCATACGAAGACGTTGAGCTGATCGTGACGACCGACGTGGGTCCGCGTGTGATTCGCTACGGCTTTATTGGCGGACAGAACATCTTTAAAGAATTTGCCGATCAACTGGGCTACACGGGTTCGGGAATGGCAAACTAGAATGAAATTAATGATACGTATCTGTTCTCTTCTTCTCGCGGCAACCGCGGTTTTCGCGCAGTACAAGGCGCAGCCTGCGGGGGATCCGCCTTCCGAAGTTGCCGCGCCTATTCTTGGCTCGCTCAGCAAGGCTGGCACGAAGATCGTTGGCGATAACGGTTCGGCGTACGTTGAGATCTGGCTGCGCTCCGCCATGCCGTCCGGACCAAACACGGGCGAGTCGAGCGTGACGCTGCCGACGATTCCTCCGGGAGCGCTGTTGGGCGTTTTGCGATTTTCCGCAAAGGGGAGCGACCGGCGAGGGCAGAACATTGCTCCAGGCATTTACACCCTGCGCTACGGAAATTATCCGGTGAACGGAAACCATCAGGGAGTCGCGCCGCAGAGGGACTTTCTGGTTCTTGTGCCCGCGGCACTCGATAAAACGGCTGGTGCAATTTCGGATTTCGATGCGCTGATAGAATTGTCGCGAAAGGCTTCGGGCACGCCGCATCCGGCGGTGCTGAGTTTCTGGAAAGCGGATGCGGATCAGAAGCCGGGTTTCGAGAAACAGGGCGAGAAGGACTGGGTGTTGACAGCAAAGCTCGGCGATACAGCGGTGTCGATCATTGTGATCGGGAAGGCGGACGAGTAGCGGCGGGTCGCGGCGAAGGCTCTACCCGCATGCTTTAACCTCGGATGGACGACGGGGTTACTAGTGTCCCGGCGATTCTGTTAGCGGAAATGCTCGCGTCTGCCCGCATGCTTACGCATGGCGGTTCAGCATCTACCCTGAAGCATGCGGGTAGACGTACCGCTCCCTGCGGTCACGCGGCTAGCGCTGGCTGGCTTCGCCGCGTAGGACTCTTTCATTGAATCCGCCGGATGCTCCTCGGGGAACGCTTAGCGATTTCCAGTCGGCTCCGCGAAAATGTTTGGCCAGGAATACGATCTGCCCGCAATGATAGGCGTAATGTGCGACCTGTCGATTGATGGCCTGCATTACCGAATGCGCTTCGCCGCGAATGGTGATTGTCCGCGTCATATCCGCGTCAGTCAGGGGTTCGAGAGCGCGAAAGAGACAGCTCCAACCTTGCTCCCAGAGATTCATCAGCGCTTGACGGCCGGCAGGCGGATCCAGAAATTCGCTGTCCCGATTCCGGTCCGGTTTCTCGCCATCGCTAGTAAGGAAATCGGTCCAGCGGGAGCGCATGTTGCCCGCCATGTGTTTAACGATGAGCGCAATCGAATTCATCTCGCCGTCGAGAGTGGCACAGAGTTGTTCATCCGTAACCTGCGCCATCGCGCCATCGCTCAGCTTCTTGTAGTAGCGGAGCAGGGTCAACGAATCCTCTATATAAGAGGTCGTGAATTGGAGCGGCATACTTTCATTTTACGGCGACCGTGCATCCGGATTGACTTGAGGAGCCACCGATGGTGAGTACCAGCGCCGCCGGAGTCGAAGGAAGGCCAGCCGGTACGCGCACGTTGATTTGAAGAAGCCCGGCGACGAATCCGGGCGCTGCGCCGGCGTAGAGAATTGAAGCGCTCGCTCCGCCGAGCGTGACAGACACCTTGCCGACTGGTGCGGGCAGGGGAACGGCGGCGAGGCTTCCGTCAACACCCGCGGGATTCGTCTGTCCACCGCCGGTGGCATAGAAGACGACGACGGATCCGGCTGCGGCGGGGTTCGAAGGAGAATTGATGCTGCCGTCCTGATTCAAGACCCACTGGGACGCGCCCAGATTGAAGATTCCAGGCGTCGCGGGCGCGATCGGAAATGCCGCCGCGGGCGAGACATGGCCCTGGTATTCGACCTGTACCATCGTCGACGATTTGCCGGCCGTCGCATACGGGACCACCGCGCTGACGGTATCGGCGCGCGTGTAAATGAGGGGCGCGGGAATGCCGTCGAACAAGACACGCGTCCCCGCCAAAGTAGTGTCCACCAACCCCAACGCATTAATTGTGGCCGTCACGATCGACGCTGGCCCCATGCCGCTGCCGAACAGCGTGACGATTTCACCAGGCGAGAGCGAACCGGTTGCGAAACTGGCAGCATTGGTAATCCCGCCCGTCGTCAAAACTGCCGCAACTCCGCAGACACTGATCCAATCGGCGGGAGGGATCCCGATGCGGTTAGCGAGTTGTGTCTCGTAGAGCGACGCGGGCTGCAGACCGGGTTGATATAGGCCTTCATATAAGACGTTTTGAAGCGCGCCTGCGCTGGTGCCGACCTGCAAACCCGCGTTTGCCAACATAAGCTGGCCTTCCACAAACGGACTCTCGTTGCCTTGCGAATTATCGTAAACGGTATGCTTACCCGTGACGCCCACCACGATCATTTCTCCATCGGGCGAGGGCTTCAGGAAAATTCCACCGCCATACCAGGCGGGCAGACTCACGCCATCTCCGTAGAAATTCCAGATGACGCCCGAGGCGATAGTCTCATATGCCCCGCTACTCTCGTCGCCGCGATTCACTGCCTCGATCGCTTCGCCGCCCATTTGCGCGTGCTTGTCCCATAGGATCGCCTGCTCAAAGCCGAAGTGCGTGTCGTCAGGCTGCGTGGCGTTCACCGAGACGTTCTGAGTCTCGACGATCACCGATGTTTGCGGGTGCGACGTGATGAAATTGTGCCGTGCCGCCTCGCCATGACATCCCTTGATCAGGATGCTTTGCGCGGGCGACACCAGAAATCCGTACCCATAGCCATCGCCGCCGGTATCCTGCGCGGTCTGGACCCAGGAATTGAGAATCGTGATGCGCGCGCTGTAGGTTAGGTAAATCCCATTTCGCGGAAAATTAAATACCTGCACATCGTAGACCCAGCCGTCGCGGACGCCTTCGAAATAGACTCCGCTTCCATGCGGACGGCCCGTGGACGCAAGCGTGTTGTTCGCAAAGTTGATAGTGATCCCTTTCACGCCGACGTTTTCTTTCATCTGCCCATCGGTAGCCCTTATGCGAACGGCGTTGTTAGCCGGATCCAGCGTCCAGGGAATCGGGGCGTCGATCGAAACCAGATTGCCTGATTTGGCGGCAACGCGGCGCAAATATGTAAATGAGAACTCATAAGAATTGTTGGCGATCCATTGGTCGGGCGCGGCGGAGTTGTTGTTCACCAGCGCGGGCCAGAAAAACTGCTGCACCACGATCCAATCCCCGACGTTGATCTTGGAAGCGTCCGCGGTCGAGATCTGGATGTCGCCGCGATGTACGACGGTGGTTGCGGTGGTGAGCACCGCGCCCTTATTCACCCAACCATCGTTCTCCGTGGTGGTTCCCAGCGTTCTGCCAAATGTGAAGAGGCCATCGCCAACGTAGGGATCGTCGGGCGAAGAGTACGTCGAAGGGACATTGATAATCGTCTGGCCGCTGCCCACGCCTTCGATGGAGACGTTGTTGTAATTCACGGCGACTCCGCTCGACATGACGAACGTGCCCGCCGGAATCCGCACGATGCCTCCGCCAGCCGCGCCGACGGTGTTAATCGCCGCCTGCACGGCAGCGGTGATGTCGCCGGTCGCCGTTACATTGACCACATTGCACGGCACCGACCCCAGGCTCTTCACGCCTAAAAAATATCCTGCGTAGGAGAAGTCGTCCAGGGTCCAATTGCGCCCGGCGAAATTGACGGTCTGTGGAGTGAAGGTTCCGTTTACATTCGGCAAGAGCCTAGAATTCCATGACTGCGCGATGGCCGCCGTAGCAATGATTATGAGCGAGCTAAGGAATCTCATGGCCACCTCCCAACTGGTACCGCGCAATGAACCAGTCAGGGGGCTCAATATTTTGCGGCCGCTATGCATTACGGACATATGAATCCCAAAAACGGACAGTGGGCCGTCGCATATGCTACATCTTTGCAATACTTTAGAGACGGCCCGGGGATTGCCTCTCCACTTCGCTACAATTTCACCAGATGAGTAGAGCCAATGAGTAGGGATGGGCGAGTATTAATCGCCGACGACCAGCCGGACGTGCTTGAGGCGCTGCGGCTGTTGTTGAAAGGCGAGGGATTCGAGATCGAATCGGCCGCCTCACCCATGGGGATTCTGGCGGCGCTCGAGACGCGCGATTTCGATGTCGTGCTGATGGATCTCAACTACACGCGCGACACGACGTCGGGACAGGAAGGGCTCGACACATTGATGCGCATTCAGGCGATCGACGGCAATGTGCCGGTCGTGGTGATGACGGCGTGGGGCAGCGTCGAACTGGCGGTCGAGGCGATGCGGCGCGGCGCGCGCGATTTTATTCAGAAGCCATGGGACAACGCGCGCCTGATGACCATCGTGCGGACGCAGGTGGAATTGAGTAACGCTTTGCGACGCGGCCAGCGCTTGGAAGCGGAGAATCGGCTGCTGCGGACGGAGGGTCGGCCGACTCTGATCGCCGAATCGGCAGCGATGCAGCCGGTGCTGCAACTGATTTCGCGCGTCGGTCCGTCGGATGCGAACGTTCTGATCACGGGCGAGCCGGGGACGGGCAAGGAAGTGGTGGCGCGAACGCTGCATACGGTTTCGCTTCGGCATGGCAGGCCGATGGTGACTGTGAATGCGGGTGGACTCGCCGAAGGGATTTTTGAGAGTGAACTTTTCGGCCACGTGAAGGGCGCCTTTACCGACGCGAAGATGGATCGCGTGGGCCGGTTCGAACTCGCCGATGGCGGCACGCTGTTCCTCGACGAGATCGCGAACGTGCCGATGAATTTGCAGGCCAAACTGCTGCGGGTGCTGGAAATCGGGGAGATGGAAAGGGTCGGATCTTCGAAGACGCGTCGTGTGGATGCGCGCGTGATCTCGGCGACCAACGCGATTCTGGCGGAAGAGGTCGCGTCGGGGCGATTCAGGCAGGATCTGCTTTTCCGGTTGAATACCATCGAGATTCATCTGCCCCCTTTGCGCGAGAGGCGCGACGATATTCCGGTTCTCGCCGCGCATTTTCTCGGCGTGCACGCGCGGCGATATCGAAAAAATCTGCAAGGGTTCGACGCGGCGGCGATGCAGGGGCTGCTTGAAAATCCGTGGCAGGGAAATGTTCGCGAGCTGAATCACGTGATCGAGCGCGCCGTGCTGATGGCGCAGGATACGCAGGTCCGGCAGGCGGATCTGGCATTGCGATCCAGCGCGCAGGGGGCTTTGCGCCTGGAAGATATGAGCCTCGAAGAAGTGGAGGCGTTTCTGATCAAGAAGGCGCTGGCGCGCTACAACGGCAACGTCAGCCACGCGGCCAACGCACTGGGGCTGAGCCGGAGCGCGCTCTACCGAAGGCTGCAACGATACGGGCTGTAAGTGGACTTCTCGAAACTAAAACCCGTTCACGAACAGCGAATGCTGCTGCTGGCGCTAGCTTCCGGGCTGCCCGCGGTAGTGACGGCGATGATCATCCTGTGGTGGCAGGGACACTATACGCCGAAGGTGCAGTGGACGCTGACGGTGGTCATTCTGGGCGGGTGGTGGGCGTGCGCAGCGGCGGTTCGTGACCGGGTGGCGTCGCCTCTACGGACGCTGGCGAATCTTCTGGAAGCGATGAGAGAAGGCGACTATTCGATTCGCGCGCGCGGGGCGACAGGAGAAGAAGCGCTCGGGGATGTGATGCAGCAGGTGAACGCGATGGCGACCACCCTGCGCGAGCAGAGGCTGGGTGCGCTCGAAGCAACGACGCTGCTGCGCAAAGTGATGGAGGAGATCGACGTCGCCATTTTCGCGTTCGACGGCGATCAGCATTTGCGGCTGGTGAATCGGGCGGGCGAGCGTTTGCTGGCGCAGCCATCGGAGCGCATCATGAACGCGAGCGCGGCGGCACTCGACCTCGCCGAGTTTCTGGGCGGCGACGAAACGCAGAGCATTCAGAGAACGTTTCCGTCGGGGCCCGGGCGGTATGGGATCCACCGCTCGACATTTCGGGAAGGCGGACTGCCGCATCAACTGTTGGTGGTGACGGATTTGACCCGCGCTCTTCGCGAGGAAGAATTGCAGGCTTGGCAGAGACTGGTACGCGTGCTGGGGCATGAGCTGAACAACTCGCTGGCACCGATTAAATCGATCGCGGGAAGTCTGGAATCGCTGGTAAAACGCGATCCTCTGCCGAGCGATTGGCGCGAGGATACCAGCCGTGGTTTGTCGATTATCGCGACGCGGAGCGAGGGGTTGAGCCGATTCATGGGAGCCTACGCTAGGCTCGCGAAACTGCCGCGTCCGCAACTCGGGCCGATCGAGGTCGGCGCGTGGATTCGCAATGTTGCCGGGCTCGAACAGAGGATTCACGCGGCACTCAAAGATGGCCCGGAGTTTACAATCCGCGGCGATCGCGATCAGCTCGATCAATTGCTGATCAATCTGCTGCGCAATGCGGTCGATGCGTCGCTCGAAACCGGCGGAGGCGTGACGATGGAGTGGTCGCGCGTGGGAACCCAGCTCGAGGTCGTGATCGACGATGAAGGCCATGGGCTCTCGAACACAGCGAACCTGTTCGTGCCATTTTTTACGACCAAGCCCGGCGGATCGGGGATTGGGCTGGTGTTGAGCCGCCAGATCGCGGAGGCGCACGGAGGGTCTCTCGATTTGCGGAATCGGGAGAATGCCCACGGTTGCAGGGCGCGGTTGATTCTGCCCGTATAGAGCCGCGACCTTCGGGAGCGGTCACAGCGGATTCACGCTACCGCGGCCGATCCGTATGGAAGTACTTCTTGTAAGCCCCAATCCAATTCCCCGCAATCTCCCTCTGCGCCGTCCCCAGATCGAGCTTTCCCGCACACACCAACGCGCGCAAGTGATCTTCCAGATCGTCCTTCACCTGGGCATTCCACACCGTATCGGCGTACGACTGGGGCCACAAATTGTGAATATCGTCCGCCCCACCGAGCGCAGGCGTGATCAAATAATCCACCTCATACGCATGTGGCTCAGCCCTCGAAATTCCGTAGGCCTCAAACACTTTTTTCCGCAGTGCCACCGGCACCGTTTTGTTTTTCGCGCTCGAAGCACTGCAAACTTCCCGAGGGCTCAGCAGCACCGTCGCTCCCGGCGTGAGTTTCGGATCGGGAACCGTCACCACCATCACGCGTGACGATTGCCTCCAGAATTGACCGATCATCAGCCCCGCCGAGATCAGCAGCGCGCCGATCCCAGCGGCCACCCACCGGTTCTGCCATGCGATATCGCGATGCACATTCAATTGCGCAATTTGCGCCTTCAGCAGCGCGCGCGGACCATCCGCGGGAGGCAGCGGCGGCTTCGGCATCCGCACAAAATCCGCAATCGCATTTTCCATTTCCTGCCGACGGGCCCGGCACGTCCAGCATTCCGCAAGGTGCGCGTTCACCCGCGCGGCATCTTGCGCCGGGAGTTCGCCATCGAGCGCCAGCATCAGTTCCTGATCGCTAATATGCATACTTCATTGCTCCGCAACGCGCGCGATCCGCGCCAGGGACCGTCCCAACGCAAGGGCCACCCCGCCCAGCGACATATCTAATATTTCCGCAATCTCGCGATACCGCAATCCTTCAGCCCGCAGCGAAAGACACCGCCTGTCCTGCTCCGGCAGCGCATCGAGTACCGCTAACAGACGCTTCTGCGTCTGGCTGATCGAAAACTGATCCTCCGGATTGGGCGTTGGATCGATCACAGAATCGCCGATCTCTTCCATCAGCCGCGTACGCTGCCTTTTCCTCAGCCCAAGATTGTGCGCCACGCGAAACAACCATCCTCGAAGATTCCGCCTCGACCTGCCACGTTGTAAATGCCGGAACAATGCGAGGAATGTTTCCTGCACAATCTCCTCGCAGTCCTGCATGGACAACCCGAATCCCAACAAATACCGCAGCAGGCGCTCGCGCATCTGGTCGAATTGCTCGACCACTTCCCGCTCCAACGCAGACGGGTGCGCCAAATCCTCCGCCACCGGAAAAACACGCAACTCCGCCCGCGCATCCGCCATATGTTATATATTCCACCACGCCGCCCCCCGTTCACATTTTTTTGGCTACCCCATAAGACTCTGTAAACAGCTGTTGTGGCGCGGGCGGTTCCGCCTGCGTCTACCTCGCGGAGCGGTTTCCGAGAATCCCTGAACAAACGCTTCCGGGACGGAATGTCATATTATGTACCGCGCCGCCTTCGTGCTTCTCCTATCCTTACTAGCACAAGCTCAATCCGGCACCATCCACCTGGAAGTAAAAGACCCATCGGGCGCTCCCCTCGAAGCTTCTGGCAAGTTAACAGGCCCAACCAGCAGTAACTTCAAAACCACAAATGGCCAATATACGGCGCCCAATCTCCCTTTCGGCAAATATCAACTCGAGATTTCGAGGAGCGGATTCGCAACTCAATCGATCTCCATCGATCTTGAATCCGAAGCCACCGTATCGCGCACCATCACTCTGGCACTCAGCGCGTCGCGTGAAAGAGTGGACGTGGTCGCGGCCACGCCCCTCGCCGGAACCGATCTTTCGGTTAACCAAATTGCCAGTCCCGTCCAGACCGCCACCGCAGCCGACGTCCGCAACAGTGGAGCGCTCGATCTTGCGGATTTCATGAACCGGCGCCTGAATGGCGTCCACATCAACGAAATGCAATCGAACCCCTTTCAGCCCGATGTGAACTTCCGCGGTTACACCGCGTCTCCTCTGCTCGGAACACCGGAAGGCGTCTCGGTCTATCTCGACGGAGTGCGCCAGAATCAGCCGTTCGGCGACGTAGTGGGTTGGGACCTGATCCCCAAAAACGCAATTTCCGAAATCGTTCTGATGCCGGGATCGGACCCTCTTTTCGGGCTCAACACTCTGGGTGGCGCTCTGTCCGTTCAGACGAAGAGCGGGATCACCAGTCCGGGTCTCCAAGGGACGCTCACCTACGGCAGCAGTGGACGGAAACAAGCACAAGCCGAATACGGAGGAGGTAAGGCAACCGGCTTCAACTGGTTCTTCGCGGGAAACATCTTCCACGAATCCGGATGGCGCGTCGATTCGCCGTCGGACGTCAAGCAGGCCTTCGTCCGGCTGGGCTGGCGGACCGAGAAGACCGACCTCGCCGTCACGTATTCGTACTCCGACAACACTCTACTCGGAAATGGCCTGCAGGACTATCGGCTGCTCGATCAAAACTATTCGAGCGTCTATTCCATCCCCGACAGCACCGTCGATCGATCGCCGTCCGTGAATTTCATCCTGCGTCACACTTTTACAAACGCTCTCACGTTTTCCGGCAACGCTTGGTATCGCCACATTCGCACCAATGGGATCAACGCCAATCTCAACGCCGATTCCTTCGATCAATCGGTTTACCAGCCGGATGCAATGGAGCTCGCAACTCTCACGGCAGCGGGTTATACAGGTGTCCCAACCGGCGGCGCGACCTCCGCCAACACGCCGTTTCCAAAATATCCTTGTATCGCCGAAGCTCTGGTAAACGGAGATACCGACGACAAGTGCAACGGCATCGATATTTACTCGACCGAGATTCAGAATGATTATGGATTCTCCGGCCAGGCCACCTGGATCACCGCCCCCGTAATAGGGCACAATCAGTTCACCGCCGGGGCGAGCGTAGATCGCGGGAGCGTAACCTACGTGCAGAACACCCAGTATGGCTATCTCAATCCCGACCGCAGCATCACAGTTGTCCCGGCATGGCAGGATGGATCCGCCCTCGCAAATCCCGTGGATTCACGCGTCAATCTTCACGGCCTGACTCCCGATTGGAGCCTTTACTTCACCGATACGCTCACCCTGGCAAAGATGGTGAATCTGACGGTTTCAGGCCGCTACAATAGGCTTACGGTCGATAATGGCGATCGCATCAGTCCCATCGCCGGACCCGGCTCGCTTGATGGCAACTATGTTTTTCAGCGATTCAACCCCGCCGTCGGCTTGACCTGGAGCCCGATCCCCACGCTGAATGCTTACGCGAGCTATACGCAAGGCAGCCGCGCCCCGACGGCGATTGAACTTGGATGCGCGGATCCGGCCAATCCTTGCAGTTTGCCCAACGCGCTCGCCAGCGATCCTCCTCTGGCGCAAGTGGTCACAGGAACCTGGGAAGCAGGCGTGCGCGGCAAACCGGAATTGCCCATCGTGCACGATCTACGCTGGAATGCCGGAGCGTTCCGTGCGGAAAATCGCAACGATATTCTGTTCGTCTCCTCCGTCGAGTTGGGGACAGGGTACTTCCAGAACTTCGCGAAAACACGTCGTGAGGGATTCGATGCGGATCTTAATGGGCGCATCGGGCATGCGACTTGGGGACTCGACTATAACTATTTGCTCGCCACGTATCAAAGCCCCGCGATCGTCAGCGGCTCGGCGAATAACACCAGCGATAGCGCGCTGGCGGGAATGCCGGGACTCGATGGCAACATCTATATTCACCCCGGCAATCGGATCCCTCTGATTCCCAAAAACACCGGCAAGGCATACCTGGATTATCAGATCACGAAAAAGCTGGCGTTGGACCTCGACGAAGTGATCGTATCGAGTTCTTACGCGCGTGGGAACGAGAACAATGCATACCAGGCGGACGGAATATATTATCTCGGGCCCGGCGTCTCGCCCGGTTATGCCGTCACGAATTTTCGCGCCCACTATGACCTGACCAAGCGGCTCCAGCTAGCTGTGCAGATCGATAATTTGTTCAACCATCATTACTTCACCGGGGCGCAACTCGCGAATACCGGATTGAGCGCGCAAGGCACATTCCTGGCCCAGCCTTTCCCAGGCGAAGCCTTGGCAAGCTCGACCTTCTTTTCGCCCGGTGCACCCCGAAGAGCGTGGGTGGAACTGCGATTGAAGTGGTAATTTAAGGTCATTTTAAGGCTCCGAGCATGCACGTTATGGTCATTTATGGCGCGCTTAGAGGGGCGAGTTGTGATACAACAGCACAATGATACGTCCACTAATCTTAATTCACGGATATTCAGCGGAAGGATCAGCCTTCGACCCGTTGGCCAAGGCTCTGAACGGTAAGGGCGTCAAACTCACCGACATCAATATCTGCAACTACGTTTCATTGAACAATGAGATTACTATCAAGGACATAGCGGAAGGCCTGGACCGCGCGTTTCGCCACAAGTTCCCAGAGAACGAGAATCAGCCATTTGACGCCATCGTGCATTCTACAGGCATGCTGGTGCTGCGATCGTGGTTGACGAACTATGGGGCGGCGGTGGGAGCAAACAAGCGGCTGGCGCGTTTGAAGCATCTGATCGGACTTGCTCCCGCGACTTGGGGTTCGCCGCAAGCGCACAAAGGGCGCACGTGGTTGGGAGCGCTGGTCAAAGGCAATCGGAAGCTGGGCCCGGACTTTCTGGACGCGGGGGATCGGGTCCTGGAAGGCCTGGAATTAGGCAGCTCCTTCACCTGGTACCTCGCGCATGCTGACTTGTTGGGACCAAAACCCTACTATGGCAAAGGTCCTGACACACCTTTCGTAACAGTGTTTATCGGTAACACTCCTTACGATGGACTTTCCAGTGTCGCGAACGATCCCGGCACGGATGGAACGGTGCGCTGGGCCGGCTGCGGGTTGAATACCAGGAAGATCACCATCGATCTGACCCGGATGCCCACCGGCCCGGATGGACTGCCTAGCGACCGGGCCACAATCTCGCCATGGGCCCAGGATCGTTTGGACATCCCCATGATTCCGGTAGATGGGAAAAACCATTCCACGTTGATCGCGGAGCCGGATGACACGATGATCGGCCTGTTGGCCGACTTTCTAAAAGTAGGCGAGGAGGATGCCGAATCCTACGAATCCTGGCTGAAACGCGCCCAGGAGTTCGGGTCTCATGCGCTTCCAAAAATGCTGGTTAATCCTGGAAAAGGGTCGGCTGGATTGGATGGAGAGGTCAAAAACTTTTTCGGGCACGTCTTCGGTGAAAAACCTGACGAATTGATGGAAGGTTGGCAGCAATTCGTGGTGCATGCCGTGGATGAGAGGGGCGACGGTATCGGCGATTACATGATCGACGTGCTGGCTAAGGATAAAGATGGGAACTGGGGTGACTTCAAAGACATGTCCACGGACGTGCATGCATATGGACCAGATTCGAGCTTCCGTTGCTTCCACGTCAGGCTGCCGCAGGGTTCTTCTGAGGGAAAGATTCCATTGAAGGTCCGTATTAACGCATCGACGGGAACTGACCTGATGGCGTACCAGGGATACGGAAGCGAGGTGAAGGTACTGGGCGCCAAAGCCGAGCCAGTCGAACTCGAAATCACCGATCTGGGAAACGGAAATGGGACCTTGTTTCGCCCATTCACTACCACTCTGATTGAAATCGTATTAAATCGGGAGCCGGTGCCATTTGATAAAGAGAGCAGAATTTTGAATTGGCTGCCACAGTTATCCGATAACTGAGTGAACTGTCATATATCGGCCCCCAAGGCGGGCTCGTGAGAAGCATGGGGTTGTATTGCAATAAATCATCCGGTCAGAGCATTAGTTTTCGGGTCGATTGGGCGCATCAAAACACCAGTGTCGACGGTCGAGCTAACAATCCTCTTCGTGCCGGTCTTTGCAGCAGCATGGCTTTTGCTGACATACGCATTTCTTTTCGCAGCGGGTGTAGGCGATGACATCCAACACCTTGACAGGTTCATGCGGATCGTCACTGTGAATGACCAGCTCACAACACTCCGGCTCGCAGTTGGCCCGATACTCGATGACGACTCCGAGGCACGATCCGGGATGGAGCTTTGCCGGAAAAGGATTATTGATCAGCTTGAAGTGACGACGTTTTCGGCTGAAGGCTACGCTCGACACATAGAGCTTGCAATCGCCGACGTTGCAGATGGAGAGCGTCTTTTGTGCGATGCCGCAATCGACTTCGCCAAAGTCAGTAGACCCGTATACGGCGAGGCGGCCTGTGGGGGCGTGGCCCGACATTACGATGATGTGCGGACCGGCGGGATCGTTGCTTAAAACTGTGATATTAGCCGTGCTTGCTCCGTGATGAACGGGTTGAAAGCGGATCGGAACTGAGATGGCATTGCCTGGCGCGACCGTAAACGGAAACACAAGAACGCCCGGAACAATGAACTCGGAGGACGAGGAGGAGATGCCGGTGACGGTAAGCGGGCAATGACCGGCGTTGGTCAAGGTCAGCGGCAGGTCGGCAAAGGAATCAATGCATACGTTTCCGAAATTGCCGGTATCGGCCACGATGGTGACCAGATGTGGCGCAGGGGCGGTGCCGGAGAGACGAATCAGCTTAGGGCTGGCCGGATCGTCGCTGGTGATGGTAATCAAGGTAGACTTCGGGCCGACGCTGACGGGCTGAAGGCGAATGGGGACGTCGATTGAGACGCCCGCGCTTATGACCAATGGATAAGAGAATACCGACGGTACCTCAAACTCTGTGGAAGAGGAAGCGATGTTGAAGATAGTCAGTTTGCAGGGACCATTGTTGTTCAGAGTGAGAACTGTGTCAGTGAACTTACCTACGCATACTTCACCCATATTCCCACTGTCGCTAACAATGACTTCGAGTGAGCCTGTCCCGAGGAGGCCGCTAGTGACTACATCGAAATTCAGATGAACGGGGTCATCGGACACAATGCGAATTACGGCGCTTTCAAAGATTCCCTTCACTGTCGGGGCGAAGCGGACTGTGAAATCCACCTGATCGCCTGGACCGATGGTCAAGGGCGTAACGGGATTTGGAAGCACGGTGAAATCGGCCGAACCGGAAAGGCGAGTGACACTATCGACAATCAAATCGACACCGCCGACGTTAAACACCTGTAGAGCTAGAAACTGGGGCGAACTGCAAACTGTGCCGAAGAGTAAATCATCTTGAAGGTTCACGGCGATGGCGGGAACGGCGGGCACGATTTTAACGTTTACCGGATCTGACGCGATACCGTTGGCAATGACTTGAAGTGTATAGTTTCCGAGGGTCGCGGTAGCCGGAATTTCGACGAGAGTGTTGTGAACGGCAGGGCCAGTGGCCACCGCAAGAGTGGAGAAATCGAAGGTCCGGAAATAAGAGACCGCCGTGCCTGAGTGAGTGAACTTGGCAATCGGGTAATTCGTCGCCATCTGCGCATCGTCGCCATAGGAGTTGGCTTGAGATAGGCCGTTGATCTGCCGGCCGGAAATCTTGTAATGATGGCCGACGGCCATGATGGGCGTGAAACCGGTGATGACAGGCTTCCACGCCGGGTCGGGTGCACCGATAATCGACGGGTCGATAAGTATGACGATCGTCTGGCTCTGCTGAGTGGTCATCAAAACCTGGCCGGTGGGCAGCAGGAGCAAGCGGGATTGCCAGCAATCGACGCCATTGGAGGGGGGCTGCTGTGGGAGTTTGATCAATGTGTTGACCGAGGGATCGTAGATGAATACGGTCGAGGGGTTAGACCAGAACTCGGTTTGACCACCCGGAGTTTCGCGAACTGTCTGGCCGCCAACAAGTAGAACTCTGCCGCCGGGCAGGAGAACAGCGGGAGCGTCGATGGCGGTTTGAATATTGCCATTCGGGCTGTTGAAATTATTGCCGCTGGTATCGGGAGGGAGGTCGTGCCCGGCGGCCCAGGAGCCGGGGTTAGAAGCAATCGGCGGGGGTGTGTAAAGAGCAGTGTGGCCGGTTGCGCCGATGGCAAAGAGACGTCCATCGGGGAGTAAAATGGCTGGGCCGATTTCCCCAATATTAATTGAAACGGGCGGGTGAACAGTGGTGTCGGGCAGATTGAGCAACGCGAGTTCGACCGGCATCGGATTCGCGGGGACCCAAGTGTCAGTTGAGGGAAGATACTTCTCCGCGAACGGCGGCGACGCGATCGCAACAGTGAGAACAGTGCCATCGGGCAGGAGTGTCCAGGTCTCTTCGTCACTGTTGCCGACCTTGGTGGGAAGTTTAGTGCCAAAAGCGGTCCCGGCCTCAGTCCATGAGTCGAGGGCGGGATCCCAGATTGCAGACTGATTCGTCGAGAGGGAACCGAAGATCACGCGGCCGTCCTCAAGGATGCAGGAGTTAGCATCTCCTTGCACAAAGTTAAAGGCGGCGGGTTTGTTAAGCTTCGACCAGGAGTTGGTTAGCGGATCGAAGATTTCACTCAGAGGTGAGTCAGCCGGTGTCGACGAGCCGTTAAAATATTCACCCCCGACTACGTACACGCGCCCGTCCGCAAGGACGCCCGAGGCAAAGAACTGCCTGGAATTCAGCATCGAAAAGGGACCGGACCAGGAGGCGCCGGGAGTCTCATACTTCCCGTTGCCATCGGGCTTAAGACGGTACCAATCCGATCCATAGCTATCGTGAACCAGCACAGTAGCATCCGTCATCAGGAGCATGGTGTCGGGAGTGAACGAGGGAACGCCGGCGAGAGATTTCCAACTGGGCATAGTGATTCCTTCTAACTTCTACGATCCTCAATTACATTTGGCATGCGGACCGCTAGTATCGGCTGAGCCGCGAGTCTGTTAACTTTCCAGCGAAGCTTGTTCAAGCGCTCCGCTTGATACGAATGAGTGCCGGGCGGCGACTGAGCTAGTCCATGCAACAAGAGATGCAGCAGGCATCCGCAAGAGGACGATTGACAGCAGTCACAGTCACGATATCCTTCGTTCAAATAGTGACGCCAAGCGGTGCAGCGTTTCAGCGAGACAAAGTTTATTAGGGAATGCGGCGATCGTCGGGAGGAACCCGGAATATTCTATTGCCGGAAAGCGGCCGGGATGGGAGAGCCTGTTGCTCCTTTGTAGTCGGAAGGATTGAGACCTAGTAGCTTAATTATTGTCGGCGTGATGTCGCGTTGTTCAGCATGCGTGGCGACCTCGCCGGCGGCGGGCGTATCGGGGCCCAGGATCGCGAGCCAGATTTTATCCGCGCCGGAAACTTTACTGCCGTGGCCGGACCAGTCGCTGAGAGTAGAGCCTCGGCCGTGGTCGGAGGTGACGATCAACGTAGTGGAGTTACGGTATTCGGGCATGCTTTGGAGGGTAGTCCAAAGGCGATTGAGGAATCCGTCGGTGATGGAGATCATATCGAGGACGCGGTCGTAGCGGCG
>Ga0209006_10002642_pt1 | contig 16335 bp, 12 predicted proteins | sample JacPin_JW_Ref_O2_FD_188567 | JGI IMG/M metagenome (GOLD analysis project Ga0209006, IMG submission 188567) | Forest soil microbial communities from Algoma, Ontario, Canada - Jack Pine, Ontario site 1_JW_Ref_O2 (SPAdes) (version 2) | ecosystem: Environmental > Terrestrial > Soil > Boreal... | reverse complement strand
TTCGGCCCGCAACCGGGGGATTCAGATTGTCTGGTTCAAATAAAAGTTCAGTCCAGGTAGTAACCCGGTTTTAATTTGGACGAGAAGTGGCAGGTTCGAAGTTGCGCCCGCCCGAAGTCCATTTAGAAATAAATCACGCCTGAAAATCAGGCTTAAGAAGGAATAAACTCGATGAGCATTAGCCTTGCAGAACTAAAAGATAAGAACATCACCGACTTGGCCAAAATCGCCAAGGAACTCAACATCCCCGGCGCCTCCGGCATGCGCAAGCAGGAGTTGATTTTCCAAATCCTCCGCGCGCAGACCGAAAAAAACGGCCTGATCTTCTCCGAAGGCGTCCTGGAATGCCTCCCCGACGGCTTCGGCTTCCTGCGCGCCCCGGAATATAACTATCTGCCCGGCCCGGACGACATTTACGTCTCGCCCTCGCAAATCCGCAAATTTGATCTGCGCACGGGTGACACCGTTTCCGGCCAGGTTCGCCCTCCCAAAGACGGCGAGCGCTACTTCGCCCTGATTAAGGTCGAAGCCGTCAACTTCGAAGACCCCGAAGTTGCGCGCAATAAAATTTTCTTCGACAACCTCACGCCGCTCTATCCCCAGGAACGCATCCGCCTGGAGACTACCAAGGAAAACCTCACCGGCCGCGTGCTCGACATGCTTTGCCCTATCGGCAAAGGCCAGCGCGGATTGATCGTCGCTCCGCCGCGTACCGGTAAGACCATGATGCTGCAGTCCGTCGCCAACTCCGTCACTACCAATCATCCCGAAGTCGCGCTGATCGTTCTGCTCATTGACGAGCGCCCGGAAGAAGTTACCGACATGCAGCGCACCGTGAAGGGCGAAGTCATCAGCTCCACTTTCGACGAGCCGCCCCAACGCCACATTCAAGTCGCCGAAATGGTTTTGGAAAAAGCCAAGCGCCTGGTGGAACACAAACGAGACGTCGTCATTCTGCTCGACTCGCTCACGCGTCTAGGCCGTGCTTACAACGCTGTCACGCCGCCTTCCGGCAAAGTTCTTTCCGGCGGTATCGACGCTAACGCTTTGCAACGTCCGCGCCGCTTTTTCGCCGCCGCGCGAAATATCGAAGAGGGCGGCTCGCTCACCATCATCGCCACCGCCCTTATCGACACCGGCAGCCGCATGGATGACGTCATCTTCGAAGAGTTCAAAGGTACCGGTAACATGGAAATCAACCTCGACCGCCGCCTGGTCGATAAGCGCGTGTTCCCTACGATCGATATCAACCGTTCCGGAACGCGTAAAGACGAATTGCTTTTGCCGCCGGACGAACTGAACCGCATCTGGGTGTTGCGCAAAGTCCTGAGTCCACTCTCGACTGTGGAAGCTATGGAACTCCTGTTGGGCCGCCTCTCCAAGACCAAGAACAACGCGGAGTTTCTCTCCTCCATGTCCAGCCCAGCCTAACTTCCGCCGCGCGTCATCTTACTCGGGAGACGTTTCTACTTCTCTATCCGGTTTCAGCCAATCGTGAAGCGTCATGGCGTCCGCACGTCAACCCTAGTGCGTCGCCTCCCCATACTTCACCGAGCAACCGTAGGGACGCGTCGTGGTCGTGGCCACTTGCTTGCCCCCCATGGCCTGCTCCAGCGCGAGACTGACGTAATTGGTAGCGCCGGGGACGTCTTCTAGGTCCGTCGTCGGTTTGTCGTCAATGGCTCCATCGTAAATCACCGCGCCCTGCGGATTGATGACGATCATCTGCGGAGAGGTTTTCGCGTCATAGAGATGGCCCACCTGGCCGGTTGGATCGAGTAACGCGGCAGTCGGCGCCGCCTGCATCTTGCGCACGTATTCATTCTCTTCGCTCGCGGTCACGTATCCCTGCTGGCCCGGCGCGGAAGAAAGAATCGTGAACCACGCCACGCCGCGGCCGGTCCATTCCTTTTGCAGCCGTTGCATGTTGCCGCTCTTGTAATGCTTGCCCACGTAGGGGCACCCGTTGTTGTGCCACTCGAGCACCACGTATTTGCCGCGGTAGTCCGCGAGGCGATAGCTTTTCCCATCGCTCGCCGTAGCCGTGAACTGCGGCGCCGCCTCGCCCACTTTCGCGGCCGAAAACAGTGCTGAAGTTGTGCACAGAAGCAGAGCAATCAGTATTGGATATAGCAACAAGCGCTTCATCTTTGTTTCCTCCTTTAATAAATTGTTCCGAACAATCTCCAATGCATAACTAATTTTTCGCCGTGCCAGTCTTGCTGAATGGTACATCAATCAAATAGGACCCGCCGTCAGAGAGCGTCAGCACTCCCTTCAACCGCTCGATAGGTTTCAGAAGCTGATCGGATTTTTGCAGCGTCAGCCGGAAACCCGCAGCAGCAGGTACCAGCTTCTGCGCCGCAGCGTTGCTGATCTGCGACTCCGCAAGCGGGAAGAAATTTGCCTGGTTAATCTCGCGGCCAACGTTTGCGTTGAGTACGAAGGAACCCCTCTCCTCATCCAAATTGAATTTCCAGTTTGTCGGCGCTGGTCTAGGCAACGCTTTCCGCGCCGCGATGAATAAATTTCTCGTTCGAGCGTCCGGCGCAGACGATTCTGATTTCACCGGAAGAGCCAACGAAAGCTGAGCGCTTCCCGGAATACACATTTCACGGCATACCAGCACTTTTACCTGAGCAGCAATCTTCCCCGGCTCTCGCAACCCCAGATTGGCCTCGGCGTGCATAGGCACGATCAGCGTGACCGCATCTTGATACCCAAAATCTACGATGCTTGGCGTTCCGAGCCGACGCGGCGTCGGCCATTGCAAAGCCCCAGCGGTTAAGCCCGCCGGCAACTGCCACTTCACCCGCGGCGGCTCGCCCGAATCACCGGGATTAATCCAGTAGATATGCCAGCCGCTCTCGAGTTCGAAGTGCAGCCCAAGATTAAAATCATGCCCCGCTGTAATCCATTGATTCTCGGCGACTAGTTCGAGCGTCCCATGGGGAATAGCCGTGCTTTCCGCTCGCGTACACGTGGCACATGCCAGCAGAACGAACCCCAGAGCGAAAGCCAGGCGCGCATTGCGAAACGAAATTCTACAAAAATCGCGCTCCGGTGCGATTTTTGTATTTGTAGGGGCGCAGCATGCTGCGCCCGCGTCAGATACCTGGAATATCGGAGAAAGACCGAAAATAGCGCGGCGTACTAGCATTTCCGTTTGGATGCACCAACCGTATCACCAGTTCCCCCCTATTTGACGGCGCAGCTCGGTCGCCGGGGTTCCCTCTTTGACGCCGCAGGCCGATCGGCCGGTTCCCTTGAATTGGGTACTCCCATGTCAATATTCGTTGCTTTCACCTGGGCTTCCACTTGGCCGGTTCCCTCTCGGACTCAACTTGTCACTCATGTGGGCGTATGTTATTTTCGCGACTCATGATTCGCGCTTACCTGAGTCATACGCCGCAAATCGCCGCAACTGCTTACATCGACCCCCAAGCCGTGGTCATCGGTGACGTCGTCATCGGCGAACATTCCAGCGTGTGGCCCTGCGCCGTTCTTCGCGGCGACGTCAACTTTATGCGCATCGGCGCGCGCACGAATATCCAGGACGGGTCCGTCCTCCACGTCATGCGCGACACAAATCCTCTGATCCTCGGTGACAACGTCACCGTGGGCCACGCCGTCGTCCTGCACGGCTGCACCATCGAATCTCGCTGCCTGATCGGCATGGGCAGCATCATCCTCAACGGCGCAACAATCGGCGCCGGCAGCATCATCGCCGCCGGCACGCTCGTCCCCGAACGCACTATGGTCCCCGCAGGCAGCCTCTTCATGGGCCAGCCCGGCAAACTCCGCCGCCCGCTAACCCCCGAAGACCTCGATTCTATTGACCGCTACGCCCAGCGCTACGTCGAGTACAAAGAAACTTATAAAGCCGAGTCCGGAAATTAACCATTCACTGTTGAGGATTCCCCACACGCTGAAGTTTGCTTGCCTACGTGTTGTAAAATGGTGTGATGGGCAGCGCGCCTAGTTCGAGACAGAGTGGCGGCCCCGGCGGAATAGACGCCGGGAACAGGCCAAGCCTCCGTAGATTTTCTAATCGCGAACCGACGATGCGACGAGCATCGGCGTCCCGAGCGAATATGCGAGGGATCTGCTCTCCGGTTTCTAATCGCGAACTCTTGGGATTAGAAATTTTGCAACTTGTTGAAAACAAACACCACCGACCCGTTCTAATCGCGAACTTTGAACCATCCTATGCGCAACAAAAACGCCTCATCCCATGACCGAAAATAAACGCCAATTCCGCGCCATTAAAGGCACCCGCGATATCTTGCCGCCGGATTCCGCCCTCTGGAATTGGTTCGAACAAACCGCCCGCAACACCTTCGAATCCTACAATTTCCGCGAAATCCGCCTGCCCATCTTCGAGGAGACCGAACTCTTCGCCCGCTCCATAGGCGCGGATACCGACGTCGTGAACAAGGAGATGTACACCTTCAGCACCGGTCCCGACGCCGACACCAAGGAAGAGGGTGCCTCGGCACAAACGTATTCGCTCCGGCCGGAAGCAACCGCAAGCGTCGTACGGTCTTATATCGAGCACGTGATGCAGACGCTTCCAGGGAACGCAAAACTGTACTATGTCGGCCCGATGTTTCGACGCGAGAGGCCGCAAAAAGGACGCTACCGCCAGTTCTACCAAATCGGCGCGGAAGTTCTCGGGCAGTCCGACGCGCCCGCCATCGATGCCGAAGTCATCGAAATGCTGATGACTTTTTTCAAACGCGCCGGCCTCACGCGTACCATTCTCTACATCAACTCAATCGGCGATAAAAATTGTCGCCCTCAATACGTAGAACTGCTCCGCGAGGAGCTACGCAAAGTTGCAAGCCAGCTAGGAGCCGATAGCCAGCGCCGCATCCAGACAAACCCGTTGCGCGTCCTCGATTCGAAATTGCCGGAAGAGCAGGCCATCATCGCAAAACTGCCGCGCATCTCGCATCATCTTTGCGACGCGTGCCGCGAGCATTTCGCCAAGCTGAAAGAAGACCTGAGCCTGCGCGGCATCGCCTACGAAGAAAATTGGCGACTCGTTCGCGGCCTGGACTATTACACGCGAACCACCTTCGAGGTCATAGCCGAGGGCCTGGGCTCGCAGAACGCCGTCTGCGGCGGAGGCCGCTACGACGGACTGGTCGAACTTCTCGGCGGCCCGCCCACAAAAGGCATCGGCTTCGCCATAGGCACCGACCGCGCCATCCTGTCCATACAAGAGGGCGGGAAATTACCGCAGCTCCCAGCCCTCGCGGTTTTCGTCGCATGGATGGGGCAGGCCGCGTATCCTACTGCAGTGAATATCACCCGAAAACTTCGCGACGCGGGCTTGGCCGTCGAACTCCCCGCGGAAGAAATGAAATTCAAGAAGTCCCTGGGCCTCGCCGACAAACTCGGCGCGCGCTACGCCCTGATCATCGGCGAAGATGAAGTTAACTCCGGCACCTTCACGCTGAAGCGTCTGGCCGATTCCGACCAGAAAAAACTTTCGGAATTCGACTTGCTCGAATATCTTGAATCGGAACAACGACGTGCGTGAGTGGAAAAAATCAGCCTCAGGGGCTAAAGCCCCAAAAGTTTATTGCAACTTATTGTCGCGACTGAAGCCGCGACCCCCTAAAATGCGAAGACCCCTGCTATCTTCAAGGAGCTCTGTTGTCGTCAGATTCAGGAGCTCCAGTTGTCGCACCGCTTTTCAGGGGGTCGGAGCTTTAGCTCCGACATTACAAATCGGCATGGAAAAGGGGCTTTAGCCCCTGAGGGAAAGAATGGTGCTTGAAGCGCTTGGAAACTTGAAACGCACAAATTATAGCGGCGACCTCCGCGCATCGGACGCGGACAAAGACGTCGTGCTAATGGGCTGGGTCCATCGCCGGCGCGATCTGGGCCAGTTGATTTTTATCGACCTGCGCGACCGCGCCGGACTCGCACAAATTGTCTTCAACAAGGAGCTGCACCCCGAAGCGCACGCTAAAGCCGAACAGTTGCGCTCGGAGTTTGTTGTTGCGGTGGAAGGCCGTGTCCTGCGCCGCCAGAAGTCCAATCCGGAAATTGCTTCCGGCGAAGTGGAAGTAATGGCCACCCGCCTGCACATCCTGAATAATTCGAAGACGCCGCCGTTTCAGATTGAAGAAGAAGTGACCGCGAGCGAGGAAACGCGCCTCCGATATCGCTATCTCGACCTGCGGCGGCCCAAACCACATCGCAACCTGGAGTTGCGCCACCGCGTCATCCTGGAAATTCGCAAGACGCTTGACGAACTCGGCTTCTTCGAAATTGAGACGCCCATGCTCACGCGTTCCACACCCGAAGGCGCCCGCGATTGCCTGGTTCCCAGCCGCATACACCACGGAAAGTTTTACGCGTTGCCGCAATCGCCGCAAATCTTCAAACAGATCCTGATGATTTCCGGCATGGACCGCTATTTCCAAATCGTGCGTTGCTTCCGCGACGAAGACTTTCGCGCGGACCGCCAGCTCGAGTTTACGCAGCTCGACCTGGAGATGTCCTTCCCGCGCCAGCAAGACGTTTTTGAGGTCATCGAGCGCGTGATGGAACGAACCTGCGCCGTCGTCGGCGTACAAGCCAAAGGCCCCTTCCGCCATCTGGACTACAAAGAAGCGCTACGCCGTTACGGTTCCGACAAGCCCGACCTGCGCTTCGGCATGGAGTTGCACAACGTCACGCACTTCTTCGAGGCTGGCCGGGAGAAACTGCAGATTGCCGGCAACGTGCAAGCCGTGGTCGCGCCGGGCGCAGCTGCGTGGTCCCGCAAGCAACTCGATGAACTTGGCGAGTTCGCGAAATCAGCGGGTGCTCGCGGCATTTACACGGTAAAGGTAGCGGCCGAAGGAATCACGTCACCGCTCGAAAAGACTCTCGGCCCGGAAACGTTGAAAAAACTGGCAGAAACTGTCGGCGCGAAGCCCGGCGATTTGATCGTTGCCGCGGCCGCCAAGGAACAGATCGAGCACAACGATACTTCTCTAAATGTGGCGGGCCAGATTCGTTTGTATCTCGGCGACAAGCTCAACCTGATCGACCGGAGTAAATGGGAATTCGCCTGGATCACCGGCTTCGCGCTCTTCGAATGGAGCGCGACGGACAAACGCTGGGTCAGCGCCCAGCATCCCTTCACTGGAATATTCGAAGAGGATCTCGACAAGCTCGAAACCGCGCCGTGGGAGTGCCGTTCGAAGGGATATGACCTTGTCTTGAACGGAAACGAGCTAGGCTCGGGAAGCATTCGAATTCATCGCCAGGATGTGCAGGCGCGTATGTTCAAAGCGCTCGGCTTGACCGACGAACAAGCGCGCCAGCGCTTCGGTTTCTTCCTCGACGCCCTTACCTACGGCACGCCTCCCCACGGCGGGATCGCGCTGGGAATTGACCGCGTGGTGATGTTGCTGGCCGGCGAAAAATCCATTCGCGAAGTCATCGCCTTCCCCAAGACCACCGCTGCGGTAGACTTGATGGCCGACTCGCCCTCGGAAGTGGGCACCGACCAGCTCGACGAATTGGGAATTCAGATAAAGGCAAAGCCCGAAGTTCGCGGACTGTAAATATGAACTCTCCTCGCTATCTAGGACGGCACAGGATCATGAGTGGCATTGAACATATCGGATCTGGCGAACAAGAGACCGCGACGGCAAGCGTTTTTTAGGGGGTCGGAGCTTCAGCTCCGACATACCAAGGAGCAAAAAAGAGGGGCTTTAGCCCCTGAGGAAGGATATGGGACGGCTGATGCATCGAACTGCACGGGGATGCACTTACTTCGTAACGACGAAGACTTGGCAGAGTCGCGAGATTTTTCAAGTGCCGGAGATCCTGACCATTCTGATTGAATGTCTTCTGCGCTACCGAGATCAAGGCGCATACCTTCTCCATGAATTTGTCGTAATGCCGAACCATCTGCACTTGCTGCTAACACCAAGTGGCGAGACCTCTCTTGAGAAAGCGATGCAGTTCGTTAAAGGCGGTAGCTCTCATGAAATTCACCGGCAGCGCGAGCACAAGATGCAAATCTGGCAGGCCGGGTTCCATGAACAAACCGTGAGAGACGTTAGAGATTACCGAAGCAAGGTAGACTACATCCACATGAACCCGGTACATTCGCACCTTGCAGAGAGGCCGGACGATTGGCCTTACGGTTCGGCAGCAGGAAAATTCAAGATGGATGCTCCCCCGAGTCGTTTTCACACAAGCGCCTCAGGGGCTGAAGCCCCTTTTTTGGAAAATGCCGGAATGTCGGAGCTGAAGCTCCGACCCCCTAAGGGAGAGAGGCTATGATTTCCGCGCCGAGAACGTTCGCGACGCGCTCGAACCTAAATTTCCGAACATGAAGCCGATGAACCACATCTTATGAGCCGGATACGCATCCTCGCGGAAAATGTGGCGAACAAAATCGCGGCGGGCGAAGTGGTGGAGCGGCCTGCCTCGGTAGTGAAAGAGCTGCTGGAAAATGCGCTGGATGCAGGAGCGCACTCGATTCGCATCGAAACCGAATCGGGCGGCAAACGCATGATCCGCGTGGTGGATGACGGCACCGGGATGAATCACGATGACGCTCTGCTGGCCTTCGAGCGCCACGCCACATCGAAGTTGCGTACCGCGGACGATTTGCTTTCTATTTCCACCCTGGGTTTCCGAGGCGAAGCGTTGCCTTCGATTGCCTCGATTTCGAGGCTGGTGCTTGAGACGCGCTCCGCCGAAGACGAACAAGGCACGCGCGTTGAGTTTGCCGGCGGAAAATTAATCAGCGTTAAGCCGGCTGGCCTCCCTGCCGGTACTTCGATCAGCGTGGCCGATATTTTCTATAGCGTGCCGGCACGCCGAAAATTCCTGAAGTCCGAGACGACCGAACTGGGCCACATCGCTTCTCTGGTTACGCATTACGCTCTGGCACATCCCGATTGCCAGTTCCTGTTGAAGACGCCCACCCAGGAAATTCTTAACTGCACGCCAGTGGAAAAACTTTCTGAGCGCGTGTATCAGATTTTCGGACGCCAAGCTCTTAGCGAGTTGACGGAAATTCCGCCCACGGAAGGCCCGGTGCGAAGCGCTATCACGGAACCGCCGCTCGAAGCGGAAGAGCGAGCAGCCACGCTGCGCGTGAGTGGATTTACTTCGCGGCCGGAAGTGCAACGAACAAACCGCAACGGAATTTATATTTTTGTGAACCGCCGTCTGGTGCGCGATCGTCTGCTGCTGCATGCGATCAACGAGGCCTATCGCAACATCATGCCGCCGGGAGTTTTCCCGTGTGTGCTGCTTTTCCTGGAATTGCCGTACGAAGAAGTGGACGTGAACGTTCATCCCGCAAAAATCGAAGTTCGCTTCCGACATCCGCAATTCATTCACGATTTCACGCGCGATGCGTTGCGATTGGCGCTCTCACAAGCGCGGCCGGTTCCAGGTTTTGCCGCGACGCGTGCCGCTGCTGCCGGAGCTTCGTCGGGTCCATCTGAATTCGGAGCGGCAAACGCTGAAGTCTCGGACCTGGCAGGAGGAGTCGCCGATACATCAGCGGATCCAGCGGGACTCGGGCGAACGCTCCCTGGCCCGCCTCGCGCTGAGATTCCAACCGCGCTGGGGACGGCGGGCGGCATAGGCGAGGCGTTTGAACTTTCCGGCGCGCCGGACAGGCCTGTCCCGCAACGCTTGCAGTTTGGAACCGGCAACGGCAGCGATTTCGCAGATGCGCAGCGGAATACGCTCGGCGCCGCGATTGCCGACGTGGCTCCGGCAGCCGCGCCCGGAACGCTGCCGCGACCAGACCAAATCGTTGACCTGAAGCCTCTCGGCCAAGTGAGCAGCAGCTTCATCGTAGCGGTGAACGCCGAGGGCCTGTGGATTATCGACCAGCACGTGGCCCACGAGCGCGTTCTATTCGAGCAGCATTTGCGCGCGCGACGCGAAGGAGAACTAGGCGGCCAACGTATGCTGGTGCCGTTAATCGTGGAACTGAATCCTCGGCAGTTGGTCATATTCGAGCAGATAGGCGACGAATTGCGCGCGAACGGATTTGAGGCTGAATTGATGGGCGCGAGAAGTGTGGCGATACAGGCAGCGCCAGCGGGCATATCGAGTGGTGACGCCGAGAAACTGCTGTACGAAATCCTGGACGGGATCGCTCGCGAGAATCAGGCGATCTCAATCGATTCGCTGCAATCAAAGATTGCCGCCTCAACCTCATGCCATGCAGCGATCAAAGTGAATACTCCGCTGGACCATACAAAAATGGAATGGCTCCTTGGAGAGCTGGCGAAAACGGAATATCCCATGAGTTGCCCGCACGGCCGTCCCATTGTGCTGCGCTATTCCGTGCGCGAAATCGAGAAAGCGTTCAAGAGGATTTGAATCACGCCTCGATATGACCTTGCCCTCCAAAAAATTGATTATCGCGATTGACGGACCGGTGGGCTCGGGCAAAAGCACCCTTGCACGCAGAGTGGCCGAAATGCTGGAGTATGTGTACGTGGACACAGGGGCGATGTATCGCGCGCTTGCGCTGAAAGCGCTGCGGCGCAAGCTTTCGCCGAATGATGCGCACGCGCAAGAGCTAGTCGATCTCGCGCAACAGACGCGTATTGATTTGCGCGCGGAAGAAGCAGGGCAGCGAGTGTTTTTGGATGGCGAAGATGTGACCATGGAGATTCGCACGCCGGAGGTTTCGCAGGCGGCTTCAAAAATCGCGGTGAACCCTGGTGTGCGGCACGTGCTGGTGGCCGAGCAGCGACGAGCGGGTCAACAGGGCGGCGTGGTGATGGAAGGGCGGGATATCGGCAGCGTGGTTTTTCCAGATGCGCAATTAAAAATTTTCCTAACGGCTTCGCCCGAAGTGCGCGCGGAGCGCCGATGGCGCGAACACGAGCAAAAAGGCGATGCTATCGATTTGCAGAAAACGCTGGAGGAAATTCGAGAGAGAGACCGGCGCGACCTGGAACGTTCCACATCTCCGCTGGTACGCGCCCGCGACGCGGTAGTAGTGGACAGCACAGCGATGGAGCCTGAAGAAGTCGCGAGATTAGTGGTGATGCTAGCGAGCGGCAACGCAACGGCTCATACCGCGAAGTAGCAATTGCCGCTCAATCCACCGTCCAATTCCCTTCCAATCACGAGCGCGATTGAAAAAAATATACGCGACATGAAATCGGCGCTGCCCACCTTTCGCTACAGGATCTGAACAACCGGGGCGCCGGCGGATTGATTGACGACATCGAGGCGCGCGACAACGTTGCGAGCCATGGCGTAAATACTCTTGCTGCCGGGAGCGTCTTCGCCAAGCGAAGCAACAGGCTTGCCGGTATCGCCGCCAATGCGAATCTGCGGGTCGATTTCAATTTCGCCAAGGAATGGTACGCCGAAATTTTTCGCCATGTGCTGGCCTTCGCCGTGGCCAAAAACGTCGATGCGGCCTTTGCAGTGCGGGCAGTTGAAATAGCTCATATTCTCGACTACGCCGAGAATTTCGACGTTCACTTGCCGGAACATTTCGATAGCTTTGCGTACATCAGCAAGCGCGACGATGGAAGGCGTAGTGACGACCACGGCGCCGCTGACGGACACGCTTTGGATCAGCGTTAGCTGAACGTCACCCGTGCCGGGCGGGAGGTCTACGATCAGGTAATCGAGCTGTCCCCATTGCGTACTGCGCAGGAACTGCTGGATCACGCTGTGGAGCATGGGCCCGCGCCAGACGAGCGGTTTGTCGCTCGGGCTCAACAGGCCCATGGAAATCATTTTCAAGCCGTACGCTTCCACCGGGATGATGGTGCGCTCGTCAACGGCGCGCGGCTGTTCGTTGGTGCCGAGCATTACCGGGACGTTGGGACCGTAAACGTCCGCGTCAAGCAAGCCCACCGCGTGGCCCATATTCTTTAGCGCGATAGCGAGATTTACGGCGACGGTAGTCTTCCCTACTCCGCCTTTGCCGCTAGCGACCGCGACGAGATTTTTCACGCCGGCTATCGGGGCTTTGTCCTGCAAACGCTTGCCTGCAGCTGGTCCAGTTGGTCCGCTTGCCATGGTTTTCCTTTCAGAAGAGAGCACGCCAGGTACGACAATAAACCGCTTTGGTTGACTCTTAATGATAGCCCTGCAAATCGATAGCAGCAAGGCAAGGGAGGCAGTTTTTGGACGGCTACAGAGCGATTCAGAATAGAAGTACGGCGAGGCGGAAGCGCGAGAAGCCTGACGAGTTGTCGAGAGTGCACGCGGCTACAGTGGCAGTACGAAATGAGCGGTTTTGAATTTTCTGATCCAGGGAGGCTGGGAGCGTGCTGAGGTCAGCCGTTTCGATTCGCAGGATGGTAGCCGAGCGATTCCCCATGTACACGCGCTGGCCGTTACAGAATTGTCGAGCTTCGGGGGAAGCGGTGGCTTGCAGGCCGCGGGCGGCCAGAAGCGAGACCATCTGCTGTTCTTGTTGAGTGAGGGTCAAATTTGCGGAGGATTCCGAGAAATCCTGGACGGCGAAAAGTCCCGAGTTTCCCGGCACGACGGCGATGCCTACGGCGCTGAGTTCGGGGCTGAGTATATTCGCGCGGTGGCCTGGAGAATGCATCCAAGCAGTGTGGATTGTCGCAGGGTTCGGGCCAACGGCGATGTTTTCGGCGATAACGCTGAACCGCGCACCTGCAGCACTGGCACGTGTTAGGAGTTCCGGCTCTCCTGCGAGCTGGTGAGACATTAAATTGTGCAACGCCATTTGGCTGGCGTGTTCGCGAGCTGCAGAAGCTAACGCGTCGTCCCACTGAAGCGCAGGCAGCCCTTGGGCGGCGCGTTCGCGATTGACAGAATTGAAAAGCTGGCCCTCAGCGGACGTCGTTTGCGGCGGCCGGGCGAACAAGGCCGTTGGAGCTAACAGGCTGATAGCGGCGAAAAAAATTGCGATGCGTGTTCCGAGTGACATGCAAGACTCCGGACGAAAACAGGCCTGCGGTGCCTAGGACTTCGTATCTAAAGGCTAGCGAAAAGGAGCGGAGAAAGATGCTGGTCGAAAGTTCAAGTACGGAAGTTTTAAAAACCTGGCCGAAAAAACAGGGGAAAATCAGGCGAAAACACCGACGACCGCGGTGCTTTGCAGGAAAGCGTGTGAGCGGATACAATAGAGTTTTGGGTTTGCAGGATTCGAGAAACTGGAGCAGCCCGCAGCCCTTCGCGCGTTGTTAGGCACGACCTAAAGGAACAAAACCGAAATTATGGATGTTGAAAAACTTATAAATGGCGTAGTCGCGCGGTTTATTGGCACGAAGCACGAGCGCGACGTAAAAGCCATTCAGCCGATGGTGGCCGCGATTAACGAACTCGAGCCGGAGATGAAGAAACTCTCTGATGCGGAGATTACCGCGCGTACTTCGGTGCTCAAGGCGGAAGTACAAGGGCGTTTGGCGGGCTTAGAGCGCGATGATCCGGACTATAAGAAAAAGCTTCAAGAGGCGCTGGAGCCTGCTCTGATTCCTGCGTTCGCGCTGGTGCGTGAAGCGGGACGCCGAACTCTGGGGATGCGGCATTTTGACGTTCAACTGATCGGCGGGATCGTTCTGCACGAGGGAAAAATCGCAGAGATGAAGACGGGCGAAGGCAAGACGCTGGTAGCGACGCTGCCCGCTTATTTGAATGCGCTGACGGGACAGGGCGTGCACATTGTGACCGTGAACGATTATCTGGCGCGGCGCGACGCGGAGTGGATGGGACCGATTTACAAGATGCTGGGGCTAACCGTTGGCGTGATCGTTCACGATTTGGACGACGTGCAGCGGCGCGCGGCGTACGGCGCGGACATTACTTTCGGAACCAACAACGAATTTGGTTTCGATTATCTGCGCGACAACATGAAGTACGATTTGAAAGATTGCGTGCAGCGCGGGCATCACTTCGCAGTTGTGGACGAAGTGGACTCGATCCTGATTGACGAGGCGCGCACGCCGCTGATCATTTCCGGGCCGGCCGAGGAATCCACGGATAAGTATTATCGCATCGACAAAATCATTCCGAAGTTGATCCTGGACATCGATTACACGCTGGATGAGAAACACCGCACGTCGACGCTAACCGAAGAAGGGGTGTCGAAGTGCGAACGGCTCTTGAACCTGGGAAACCTGTACGATCCCGCGAACATGGACATTATCCACCACGTTTATCAAGCGTTGCGCGCGCATGCGCTGTTCCAGAAAGACGTTGATTACGTGATCAAAGACGGGCAAATCGTGATCGTGGACGAGTTCACGGGCCGGCAAATGCCGGGACGGAGATGGTCCGACGGATTGCACCAAGCCGTGGAAGCGAAGGAAGGGGTAAAAATCGAACGCGAAAATCAGACGCTTGCGACCATCACATTTCAGAATTATTTTCGCATGTACAAGAAGCTTTCCGGCATGACCGGCACAGCCGATACGGAAGCCGCGGAGTTCGACAAGATTTACAAATTGGAAGTCGTCGCGATTCCCACAAACAAGACACTGATTAGAATCGAGAATCCGGACGTGGTTTATCGCACGGAAGTGGAAAAATTCGAGGCGGCTGTAAACGGCATTATTCAGGAAGACGGCACGCGCGTCGGAGGAATACGGCAATTTCACGAGAGCGGGCAACCAGTCCTAGTGGGCAGCATTTCCATCGAGAAATCGGAAAAGATCGCGGAGATTCTGAAGAAGACGGGCATACCGTTTCAGGTGTTGAACGCGAAGCAGCACGAGCGTGAAGCCAAGATCATCGCTCAGGCGGGACGGAAGGGCGCGGTTACTGTCTCGACGAACATGGCCGGCCGCGGCACGGACATTCTGCTCGGCGGAAATCCGGAAGCAATGACTCGGGACTACTGCCTGAAGAATAAGCTGGCGATACCGTACGCTCCGGCAAGCGCAGTGATTGGAGCGGCTCCCGGAACAGAAACCCCGGCGCAAGCGGACGCTGCCGCGGCATCATCGACGGGGGGTGGAACGAGCATCGCCTCGACATCCACAGCAACAGTGACAACTACCAACACGTCAACCTCGACTTCTACCGCCACCGGAACTTCGAATGGTTCGAGCGCTACGGCCAGCGCGATGGTGCTGTTCCAGCAAGAAGGCAAGATTTATCAAGTGCCGCTCGACCAGTGGAAGCCGATATTCGATCAGTTTGCAGAGCAGTGCAAAGCCGAGCACGACGAAGTGGTGGCGATGGGCGGCTTGCACATCCTGGGAACGGAACGGCACGAAGCGCGGCGCATCGATAATCAGTTGCGAGGGCGCGCGGGACGTCAGGGAGACCCCGGTGCTTCGCGATTTTTTCTGTCGCTCGAAGACGATTTGCTGCGGATTTTCGGCGGCGAGCGCGTGAAAGCTCTGATGTTTCGCCTGGGAATGACGGAAGGAGTGCCGATCGAATCCAAATTGATAAGCCGCCGGATAGAGAACGCGCAGAAAGCGGTGGAGGCGCAAAACTTCGAAGCGCGCAAACATTTGTTGGAATACGACGATGTGATGAACAAGCAGCGCGAAACAATCTACGGGCTGCGCCGCTCGTTTTTAGAGGGCCGCGATCAAAAGGATTACATTTTAGAGCGGGCCGAAGCTATCGCGAATGAACTGGTGGAAACATATTGCCCGCGCGAGCAGCATCCCGACCAGTGGAACGTGACGCAGTTCAGCAACGAAGTGCTCAATCAGTTTGGCTTTGACCCGAAAGCCGCGGGTATGGATTTCGCCGCGCTAAATCACGATACGCTTGCGGAAACGATGGTGCAGAAAACCAAGGGGCGTTACGGAGAAAAGGAAACTCTTTTCGGCGCGCAGACGCTCCGCTGGCTTGAGCGGCACATACTTTTGGACGTGGTAGATGCGCAATGGAAAGACCATCTCCTTACGCTCGATCATTTGAAGGAAGGTATTGGGCTGCGCGGCTACGGCCAAAAAGATCCGCTGGTCGAGTTCAAAAAAGAGGCATTCATATTATTTGACGCCTTGATGGATCGCATCGACACGGAGGCTGTGCGCTTCTTGTTCCTGATGCAGCCGGCCAGGCCCGAAGACGAAGCGAAAAAGATGGAGCAACGCCAGCAGCGGCAGCAGCGGGATTTGCAGTTCCAGGCTGGACCCGCGCAGGCGGAGACAGCTCCCAAGCCGGTTCGCGCGGCCGCGAAAGTGGGACGCAATGACGCCTGCCCTTGCGGTTCCGGGAAGAAATATAAGAAGTGCCACGGCACGGAAGCCTAGCAACTACGACCACGGTCACGCTCACCCGAAACGCAATTTTGCACCTGAACTTTTTCCTGACGTGTTGCGTACCTATAGACCAGATAGGCCTATGCCTATAGGAGGAAGAAGATGAAAGTTAGCATGC
>Ga0209006_10002640_pt1 | contig 16340 bp, 9 predicted proteins | sample JacPin_JW_Ref_O2_FD_188567 | JGI IMG/M metagenome (GOLD analysis project Ga0209006, IMG submission 188567) | Forest soil microbial communities from Algoma, Ontario, Canada - Jack Pine, Ontario site 1_JW_Ref_O2 (SPAdes) (version 2) | ecosystem: Environmental > Terrestrial > Soil > Boreal... | reverse complement strand
AGGCCAAGGCGCGGTCCGAAGTTGTTGTATCGGGTGGGCGCCAGTGTCTTGGGAATGCCTGGATCGCCGGGATATACGAGGCCTTGGGGAGAAGTCGGAAAGACCGTTGACTGCTCGCCCTTAACCCAGGTCTGGATCCTTCCCTGCGTGTCGTACCAGGGCATACTCACTTCCCAGCGAAGGCCCAAATTCAGCGTCAGATTGGGAGTTGCCTTCCATGAGTCCTGTACATAGGCGCCGCCATATCTCGTGCGCGAATCGAGCAGCTGCACAGCCGCTTGAGTATAGCCATTCCCGGCTCCCGTTGCCGCTCCGAGCAGGTAGTCAGCGAAATCGACGCCGGTCACCGTGCCATCGAAAACAAAAGCACCATCCTGGCTGGCCAAGTTTCGTTCGTTCACCTGTAAATAGCGGGCCTCTCCGCCGAACTTGAGCGTATGCTTGCCCATCGCTTTGGAAAACCCGTCCGACGCCGTGTAGGTATTGTTGGGCTGGAATGTGATCAGAGACGGGGCGCCGATAGCGAAGTTGTTGAAATAAATCTGAGGAACATACTCTGGAAATCCAGGCGTAGCCTCGGGAATGATGCCGAGTGTCCCGGCGCCGGTCACAAAACCCAGAGATGCCAGCGAAGCCTTGCCGCCGCTCGGGTTGTCCAGGTGGGTGGACGTACGGAAGAAGGTAATCCGCGCCTCGTTCACAGCGGTAGGTCCGACGGTCTTATTGTTACTGATAACGAACTCTTGCGCGCGGGTTGGCGTCACCGCAGGGAAGCCGGGCACGCTTGCGCCACCACTGGGCAGGGCGCTGTTCACGGTCGAATCGTCAAAGTGATAATAGAAGGACCAGTTGCCCGTCTTCAGATTATTAAAGTCGACCCGCTCTCCGATCTTATTGTCAGTAATCGTATTCCTTTGGCTATTGTTCGAGTATGTGCCATTGCTGTTATTAGCAGCCGGGATGTAGGGGAGAATTCCAATCGCTGCCAGCGACCAAGCGGCTTTGGGAATTATGCCGCCCGGAAAGACGCAGTCCGCCGTCGAGTTACAGCCTGCGAAGCTGTACTGCTCACCGTTTGTAACTGCATACCCCAACCTATTTGAAAGTGTCGTCGGCCAGTCGTTGCAGGGCGCCGCAGACCCGGGACAACTGCCGGCGGGACCCGGACTGCCATCGACCGTACCCGTCAAGGTTGCAGGATCAAACTGGCCGCCAAGTTCGGCAACACTCGGCGTGGGAACGTTGCTGACTTCCGCGCTCTGCACGATTCTGGTTCCCTGATAATCCGTGAACCAGAACAGCTTGCCTTTCCAGAATGGGCCTCCGGCTGTAAAACCGAACTGATGCTGTCGCAGCTCGGACTTAGGCTGGCCGGAGAAGAAGTAGTTCTGGGCATCCAGCGCGTCATTACGCAGGAACTCAAAAACATCGCCGTGGAAGCCATTTGTGCCAGACTTGGTGATGGCGTTCATTACCGCGCCGCTGAACTTTCCGTATTCAGCGTCGAAGCTGTTGGTGATAAGACGAAATTCTTCGACGGAATCGAGATTTGGAACCAGTCCGGCCCCAAGATTTCGTCCCTCGCTGACGTCGCCCCCGTTCACCAGAAACGCGTTGGCTGTCTCGCGCTGGCCATTCACTGAGACATTGCCAGCGTTTCCAAGGTAGCCCGAGACCGGCCGGTCACCACCGATAGTCACTGATCCGCTGGGCGCCACACCGGCCTGCAGGCCTAACAAATCGAGATAACTACGGCCATTCAGCGGCAGTGCGAGCATCTTTTGTGAATCAATCACATCTCCAAGTTGCGTGCTCTCGGATTCCACGTGGACCGTGTTGGCGGAAACGCTGATCTCTTCCTTCACCGTGCCAACCTGCAACGTAATATCGATGCGCAGTTGATCGTTCACCTGAAGCGTGATGTCGGTCGCCGTGTAAGGCGTGAACCCAGCAGAGTTTGCTGTGATCTGGTAAGTCCCTGCCGTCAAAGCGAGGAAGTGGTACGATCCGTCCGCGGCCGAAGTCGTTACCTCGGTAAAGTTGGTTTGCACGTTCGTGATCTGTATCTTGGCGCCAGCCACGACCGCTTGTGCACGATCACGGACCACGCCCGTGATCGAGCCAGTCACATCCGCACGCGCCATGATCGCGCCAAATATGAACAGTATTAAAACGATTAAATACGGTGGCCTGAAACTTCGACTGTGTTCACGCACAGGGACCCTCCCCAACGTCAGCGTACAATGGCACAAAGTATTGGCAGGAATCAAGAGAGGAATTTGGTTCGGCCTGATCGTTTCTACGGGATGAAAAACCTGATATCGAAAGCCCGCGGGTTGCGTTTTTGAACCAGTTCTGTCACCTCGTGGCCGTCAACGCAGGCTCGGGTCCGATAGTCATAAGCCAGTTCACTTTTTGACAATCTTGCTTAGCTTTATCATTTAACACTTGGGTGAATTCAGTTACAGAAAATAACAAAAAATTCCCTTGTCAGGAATCTACACATTCCTGCCACCGCAGAAGGACCGATAAAACCCAGTCCTGGCGCGCTCCGACTTGGGCGATCCTGACTAGGTTTTCAAACACCGCCACTGGAGTGGTGTGGTAAACAATTTAACAATTCTGTGCTTGATCGCTTGATCCAAAGTGATTATGACGAGAATAATTCTGATCACGCATCCATTAACTTGCACGGTATTCCGTCTTATGCGGAGTGCTTTCAGTGTCGGCTTAGGCGGGCCGAAATGGGGTTTCGGGTCGTTTCGACTGTTTCAACGCCCTTGCCACGCTGGTCCGTGAAATTTTTTAAGACTTAGCCAGCCGCGCCAGACTCAGCTCGCGGGCATGGTCGCGAAGCAATCCCATCCGGTCGAACTCGATCGGTCTAGACCCTTCAAGCCAAGAGTCTTCCCCTGAAACTGCCCTGAGGTCGCAATTTCTACTCAGCCATGGGTGCCAAGCGCCGTGCTCCATTCATCCCGTCCATACCCTCCGGGTGTCGCTTCAGAGGCGCCCTACTGTTTGAGCGCAATCGACTTCCACAGCGCCTCACAGAACAGCCCAGCTGTCACGAGGATCGCTGTTAAGGCATAAAAAGCGAAGGCTACCTTGCGCGCCGACCAGCCGAGTCTCAAGAGAAGATCAAAGGAGTGTTCACGATCCCCGGCGAAGGGTGAAAGACGACGACTTAGTCTTCGCATAACCGCGAAAGCAGCGTCGAGAAGAGGGATCCCTGCAAACAGAATGGGGACGAGCAGAGAGACATAATTCGAAGGTGTCCTTCGGTAGAAGTTCAGCGCCAGCACGGAGAGCGCGAACCCCAGCACATTACTCCCAGAATCACCCATAAAAAGTTTAGCGGGAGGAAAGTTGAATAGCAAAAAGCCAATGCAACTGCCGAGAAGACTGAATTCCACTGCTCTTCCCCACGGATCGAGATACTGTGAAGTCAGAAAGATGAACCCAATCACCACAATGCTGGAAACTCCCGCAGCGAGGCCGTCAGCACCGTCCAACATGTTCAACGCATTGATGAAACAGATGATGAACAGAACAGTAGCCAGCAGATTCCACCCGGCATGTCCAATGGGCACAGACCAACCTGCCCGCCACACCAACACTCCTGCTGTCGCCTGAATAATCAGGCGAATCGAGGTCGATAGGCCGAACAGATCGTCGATGAGACCAGTGCCCCAAACCAGGAGAAGGGACAAAAACACCATTCCTGATCCCACTGGTTCGACGCCAGAAACCGTGGTTCCGGCTGCCAGCCCGGCGGTTATAGCCACGCCTCCTAGCCGCGGAGTAAGTGCGGTGTGGATTTTGAGTGGGCCAGAAGGATCATAGAGTTCATGTCTCCTCGCAAACCACAAAATAAACGGGAGCATCCCACAGGTTGTGCAAAACGACGTTCCGCTTGCAATTAGATCAGCCTGGCGCATGGAAACTTCAGTTGCTGGATTCTAGTTTGCGAGTTCTGTTTCGGCCTATCCGATGCGAAAGCAAGCAGAAACTTAGCAAGCTCTGCTTCTGTTTTGCGGGCTCCACGGCTTTTCAATTGTGGTTATTCTCCGGCTCCGGATAAGTTCCGCCTCCCGGTCACTTCCACTTGCCTGTACCCTCGACAATTGTGATGTAACGGTCGATCGGAAGTTGAGCAAGGCGCTCGATCTTGCCGCTGGGTTGTGGCCACTGAATCTCCAGCCAGTCGAGCTTTGTTCGTTTTCCGATGCCTAGCACCATGCGTGGGTCATGAGAGGATAGAAAACTGCCTCCGCCGACCTTCATTCGCTGCCGCTTGAGATCCCCCGATTGATAAGTTACACGCGCACCGATGGCATCACGAGCGGACTTTGTACCGACAAGATTGATTCCGAGCCAATGGTTCTGACTTCCTACCGTATTGCGCAAGAGAACCGGAGCAGCGTCGTTAACTGATACCAGGACATCGATGCCGCCGTCATTGTCGAAGTCTCCAATTGCCATGCCCCGAGCGGATAACTGCTTCGCGAACACTGGTCCGCTTTGCGAACTGACGTTGTCAAACGATTTTCCAGTGTTGTGAAACAAGAGCATCGGTTCTTCGTAGGTAACTTCGCCATGCAGGGTCGAGATCAAGTCGTCCGGATTGCCGTTGGCGAGTAGCAGATCGAGGTTGCCATCGTTGTCATAGTCAAGAAACTTCAAGCCCCACCCGCTCATGAATTTACTAGCTTTGCCAATACCAGTGGAAAGTGCCAGGTCGTCGAACGTCTCATTATGATTGTTCTTATAGATGGCGTACATCTCGCGGTCGAGGTTTGCCACGAACAGGCCCATCCATCCGCCGTTCTCAAAATCGGCAGAGTCCACGCCCATACCCGAACGCGCCCGGCCCGTATCACTGTAAGCAACGCCGGCAGTCGTGGCGATCTCTTCGAATCTTCCCTTGCCGCGATTGACGAAAAGAAAATTGGGCACCGTGTCATTACTGACCCATAGATCAATCAGTCCGTCGTTGTTGATGTCAGTCGCGACTACGCCCCATGCCTTGCCGAGGCTGTTGGCGATCCCGGATTCCTTACTGACGTCGCTGAATGTGCCGTCGCCATTGTTGTGGAAAAGCCAACTGGGCATCGGCGAATAAACCTTAGGAATGCAATAGTGACGCCGGCCATCCTCGTGGATTCCGCAGGGCTTGTTCAGCTCTTTACTGAAATCCGCGAACCGCCCTACGAAGAGGTCGAGATGGCCATCATTGTCATAGTCGAACCAGACGGCGCTCGAAGCCCATCCCGGCGCAGCCACTCCCGCCTTTTCGGTGACATCCGTGAAAGTGCCATCGCCGTTGTTGTGATACAGAATGCTTCGGCCGTATTGCGTCACATACATGTCCGGGAAACCGTCGCCATCGTAATCACCCACGGCAACACCTTGTCCGTACCCGCCCGCCGACACACCGGCTCTTTCCGTCACATCCGTAAACGTTCCGTCGCGATTATTCTTATAGAGGGCATTGCGCAGCGGCGGGTTCGGAGTGAAGAAATCGCACTTCCCGCTGTTTACCAGGTAAATGTCCATCCAGCCATCGTTGTCATAGTCGAGAAACGCACAGCCCGGGCCTGAGCTTTCCGGAAGATATTTCTCGGGAGACTTCCCGCTCGAGTGAGCCCACTTGATCCCGCTCTTTTCCGGAGGAACCTCCTCGAAAGGGAATTGCGGAGCATCGGGTAAGGCAAATACGGGCCACCGCGGCACGAGCAACGATCCTGCGACCATCGTGGAGACGAAGTCGCGCCTTGTCAACTGGGCGAAACGAGTCCGACCTGGCATTTTCATTCAGTCTACGCCAAACAAATTTCAGACTATCTGAGTATTCCTGGCAGATCAGCGAAGGACAAATCTATTCTTGGCTCGCTGGCTCCGCGGAAGTGAGGCTGCGGTGAATGGCAAATTCCTTTTCTGCTTCTTCTTTGTGCCCGGATCTTGCCAGCGCCGTAGCTAGCGTGTGGTGGACTTCCGGATTTCCCGGCGTGATGCGCTCTGCTGCGCGCAACGGACCAATAGCGTCCTCATATTTCTTGACAGTAACCAGACAAAGCCCCCAGCCTAGATAGGCCTCGGCGAAATTGGGATTGAGTTTGGCGGCCTGGGAAAATCGCGAGATCGCCTCATCCCATTTCTCGTCCCGCCTGGCAAGTTCTCCCAAAATGTATTCGGCGCCGGCATTGCTGGGGTCAATCTGAAGCTCACTCAGGAATTCCTGCTTTGCACGTTCCGGCGCATCCGGGCCTGCATCAGGCCGCGAGAGGAGCAGTCTGCCTAGCAAGAAGTGAATGCCGTGTGCCCCCGGGTCCGTTTTTATCATGCCCTCATACTCCAGCTGGGCGGGTTCCCACTTCCCCTGCATTTCCAAGGCTTCAGCGTTCAGTTTGTGAGCGGCAAGGGATTGCGGGGCTGTTCGGCCGAGATCCTGGGCGGTTCGTGTGGATAGGTCGGAGTAGGCATGAACGACGACAAAAAGTACGTCGGGGTCCTGGGCGAACTGTTTGTTGAGAAAGTGAATGAATTCGAGAGCGGAGTCGCGATCATCCACATCCAAAGAGCAGCGCACCCCGAGCACGCCGGCCTGTTTTCGAGTCCCCGCAGCGACCTGGCCCTTCATCGCTTGCTTGAGGGCGGCCAGGCTTGCCTGGCAGCGGCCTTGCTCCGCCAAGCTGATTGCTTTTTCCGGAGATAGTCCCGGGCTGGGTGCAGCAGAGACTTTCGCTTGCTGCGCCAGGGTGGCCGGCCCGAGCCACAAACATCCGACTACGAGAACAAACGCGGCCTTCCCCGAGTATCTATACATCTTCTTGAATTGAGCTCTCTGAAAAATTGCGCCAAATAAAAATGATGCAGGCGAGGTACTCGCCTGCACCATTATACGTGTCCTGTTTTCAATAATAGAGCTTCAATGCCAGCTGTATGTTCCTCGGGGGCTGGGCACTTGTGATCTGTCCCATCGTGGACCCCAAGGACGTGTTCGGCGCGTTGTACTGGACGTGGTTAAAAGCGTTGACGAAGTCACTACGGAACTGCAACCGGAACCGCTCCGTAAGCGGGAAGTCCTTGTGCAGACTCATATCCACGTCGGCGTAATGCGGTGAGCGTAAGCTCGAGAGTTGTGGTGAGCAGTCCCCGAATGTACCGACGGTCGGCTGGGTATACTCGCCGTTGTTGACGAACCACTGACGGCCTATTCCCGGTAACGCGGTGTTCGTAATTGATGGGGTACCAGTGCAATCTGCCCGCGCACCGCGCGAGAAGGTACCAGATGCATCCTGGATTGGAAAAACCGGCAATGGCCAGCCCGTACGGAAGGAGACGATGGGGCTGACTTCCCACCCTCCAATCACTCCGTTGACGGCCCTATTGGCATTCTTGGCCAACATCTTGCCGCGGCCAAAGGGCAGATCGTAAATGGCATAAGCTGAAATTACGTGAGTAGCATCGTAGTAGCACGGCGCCCACTCCGCTCGTTGGTCGTAGACATTCTGCCAGTATGCCGAGGCGCTAAGGGCATTGTTCCATGCGCCGTAATACCCCGTGCTGTCGGACATACACTTGGAGAACGTATACGAGACTTGGTACTGCAAACCTTGACTCATCTGTTTCTGAAGCACGGCTTGCAATGCATTGTATTTCATATTGCCGTTGGACTGGGTGCCGGAAATCGTCGCGCCCGGGCCGCCGTTGCCCAACACGGAATAGAGCGTTGGATTCGCTGCGAAAAAGGGGCTGGGCGCCGTACAGGGCGGCGTAGCGCAGGACGAATTCGGCAGCAGCACCCTCTGCCCGTAGTCGAATGGCACCATCAGGTGCGTGCCCTTCTGGCCCACGTACCCGACTTGCACGGTCGTGCTCCGCGCAAACTGATGCTGGATAGTCAGATTCCATTCATCCGCGATCGCAGGCTGAACCTTCGGATCCCAGACTCTGAGCAAATCTCCTGCGTAACAGGCGTACGCTGGCGCAGTGCAGGGGGCCGAACCCGCGTTGCCGACGATTCCATCGCTCGCGTCCGTCGAAGGCAGTGAAAGGCCGCTATAAACCGTGTTGATTTCCGCCGGAGTAAATGGTGGATTCAGCGGCAAACGCAAGTTTGTGCCAGTTCCCTCCATGTACGACGAAATTGTGAACGCGCCTCGGATTACGGTGTGGTCACCCAGTGCCGCGGGAGTCCACGCGAAGCCAATGCGTGGCTGGAAATCTTTGCCTCCCCAAGTTCCGTCGTAGAGGGCCCGGCTGGCGCCGTTCTGGCCGGCGAGATCGATATTGCCGGTGGCAAAGTTGTAGTTTGCTTGTTGGTTGTTGGCCTCAATCCACGGAGCATGCGCATCGTAGCGCAGTCCGAGATTTAACGTTAAGCGATCCGTGATGCGCCATGTATCTTGCGCGAAGATGCCGAAGACGTCGCTCGATTGCTGCCAGGTCTTGCCAGTACTCACGCCGCGACCGTATTGAGAATCGAGTCCGAGGAAGAAATCGGCGCCACCATCGCCTGTATTCGATGCTGTGGCTGCGGCGTTTTCGTTGGTGAACTGCCCGTTGAAGTCCATGAGACCCAGTTCGCCATTGTTGCCGGCATAGAAAGTCTTGATGATCTCATGCCACCATTGTCCACCAAATTTGAAGCTATGTCGCCCATGCGTCCAGCTCACCGCGTCCTCAGCCTGCCATACATGGTCGTCGAAGCTCTGGGTTTGCTCTGAAGCGCCAATGCTTGAAACAGCCGTATTGCTGAAACTAAGGTTCAGCAAACCGGGGAGGCTTCCCGGGTTGCCATTCCCGATTCCCAGCGTATTGCCGAACTGCCCGACACCGGACGCAAACGAATTACCACTGTTCAGGGTGATATGGCTCCAACCAAAGCGGGCGTCATTCACAAGATTGTTCCCTATGGTACGAGTCCAATCGCCAACCGTGTTGTAAATCGGCGTCGTCGCATAGGCGTTGGACAACAGTTCCTGTGAGTTGTTGGATGGATTGTTCTGATAAGCCCTGGTGAAGCGGTAGGAGATATTGTCCTTTTGCGTGGCTCGAAAGTCTATCTTCAGATCGCCCTGCACCTCGTTGGCGGCCGAGTTGCTCGTATTCAGCGCATCGTTTTGTATTTTGGTGTTGATGGCAGTCGGGTACAAGCTCGACCCAAACAGCGCGCTCGCTACTGGGCTAAGCATGACGGCAGGAATCATGTTGTTCGGGAAGGGCTGCCGGGTCGTGGCGGGCGCCGATGAGGAAGTGCACGGAGCTGTAAAAGAGACGCAGGGATTGTACAGCTGAACCCCGGTATCCTTAGTGGGGTCGGCATTCTGGCAGATACCTGAGGAGCTGAAAGCTCCACCATGCTGAGTGCAGATATCGCCAAAGTCGCCGCCACGCTCAGCAGCCGTAAACACGCTATCAAAGCTCGACGAGCTGGGGTAATCAAGTCGTTGATCTTGAAAATCAGCAAAGAAGAAGAGTCTGTTCTTGATGATCGGTCCGCCAAACGTGCCGCCAAACATATTCCAGCGCAGTTTGGCCTTAGCAATCACGGGGATCGCCACATCATTCGACCAGCTGTTCGCATTGAGGACGTCGTTGCGGAAAAACTCCCAAACATCGCCATGATATTGGTTCGTGCCCGATTTGATGGTGGCATTGACGATTCCACCTTCAAAATTTCCGAATTCTGCCGGGGCGTTGTTGGTGATGAGGTTGAACTCCTGGATCGCATCCGGAGCCGGTGTATACCCAAGCAGGTTGTCAGATACCTGGTTGTTATCCATGCCGTCGAGCAGGAAATTGTTGGCCTGCTCGCGGTTCCCGTTGATGAGGGGGCGACCGCCGTATCCGGCAGTATTGTTGCCGTTATTAAAACTGCTCGGATCCGTCGATACAGCGCCTGGCGCAAGGAGTGTGAGCTGGACGTAGTTGCGCGAGGCGAGAGGAAGATTATCGTTGGTGGCGGCGTCGATAATGGTGTCTACTTGCGTTGTCTCCCTTTCTAAGACTGGAGCGGTCGAAGTCACCTCTACCGTTTCAGTCGTCGGTCCTACTTTCAACTTTGTGTCGATATGCGCGACTTGGTTGAGCGTAAGAACGAATGCAGGGTAGGACTCCACAGCGAACCCACTCTTTTCGACTTTGAGGTCGTAAGTGCCAACGGGAAGCTGCGAGATCCGATACAAGCCAGACTCATTGGTCTCGGCCGTATAGCTGATACCGCGCTCCTTTGAGGTCACCTTAACCGCCGCGCCGGCAACCGCCGCGCCGCTCGGATCGGTAACTGTTCCCACGATGGCGGCTGTTACGTCCTGGCACCAGGCGGATGGAACGGCGCCCACAACCGCCACCAGGAGAAACATCAGGCAACAGAACCCAACTGACCGTCGTACCGTCATAACAGACCTCCTCTAGACAGTTTGCCGAAACAAAATGTGTGGGGCCATGCTATATAGCACATCAATGATTCAGGTCAAGAAAAAAATGCAGCTAGGCATGAATTTCTTTTGGAGACCTCTTCCGGAGTCCGATTGGGCTCTCGTCTCGATGCCTACCAATCTGTGAAAAAACAGGGGTTAACTTGAGAATGCAGGGGGGTTGTATTGGAGAATCCGCTAGTCTTCATCAAATAATCAAGTGCTTGACCGAATTTCATCGATCGTTCAAGGTTGTCTCGCCTAATGGCGAGCGCCGTCGATGGCGTCGGGCTATGCTACGATGCGTTGCTCCTTGGAGAAGGCTTGGCTTGGGATTCATTGTCCTTGTAGTGGTCTCACATTGTGCTATGTAGCACATCTGAGGGTGTATGGTGCATTTGCCCAGCGGAGAATTCATGCCACAATCCCGGCGGAACGGGCTACCAGCGTACAAGAGAATTCAGGGAACGATCCTAAAGCGGCTCGAATCTGGACAGCTGAAGCCCGGGGAAGCCGTCAGCTCTGAGCGGGAACTGGCAAGGATCCACAGCGTTAGCCTCATGACGGCGCGCCATGCACTGGCGGGACTGGAGCGCGAGGGCTTGGTCGTGCGCCGTCGTGGTGCAGGAACATTCGTGGCTCCGCCACGAATTCACTTCAACAAACTGATGAGCTACACCGAGCAAATGTTGGGCCGGGGTCTGGCGGTTTCCTCGAAATTGCTATCTCTCAGCCTGATTAACACGGAGCAGGAAGTTGCGGCGCGGCTGGCTCTGCCCGCCAGCAGCGGGTTGATTAAGGTAGAACGATTACGCTTGGGCGCGAATGAACCCTTCGCAATTGAGACCTGTTACTTGTCAGCTAAGGAGTTCGATGGACTCACGCAAGCGCCTTTGCACCGGGTTTCGCTTTTTTCCATCCTGGAGCACGACTATGGGCTAGAAATAGCACATGCCGACGAAGAGGTTGATGCCACGACCGCTGACCCTCACACCGCTCGGCTGATGGGCATTCCTCATGGCTCGCCCGTGCTGCGCATTCGCCAAGAGATATATTCCACAAAAGGCAAGGTTGCCCTGTACGTGCTGGGCCTCTATCGATCGGACCGCCACACCCTGTTGATCCGAAGATTCCGCTAGCGTGGGCTCACTCCACTTGCTGGGGTAGCATTCGCTTCCAAGCGTACTCGTCCCGTAATCCGCAATTCCGGAATTACGAACTCGGTGAATCCGTTGTGTTTTACCGGGACGAGAGACTCGCAACATTCATGTTCTGGAGTTTCGTAGCGAATTGAAGCAAACGAACCCTTGACCTGCACTTGCACACGAAGCGGCTCTTCAGCGTAGTTAACAAATTCGAGTACCTTCACCGTTCCGCCATGCTCACTGTAAGGTACGGCGATGGTTGTCAGCCCATTCCATAGATTTATCAGTACACTCTGCGTTCCGAGCAGCCGCCGGATGTCCTGGGCAAACGTCTCCGGATCTACGACGGGCTTTGAGAGCTCCAGCACTTTTCCGTTTCCCAGGGCGTACGAGACTGCATGTTCATTCAACCGCACCGAATTACCTTTCTGCCATGGATAAGTGCCATGCGCATCCACAAGTACGACAGTCTTACCGTGAGTTGCAACCTCGGCGATGCGCTCACAAGTTTCTCGGTCGGGCTTTGCGAACACAACTACAATATCGAAGCCTTCAAGGTTGGCCGATTTCAGGTCTGCGGGCTTCAAAACCTTGAATGGAATATTGTGACGGGCCAAAAGATTCATGGGCTCGTCACTAGTATCGAGAAGATCCACCACGACTGCGACGTTGGCAATGGCCTCCAGCCCTTGCTCGTCGACATGTGAGGAAAACCGTGCGTAAGGCCGCACTTCGTTCCACAGCTTCCAAGCCTCCGGATCATGTTCACTAAGAGCCTTCTGCAGGCGCTGGTCAAGCTCCAGGATTAAATCGGCGTGGAAGGCGCCTGCCTCCGCTACTGCCAGTAAATAATCCTCCGCTGTAGGCGCCAGTGTTTGCCGCCCGGAATCGGACAGTCCTCCCCACGAGAAAGTGTATAGGGGAACCTGTCCTGGATGAGACCTCCGTTCAATTCTCACGAGAGCGAGGTTCGTATCAATCCAGGGTTGGGAAGTGGGACTCGATACCTCAAGCACAGAACCTCGCTTGATTATCAGACTGCCTCGCATCTGCGGCAGCTTACCATCGGGATTGAGCACCAGGAACCTGAGATTCGGGTAGTCCAATCGTAATTTTGGGAGAGAGTTCTCCAGTTCTTCGGTCTCAGACTGACTAGCAATCAGAATAATGCCTTCCAAGCCTGTCGCTCCGGTTTCAGCTGCAGAACTAGCTCGATGGAGTGGCACCTCGACATACACTCGATAGCCCAGCCTGCGGGCCGCCGTCACTTGCGAAGAAAGACTCTCATTCCAAGAGAACACCACCTCGTTCAAGCCGAGTTCCTTTGCCGGGGGCAACGCAGCGCTTGTCCAGTGCAGGAACACATCGCTCCAAGCCGGGGTGGCGACTAAAATGAAAACCCAAACGAGAATCCTGTTACTCACCTTCATGGGCTTCCGCCGAAACCGATCGGAGCTATCTGCCTTTGCCAAACCGAACCTCCGGACCGCCAATCGCGGTTTCCACTTGCGCATTCTGTGAAATCCAAATCGCAGAGACGTCTGCCGTATTCTTGATCAACTCCGTGCCCTTGGTTGGACCGAGCAGCAGCAACGTGGTCGACAGACCGTCCGATACCGTCGCTGTTTTTGAAACCGCGCTGACCGCGAATATCGTTTTCAGGGCCATCCCTGTACCCGGATCGATAATATGGCCGGCTGAGTCGTTCCCCAGCAAACTCGCCGCTGTCTGCTCCGACGTGGACACACTTTCATCCTTGAGCATGACCTGCGGATCTATCTTGTTCGATGGGTCTCTCAGGTGTACAAGCCAGGCCGTCTGGTTGGGAGGAGACCCCATAGCAAGAATCGTGCTTCCTCCCGCGTTGATCAAAGCATCGCGGATTCCCAGGGAGCGCAGGACTTCAGCAGCCCGGTCTACGGCGTAGCCCTTGCCAATGGCGCCCAAGTCTAACTGCAAACACGGCGAGCGAAAACTGATCTGGTCTGGTGGCGTCAATTCGATCTTCTCGTAGCCGACGCAACCTCGAACTTCTTCTTGCCGTGCCGGTGTCGGCGTTCCCTCGCCGCGCAGCGCAGCTTTCCACAGATCCACCAAAGGCGCGACGGAGATATCAAACTTTCCGTCCGAAAGCCTGGAGAACTGCATGGACTGCTCGATGACACGGTACAAGTCGGGCGGGACCTTTTCTGTGTGGAAGTGCGCGGAGCGGTTCAAGTTACTGAGCGCACTGTCAGGTTTGTAGTTGCTGAACAGATCATCGATGCGGACGATCTCCTGAAACGCCTTCTCGATCGCCTTGGAAGCATGTTCGGGTGAATGGTCATAGGCAGCGATTTCGAAGACCGTGCCCATGATGTACTTTTTTTTGTAAACCAATACTGGATTCTCTAAGGCATGGACGAAGGAAGCGATTAACAGCAGGCTGACCAGTGCAGCCGCTGGTCGGTTATCGCAGCGCATACACCTCACCGCTCAGGCTCGCCAGATAGATCGTGTCACCGGCGAGAACGGGAACCGACTGAACTGCCCCAGCCAGAGCAGCTCTCCACACTACCCTGCCGGTTGTGTTATCCAGGGCGAATGTTCCGCCCGCCTGAACGCAGACGACACCGTCGCCGATCACTGGCGGCGCGGTCACTACTTCACCCACGACGGTTTTCCAGCGCAAGCGGCCTGTCTGAGTCTCCAGTGCATATAAATAGCCGTCCTTGCTGCCGATGACTGCCAGATCGCCGGAAACAGCCGGTGACGACGCGATGCCTAAACCCGTTTCGTACTTCCAGCGCACTTCTCCTGTAGTGCTGTTTATTGCATAAAACCAAAAGTCCTCCGAGCCGATGAGGAGCAGGTCCCCGGCCTGGGCCGGAGATGAGTCGATACCATTCCCCGTGAGCGTACTCCACAATATTTTTCCGGATGCGGCCTCGAGGCAGTACACTTTGCCGTCTCCGCATCCCAGGTAGAGGTGCTGCTCGGCAGCATAAATGGTGGAATAGATTCTTCCGCCAAGTTCCTGGGCCCATCGTGTCAGGCCGGTTGTCGCTTCAATAGCGTAAACGTGCGCATCGGCACTTCCGAAGAAGACGACTCCACCGCGAACTACTGGAGAAGCCCAGACTTCAGCCCCGGTCGGCGTTTCCCACAGCTTGCTTCCGGCTTGCTTATCAATGGCGTACACTTTTCCGTCATCGCATCCGAACAGGATTCGATTTTCGGAAAGCGAAGGCGTCGAATGAACCGGACCCGCCGCCTGAAATTTCCATTTTGATCTGCCTGTGACTACATCGATGGCGTGCAATGCCCCATTGACAGACGCGACATATAAGATTCCATCGTCCAGTACCGGTGCGGAACGCACGGCGCTGCCGGCGCGAAATTGCCAAACATTTCGTTCCGGCGAATGTGCTTGATGTTGTCCCTGACCTCCCGTCCGGCTGTTGTCTTTGAGCAGCGTGGGCCAGTCTCCTTGAGCTTTAGGCTTGGCTGTTTCCGTTGTCATCAATTCAGGCCGAGAGGATACGGTGATCAATTTGCTTCAGGTCGGCGATGCCAAGGCCCAGTTCCCCTGCCGCCGCAATATGTCCTGGTTGGCGAAAAAAAAGGTTTTTCGCTGCGTCGTGAAAAAAGGCATTATTGTCTGCGGTGATGCTGTTCGGATGGTGTTGCCACAAGGAAGGCGCGCCCCGTTCGCGGCGCTTCTTTTCGATGGCCTCCAATTCGATGGTGTCCAAGGCAACCGGGTCCGTTGCCACGAGCAGCGTTCCGATCTGATCAATAAACTCCTGGACTTGGGTGAGCGGTCCCCCGTGCCATACCTGCCGCATGCCGTCCATGATGTGCAGCACGGACTTGGAACGTAAGGGTTCTACCGTGCACATCAGCCCGATCAGCGGGTTGGTAAAGGAGTAGGGCGCTCGATGTGTACGCGCCACATTGTTAAATGTGCCGTAAGCCAGGTTCTTGAGAGCTCCAGTGACCCCGGCTGCCGAGTGGTCCTTCATTGTAGGCACATTGATGATCTTGGTGACCACCTCACCCACGATACTTGCCATGTAGGAGCGGGTTTCCCACTCGCCGAAAAAGTTAGCCGCGCAATAAATATTCGGATCGTAACCGGAAGCATCCACGAAGGCGTCCTGAATACCCACAATACGAACCCCCGGAGGCAGAAGGGCTTGATAGCTACCGATGTCCATTTCGTACGAATATCGGTCATAGACCAGAATGTTGCGCGCGGGAACGCCAACCGTCTGAACGGAAGTGATGATCTCGCGCAGAATCTCGGGAGAAGAGCAGCAGGCAGGCGCACCCGATGGGTTGATCTTGATTCCAACAATGTCGTCCGGTTTAATAAACTTCGCCCAAGCCGCCTGCGCGAACTTCTCTTGTGTCAGCTCCTTCATCGCGTGCTCCAGCATTTGCCGCACGATCGGCTGTGAAACGCGATTGCGAGCGATGGCGCTTGGGTTTCGGACCTCGATCACGCGGCCTGGAAATAATCCCGGCATGCCAAGCGGGGAACGCTTGTAGTTTGGCAGGCCGTGGAGTTCGATGGGGGGCACCGCAACCGGAGCCATCTCTGCTCGGATCATCGGATCCAACCCCTGCACCAGCAGCGAGGCGCTTCCAATGCAGCCGATCTGGACGAAAGTACGGCGATCCATACGTCGTTGCTTTCCCGATCCGGAGTCTAATTCTTGTAAGACAAAGCAAAAACCGCGATCAGATTACGCCAGCGGCAGTCTTCTTACAACCGCGGCGAATGTCA
>Ga0209006_10002639_pt1 | contig 16341 bp, 15 predicted proteins | sample JacPin_JW_Ref_O2_FD_188567 | JGI IMG/M metagenome (GOLD analysis project Ga0209006, IMG submission 188567) | Forest soil microbial communities from Algoma, Ontario, Canada - Jack Pine, Ontario site 1_JW_Ref_O2 (SPAdes) (version 2) | ecosystem: Environmental > Terrestrial > Soil > Boreal... | reverse complement strand
CGCGGGCGCGTTCGTTGTGTGCGAGGAATTCTGCGCAGGCCGCGGAGGGCTTATCGGCAGCTGCCGCATCTCCCGCGCAAGACGGCGTCATGCGGAATACCAGCTTGGTGTCCACCCAGAGGCTTTGTCCGGGCAGGAAGCTGTGCTCCAGGCTCTGGCGTGCGATGCGCTTTAAATCCGCGTAGGTCAAATGATAGGTTTCGACGGCGCGCAAATATTCATGCGTCATATCTGAACGGGCCACGCCTTCGTCGTCACTGGCCAGGGCTAGGGGAACGCCATACTTCATATAAACCGGCAGAGGATGGTCGTCCCCGGACACACCCAGGATCATGTCATTTGAGGTCAGCGCGATCTCGACCAGGACGTTGCGCTCCGCCATTTCATGCAGCAAACTGATCGGATCCTTCTCGTTCATCACCGAGACTCCGTGGCCGATGCGCTCGGCGTGACCGCGCTCGACGGAAGCGCGAATGTGGAATGCAAGATCCTCCGGCGGGACCAAGCCCATCGCCAGTTCGCCAGCGTGCAGCGCGATGTGCACCTTGGGATAGACACGGTGCAAGTAATCGATCATGGCCATGTGCTCGTTGAAATCGTGGATGGGAACGTACCAATCTTCGGGCATGACCAGATTGAGTCCGACAAAGCGCGGATCGGACGAGGCGAGTTCGAAACCCAGCAGAATCTGCGCGAAGACGATTTGATGCTGTAAGCCGCGCAAGACCTGATAGAGATAGCGGACGGTCACGTTGCATCCGGGAGCGGCGTCTGGGGTTGCGCATTGGAGGATTTCCTTGGCGCGGGCATCGTCGGCAGCGAGTCTCTTGCTGGTTTCCGAGGCGACGTCTTTTATTCCGGAGTTGAGCAGGGCCTGGCGCATTTTGGCGAAGTCCGAAGTCCACTCGACTTTGGCCGCCAGGCGCGCGGCTGCGCCGGCATCGGCGGTATGCATGAACTCGACATACTGAAGATGGTCCATGCCCGCGCGGTTCGTAGCCGCGGCGATCGCTTCGGCGACATGAGTGTGAGAGGCCAGACCGAATTTTTCAAAGCTGGCGAAGAAATGATCGTGGCCGGATTCGTCGCCAGGCCGCCAGTTGCGCATCGACCAGGCATCGATCATCTGGTTGTAGAGTACGTGATCGCCGTAACTGCAGCGGGCTGCGGGTTTGGCGGTATAGGTTTCACAGGAGTCGCAGGGCGGTGCGATCAGGCGGGAAGATGTGCGGTCCACGCACAATCCGCCATCAGAGGCGAAATCCACGAGATCTTCGGCGTAGATTGCGCCCTCAAGATGATTGTGCAGATCTCCACCCTTCGGCAGGTCGCGGACAAAAGCCAGCAGCAATTGCGGCTGCTTGCGAATGCGGTCCAACGATGAAGCGGTACGCTGCTCGGCGCTTTGGGCGGCCGTGAACGCGCTCAACAGCAGCAATACACAGCAACGCGCAACCGCACTCTTGCTGAGTAGCAGCATGAACCCTCCCGGATTACTCTGCGGAGTCAGGAAAGGAATTGTAATCTCTTGCGGGCGCGGGGGAATGAGGAAAAGCAAATTTCAGTGCAGGTAGGCGATTGCCGCGATGATGATGGCTACGACTAGGAGGGCCCCGAGAATGTATTTGTTGGTTGCGAACCACGACTCGGATTGGAGCACCCCGCTCAAGAATGGGGCGCCGTCAGAAGCGAGCACATCGGCTGGGCTAACGGACGGGAACAGTGCTGTTAAACCTTGCGTCGCGATCGGTGCTTCGACCGTCGTGCCCGTGATTGGCGTCGATTCCTGTGGAGTCTCGGTGACTTGAGGCTCGGGAAGCGAGCCTGCGAGTTTACTGTTTGCTGCCGGTGGAGTCGGAATCGGCGATCGATCGGAAGGAGAATCCTGAATAAAAGTTCCCTGCTTCACAACTGAAGCGGACTTTCTTGTCTCCGGCGACGAAAGCTGATTTGGTTTCTGGCTGGACGGAGACTGAGCAGGGCGTTGACCGCGCCAATGTTTCTCTTCGCACTCCACACAGAAGGCCCGTCCCTGCGACACGGGAAATCCGCAAGCCTGGCACTTCTGCAGATTTCTCAAGACTGGAGGCACCGTGATTGTCCCGGTGCTTTTCTTGGGCTGCCCGTTAGCATCCGCGACGCGCATTGCGGCGGACCAGAATAGAGTCTTCGCCGGCACGGGTAAGGCTTCTTCTTTTTTCTGGTCCGATTTTTTCTCATCCGCCGGCGGAATTTCCGGAATTGGCGGTATGGGGACGGGAGCCGCAACGGTTGCTGAAGAGTCTGTTGCGTGTGGCGGAGCGTCGGCGGCTGTATCAACCCGAATCTCAGCTACAGAGGTCTGCGCAGGCAAAAAGTTCGCCCCGACCGCATGTTGCACGGAGGTTCGCACCATCTCACCGAGGCGAAGCAAGGCGGAAAGATCGCGCTCATCAAAGGCGCGGGGCTTACCGGAGAGAAGCTCGAAGACGCCGAGCACCTGGTCGTCGCCGACGATGGGCATGACAACAACCGAAGCTATGCCCAGTTCGCGGCAGACGTCGCGGTTCACCCGGGGATCGCGTTCGGCGTCGTCGCAACGCAAGGGCTGTCGTGTGCGCACGCATTCGCCGGAGAGTCCATACTCGGTGGAGAGCAGAGCGCCCAGTTGGGGCGCGTTGGAGCCGGTGCTGGCGCGGCACACCATATCATTCTGTTCGCCTCGCCGCAGAGCAATGGCACCGCCACTCGCCCCGGTTATGTACTGGGCGCGCTCGACCAGCAATTGCAGGGTGGCATCGAGATCGCTCTCGGCCATTTCGGCCAGGGAACGGCCGGCATCCTCGCCGGGAAAGCGCGGAGAAAGTTGCGAGGGATCCGGCAAAACGGTGTTGGCAGCGGCCAGTCTGGCGGAAACACCCGCGATCGCGAGCCCGTTGGCACTGCTCGAATGGACGGCCCCCGTCGTAGAGGATGAGGAGTCGTGATCGAGAATCGAGTGATGATCCATGCGGTTCGTACCAGGTGCGAGAGTCGAGCCGGCCGGTATCCCGGTTCCGTCAAGGCTAATATCGAACATGAAGGGGCGTAACTCGAGTCTCGCTCGGCGGGAGCATGCTGTCAAGAAGCGGGGATACTCGAAAGTCACAGGGCAGGAGCGCCGCGGAAGGTCTTTTGGCCGTGTCCTAGAGCGACCTTTGGCGCGCGGCCGTATTAGCCAAACGGTTCGCCTCGACATTTTTGTCGCGCGGGACGTGTGAGATGGAGAATGTCAGGGCACGAGCCAGTTTGCGGCAGGTCCAATGAAGGGAGTAAAGACGCGCACTGCGGCAGGCGTATTCACCGCGCATTTGGCGGACGACCACTTCAGAATCGGAATAAACATGCAGCGCTTTGGCGTTAAGCGAGAGAGCGCACTGCAAGGCTTCCATCAGCGCGACGTATTCGGCGACGTTGTTATCCTGATGACCAATCCATTTGGCGATGCGGATGGGGCCGCTGGCGCAGCCATCAATGATCACGCCAATGCCGGACGGGCCCGGGTTTCCCTGGGATCCCCCATCGACATAAGCCACCAGTTCGGCGATCACAGCAGTTCCACTATCAGCAAGATGCGCCGAGAACCTGACCGCGTCAAGACGATAATTGGGTTCGGCGTCGATTTTTGCCTTCGTGCTGCTGATGCCTTCGTGCGGGTGATGTGCAAGATTCTGTGCAAATCGAGTCATGACTCACACGCGGGTTTCCTAAGCGACGACTCTACAATAAGTTGCCTTTTCCTTTTTTCACAGCTTCCCCGCTCAACGTTGCACCAATTGTTTGCGTTGACATTTATGAATGCTCTGTTAAGGTTGCTTTCGTCGACGGTCGAAAGGGTTAGCGAAATAAAATTTGCTGGCCCGAACTAGACTGAGTGATCAGCCCGGCAAGGCAACTTGCGGGGTAGCCAGACCTGAAAAAACCGACGGCTCTGCGAGGGGCAGTTGGGGTTTGGGACTGTGAAAGCAGTGATCGCATCAAGGGGCTGTGACGGTACATGCGTCCACGCGGTTGACTCCCTCGCAGGAGTTGGCAGCTAGAGCATAACCAATGTCACGGCCCTTTCAATTTTTTCCTGCCCTATTTCTTTCCAGCACAAATCTCAAGCGGCTGCTTCCCCGACAATGGATTCGTCCACGTAGCACCAGATCCAATCTTCTCCGGGCTCAATGGAGCGCATCACCGGATGATGCTCATGACGGAAATGTTTGGTGGCGTGCTTGTTCTTGGACGAATCACAGCATCCCACGCGGCCGCATGACATGCACATTCGAAGATGAACCCAGGTGTCGCCGGTCTTGACGCAGTCTTCACAGACATGCGTGTCTGTAGTTGTGATTTTGATTTGGTCGAGGTGCTTGCATTTGTCTGACATTATTTTCTCCAACAACTTAGGGGTTCAGAGTCGTTCGAGCTCCTTGCGATCCCAGTGCCCGAGTGTGGCTCCAGCGTCGTAGGTACTCTGTAGAAAGCTGAGCAGCGCTTCGCCAGGAGACGCGGACCGGCGCACGTCGTCGTACATCAGCAAAAACTCCTTTATCTGTGGATGGTAGAAGGCTGCCGCAGGTTGCACTTTTTGCTCGGCGAAGCCCGGTGGCTCGGGCGCTGCATAAGCATAAAATGCTGCGCCTTTAACGTCGCCTCCGCCCGGCCAGAATCCCGCACTGATTACTTCATGGGAATAGGCTTCGCGCGTAACGGGATCGGCGTCCGGACTTTCGGGGGCGCGGCGACCGGAGAAGCGCGTCACGCACAGGTCGAAGCTTCCCCAGAAAAAATGCACTGGACTATCTTTGCCGATGAAACGCGAGCGAAATTCCTTGAAGACGGTGTCGGACAGAATCAATATTTGCCACAGCCGGTTCGCGTATTCGGGATCGTAGGACGAGTGTTGTTTATCGGTCTCGAACCGCACAGGATTCGGCACCTCGCAGGGCATCGTCCAAATTTTCACCTCAATACCCAGGGAGCGCAACGCGGACATGAAGTGAGCGTAGAAAACGGCGACGGTTTGCGGCTGCAGTGGTAGAGCCTTGGAAGAACCCCAGCTGGTCTCAATGCTCAGTTTATGGTCGATGAAATCGAACTCGACTTCGAAAATACCGTCGCGATAGGGAATCGCCGAGGTTGTAAGTCCGCGCGCGCTTACGTAAAACGGAACTTCCCACCAGTGATTGACGCGAGGAGTTAGCGCGAGTCGCACCTTGCCAACGATCTGGGTCCACATGTGGAGAGTGGCGTAAGTCTCCTGCCAGGCCGCAAGCGGCAATTCGGGCCACGCGGCTTGCTTCGAGCTGTCAGCAGCGGACTTCATGGAAACCTCAAGCTTTCGACGATGACGCGCTCTGGTTCGCGCAGATCATTTTCGCGCAGATCATTCGATTTCATTAGACGCCCTCAGACAGAAAAACGATCCGTGAACTCAGGAACCCAACGCTCCCGGAGCGAGCGGCTATTTTTTTGGTGGCAGGTATTTTTTCTGAACCGAGGCCACGATCACGTAATTAGGATCCACCATCTCATTCAGATGAATCTTTCCTACCTGGGAGAGGAGCTCATAGGCGTCGAGCTCTGACAAGCCGTAGTCTTTGTGGATCCAGTGGACGAGTTCGGTGAAAGCTATGCGCAGCGCGTCGTCGAGCGGGCGATAGGCGCCGACGGTCATAATGGCGTCATCGTTCTCGAACTGCGGCCAGGCGATGGTACGGCCTTTGATTACGCTCAACTGCACGCGCGCTTTCAGTGGAACTTCGATGGCGCTGCCTGCGATTTCTCCGTCGCCCATGGCAGCGTGGCCGTCGCCGATATAGAACAGGCCGCCTTTCACGTTTACCGGAAAATAAACTGTGTTGCCGACGCTGGCTTCGGGAGAATCCATGTTGCCGCCGAATTCGGCGGGGACCACCGAACTGCGCGCCTCACCCTCCGCGGGCGCAACTCCGATGCAGCCGAAGAACGGATGCAAAGGGATCTTCACCGAGAAATCGTTATCGTGCGCCGTGAACGTGGCCGTGTTCGCGGCGTGATCGATGTGATAGAACCAGATGCGCTCCGGCACAGGGGCATGCAGCATGGGAGTGTAGTTGGTCTCGTTGAGCGCGCCAAATCCAGGAGAGAACGCGCCCACGCCGGTGTCGCCATCAACCTGGAGGTCGAGAATCTTGACGGCAAGAGTATCTCCGGGTTCGGCACCTTCGACGAAAAATGGTCCGGCGAGCGGGTTATCGCCTTTCACCAGGCTGAGGGTGTCACCGGGCTTTTTGAGCACGTTGCCAAAGCAATCGAGCGTGTTGGTATCGAGAATGTCGCCGGATTTCAAACGCGCAACCGGCTCGGCGGTCGCGAATAAATACTTTACGTTCGCGTTGGTGGTCGAGTAGTGAACGGTATTTTGGGCGTACATCGTGCACGCAAGAAATATCACAGCAACCAGACGAGCGATCACAGGGAACCTCCGCGACAGTGTTCGATTGTCGATCAGCGATTGTAGCGGGTAAGCGTTGATTGCGGAGGGGTGATGAAGGAAAAAATCGAGGGCCGCCCTCATCTCTCGGCTCTATTCTTCCGGCTCTACTCTTCCGGCTCTACTCTTCCGGCTCTACTCTTCGAAGTTCGGCTACCGCACGAAAGGCTCCTACATTCCCCAGCCCGCTGAAATCTATGGCTGCTGCGGGACATGGCTTGCGGAAACAGCCACGCGCTGCTCGAGGAACCGACGCTCCATTGGATTGCGCGCGACGGCTAGCGCCGCCCGGAAATGCTCATTCGCGGCAACGTGTCGACCGCTGCGAAGCTCGAGATCGCCTAGAGCGGCGAAGTAAAACGGATAGGTGGCCAGTCGATCCGACCTTGCAATGGAGTGAATCTCTTCGAGCCCACGTTTGGGACCTTCGTGCTGCGCGATCGCGATGGCGCGGTTGAGGGCGACGACCGGCGAAGGGCGAATCGCCATCAGCGTGTCGTAGAGTGAAACGATTCTACCCCAGTCCGTCTCCTCGGTGCGGTGCGCGGTCACGTGAACCGACGCGATCGCGGCCTCCACGTGATATTCCGTCAGTTCTGTTCCGGTAGCTGAGAGATCGAGGAGTCTTTGCCCCTCGGCCACCAGCCGTGCATCCCATCGGGTTCGATCCTGGTCGAAGAGCGAGGTCAAGTTGCCCGACGCGTCGACGCGGGCCGGCGAGCGCGCGGCGTGAAGACACATGAGCGCGGAAAGAGCAAACGTCGCCGGCATGGCCGCGAGCGGGTAATCGAGCAAGAAGCCCGTGAGGCGCATGGCTTCCTGGCAGAGCTCGGCTCGCACTGCCGACTCAGGGGACGCGCCGTGATAGCCTTCGTTGAAGAGCAGGTAGAGTGCGCGCTGGACCGCCGGAAGGCGTCCGGAGAAGTCGTCGACACCGGTGACGTCGAACAACCTCTTCGATGCCGCCAGAACTTTCTTGGCTCGTGAGATACGTTTCTCGATGGCTGCGTGGGAGCTGACGAAGGCGTTTGCGATCTCGCTTACGCTGAAGCCGCACAGGATGTGAAGCACGAGGGCGACCTGCGCTTCCTCCGGAAGCCGCGGATGGCAGCAAGAAAACATCATCCGAAGCTGATCGTCTTTGATTGCATTTGCGCCAAACATCTCCTCGACAACGGGGGCGAGTGTCCATTCGCTTTGGAGCAGCCTCCCCAACTCTGGCGCGAAGGTGCGCGCGGTGCGCTCACGCCGCAGGACGTCGAGGGCGCGGTTCTTTGCCGTGGCCAGGAGCCATGCGGAGGGGTTTTCCGGGACACCGCGGAATTTCCACACCTCAAGCGCACGGCAGAAGGCGTCTTGGACGACGTCTTCTGCCAGTGCGAGGTTGTGGACTCCAAAGATGCGGGTCAAGGTGGCGACCATGCGCCCCGCTTCGCGCCGGAAGAGATGATCGCTGGGGTCCATCACATGTTCATCTTCATGACTGGGCGTATTTCCACTCCACCATCAACTTCGAAAATCGGGCAGCCTTTCGATAGTTGCACCGCTTGGTCAAGATCGCGGGCCTCGATCAGCGTGTAGCCGCCGATGACGTCCTTGGTCTCTGCAAACGGCCCGTCTGTCACGGTTTTCTGCTTGCCCTTCACCAGTTTGCCAGTGGACTCGAGCGGCTGGCCCTGATCTTTGATATGACCTTTCTCGCCCAGGTCCTTCAACCAGGTCATCCATTTCTGCATTACCTGCTGCGCTGCCTCAGGGGATCGTCCGGCCTCACCACCGCGATAAAGATATACGAACTCGCTCATGTTAATTCCTCCTCTAGATTTTACTTCTGACCTAAAGACGTTTGAGCGGCGCAGAGGCAGACATTTTTTTCGAAGGCCCCGTTTTCTTCCTGGCATAGAATTTTCGCACTTTGGTGCGGTTGCCGCAAAGTTTCATGCTGCACCAGCGGCGCTGGTGATTTTTGCTGGTATCGAGAAAGAACCATTGGCAGGTGGGCGACGAGCAAAGGTGGACGAAGGGCAACTGGTCGGATGCGAGCAGGTCGGCGGCCGCGCGCGCGATTGGCCACAGGATCGAAGAAAAAGACGAGCCTGGGTCGTCGAAGCGCCACTGGCAGCGTTCGTCGTTTTGCACCAGCCGCGAGTGCAGCGCCGCTTCGTGGACGCTGGCATTCAGTTTGTCCATCGCTACCGGCGGGGCCTTTTGTCCTTTTACGACTGCTGAAAATATGGCGTACAGCGTTTCGCGCAGGTTGCGAGCGTGGCGCAGAGCCTCCTCGGCCTCGTCGCCTCGCGGGGGAGCTTTCTCGAGCAAATAATCCGCCTGAGCTGGGGTGAGAATGCCGGTCTCGGAGGCAAAGCGCGCCAAGTCGTCGAAGCCTTTCAGCAACTCGTTCGGTTTGCCGCTGGGACGGTCGTCGAGCGTGTTGACGAAATCGAGCGAGAGATTCCCCGCGATCAGTTCAAATGGGAGCGGCCGCGTGTCCGGTTCGGCGGGGATCATAGGGGCGATACAGGTCTCCGCCCATCATATAACCACTAAAACTATCTTGACAAGTTAGGCAGGAGCCAGTAGGATCGACTAACCTTCTAAATAATCTTTGAAGGTTATTTAATTCGGAGGTCGGTTCCCATGTTTGTCGGCCAACCCGCACAGATTATGGCGCTCATTCGCAACAGCAAATTGAAAAACATTGGAGGTAGACCTGTGATCGTTTCCATGCCGCGCAAACCCGCTCACGAACGCGACCGGGGGCTCGCCATCAAACTGGCGCTGGCTTTCGTGGCGATCTACGTTATTTGGGGATCAACCTACCTCGCGATCCGCTATACGGTGGAAACAATTCCACCGCTGGTGGCGGCGGGAATCCGGCACTCGATTGCGGGTGGGATTATGTTGACCTGGGCCTGGCTGCGTGGGTTTCGCCCGACCCGGCAGCAGTGGGTAGCGGGATTTTTTTTGGGAACATTCTTCTTTTTCATTGGTCACGGCACGCTGCATTGGGCGGAGCAGTATGTAGGCTCGGGCCTGGCTGCGCTGCTGCTTGCGACGGAGCCAATGTTCATTCTGGTGCTTGGCTGGATGATGGGACGGCAGAGGATCAGTCGAATGAGTGCCATGGGACTGGGGTTAGGGGTTGCTGGCGTAGCCGTGTTAACCGGAGCGGAATTGACGGTGAAGGGTTCCAGCCTGTTGGGGTTGCTGGCGGTATTGCTGGGTTCTTTGTCGTGGTCATTCGGCGTCGTGGTTTCACCGCGGCTCAAGCTGCCATCTGACGCTCTGGGGCGCACGGCGCTACCCACGATCTGCGGTGCGGCGATGTTGCTGATCGCGGCAGGAGTATCGGGCGAGTTCCAGCAGACTCACTGGGCAAGCGTTTCGTTGCGGTCCGTGTTTGGCTTGGGATATCTAATCACGTTCGGGTCCGTGGTGGCGTTCACTTCCTACACCTGGCTGTTGCAGCGCGTTCCGCCGGCGCTGGTAGCGACGCACACGTATGCGAACCCTGTGGTCGCGGTTCTATTAGGATGGTTTCTGGCGCACGAGCCTTTGACGATGCGTGTGGTGCTGGCGTCTGTTTCGATTCTGGGCGCTATCGTGCTGGTACGAAGGGGCGAGCGCGTGCCGGCGGCGAAAGCGCCGCAAAGAGATCCCGCTGCGAAAGATCAGAGGGCCTTGCAGAGCGCGTCATAGACCGAGCACGGCCTTAGATTGACGAACTTGGGCGAGCCTTGGGGCTCGCCCTTTTTTTCGCAAGCCATGCCATCGGCGGAGGCGACGGCCGAGTTCAATGGCCTACGGAGCGCTATGCCCGGTGCACTGCAGCACGCCCAGATAGGCGCTCCATGGACCGACTGCGTCACCATACTGATAGGCCATCACGCGGGAAAGTTGATGCACATGCGTGAGGTCGTGAACGGTCCAGGTCGCCAAAAGTTCCGCCAGGGTCACGACGCCCAGCGCTGGGTGCCTTCCCCGCCGGGTCAAGTCTTCTGGCTGCAAATTCAGTGCCTGCAGCGCGGCTAGATTTTCCTTGCGCAGGCGCGCGAAATCGTCCAAGAGCTGCTCGAGCGACTTGTCTCGACTCTCTTTCAACTGCGCAAAGCGATCAAAGGGATCAAAGGGCCGCGCTTCGCCGTTTTCCAGAAGGATCCGCACCCGCGGCATCCAGTCGGTGCGCTCTCCGACGATCAGGTGGCCTACGATATCCAACGCGCTCCAGGTATCTTTTCCATCTTTGCTGCGTCCTTCATTGCAGCGCACCCACGCGTCAGGCAGGCCACGCAACAACGCAGAAAGGGTTGCCGGAGTGCGAGTGAGAACCGCGATGGCCTCGGCCATTCTGAATTCCATCATGCTTCGAATGCCTCCGTTGACGCCTGCACGATACCTTAGACACACCCACTGCACGGGCTTTTTACTATTTTTTCGACCTTGCCGATTTCGCACGGCGGAGCAAGTCGGGCGCATTCATACGTCGGCAATATTCTTCAAAGTCTGGGCGCGGTCCGTTCCAACTCAGGTCCGCGATGGTATCAAAAACAGGCACATCCAGTCGCAGGGTGGCTAGCGTGCGAAATAACAGTGCATCGTTCCACGCATCGAACAGAGATTCCGATAGCAAATGCGCCTTGCGAATTGAGGGATGCCATTGCTGCCAAGCTTTGGGAATATCTTCCAGATGGGGATACTGCGAAAAGGTAAGAGCCGCGGCTTTTGCGCCCCAGCCGGGCAAACCTGGAAAGCCATCCGCACTGTCGCCGACCACGGCCAGGTAGTCGGGAATCGATTGCGGTTTCACGCCGAACTTGGCAACCACGCCAGCCTCATCGCGCAAGATATCGCGCCTGCGATCCAGTTGAACCACTCGGGAGCCGACCACGCACTGACTGAGATCTTTGTCGGGCGTACAGATCAGCACATGGTCTACACGATCATCTTTCGCGGCTTTGCTGGCGGCAGAAGCGAGAGCATCGTCCGCCTCGTAGTACACCATCGGCCACACTTTCACGCCCATGGCTTCGAGCGCTTCTTCGAGAATGGGAAACTGCGAGAGCAGTTCAGGAGATACTCCTTCGCTCGTCTTGTATCCGGAATACAGATCGTTGCGGAACGACTCCACCACGTGATCGGTTGCCACACCAAGATGAGTTGCGCCGCGCTCGATCATGGACAGCACGGAAACCAGGACGCCACGCACTGCGCCGATTTCCTGGCCGTTCCCATCCAAGACAGAAGGCACGGCGTAGAAATGGCGGAATAGTTCATAGGTTCCGTCGATTAAGTGGGCGTCCATACAGGGCTGATCAGGCTTCTGCAGGCGATGGTATACGAATCGGCAAGGATTTGAGAGCTTTTCGCGTGCGACCGAGGGCGCGTGGACAGAAGACCGACTGGGCTGCCCTCAGCGGAGTCGAAGGCAGTGTTCTGCCCACAACAGCGTTTTTGGCGGTCCGAAAAGCCCGCGGGGCGCCGGCGCTAGTTTTTCAATGCCCTTCGCGGCGGCGGAGGTAGTCGATGAACATTTGTTCGACGGGCTTGTCGTAGGTCTTAAGAACATGGCGGACCGTATGACCGCTCACGAAGTGGCAAACTTCCTCGGCGAGATTCTTGGCGTGATCGCCGGCACGCTCAAGGGATTGCGTCATGAAAATGATTTGCAGACTGGCCTGGCGGGCGATGTTTTCCGGATTCTCGATGTGACGAAGGAAGATGAGATTGCGGAGGCGATCGATCTCGGAGTCGGCACGGAGAACGTCGACGGCTTTGCCGACGTCTCGGGTCGAGAAGGCGTGGCCGACGTCGGTGAGCATTTTTTCAAGGATGGTGGCCATGTGGGTGAGATCGCGAGCGTCGTCGGAATCAATGCGGCCGGCTGCGGCTTGAGCGCTGTTGGCGAAGCTGAGCAGCAGGTCACCAATGCGCTCGAGGCTGATCATGAACTTCATGCAGGCGAGGAGTTCGCGGGCTTGTGCGGGATCGACTTCGGTGATGACGGTGGTGACGGCGCTGTCGATTTCCATGTCGAGAGTGTCGAGTTCGCGTTCGCGCTGCCGGAGAGAGTTAAGCAGCGGAGCGGATCCGGTCGCGATGCCTTCGGCTGCGGCACCTGCGGCCTCCTTGGCTAGATGACAGGCTTCGATGGTGCGACGGACGATGTGATGATGGGCGGGTTCGGGAAGCAGGCTTTCGACGCGTGTTGCGGTACTCATGAGATCTCCCTGTGGCGCTGACGGGGGAGTGCGCAATGCGATTGACTCTGATTTTGCCGTACGCATAACTGGATGGTCAACGCCTAAGCGTAGCTTTTCTTTCTCGAGGGTGGGTTAAGGCGCTGTGAATTTTTTGGTCATTTTTCGGCGGACGCGTTCGACCGAAGGCGGCTGTCTCTACGGCTCTCTCTACAGGAGCGGCGACAGGGTTTAAGCCGTGGGGAGGGTAAACAGGAAAATCGCGCCGTGGGCGAGTTCGCTTTCGGCACGGATGGAGCCACCGTGGGCCAGCATGATGTGTTTGGCGATGGCGAGGCCGAGGCCGGTGCCACCGGATTCGCGGGAGCGAGCTTTGTCGACGCGATAGAAGCGCTCGAAGAGACGAGGAAGGTGCTCCGAGGCAATGCCGGCGCCGAAGTCCCGCACACTAAATTCTACGGCGTGCGGAACGGTGCGCGCTCCGAGGACGATGCGTCCGCCGGAAGCACCGTACTTCAGGGCATTGTCGATCAGGTTCGAGAACACCTGATGAATCGCTTCGCGGTCGGCGAGAACCGTTCGAAGACTTTCGGGTATTGGGTGGTCCTGAATGCGGAGATCGATGCCGTGAGTACGGGCAATCTCGCGGAAGCTCTCCTCGGCGTCGTGAAGAAGTTCGGCGGGGGGCACGGGCTCCGCATCGAAACGGGTTTCCCCAGATTCGACGCGAGCCAGGGTGAGCAGGTCTTCGGTGAGGCGGGACATGCGGGAGGAATTCTTGCGGATGATTTCCAGAAACTCACGTGTAGGCGCGCCGTTTTCAGGAGTAGTGTCGAGCAAAGTTTCCGCGTAGCCCTGAATCGAGGTGAGAGGGGTGCGCAGCTCATGCGAAACATTCGCGATGAAGTCGCGGCGAGTTTTTTCGACGCGCTCAGTTTCTGTGAGGTCGCGGAGGACGGCGACCGCGCCCCCGTCGGGCAAGGGTGCAGCTGTCACATCGAACGCCCGGCCGGGAACGATAGAAGTGGCGCGGGCGGTTTTGACTTCGCGGCTGACCGTGGCGTCCTTGACGGTGGCGAGAAAGTCGGGGTCACGGATGGTTTCGACGACCGGCTGCTGCAGGCGAGTGCCTTGCGGAACCATCCGGTTCATCGGTTGGTTGGCCCACTGGACAAGGCCGTCGGCGCTGACGGCGATGACGGCGTCCTGCATGCTGTTGAGTAGGGTTTCGAGCTGGTGCTGGCTGGAGCGCACCTCCGCGAAACTTTGTTCAACACGACGGGCAGTCTTATCAATGGCGCCCGCGACGCGGCCGATTTCGTCCGGCGAAGTTTCGAGGATGCGCGCCTGAAGGTCGCCTTCGGCGATACGGGCGGCGACGTCGACGATGCGCTCGAGGCGGCGAGCGCTCCAGACAGAGGCCACGGCAGCCACCACGAGGGCAAAAAGAAACGCCAGCGCGGAACCGAGTTCAAGCCGGCGCCGGACCTGCTGGGAAACGGCCTCGACATCGGAAAGCGGGTACGCCAAACGGACAGCGCCACCGGAAACAGGAACGGCGACATAAAGAAACGGAGTGCCAATGGTGGCGCTACGGCGCTGATCGCTGCCGACCCTGCCCGCGAGAGCCGCCGCAAACTCTGGAGAGGTGACGCGCGTCTCGAGGGTAGTGGGACTCGCCTCCGAATCCGCCAACACGTTCCCTGCCGGACCGATGATGGTGACCCGAGCGCCAGCGGCTTGGCCCTCCTGAGCCGCGATGTCGGCGAGGGAATGAGTGCGGTCGGTTTCGACCCGGTGAGCGAGGAGCCTGGTCTTTTGGGTGAGATTGCGCTCAATTTCCGAGCGCAGGGAGGTTTCCCATGCGCCCCCGAGGAGGAGGTCGAACATTACGGCGGCGGCCAGGATGACGACCAGAAAGGAGGCCATCAGCTTAAGAAAAATCCCGCTTCTCACGGCTTTCTCACTTTGGCGCCTCGAAGCGGTAGCCGGCGCCGCGTACCGTCTTCAGGTAGCGCGGGTTTTCCGGGTCTGGTTCGATTTTTTCCCGGATGCGGCGAACATACACGTCCACCGAGCGCGGGGTGACGTAAGAGGTGTCCCGCCAAACGGAATCCAGCAAATGGTCGCGGGAAAAGACGCGGCCGAGATGTCGCGCGAAGTAATCGAGCAGGCGAAACTCCGTAGCCGTCGTGGGAACAGCTCGTCCGCGAACCATAAGGACCATGGCGGAGGGATCGATCTCTATCTCGCCGACTTTGAGCGGGCTGGGCGGAAGCGGACGTTCAAAGCGGCGCAGCACAGCCTTAACGCGAGCCACGAGTTCGCGCGGACTGAAGGGCTTGGCGATGTAATCGTCGGCTCCGATCTCGAGGCCGAGGACGCGGTCCGCCTCGCTGCTCTTGGCGGTCAGGAAAATAACCGGCACGGCCGCGAGTCCTTGAGTCTGGCGGACGGTGCGGCACAGTTCGAGACCGTCCTTGCCAGGGACCATGATATCGAGCACGAAGAGCGCTGGACGTTGGCGCTCTGCGTCGGCGATTACGGTAGAACCAGTGGGATACACGCGCACAGCAAAACCTTCGTTCTCCAGGTGATGGCGAACGAGGCGGGAAATATCGGGATCGTCTTCGACGACGAAGATGCTTGGTTTCACGCGTTCATTGTAACGAAGGGAGTGGCGAGTACCTAATACCGAGTCCCTGGTTTCGGTTGCAGGCGCGGGTTTTCATCGGATTGTAACAATCAGATTACCAGCGCGGTCGAGGTGAAAGCGCTTGCCGGGTGGGATCACTGTGGTGGCACTGTATTCGGTGATGATCGCGGGACCGGAATATTTCTTGCCAGGCTTCAGGGTGTTGCGGGAGTAGATTGCGGTCGCGAGTTTCTTGCCGTCAAATGAGACTAGGGCTTTGGGCGTGGAGAGCGGACCGAGCTTTGCTCGGCTCGGACGGGCAGCAGTGCCCGTCCCCACATGGGCTGTTGGCAAGGTAGCGCGGAGGCGCAGGGTTACCAACTCCACTTCGCGGTCGGGATGGGCATAGCCGTAACGGCGTGCGTGTTCCTTCTCGAAATCGGCCACCAGATTCTTCGTGAACGGCAGGTTGAGTTCGTATCCCTGGCCGCGGTAGCGGAGGTCCACGCTACTCTGATAGTGCACTGTTCCCTGCCAGGCTTCCTGATGAAAATCTTTTGCTGCTTGTTCTTCGAGAGCTGCGAATTCGTGCGCCAGACGCGCGTGCGGAATCTTACTGGCCGCGCGCAATAGCACGGTGCGGGAATAATCTTTCACGACTTCACTGACCAGAATGCCGAGAGCGGAGAGTGCGCCGGGCAGCGCCGGAACGATCACGTGCGGGATGCTGAGGGCTTCGGCCAGGGCGCAGGCGTGGAGGCCACCGGCGCCGCCGAAGGCTACCAAGGCAAAGTCACGGGGATCACGGCCACGCTCGATGGAGACTACGCGGATGGCTTTCTCCATGGTGGCATTCACGACGCGGACGACGCCGGCGGCGAAGCGTTTGAGAGGCAGAGCAGTTCCCCGCCGCTTCAGCCATTCGTTCGTGATGCGGCGGGTGCGGTCGAGATCGAGAGTGAAGGCGCCGCCGAGAAAGCGCTTGGGCTGCAGGCGACTAACAAAAGATTAGCGTCGGTGACGGTGGG
>Ga0209006_10002638_pt1 | contig 16342 bp, 10 predicted proteins | sample JacPin_JW_Ref_O2_FD_188567 | JGI IMG/M metagenome (GOLD analysis project Ga0209006, IMG submission 188567) | Forest soil microbial communities from Algoma, Ontario, Canada - Jack Pine, Ontario site 1_JW_Ref_O2 (SPAdes) (version 2) | ecosystem: Environmental > Terrestrial > Soil > Boreal... | reverse complement strand
GAGCGATTCCGCTGGAGGCCAAGCGCGGAGTGATTTATGACCGGGCGGGACACGAGTTGGCGATGTCCGTGCTGGTCGACTCCGCGTTCGCGGTGCCCTCAGAAGTAAAAGACCTTCCCACCGCAGTATCACTCATTACACGCATCACCGGCGAAGATCACAATGTGGTGCTGGCGGACTGCCGCAATCACAGAACGTTCTGCTGGGTGGCGCGGAAAGCGGATGACGAGACGATTGAGCGGATCAAGTCGCTCAACCTGCAAGGCATTCACTTTCAGAAAGAACCAAAACGTTTTTATCCGGCGCGCGATCTGGCAGCGCAGGTGGTGGGAACGGTCGGCATGGAGGACGCGGGGCAGAGCGGCATCGAGCACGCGTTCGACGACGAGCTGCGTGGGCGTGCGGGCAAGATGTTCATTTCCGTGGATGCGCGGCGCCAGTGGTTTTCTGACGTGGAGAAGCAGCCCGAGGCGGGCGAAAACCTCGTCCTGACTATCGACAAAAATATTCAATATATCGCCGAGAAGGAACTGGATCAGGCGATTCACGATACGCAGGCGATCGCGGGCACTGTGATCGTGGAGAATCCGCGCACCGGAGAGATTCTCGCCCTGGCTAACCGGCCGACGTTTAATCCGAACCTGCGCAAGCAAATCACCCCGGGAGCGCTCACCAATCGCGCGGTCAGTTATGTCTATGAGCCGGGATCGACATTCAAGCTGGTGACCATTTCCGCGGCTCTGGAAGAAAAGCTGACAAACCCCGACGAAGTTTTCGATTGCCAGATGGGTTCAATCGTCTACAACGGCATGCGGATTCGCGACTCGAAGCCGCATGGGTTATTGCCAGTCTGGGGTGTGCTCGCGGAGTCGAGCGACGTGGGCGCGATCAAGATTGCGTTGCGGCTGGGTGAAGATCGCTTTTACAAATACATTCGCGCGTATGGATTCGGACAGCAAACCGGCATCGAATTGCCAGGTGAGACGCGGGGGCTGACCAAGCCGGTGAGCCGCTGGTCGAAGGTATCGATAGCCGCAATTTCCATGGGGCAAGAAATTGGCATTTCGCCGCTGCAGTTGTCGGCATTGATCTCAACTTTCGCGAATGACGGGGTGTGGGTTGCGCCGCGGATTGTAGCCGGTCCAGTCGAGCCACAGAACACACCGCAGACGGTAGCATTCCATCCGGGAACATCGCGGCGCGTGATTTCCAGTTTCACAGCGGCGGAGATGCGGTCGATGATGCAGAAGGTGGTGCTGGAAGGGACAGGGCGAAAGGCGATATTGGAGGGCTATACATCGGCTGGAAAAACCGGGACAGCACAGAAAGTGGATCCTGCGACCGGCGCCTATTCGAAGACCAAATATATCGGATCGTTTGCGGGATTCGCGCCCGTGAATAATCCCCAGATCGTCGTGGCGGTAATCTTGGATTCTGCGGTAGGGCTGCACCAGGGCGGACAGGTGTCGGCTCCGGTGTTTAAGCGCGTGACACAGCAGGTGCTGGAATATCTACACACGCCGCATGATTTGCCCTTGGCGCCTCAACATCAGTTGCTTCTGGCTGCGGCCCGAACGCCGGAGAAAGATCTGGAAGAAGGAACGCCGGATCATCCCGGTGAGCCGTTAGAAACCGCGGAAGTGAATACGGAATCTCTCCCCAGCAAGGCGGATGCGGCAGGGTCGCCTGTGAAGGCGGCTGCTGCAACGGACGGGACGGTGGTCCAAGCCGCAATTCGGCAAAACGAGTCCTTAGGAAGTGCTGCAAGCCCGCAGGGCCTGGCAAAGAATACGAATGCCACAGATCCGACGACGCCGGTGAAATCGCCCATGATCGGAACTGTGGTATTGGACGTGGAGCAAGGTGGGATTGAAGTGCCATCGTTCGTCGGCAAGACAGTGCGTGGAGCCCTGGAAGCCGCGCAAGATGCCGGTCTCGAACTGGAGGCGGTAGGTAGCGGCTTGGCTCGCCAACAGTCTCCGCCTCCGGGTACACACGTGGCGGCCGGTGCCCACGTTTCTGTGCAGTTCGGGCGTTGACTCGCAGCGGACAAATGAAGGAACCACGACTGGGTTGGCGTCGCGGCCGGGCCTGCTCGTCTCAGTTCTTTTGCCAAAACACTTCCGCCCAGAAATATCCTATACTGCTTCGAAGCAACGAATCCCCGTCCGGAGAGACTCCCATGCCGAAACGTTCCCTGGTGATTTTCTTGTTGGCCGCCTGCGCCACTTTCTGCTTTGCCGGATCACGTCCGCAGCCTCCTCAACCCACGCTCACTCAGCAGAACAGCGGCACCACGCAGCTCCTGATCGCCGTCAGCCCGGTGAACTCGCAGGTGGTCTGGGCTGCTGGAACCGGTGGCACGTATGTGGTCACGACCGATGGGGGAAACACGTGGACGGCCGGGGTAGTTCCCGGCGCGGAGGCTTTGCAATTTCGTGATGTGCAGGGCGTAAGCGATAAGGTTGCGTATTTGCTGTCGATCGGAACCACCACTACCAATTTCATGATCTACAAGACCGTCGATGGTGGCGCGACCTGGAACATCGAGTTCACCAACGAGTCAACGAATGCATTCTACGACTGCTTCGCCTTCTGGGGACCGGACCGAGGCATCGCGCACAGCGATTCCGTGCATGGAATATTTCCCGACCTGCGCACAACAAATGGGATCACATGGAATCCCATTACGGACATGCCGCCAGCTCTGCCGGGAGAAGCTTCGTTTTCCTCGAGTGGAACGTGTATCACCACACAAGGAGAAGAAAATGCCTGGATCGCAACTGGAGGCTCGACCATTGCCAGGATCCTGGCTACCCGGGACGGGGGCGACACATGGAACGCCTATGACACTCCGCTGGTGAGTTCGCCCACCGCAGGCGGACTTTCAGTGGCCTTTCGCGACCCCTGGCATGGGGTTGTGGGCGGCGGCGATTTGAACGTGAATGATCATTTCGATATGGCAAGATCTAGCGATGGCGGGCAGACTTGGACCCGCACGAGTCCGCCATTGGTGAAGGGAACAATCTTCGGCCTTGCCTATGTGCGCGGCAATTCTGATGGCGATGCCGGAGGCTCACCCGATGATGGGCTGCAACGTGCAGTGGTGGTCACAGCTGAGACGGCGCCGAACTTCACCTCGGGACCCGCTGCATGGACTCCCGATGAAGGACAAACCTGGTACTCACTGCCCAAAGTGAGCGGCTTTTGGGCGGTGGCGTTTGCGAATCCGCACGCCGGATGGTTCGTAGGAAACAACGGTACGATCCTGAAGATCAGCTTCTAGCACGGGGGGCGCCGCTGTCGCACTGTGCCACGAAACGATCGAGGCCTATCAGTCCGTAGTGCTGCGCGAAACTGGAGCTACTTTCGCTCGCCCGTTCATACCTTGTTATTGCCCAAGTGTTTCCACCGCACTCCGTCTGCACCCGCAACTTGCGAACCATGCGGACCCTGTTCCGAATTCACCTGACTTAGTCGTTCTTCTGGAGTATCGTGGGGCGTCGAGAATGCCCCCAACGTCGACCTTCGCGGATGTGGCCTGATGGCCGAAAACTGGGTTCCAACTCCTAAGGAGTACTTTTATTATGCAAAGCAGGCATCGCCAATACCGGAATAACTGGATTCTTACGCTAGCGGTCTTTGCACTTCTCGGCTGGATTCATGCCGCTGATACCAAGCCTGAGGACATTATCGCGAAACACCTGGACTCGATCGGTACCGCGGAAGCTCGTGCGGCGATCAAGTCACGCGCCGTGCAAGGCACTCTACACTTCAAGGTGCTGACCGGAGGCACCGGTGACATTCCGGGCACTTGGGGAAGAGTATCGCAGGAGCGCAAATCCAACTTTGTGATGAGGTTTCCGAGTGGTGATTGGTGGGGGGAACAGTTCGTTTTCGACGGCGCCAAAACGTCGTTTGCCTCTGCAACTTCTACCCACAAGTGGAGCGTGTTCGCGAGGTTCGTGAGCAGCCAGGATTTCATCGTCAAAGACGGTTTGCTGGGCGGAGAGCTTTCCACCGGCTGGGCCCTCCAGAACCTCGATCCAAGCCGGATCAAGCTCGAATATATTGGCCTTAAGAAATTCGACGGTCGCGAGCTGCAGGGAATCGAGTACCATTCGAAGGGCAACACCGACATGATCGTCAAGCTGTATTTCGACCCCGAGACTTACCATCACGTGGTCACGGTCTATTCGTTCTCGATCTCACCCAATATGAGTCATCGAATTACCGACAGCGTTAATCAGCAGGAGATCCGCTATACCATCGAAGAGCGCTTCAGCGACTTCCAGTCCGAGGGCGGAATCACCTTGCCTCGGCATTACGATCTTCAATACACACAGGAATTGCAGACTGGATCGACGAACGTCAATGAGTGGGATATGACCGCAGACAAGGTCATTAACAACCTTGACCTGGATCCGAAGAATTTCCAGATCAAATAGTGGGATGTGTGCCCAGTGCTTCCCCGTCCCGCTCCTTGAAGATGCCATGTCCGGCGTTTTAGGAAGCGGGGGGGGCCATGGTCTTGGGTCTTGCCAAACTTCAAATAGCGCGCAAAACAAAACGCTCCAGGACTCTTTCGAGTCACGGAGCGTCAGTTGATCAGCCCTCCCCCAAGTGCTGCTCAATTAGGAGATTATTCCGAAGCCGCTTACCCGTAAATGGCCAATCCGTGCCATTACCCACCACGAAAGTGACCTCTGGCCATATCTCCTGCAAATGCCCCCTGTGCTTTGGTTGCAGCCGGGCGGGACGTCGGAACCCGCAGAATCTAATCGAGTTCCGGCCTCCACAGCAATTCCCCTCCGAGTGAATGGTAGAAACCCCAGCCTGCCAAAGCCACTACGCTCAACAAGGCGAGAATCGAAGTTGGCATATACCAAGCCGAAAGATCGGAGCTAAAGGGAACGTTGATCAGCATATCGATGGTGAAGATGGCACATGCCAGCGGAATCAGTCCAAAACGATAAACGATGATAACCGCGATCGTGTATACCAGAATCTCAGTGGGCAGTTCGACGGACATGTAGGAGGACGAGAGGCCTTGAGGCAGTGCGAAGATCGCGACAAAGGCAGTTGCGGCCAGCCAATCTTTGCGCAGCAGCATTTTCAGTCCCAGAACCAGGAAGAAGAACTGCAAGGTTCCCAGAATGGAGGCCGGGAGTTGCATCAGCCACGCACCCAGCGCTTCACGCCCACCTGCCAGATATTCCGTCTGCGCGATTCCCGGCGCTGCTCCCATGTGCATCATGGGGATATAGTGGATCTGGAAGATGAGGATCCAGACCACACCTAGCATCACGCCGAACAAAATGTCGCGGCCCACCAGTGGATCGCGGAACTGCCCCGAAAGCAGACGGCTCCAGGAAATGATCGTTTGAGGCCAGCGCCGCCGCACCCAAGGTTCAAGCGCGAGGTAGAGAATCCAGGTCATTGCGGAAACAAACAGACCGGTGCTCATGGCAAGGACGAACACGCCGAGCGTATCGATGCTAGGAACCAGGTGACCGCGGCAAAGCCACAACAGCATCTCCAGAGTGAACATTACCGAAGCCAAGCGCAGCGCACCTTCCCTGTCCCCGCGTCCGCGCCGATAGTTTTGCTGCGCCAGGCGGATCGCGCCGAGAAACAGAGAAAGAAACAGGACAAATTCCGTAGCCTGCTTCACTCGCTTGCTCACCGAGTTGTCGATACTTTTCACGCGCTCCGGTTTGGTCCAGTCCCCGATAAGCGAGAAGAAAACCGGCTTCCCGTGCCACGCCGCGGCTTCCACGCGTAGCGGACGAGTCGTTCCGGGCCAGGTTCCGGTCCACGCCATGCGTGTATCAGAGGCCGCCAGCGAACTCCACTGCGGCTCCGCTTTCTGCAGTTGCGCCGCATCCAGGCCGGCAGCACTGAAGAGGACGTTCCAGTCGAATGCAGCCGGCGGAGTTGCCAATGCATCTTTCTGCGGCGGGATAGCCTGGAAATAAGTGAGACGCCCTTGCGGATCAAGTTCCAGATTGATCATTCCCGAAAGCGTGGGCGGGGGATCGTCGCGCGTGACAATTCCCGGATTTAACAGTTGATCGCGAAATCCCTGGGCCACAATTTCATCGGGACTCTGCCGGAACCAAAAGGAAATTAACGAAGGCCGCGCGGCTAGCACCGCATCCCAGTTCGGATGCGGCTTGTCATTCTTTTCCACATAGTCCTGGAAATCCGTATCCTGGCGAAAATCCGCGGCGCTATCTAGCGGACGATCTGGATATCCGAGCCGTGCGATCGTCTCTCGCGCCTTCTGCCTCAGCACCTCCGGGGTCAACTCCAGACGCATCCTGTCCAAGGCGCTATAGTGAATGCTGAGAAAGACGACCAGCGCCAGCGCGATCAGCACGCCGGCAAGACACAAGACTGCGGCTCGCGGGCGAAGCCCGGCAGTCTCCCCGGACGCTGCCACCATCTGAGGCGAAGGCGTTTCCCCCGCTGCCAGGGCTGCCGCCAGCGGATCCCCGCCAGGCAAAGCGGCCGCCACACTGAGAACCGTTGCAGGCCTGGCCGATGGCTCGGTCTCAAGGCAGCGGAGAATCACCCGCTCAATCACCGGATTGAGATCTTTCACGACGGACGACGGTCGGCTGATATCTCTGTCGCCCTGTGCATGCAAAGCGTCAGCAGGTTTTTGGGAAAAAGCACGCTTGCCGGTGAAGACTTCGTACAGCACCAGGCCCAACGAATAAATGTCACTGCGCGTACTCACTTCTTTTCCTGCCAGTTGCTCCGGCGCCATGTAGGCTGGCGTTCCGCTGCGCACCTCAGCACCGTGAATCTGATCGGCAACTCCAGCCAAACCGAAATCGGTGATGACCACCTGCCCGCGACCATCGAGCATGATATTGGCGGGCTTCAAGTCGCGATGAAGGACGCCTTTCGCATGCGCCGCCGCAAGCCCGGCACAGAGCTGGCGGGCGATATCGAGCGCCTTGTCTTCCGGCAGACGGCCGATGCGGCGAAGCAGTGAGGCCAGATCTTCGCCGTCCACATATTCCATGGTGAAGAAGGTGTGACCTTCGACGTCGCCTACGTCATAGACGCGGCAAACCGTGGGATGAGAAACCCTTCGCGCAATTCGAACTTCATTCTTGAATCGTTCGACCAGGCCTTCATCCCGAGCGGCTTCGTCAGGAAGGAACTTGAGGGCTACAGGCTGGCCAAGCGTGAGATCGTCGGCTCGGTAGACCTCACCCATGCCTCCCCGTCCCAGCAAGGCAATAATCCGGTAACGCCCTGCGAGCAACCGGCCAGGGAGGAAGCGGCCTTCACTTAAATACTCGGCAGAACTTGGAGGGCGGGACGAAGTACCCGTTGCAGGCCGCGGCGGGAGCGGCGATGCAGCGGTAGCGAAGTCAAGTGTGGCGAAATCGTCGGAATTACTGGCGGGCGCGCCGCATGCGGCGCAGAACCGGGCGCTTGCTGAGTTCGCACTTCCACAGGATGAGCACGTAGCCATGAGTTTTCCGTTCCAGTCTACCTTGTCTGCAATGAAAGTCTGGAACGAAACGACTTTGTTCAAAACTCGTAGTCAAGTGAGTAACCTGCGTTTCAAAGGAGAGCGACTCGCTCGCGGTGGTGGTTGATGTTTGAGTGTCGCTTTGTATTAACATCCAAGCGATGACCTCGCGACTTTCCCGTTGGCTGGCTGATCCCCTGGTATTGCTCTGTCTCGCGGCGAGTCTATTGGCATTTGTCGTGCAGTCCGGCGAACTGGGAACAGCCGATACCATGCACCGGCTGCAAACCACGCACTGGCTGTGGACTTCCGAGCCGCAGGTATTTCCCAACGAGTATCCCGAATTCGGTTTGCTCGGCCGTGGAGGGAAGCTCTATGGATGGTACGGGATCGGTCAATCGCTGCTGATGCTGCCGGCCGATCTGGTTGCCACCTGGATCGCACACTGGAAAGTTTTTTCCGGCTACAGTGATGACCCCGCCGTCCGCAGCATCGTGGTGAGTTACAGCACCAGCATGCTGGTGAATGTTCTCACGGCGCTTGTGGGCTTTCGTTTCCTTCGCCAGTTGCGATTCTCCGTGCGGGAGTCCGTACTCGGATTGCTGGCTCTTATGTTTTGCACGACTCACCTGCATTACACGCAGAACATGATGGAGAACAACTACATCATGCTGCTGACTTTGGCCGGATTCTCTTTTCAATTTGAATGGCTGCGGACCGGAAGCAAGCGGGCCCTGTGGATTGGCTCGGCGGCACTAGGGCTCAACTTGCTCACGCGACTGACCACCGCAGTCGATTTGATCGCGGCAGGAATTTTTCTTCTTCTCGTGCTTTGGTTTGAACGTGTGCGTGGAAGAGAGTTTTGGATTCGTTTGCTCGAGTACTGCAAAGTTGCCGCTCCAGTTTATGCGTGCTTTGTTGTGATCGACCGGCTTTACCAGTTCTATCGATTCGGATCATTTACTAACACCTACGTTTCATTGTTTGCGATCGAGCAGCGGATGTACGATCCGACGCTGCCACCGAACTTCCCGTGGAGCACTCCGTTCATCGAGGGCGTCTTGGGGCCTTTGTTTAAGCCGGAGAAATCGATTTTTCTTTTTGATCCATTGCTCGTACTTGCCATCGCGCTCTTAGTTATTTTGTGGAAGCGTTTGTCTCCGGAGGTGCGAGCGTATGGCGCAACTTCACTCTTGCTTGTACTCGGTTACATCTGCTTTTACGCAAAGTACACCTACTGGGCAGGCGACTTCGCGTGGGGAGACCGCTATGTATCCACCGCTGTGGAAATGGCGGCGATGCTCGGCGTGCCGCTACTTCTGCGCTACCGCAACGAACTGGGGGCATGGATTTGGCGAGGCGCAATCGCTCTGATCGCCATCAGCTTCATCATTCAACTGGCTTCGCTCGCCTTCTGGTTGCCGCTGGAAATCTATCAGATGGAAACTCTGGGGCATCCGACATTTGTGATCGCCCTGAGATTCAAGAATATTGCTGCATTCGCATTCGGAAAAATGGATGCATGGGGACTGAACAATGAATCCATGACGCAGGACCCATGGGATTACGTTCACATCACAACCTGGAACTTCCTGCCATTTCTATTACGGAGGGTGGGAGCGGCGCCGAAGTGGGTGGTGGATGTGACCTTTGCGATTTGGGGCGCGGGAATCGCCGCTTTGTTATTTGTCTGTCGGAAGGTTTTGCTTATGGTAAATGGTAGACATTAAGAGGTAGAAGGTAGAATGAGCCTAAATATCAAAAACGAGAACACTCATCGCCACGCGCGGGAACTGGCTCGATTGACTGGAGAGAGCATGACTGAGGCGGTGGACAAGGCAGTCCAGGAGCGACTGCAGCGGGTGCGCCGTAGCAAGGACGGCGGGTTAGCGGAGCGACTGCTGAAGATTGGGAGGGAATGCGCTCCCTTGTGGAAGGAGCCGTACAAGTCGATAGATCATGGCGATTTGTTATATGACGAGAAGGGTTTGCCCAAGTGATCGTCGACACATCGGTGATTATTGCGATGCTGCGAGATGAGCCAGACGCTGGCACAATAGCGGAGATATTGGGCCGACCCGGAATTCTCCGTATGTCTGCAGTGAGCTACGTAGAGGCTTCGGTTGTGGTTGACAGCAACCGGAACCCGATTCTCAGCCGACGACTCGACGACTTGTTGCATGAGGTCCAAATCGCCGTTGAGCCCGTAACGTTAAACCAGGCACGAATCGCCCGAGAAGCGTACCGGGATTTCGGTAAAGGCCGTCATCGTGCGGGACTCGATTTCGGCGATTGCTTCGCCTATGCGCTGGCAAAAGACAAGGGCGAGAGATTGCTCTTCAAAGGCAAAGATTTCAGTCATACCGACATTGAGCCAGCGTGCTAACAGCGCCGACGATTTTCCGGCAAAATCTTTAATCATATTTCTCGTATCGAATCGACTTCCTGTCCCATCCCAGCGATTTCAATAATTCGCGATTGGTCTTGACCATCTTGTCCAGCCCGCAGATGTAGGCGTGCACGTCAGTCCGGCTTCCCGCAATGCCCGGAAGATGTTGCTGCACATAACCGCGCAGGCCCTTCCATTCCGCGCCCGCACGACTCAGCGTCGGTAAGTAGTCGAAGTTGGGATGTAGATCAGCCAGTTCGAGGAATTCGTTTTGATAGTACAGGTCGCTCTCGTTGCGATTCCCAAACAAAAGCCAGATCTGCTTGTCCTGATGTCTCGCGGCATCGGCGAACAGCCAGTGCAGCATCGAGCGGAACGGAGCGATGCCCGTGCCAGTCGCAATGAAGAGGGTGTCGCGCATGGGCGGGTGCAAAGTGAAGTCGCCGAATGGTCCTTGCAGGGAAATCTCTTCACCTTCCTTCATGTCGCAGAGAAAATTGGACATGAACCCATCCTGCACTCGATTCAGACAGAGAGCGAAGCGATTGTTCTCGGTTGGAGCCGAGCAGATGGAATAGGCACGCGTGATTTCTTCTCCGTCAGCTTTCACATGCCGGAAGGAAAGCCATTGCCCGGCAACAAAACCAAACCGGGTTTTTCCGACGATCTCAAATTCGAGATGCTTGGTGAATGCCGATAGCGCGGCCGACTTTACCAGCCGCCCGGCAAAAGTTTGGAAGGGAGACATCCGATATATAGATGAGCTCCGGTGGTCGAAAGTAGCGACGCGGCGACGGTCCCGAGGATTACTCGACCGTAACCGACTTGGCGAGATTGCGGGGTTGATCGACGTCGCAGCCGCGACGCACTGCTATGTGATAGGCCAGCAGCTGCAACGGAACGATTTCCAGGATAGGAGACAGCTCCTCAGTCGTAGCCGGAACGTAGAGCACGTGATCCGCAGATTCGCGTATCTCTTCATCCCCCTCAGTGGCCAGCGCGATCACGACTCCGGAGCGGGCTTTCACTTCCTTCAGATTCGACATTGTCTTTTCGTAGCGCAACATCGAATCCGGATTCTTCACGTCGCGCGTAGCGATGATGACCACGGGCAGGTTCTCGTCAATCAGCGCGTTCGGCCCGTGCTTCATTTCGCCAGCAGGATATCCCTCAGCATGGATATAGGAAATTTCTTTGAGCTTGAGCGCGCCCTCGAGGGCAATGGGATAGTGAATGCCACGGCCCAGAAAAAGAAAGTCATGAACCCGTTGAAAGCGCTTGGCTAAATCCTCGCAGTTTTCGTCGTGAGTAAGGATGGTTTCCAGCTTGGAGGGAATGAGTGTTAATTCCTCCGCGGCGATCCGTGTCTGGTCTGCGGACATGGTGCCGCGCACCTGGGCCAGATAAAGAGCGAAGAGGTAAAGCGCGGTGAGCTGGCAAGTGAAAGCTTTGGTGGAGGCCACGCCGATTTCAGGACCCGCGTGGGTGTAAATGGTACCAGCGGCTTCGCGCGTAATCATCGAACCGACCACGTTGCAGATAGCGAGAGTGTGGGATCCTTTCGTTTTCGCCTCGCGCTGCGCAGCAATAGTGTCGGCAGTCTCGCCGGACTGCGAGATCACCAGCGTGAGCGTGTTCGGATCGACAATCGGATCGCGGTATCGCCATTCGCTCGCGTAATCCACCTCAACCGGCACGCGGGAAAAACTCTCGATCATGAACTTGCCGGCCTGGCCGGCATGCCAGCTCGTGCCGCAAGCCAGGATATTAATTTTGGTTACAGTACGGAATTCCTCCTCACTAATTTGCATCTCGTCCAAAAAGATACGACCGGTGTCGAGGGAAACCCGCCCTAATGTGGTCTCGCGGATGGCGCGAGGCTGCTCATAAATCTCCTTGAGCATGAAGTGCTTGAAGCCAGCCTTTTCCGCCATGATCGGATCCCAGGTGATGTGCTGCACCTGGCGCTGGATCGGCCTGCCGTCGAAGTCCGTAAGTTGCACGCCGGCCGGGGTTACCACGGCCAGGTCGCCATCGGCGAGAAAAAAAATATCGCGCGTGTGGTAGAGAATGGCGGGAACGTCGGAGGCGACAAAGTATTCGTCGTTGCCCAGTCCAATCACCAGCGGAGGGCCGTTTCGCGCCGCGACAATCTTGTTGGGGTCATCCACTGAAATCACGGCCAGAGCAAACACTCCGGTCAGTTCCTTCACCGTGCGGCGCACTGCCTCTTCCAAAGTTGGACGATGACCGTTTCCGGTTTTGAAGAGATGGTTCTCGATGAGATGGGCAATGACCTCGGTATCGGTTTCGGTGGCGAACTTATGACCTTCTTCGACGAGCCTCTTCTTCAGGCTGAGATAATTCTCCACAATGCCGTTGTGCACGACGACGATCTTCCCCGTGCAGTCGCGATGAGGATGCGCGTTCTCTTCGGTAGGACGGCCATGGGTGGCCCAGCGAGTGTGGCCGATCCCGTAGGTTCCATCGAGCGGCTTCAACCGGATTGCCTCTTCCAGATTGCGCAACTTGCCTTCGGCCCGCCGTAGCTGCAGCTTATCCCCGTTGCCGGCAACAGCGATTCCCGCGGAGTCATAGCCGCGGTACTCCAGTCGCCTCAGCCCCTCGATAATGATGGGAACGACGTCCTTCTTACCGACATAGCCAACGATGCCACACATGCGGAAGCTCCAGGGATTCAGTCTGCCAAGGAACAGCGGAATTCTTCAATGACGGGATTGGTGAGCACTTCGCGAGCAATACGTTCGACTTCCGATTGCGCCTCCTCGCGGCTTAGCCCGCCGTCGAGTGTCAGTTCAAAGTACTTCCCTTGGCGGACTTCGTCGAGACCCTTGTAGCCCATCTTCTTGAGCGCGCCATGGATGGTCTTGCCTTGAGGATCGAGGACACTTTTCTTGAGCGAAACGTAGACGTAGGCTTTCATGGAAGGTCCCATTATACGTCAGGGCTGCGGGGCATCTATAGAAGTGAAGCGGAGGGGATGAGGCTAACTGTCGGGTGGCTGGAGCTTTATGCGCCGAGCTTGTCCAGCCTGAGTTCCAAATCGGTCCTGGCTTGCTCCAGAACCGCACGACGCCTCTCGTTGCGAGTCCTCGTAAGTTGTTCAGTAATATTACGGAGAGATAGGCGAAGACTTTCTTTTTCCCGGAGGCGAGCCGTCTCCCCCGGTGTCCGGTGCGGCTTTGACGAAGAGTCCTTCTCGGCGGCTTCTTCTTGTTGCGCCTCGATCGACTTACTTTCCCAGCCTCGGGCCATCAACAGATTATAGGCCCCTAACGCAATCGAACGTCGGTTTCAGGCGTCTGAAGTTTTGTTACGAAAAACGAAACTCCGGAGGGTGAACGTTAACTCGTTCCCCATTGTGCTTATAATTGTCGCCGTCAAGGCTTCAGGGGCTGGTATAGCGAACCTTAAGTCTGGATTAGCTGCAGAGAACTCACCATGATTCGGCCCTTCAAAAAAAGGGGTACAACGGATTGGACAAGCACATCACTCACCTTTCTCGCGAGCAATAACGTTGTTTACCCTTCTCAATGTCGATTTCCCGTGGCTAAGATGTTGCCAGAGTGTATTCGAGGACACTCCGGACTATACTCTTAAGCGAGCCGCAAACCATGCAGAGGAAATCCATTCATGCTGTAGGAGTGGAGCTTGAGTTCGCGCGCCGAATCGTGTGATGCCGATTTTTCGCGATCTTTCGCTATTCCTCAATCTCTTTCCGATTGGGAAGAACTGCTAACAGTAAAATCTGGCTTCTCCGAAATTGGAGTTGCTCTTCTTAGCGCCGACTTCCGTTTTCGCGCCGTGAACGACTGTATTGCGCAGATGAATGGAATCGCGGCGGAGGCTCATCCGGGACGGAGCGTTCGAGATGTATTAGGCGTTCTGTCCGAATTATTTGAATCGCAACTAGCCCGAGTTATAAGCACGGGGAATGCCGTGCTGCACCACGAGTTCAGCGCGCTCCTGCCGGGCAGGGCCAGGATCGGAGAGTGGATCGGACATTACTTTCCGATCAAGGACTCGACCAGTCAAATCGGGTTAATTGGCGTCATTCTGGTGGAGACTGCACAAGAAAAAAAACTTGAAAAATCACTACACGCTGTGTCAGCCACTTTGGAGTCGGAGAAAAAACGCGTCCGGGTGATGACGGAAGTGGCGCGCCTTCTTTCTGCAAAATGGGACACCAACCTTGTTTTCCCCCGCTTATCCACTTATCTTCGACGCGCGCTGCGTCAGGAATATGCGTCACTTTCCTTGCGCGATCAACAAAGCGGGAAGCTGGTCCGCAAGGCGATCGATTTTCCCCTTCGGATGAGATCCATTCCCCCCGCAGATTTTGGTGGGCCAGACGATCCCGGGGGCAAGGCACTGCAAACTCGCGCCCCAGTAGTTCTCGACCGGGAAGAGATGAAAGACTTCCAGTCCGGAACTACCGATCACCTTTTGACCGAGGGACTGAAATCGCTATGCTGCGTTCCGTTGATCCGGCCAAGAGCTACTCTAGGAGTTTTGGTACTGGGCAGCACGCGGGCGCAGGCCTTCAAGAGCGAAGATTTAACGCTGCTGGAGCAGGTTGCCGCCCAGCTCGCCATCGCGTTGGAAAACGCCGAGACGGCACGGGAGATCGAGTGCCTCAAGCACCGTTTGTCACAGGAACGCCGGCATCTCGAAGGCAAGACGCCAACCCATGATCATTTCGAAGGAGTTATTGGGAACAGCCCCGAATTTCAGGCGGTAATCGATCAGGTAATGATTGTGGCTGAGACCAATGCCACGGTCCTTCTTCTAGGAGAAACCGGCACCGGCAAAGATCTGATTGCTCACGCGATTCACCGCGCCAGCAAACGCAGGGAAAGGGCTCTGGTTAGCTTGAATTGTGCCGCCATCCCTACTGGTCTGCTGGAAAGCGAATTGTTCGGTCATGAGAGGGGCGCGTTCACCGGCGCGGTCCGCCAAAAAACCGGCCGCCTGGAAATGGCGGATGGGGGCACTTTGTTTCTGGACGAGATCGGGGACATCCCACTTGAATTGCAACCCAAGTTGCTTCGGGTGCTGCAAGACCACGAGTTCGAAAGAGTCGGCGGTAATCGTACCATTCGCGTAAACCTTCGCCTGATCGCTGCCACTAACCGGGACTTAGCCAAGAGCGTCGCCAGCAAAGATTTTCGCAGCGACCTGTTTTATCGGCTAAATGTTTTTCCCGTTTGCGTGCCACCACTTCGGCAAAGGCGCGAGGACATTCCCGATTTAGTGCGCTATTTTGTTCACAAGTTTGCAGCTCGGATGCAGCACGCCATTGAAACCATACCCAGCGAAACCATGGACGCCTTGATGAACTGGAATTGGCCAGGAAACGTGAGGGAATTGGAAAATCTTATCGAACGCTCGGTGATCCTTACTGAAGGTACCGCGTTGCGAGTACCGCTATATGAACTTACCGGTCCGGCCGCCAATTCGGAGGAGACATCCCTGCAAAATGTAGAAAGGGAATACATTATCCAAAAATTGCGAGAGACACGGGGGTTGATTTCGGGGCCGAAAGGCGCCGCCCGTTTGCTGGGCGTCAAGCGGACCACTCTCCAGTCCAAGATAGAGCGATTGGGTATAACGCGCCAAGACTATTCGGAGCAAGGACCCCTGTAGGGGGTAACGAGTTAGTTTGACGTGCCGATGAGTGTGAGCAATGCCGAAACCTCGGCAAAATACAAAATCAGAAGGACCAACTTCCTGCTACCGCGTATTTCGTTTCTGCACGTTAGATGTCTCTTAGCGAATTGCCATTCTGGAACCACAAGTGCAACAAAGTTTTCCTAACCGGGAAACAAATTCATCAAGCTCCCGTAGGCGGAAGGACGAGCCGCTTTCTCGTCGAACGCACTCACTTTTTTGGGGCGTGAACCTTGTTAGTTGCAAACGACCAACCGCAGAACAACTTAATTCGCCTGTTGCCCAAAATTGGCCGCAGGTCCGTCAAACATAATCTGGTCCTCCACCACGAAGGTTGGCCGGAACAATCCTCGAATTATCCCGAGCATTACTCATCCATCCTTCCCCTCACTTCCCAGAGTGGCGAGCCCGAGCCGAGTCCGAACTTGGCAGTATCGAGCCAGGTCGAGGAAATCGATCCTCTGTACTTGTTTGCCTGTCAGGTGGAGTGGAAGCGGCGCGCCGAGCCCGGCGCGGCGTGGGAGGTGATTTCTGCATCTCGCAGCTTGAACTCTGACACTCGTGCGCATGCGCTGGCTTTGCTGGATCATTCACTCGAGCCGAAGACTCATTTTGCGGTGGAATGCGGCGGCGGCGAGCGCCAGGAAATATGCGCTCACACGAAGGAGGATGCTATGAAGGCTCCCTACGGTCTTGACGTTATTGAGAGTTGTATGGGATGCAAACCTGACCGGGAGGACTTTTTCTGTCAGTTTTCGCCGTCTGTG
>Ga0209006_10002637_pt1 | contig 16343 bp, 10 predicted proteins | sample JacPin_JW_Ref_O2_FD_188567 | JGI IMG/M metagenome (GOLD analysis project Ga0209006, IMG submission 188567) | Forest soil microbial communities from Algoma, Ontario, Canada - Jack Pine, Ontario site 1_JW_Ref_O2 (SPAdes) (version 2) | ecosystem: Environmental > Terrestrial > Soil > Boreal... | reverse complement strand
GCGGCGGCGGGTTTCGCAGCCGAACTTTCGTTTGGTATACCAGCCGCCGGCAGCCCGACCGTTGGGAATTCCCCCGCGCGCGAGGGCAGGCTTTTGGCCCGACATGCGCTATATGGAAGTCCCACGCGCGGCGGACAGCAACCAGCAATCATGACAGCGGTCGATCTCAGGTCCTTTGTCGACAGACTGGCGACGGCATCGGGCGAGGTGATTCTGCCCTATTTCCGCACCTCGCTCAGCGTCGAGGACAAGAGCCGCGGCGCCGCCTTCGATCCGGTGACGGCGGCCGACCGCGCCGCCGAGCAGGCGATGCGAGCGCTGATTCGCCGCCAGTTCCCGGACCACGGGGTGGTCGGCGAGGAATTCGGCGCCGACCGTCCGGACGCCGACTATGTCTGGTACCTCGATCCGATCGACGGGACGAAGTCGTTCATCTCCGGCATGCCGGCGTGGGGCACCCTGATCGCGCTCACCCACGGCGGCGCGCCGGTGCTCGGCATGATGCACCAGCCGTTCATCGGCGAGCGCTTCTTCGGCGACGGCGTCGACGCGCGCTACCAGGGCCCGGCCGGCGAGCGCAAGCTGATGACGCGCGCCTGCGCGAGCCTTGCCGAGGCCGTGCTCTACACCACGACGCCGCTCTTGATGAAGGAAGCCGACCGCGCGCGCTTCGTCGAGGTCGAGAAGCTGGTGCGCCTCTCGCGCTACGGCGGCGACTGCTACGCCTACTGCATGCTCGCCGCCGGCCATCTCGACCTTCTGATCGAGACGGAGCTCAAGCCGCACGACGTGATCCCGCTGATGCCGATCATCGCGGGCGCCGGCGGGGTGATGACGACGTGGGAAGGCGAGCCGCCGCTCAAAGGTGGGAGGGTGGTCGTCGCCGGCGACCGCCGCGTGCATGCGGAGGCGATGCGGGTGCTGAAGGGGTGAGTCCTTCACCCTCCCCCGCAGGGGGAGGGTCGCTCGACTTCGCGAAGCGAAGGCGAGCGGGGTGGGGTGTCTGAGAATGCCGCCACCCCACCCCGGCTCGCTGCGCTCGCCGACCCTCCCCCTGCAGGGGAGGGTGAAGCGCGCAAGCTTCCCGCTCAATCCGCCGCCAGCTTCCCGAACAGCGGCGTGCCGGGCACGAAGGCGTCGAACGCGGCCCAGAACTGGTGGCGGTACTGGTCCTGCTCCATCAAAATTTCGTGCTCGGCACCCGCGATGATCACGTGCGAGCCGGCGCGCAAATGGATCGCGAAATTCTCGATCGCCGGGGTGGAGACGAGGCTGTCGTGGCCGGCGGCGACGATCAGCATGGGCTGGCGGATACGCGCCGGAAAGCTCGCCGAGCGCATCTGCGCCATCACGCGGAAGGCGGCGTCGGCCCAGCCGACGGTGGGCGAGCCGAGACCGAGCGCGGGCTCCGTCTCGATCACCGCGGCGGCGCGGGCGTAGCGCACCGGGTCGCCAGTGAGCGGATTGCCCGGGAAGGGCCTGGTCTGCAGCACGGCCGGGCCGCCGCCCGGGACGTAGCCACCGCCGCGCCCCGCGAAGCGGACGATGCGGGCGAGGGCGGGCGCCATCCCGTACATGCGGCGCTGCGCGAGGCGGATCATCGGCGCCGTCAGCACCATGCGGTCGAACCAGCGGTGCCCCTTGGCGGCTGCCTGGATCAGGACCGCGGCGCCCATCGAATGGGCGAGCGCGAACAGCGGCGGCGGGCAGTCGGGCAGCACCACTTCCTTCATGAAGGTCTCGAGGTCGATGGCGAATTCGGCGAAGCTGCCGACGTGGCCCTTGCGCGGATCCTTGAGCGCACGCTGCGACAGCCCCTGCCCGCGCCAGTCGAAGGTCGCGACCGCAAAGCCGCGCGCGCGCAGGTCGCGCACCACCTCGTAGTATTTCTCGATGAACTCGGCGCGGCCCTGGAAGATGCACACGGTGCCCTTGCGGCCGGGCGGTGGCGCCCAGCGCGCGTAGCGCAGGAGCACGTCGTCCGGGGTCTGCAGCATCGCGGTTGCCGCGTCGTCGGGCACCGGATTGGCAGGAATGGAGATCAGTCGCATGCGGGGCGGGGCCAGCGGTTGGTGCCGTTATAGCAGGGCGCGGGTGGCGCTCAACGGCTGCGGAGGATGCGGCAGCGGGCGCACAGACGCGCCAGACTGGGCCGTTAACCAACTGTCAAACAAAGACAAATGCCGCCGGCGCCAAATCGCCGGATTCCGCGGCCGGCGCCCCTTGCGAGTCGAAAACATCCTTCCCATCTCGGTGCTGCGCGGGGCCATCCGGCCCGTGCAAACCCAGTGGTCCGGCTCTTATGGCGGACCCACAGCATGTCGCTCAAGGAGGATATGCCATGCGTACGTTCGATCTTGCTCCCCTCTATCGCTCGACCGTCGGATTCGACCGACTCTTTTCGATGCTCGATCAGGTATCGGGCTTCGAGAATGGCGGCTCGACCTATCCGCCGTACAACATCGAGCGCACCGGCGAGAACGCCTACCGCATCACGCTCGCGGTTGCGGGCTTTGCGGAGCCCGAGATTTCGATCGAAGCCAAGCAGAACACCCTGACGATCAAGGGCGAGAAGCAGGCCAAGACCGACGAGAAGAAGGGCGAGGTGCTCTATCAGGGCATCGCGGCGCGCACGTTCGAGCGCGCTTTCCAGCTCGCCGAGCATGTCGAGGTCAGAGGCGCCTCGCTCGAGAACGGGCTCCTGCACGTCGATCTCGTGCGCGAGGTCCCGGAGGCGGCGAAGCCGCGCCAGATCCGCATCGCCAACGGCAACGCCAAGGCCGTCGAGGCCAAGGCTGCTTGAAGTATCGGCGGCCTGATGCCGGCTACCTGCTGACAGGCTCCGTCAGACAGGCCTCGTCAGAGGGAGCGCCCCGGATTTTTCCGGGGCGCTTTTGTTTTACCGCACCACTCTCCGTCATGCCACGCGCAAGCGGGGCATCCAGTAATCATTGCCGTCGGCGGTGCTTACTGGATCGCCTGCTTTCGCGGGCGATGACGAGCCGTGTGTTGCTGGACCGAATCAATCCAGCGGCGTGACCGGCGGCATGGCGGCGCCGCCGTTGTTCCGCGGCGTGTCCGCGGGGGGCGCCGGCGGAACGGCGGGCACCGGATTCTGCGGCGCCGGCGGAGGCGGCGGCGTCTTCTGCGGCTCAGCCTTCGGCGCGTCGGCCGGGATCGAGCTGGTCGCTTCCATCACATAGGGACGCGGACGCGGCAGCGGTGCCTCGGTCGGTGCTTGGGTCGGAGCTTCGGCCGTCTTGTTCGGCTCAGGTGTTTCGACCTGCGTCGTCTTGCTCGGACCGGGCGTCAGGACCGGTGTCGCCTTGCTGGTCTGGGGCGGACGCACCTGCGGCGGCGCCGACGGACGCGGCGCGCCATAGCCGTAGCGCGCGTCATAGCGGTCGTCGTTGGGGCCGAAGATGCGGCCGTAGACCGGTCCGCCCGGGGCGTAGCCAGGCTCGCCGCGATACGTGCGCGCATAGGGGCGGGAGTCGCCGGTCGCGCGGATCGAGACGGTGCGGCCCGTGTAGGCGTCGATCACCAGGCGGTACTCGACCTCGTTGCGGTCGAGCGCGCGCAGCACGTAGGTGTCGCCCTGGCGCATCGGCCGAAACAGCGGATCGAAGCCGGCGGCGCGCACGATGGCGGCGATGCGAAACGGCGGCAAGGCGCCGTAGGCGGGACCGGGCGACTGGGCCGCGGCGGCGCCGGCCAGCGCGAGCGCAGCGGTGCAAGCGAGCAGCAGGGTACGAATTCGCACGATGACTCTCCCCATCCGATGTCATTCGTATTCGGCGCAGCACACCGCGCGATTGCGGCACCCCTGGGGCGGAACACATCCCGTTCCTGCGGAACGCGATGTGTTCCGGATTCTACTCACTGGCGCATGTCCTTGTCGGCGAACCGGGACCCACTTCGCCGGGACATGCGCTAACCTCCCACGAGATCGGCGAATCGATCAACTTCCGTGTCCGTGGTCGCAAAGGACGTCACAAGGCGGGCGAACACGTCGCCGGGCGCCATCCTGATGTCCTCCGGCGCGCCGGCGCCGTCACGCGCGTAATAGCTCGCCCCGGCGGCACGCAGGCGCGCATCGGCCGCGCGCGGCAGCACCACGAACACGATGTTGGCCTCGACCGGCCACACCGGCGCCACCGAATGCCTCGCGAGCCCCTGTACGAGCCGATCGGCCATGCGGTTGGCGTGGCGCGCCCAGGTGAGCCAGTTGCTGTCGGCGAGGAAGCCCGCGAACTGCGCGGCGACGAAACGATGCTTGGAGACGAGGTGGCCGCCGCGCTTGCGCCGCTCGTGCATGGTGTCGGCGGTGGCGCGGTCGAAGATCACGATCGCCTCGGCGGCGAGCGCGCCGCCCTTGGTGGCGCCGAAGGAGAGAATGTCGACGCCCGCCTTCCACGTGAGCTCGGCCGGGCTCGCGTTGAGGCGCGCGAGCGCATTGCCGAAGCGGGCGCCGTCCATGTGAACTTTCAGGCCGCGCGCATGCGCGATCTCGGCAAGCGCTGCGACCTCGGCGGCGGTGTAGATCGTGCCGGCCTCGCTCGCCTGGCTGAGCGACACCGCGGCGGCCTGGATGGCGTGCGGGCGGTGGCCGGTGTGGCGCGCGATCGCGGCATCGACCGTCGCCGGCGCGAGCTTGCCGGCGCCGCCGTCGAGGCCGATGAGCTTGAGGGCGCCGCCAAAGAATTCCGGCGCGCCGCATTCGTCGACCATGATGTGCGCCTGCGCGTGGCAGAGCACGCCGCCCCAGGGCGGCGTGATGTGGGCGAGCGAGAGCGCATTGGCGGCGGTGCCGGTGGAGACGAGAAACACCGCCGCGTCGCGCTCGAACATCTCGCCGATGCGCTGCTCGACGACGCGGGTGAGATCGTCATTGCCATAGCCGAGAGCGTGGCCGTGATTGGCGCTCACGATCGCGTCGAGCACCGCTGGCGCGATCGCGGCCGCATTGTCGCTGGCGAAGTGCATCGAGGTCTCCGGTTTGGCGCAGGCCCGATCACGGACGGCCCGGACTCTCAGTCTGCGGATATCCTTGTCCGCGAACCGCTGTCCACTCCGGATCAAGTCCGGGGAAGGATTTCGCCGGAATATGCGTCGTTTGAGCATATCCCTATCGGCGAACGGCTGGCCTGCGGATCGGCGGACATGTGCGTAGCGTTAGGCGGCAGTGCGAGCCATGCTGCAACGCAATGGGATTGCGTAAAAGCTTGGTCCGTGGTCCTCTTCTTGCTTGAACGGGAAGGGCTGCGGCAACAAAAGGGTCGCAAAAGGCGATTCAGGGATGGCGAACTCTTGTTTCCGTGGCAGAATTTTGGCATGGTGAGTTAGGACAGCATTGCTGTCCCATAACGACTCCATAGCGACGGCCGGGCGCCCGGCCGCAGGCGATCCCCGCCGGTCGGGCGAGCGGGGATGCGCCGCAAGATGCCGATCGCATCGGAGCGCCGACGAGCGGCCACGCATGCACCGCCAGAACGGCGGACCGGCTGCCCGGCACGACATGAGTTCAGCCTCGCACCGGGGCGCCGAGCGGCGCAGCGGGCGAGGCGGGTGCGCCAGCGGCCGGGAGCCGCCGGCGGGAGGCGAGGTCGGAGATGAGCGCCACACCGGTCGGCCGCGACCGCGGCCAGCAGCATGTACGACACGACGCAAGCGATGCGGCGCGTGACCGCAAAGGCGCGTCCGTCTCGCCCGCGACCGCCGATCCCGGCGTGCCGCCGGCACGCGGGATGTACGACCCGGCGCTCGACAAGGATTCGTGCGGCGTCGGCTTCATCGCCGACATCAAGGGGCGCAAGTCGCACCAGATCGTCGCCGACGCGCTCACCATCCTGGTCAACCTCGAGCATCGCGGCGCGGTCGGCGCCGATCCGCGCGCCGGCGACGGCGCCGGCATCCTCACGCAGATCCCGCACAAGTTCTTCGCCAAGAAGGCGGCCGAGCTCGACTTCACGCTGCCGGCGCCGGGGCAATACGCGGTCGGCACGCTCTTCATGCCGCATGAGGTCGAGCGGCAGAAGGAGATCACCGACATCTATGCCGAGGTGATCGCGGCGGAAGGATTCAAGCTGCTCGGCTGGCGCGACGTGCCGATCGACAATTCGACACTCGGCGAATCGGTCAAGCCGACCGAGCCGTGGCACCGCCAGGTGTTCATCGGCCAAAATCTTGAAGGATCTGGCGAGAAGACGCTTTCGGAAGACGAGTTCGAGCGGCGGCTCTACATCCTGCGCAAGACGGTCTCGGGCCTGTTCTATCGGCGCCACGAGCGCCGCACCTCGGGCTACTACCCGGTCGCGATCTCGTGCCGCACCGTCATCTACAAGGGCATGTTTCTCGCCGATCAGCTCGGCGCCTACTACCCTGACCTGCTCGATTCCGACTTCGAGAGCGCGCTCGCGCTGGTGCACCAGCGCTTCTCCACCAACACGTTCCCGACCTGGTCGCTGGCGCATCCCTACCGGATGATCGCGCACAACGGCGAGATCAACACGCTGCGCGGCAACAACAACTGGATGGCGGCGCGGCAAAGCTCGGCGAGCTCGCCGCGCTTCGGCACCGACATCAAGAAGCTGTGGCCGATCTCCTACGAGGGCCAGTCGGACACCGCCTGCTTCGACAACGCGCTCGAGTTCCTGGTGCAGGGCGGCTATCCGCTGGCGCATGCCGTGATGATGATGATTCCGGAGGCATGGGCCGGCAACCCGCTGATGGACGAGGAGCGGCGCGCGTTCTACGAGTACAACGCGGCGCTGATGGAGCCGTGGGACGGCCCGGCCGCGATCGCGTTCACCGACGGCCGGCAGATCGGCGCGACGCTCGACCGCAACGGCCTGCGCCCGGCGCGCTATCTCGTCACCCGCGACGATCGCATCGTCATGGCGTCCGAGATGGGCGTACTGCAGATTCCGGAAAAGGACATCGTCACCAAGTGGCGGTTGCAGCCCGGCAAGATGCTGCTGGTCGATCTCGTCGAAGGCCGGCTCATCCCGGACGAGGAGATCAAGGCGGCGCTCGCCAGGAGCCATCCCTACAAGGAGTGGCTCAAGAACACGCAGATCCAGCTCGAGGAATTGCCGCGCGCGGAGAGCCGGCCGGCGCTGTCGAACCTCACGCTGCTCGATCGCCAGCAGGCGTTCGGCTACACCCAGGAGGATCTCAAGATCCTGATGTCGCCGATGGGCACGACCGGCGAGGAAGCCATCGGCTCGATGGGCAACGACACGCCGATCTCGGCGCTGTCGAGCAAGCCGAAGCTCCTGTTCACCTACTTCAAGCAGAACTTCGCGCAGGTGACGAACCCGCCGATCGACCCGATCCGCGAAGAGCTCGTCATGAGCCTCGTCTCGATCATCGGGCCGCGGCCGAACCTGTTCGACCTCGAGGGCATTTCGACCACCAAGCGGCTCGAGGTGCACCAGCCGATCCTGACCAATGCGGACCTGGAAAAGATCCGCTCGATCTCGGAGATGAGCGAGGCGCACTTCCGCTCGCTCACCCTCGACGCCACCTGGTCGGCCGACGCCGGCGCGGCCGGCATGACGCCGGCGCTCGACGCGCTGTGCAGCGCGGCCGAGCAGGCCGTGCATGACGGCATCAACATCATCATCCTGTCGGACCGCAACGCCGGCTCGGACCGCATCCCGATCCCGTCGCTGCTCGCCTGCGCGGCGGTGCATCACCACCTGATCCGGCGCGGCCTGCGCATGTCGGTCGGCATCGTCGTCGAATCGGGCGAGCCGCGCGAGGTGCATCACTTCGCCTGCCTTGCGGGCTACGGCGCGGAAGCGATCAATCCCTATCTGGCGTTCGAGACGCTCGTCGCCATGAAGGACGAGCTGGCGCAGAAGCTCGACGAGAAGGAAGTCGTCAAGCGCTACATCAAGTCGATCGACAAGGGGCTGCTCAAGGTGATGTCCAAGATGGGCATCTCGACCTACCAGTCCTATTGCGGCGCGCAGATCTTCGACGCGGTCGGGCTCAAGTCGAGCTTCGTCTCCGAATACTTCACCGGCACCGCGACGCGCATCGAGGGCGTGAGCCTGCCGGAGATCGCCGAGGAGACGGTGCGCCGCCATCGCGACGCGTTCGGCGACGCCCCGGTCTATCGCGGCGCGCTCGACGTCGGCGGCGAATATGCGCTGCGCCTGCGCGGCGAGGACCACGTGTGGACCGCGCAGACGGTGTCGACCTTGCAGCACGCGGTGCGCGGCAACTCGCTCGACCAGTACCGCGCGTTCGCCAAGACCGTGAACGAGCAGGGCGAGCGGCTGACGACCATCCGCGGTCTGTTCAGGATCAAGAGCCCGGAAGAGGACGGCCGCAAGCCGGTGCCGATCGAGGAGGTCGAGCCCGCCAAGGACATCGTCAAGCGCTTCTCGACCGGCGCCATGTCCTATGGCTCGATATCGCGCGAGGCGCATACCACCTTGGCGATCGCCATGAACCGGATCGGCGGCAAGTCCAATACCGGCGAGGGCGGCGAGGAATCCGACCGCTACAAGCCGCTGGCGAACGGCGACTCGATGCGCTCGGCGATCAAGCAGGTGGCCTCGGGCCGCTTCGGCGTGACGGCGGAATATCTCGTCAACTCCGACGTGATGCAGATCAAGATGGCGCAGGGCGCAAAACCCGGCGAAGGCGGGCAATTGCCCGGCCACAAGGTCGACGCGACCATCGCCAAGGTGCGCCACTCGACGCCGGGCGTGGGCCTCATCTCGCCGCCGCCGCACCATGACATCTATTCGATCGAGGATTTGGCGCAGCTCATCTTCGACCTCAAGAACGTCAACCCGACCGGCGACGTGTCGGTGAAGCTCGTCTCCGAGGTGGGCGTCGGCACGGTCGCGGCGGGCGTCTCCAAGGCGCGCGCCGACCATGTGACGATCGCGGGCTTCGAGGGCGGCACCGGCGCAAGCCCGCTCACCTCGATCAAGCATGCCGGCAGCCCGTGGGAGATCGGGCTCGCCGAGACGCACCAGACGCTGGTGGCGAACAAGCTGCGCGGGCGCATCGCCGTGCAGGTCGACGGCGGCATCCGCACCGGGCGCGACGTCGTCGTCGGTGCGATGCTCGGCGCCGACGAGTTCGGCTTCGCCACCGCGCCGCTGATCGCGGCCGGCTGCATCATGATGCGCAAGTGCCACCTCAACACCTGCCCGGTCGGCGTCGCGACCCAGGACCCGATCCTGCGCAAGCGCTTCACCGGCCAGCCCGAGCACGTGATCAACTACTTCTTCTTCGTCGCCGAGGAAGTGCGCGAGCTGATGGCCGAGCTCGGCTACCGCACCTTCGACGCGATGATCGGTCAGATGCAGATGCTCGACCAGCACGCCATGGTGGCGCACTGGAAGGCGAAGGGCCTCGACTTCTCGCGCCTGTTCACCAAGCCGGAGGCGCCGGAAGGGGTCGCGATCTTCAACAGCGAGGAGCAGGATCACAAGATCCATACGATTCTCGACCGCAAGCTGATCGCCGAGTCGCAGGCGGCACTCGACCGCGGCGCACCGGTGCGCATCGTCAGCAAGATCAAGAACACCGACCGCACCGTGGGCGCCATGCTGTCGGGGGAGATCGCCAAGCGCTACGGCCATGTCGGCCTCCCCGAGGACACGATCCACGTGAAGCTCACCGGCACCGCCGGGCAGAGCTTTGGCGCGTTCCTCGCGCGCGGCGTCACGCTGGAGCTCGAAGGCGAAGGCAACGACTATGTCGGCAAGGGGCTCTCGGGCGGGCGCATCATCGTGCGGCCGCCGGTCGATGCCGGCATCACGCCTGAGGAGTCGATCATCGTCGGCAACACGGTGATGTACGGCGCGACTGCCGGCGAGTGCTACTTCCGCGGCATCGCGGGCGAGCGCTTCGCGGTGCGCAACTCGGGCGCCATGGCGGTGGTCGAAGGCGCCGGCGACCATTGCTGCGAATACATGACGGGCGGCATCGTGGTCGTGCTCGGCCGCACCGGGCGCAACTTTGCGGCCGGGATGTCGGGCGGCATCGCCTACGTGCTCGACGAGGACGGCACGTTCAAGACCCGCTGCAACATGGCGATGGTCGAGCTCGAGCCGGTGCCGGACGAGGAGGAGCTTAACGCGCGCATCTATCATGCGGCGAATGATCTCGACGGCCATGGCCGCGTTGACGTGCTCACCGACATGACGCGCTACGACGCGGCACGCCTGCATCTGTTGATCGCGCGGCACGCGCGTTTCGCCGGGTCGCGCCGCGCCGCGCACATCCTCGAGCATTGGGACGACTATCTTCCCAAGTTCCGCAAGGTGATGCCGATCGAGTACCGCCGGGCGCTCGCCGAAATGGCCAAGGATAAAGCAGCCGCAATGCAGGCCGCGGAGTAAGCAGGGTTCATTCCGCGGCGCGCGGCTTCCCTTCCAGACAGCACCAATCGCGCCGCGCGCCGGCGCACGGGACGACTGAGACTAGAGTTCAGATGGGCAAGATCACGGGTTTCCTCGAGTTCGATCGCGTCGACCGCGACTATGCGCCGGTCGAGGAGCGCATTCGCAACTGGAACGAGTTCGTGCTGCCGCTGCCCGAGAAGGAGACGCGCGAGCAGGCGGCGCGCTGCATGAACTGCGGCATCCCGTACTGTCACACCGGCTGTCCGGTCAACAACCAGATCCCCGACTGGAACGACCTCGTCTACGCCGGCGACTGGAAGACCGCGGCGCGCAACCTGCATTCGACCAACAATTTCCCCGAGGTCACCGGCCGCGTGTGCCCGGCGCCGTGCGAAGCCTCGTGCACGCTCAACATCGACGACAACCCGGTCACCATCAAGACGATCGAATGCGCGATCGCCGACAAGGCGTATGAGCAGGGCTGGATCGTGCCGGAGCCGCCGGCGCAAAAGACCGGCAGGCGGGTCGCCGTCGTCGGCTCGGGCCCCGCGGGGCTCGCCTGCGCGCAGCAGCTCGCCCGCGCCGGCCACGACGTGCATGTGCTCGAGCGATGGGCGAAAGCGGGCGGCCTGCTGCGCTACGGCATTCCCGACTTCAAGATGGAGAAGCATTACGTCGACAAGCGCGTCGCGCAGATGGAAGGCGAAGGCGTCACCTTCCATTACGGCGCGCATGTGGGCGTCAACCTGCCGGCGGACAAGCTCGTCGCCGACTACGACGCGGTGGTGCTCGCGGGCGGCGCCGAAAAAGGACGCGACCTGCCGATCCCCGGCCGCGAGCTCGGCGGCATCCATTTCGCCATGGACTTCCTGCCGCAGCAGAACCGGCGCGTCTCCGGCGAAGCGGTGCCCGCCGACGACGGCGCGCCGATCCTCGCCAAGGGCAAGCACGTGGTCGTGATCGGCGGCGGCGACACCGGCTCCGACTGCATCGGCACCTCGTTTCGCCAGGGCGCGCTGACGGTCACCAATTTCGAGATCATGGCGATGCCGCCCGAGAAGGAAAACAAGCTGCTGACCTGGCCGGACTGGCCGCTCAAGCTGCGCACCTCGTCAAGCCACGAGGAAGGGGCAAAGCGCGAGTTCTCGGTGCTCACGCAGAAGTTCACCGGCGAGAACGGGCAGGTGAAGAAGCTGCACTGCGTGCAGGTGGACGCCAAGTTCAAGCCGGTGCCCGGCTCGGAGTTCGAGCTCGACGCCGATCTGGTGCTGCTCGCCATGGGCTTCGTGCATCCGGTGCACGACGGCATGATCAGGTCGCTCGGCCTCGCGCTCGACCCGCGCGGCAACGTCAAGGCCGACACGGACGGGCCGCAGAGCTACAAGGCCTCGCGCGACAAGGTGTTCGCCTGCGGCGACATGCGGCGCGGCCAGTCGCTCGTCGTATGGGCGATCCGCGAAGGCCGCCAGACCGCGCATGCGGTCGACAAGTTCCTGATGGGGGCAACGTTGTTGCCGCGGTAGGAGCCACAGGGCAGGTTCTTCACTTCAGCGACGAAACGTCTTTCGGATCAGGTGCGACAAATAGGAGAGCGGTCCCGCTCGATTGCGGCCGCGTGTTTGGTATTGCTTCCTAAAGCTGGTTAATTCCGCCTCGACCGTCGCCGCCTCGGTCGCCCACGGCGGCATGTCCGGCGCCGCTCGCAGCAATGCGTTATAGACTTGAGATGCCTCATCCAATAGCTGGAGAGTCGATTCGAGATTACCGATTCTCGCGTCCAGCCGGGCTAATCGAGTACATGCAACAGCGTGTGACCGCTGCCAGCGGACATTAGTCGGATTCTGCTCCGTCAGCCGACGGTTGATCACAAGAGATTCACCGAACGCGGATCGCGCCGCCGCAAGCTGACCCTCAGCCTGGTGCACGTCGCCCATTCTGCCGTGTGCAACCGCCAGATCGTGCTGCCAGCCGGCATTGCTCGGGTCCTGCTCTGCCAGCCGAAGGCTTATCGCTAGATATTCACCGAACGCCGATCGCGCCGCCGTAAGCTGACCCCCAGCAACCAGCACTCCGCCGATGCGGGCATGGGCAATCGCGAGATCGCGCTGCCACCCAGCATTGCTCGGGTCCCGATCTACCAGCCGACCGATTATCGCAAGGTCTTCGCCGAACACCGATTGCGCCGCCGCAAGCTGGCCCTGAGCCTGCAGCACTCCGCCCATACGGCTAAGCGCAACCGCGAGTTCGCGTTGCCAGCCCGCATTGCTCGCGTCCTGCTCCGCCAGACGACGGGTAATCGCAAGATCTTCACCGAACGCGGAGCGCGCGGCCGCAAGCTGGCCCTCAGCCTCAGCCTCCAGCAATCCGCCCATGCGGCTGAGCGCAACCGCAAGTTCGAGCTGCCAACCCGAATTGCTCGGGTCTTGTTCCACCAGCCGACGAATTATCGAAAGATATTCTCCCAACGCCGAGCGCGCGGCCGCAAGCTGGCCCTCAAGCTGCAGCACGTCGCCCATGCGGCTGAGCGCGACCGCAAGTTCGAGCTGCCAGACGGCATTGCTCGGGTCCTGCTCCGCCAACTGTCGGCTTATCCTAAGCGCTTCATCGAAGGCCGATCGCGCCGCCGCAAGCTGGCCCTCGGCTTGCAGCACGTTGCCCATGCGACCTTGCGCGACTGCAAGCTCCCGCTGCCAGGCCGGATTGCTCGGGTCTTGCTCCGCGAGTCGACGGCTTATCCCAAGCGCTTCACCGAATGCCGAGCGCGCCGCCGCAACCCGCCCTTCAGCCTGCAGCACTCTACCCATACGGTTGTGCGCAAGCGCAAGGTCGCGCTGCCAACCAGCATTGCTCGGATCCTGTTCCGCCAGCCGACGGCTTATTCCAAGCGCTTCATCGAACGCCAAGCGCGCCGCTGCAAGCTGCCCCTCAGCCTCCAGAACGTCGCCAAATTGGCTGTGCGCAACCACAAGATCGCGCTGCCAGCCCGCATTACTCGGGTCCTGCTTTGCAAGCCGACGGCTTATCCCAAGCGCTTCGTCGAACGCCGGGCGCGCCCCCGCGAGTCGGCCTTGGGCCCGCAGCACTCCACCTATGCGGCTGAGGGCAACCGCAAGGTCGCGCTGCCAGCCCGCGTTGCTCGGGTCCTGCTTTGCAAGCCGACGGCTTATCCCAAGCGCTTCATCGAACGCCGGGCGCGCTGCCGCAAGTCGGCCTTGAGCCCGCAGCACTCCACCTATGCGGCCGAGGGCAACCGCAAGGTCGCGCTGCCAGCCCGCATTGGTCGGATCCCGCTCCGCAAGCCGACGGCTGATCGCCAGACATTCCCCGAACGCCGATCGCGCGGCCGCAAGCTTGCCCTGAGCCTCGCACTCAATGCCAAGGAAATGAGTAGCTTCCACCTCCGCTTCGGCGTCTCCCAATGCGACCGCCAGGGACCGCGCTTCCACTGCAAGTTCGCTCAAACGCGTGGTCTCTCCTCGGAGGTTACGAACGCCAGCGCGAACAAGGAGGCACCACGTATGAGCGCGTCCTCGCGTCAGGCCCGTATCTTGAAGCTCCTGAATCGCAGTCGCCAAGGCGTAGCGATTCTCGGGAGGAGCCTCCGAAGTCCATCGCCGATTCAGCGTCGCCAGTTCAGACGCGCCGGCTTCCGGATGGCCACACAACATGTGATATATCCATTCTATGACATTTGCAGCGGTGTTCTCGCCAGCAAAACAAGACGCCGCGCGAATAGACAGGCCACGGAAATGCTCGACGCTCTCCGCGGCAAGCCTTTTTCTCCAACCCAGCCGCGTCGATTCGTGCAGATTGAAGTATTCGGCGGCCCCACCGCGATAACGCTCGGTGAATGACAGTTTCTTGAGGGCTTCATATATCGAACGTGCGTCCGAGTCAGCGATGTTCAATACGGCGCCCAAGAGGTTCGCGTCGAACCAGCGCAGGACGGCCGCAGCGTCCATCCCGGCACGGAGCGAGTCTTGCTCGGACGGTGGACGACCGAGAATCAGGAACTCGGCAGTCACGGCCGCCTGGGCGTGCACGTCGCCTTGCGCGGTTTGCAATCGCTCAAGAAGGCCATGGAACGGATCCATCACGCCAGCTCAATTTCTTCTTGCGATAGCTCGACACAATTCGGATACCAGCATGGGGTTGCCATCGACGGCCAATAGCACGGTCCTAAGATCCGCGCCCTTTTGCCGGAACGCGGGATGATTTCTGTCCACCCAATCCTCCCAATCTTTCGTTTCGTTTATGGGCCGCAATGCAAAGTTGAGCACGAGATCGCGCCACGTCCGCATGGCACAGTCGGGCACCTTCTGACCCGCGATCATCGCGACGAGGCTCCGCGCCGTTTCGACTTCGGGAAGGAACTGTTGATTGACCCAATCCGCCACCGATTTGTTCCCGATCGCATCCTCATAACTGTCGAAAATCACCACGACTGGCTGCCGGAGCGCGCGCAAATCCCTGCGCAGCAGATAGGTCTTGCTTGCTCGTTCGCGGGTGAAATTCGGGAGCAGTCCGTCAAGGTCCAGAGCGAGTTGTTCAAGAATATCCGAAAGCGTACGGGTGCCTCCTTTGAGCTCGATGTGGGCTACCGGAATGTCGAGGCGCCGTGCGTAAATCATCGTTTGACGAAGCAGCTCGGATTTTCCGAATCCACTTGGCCCCTCAAAGAACACGATCCGTGCCGCTGACCGCCCAGCGAGAACGTTCACGACCGCGGGCCATTCGTCGTTGGTCCGATCGGCGACATCCGGATAGAAACCCTGAAGCGGCTCCGGCCAGCGGACCATTGGAAGCTCGATGTCCTGCAAATCAAGGCAATCGGCCGCCCAACGCACCAGCGCGCTCAGCTGACCGTCGTCGTCGAGTGGGCGGAAGGAGTGCCATGCACGAAATCGGACTGGGACCTGGTCATGAGGAACCGCGTGTAGGTACGCGACGCGCGTGCGCGTATTCCTGCCCGCCTGCTCCCAGACGTCTTGTCGAATCAGGTCAGCTTCGGCTGCCGCACCCAATCCAGTGCCGGCGAGCGAAGCCTTGTCGTACGCCGCGAACCACCCTTCCGATCCGATGATGATCACACATGCCGAGTTGTTGGCGCAGTCCTCGCACCATTTGGGCCACCCTTCGTCGGGTCCGCCCGGGTTCTCGTCGAGATAGAACTGATCCAGCACGACCGGTAGCCGCGCCTGGCGCAGCAACTCGCCGAGGCGCTTTACCGCCCGCGCATGATCGTCGCTCTCGTGGCGATAGCTGATGAACAGCTGATTCAGCATGTGCGTTCCCTGCGGTCTCGACGATCACTCAGAGGCGGCCTCCAGCGACGTCAAATCCTCGACTTGCGCCATTTCGGCGAGGGCGCGCGCGTAGTTGCGGAGGCGCGGTTGGAGCGCTGACAGCTCCGCCCGAAACTCGCTGCGGCGCGCCACATCGTTGAACGCACCGGAGGTCGCAAGCCGGTGCCATTTAGCCGTGAAGGGACGGATAATCTGGTTGAGCACCGGAATCGCCAGTTTTGCAAATTCACCGGCACCCGAGCCTTGGCGCTTCAAAGTATCCCGCGTCAACGCAAAGACCGCATGCAAACTTTCGAGTGCGTTCTGTTCATCGCCTTCTTCGGGCGATAGATACTGAGTAGTCGCGCGCGTCAGCAATTCTATATAGAGTTCCCAGGCCGCGGCACGATCCCGATCCTTCGGCGCAAATTCGCCTTCGAGAAAGCCAAGCTTGATCTTGAGATTCGACAGACCCCATTGCTCGAGAAAATCGCGTCGTTTCATCAGACGGTTCCTAATCGATAGCCCAAATCAGGGGGAACCATAGGGGAACCGAAACCTGCGATCAACCTTAAGACGCACGCAGCGGACGTAGCTCAGATCGGCGCAGGGTAATCCGCCATCGAGCGGCGCAATACGCTTCGCTATTGCGCCCTACGCTCGACCGACAGCGCGCCTTGAC